>Ga0209490_10000073_pt1 | contig 107706 bp, 70 predicted proteins | sample MAT06_FD_187209 | JGI IMG/M metagenome (GOLD analysis project Ga0209490, IMG submission 187209) | Freshwater microbial communities from Lake Fryxell liftoff mats and glacier meltwater in Antarctica - MAT-06 (SPAdes) (version 2) | ecosystem: Environmental > Aquatic > Freshwater > Ice > Liftoff...
TGCATCCACTGCGCCGCTCGCATCCACTGCGCCGCTCGCATCCACTGCGTAGCCTGAATCCACAACGCAGCCTGCATCCACCGCGCAGCAGCGACAAGCCTCGTCGTGGGCTTCGAGGACGAAGCCGCCGTCGGTGCAGATGCAGAGGACGAAGGAGCGCGCGGGGCTGATGCCGCAGAGGCTCTGGAGCAGAGCCAACAAGACCAGGAGCAGCGTGCGCGCCGAGCGGACCATGAAGTCGCGAGGGTATCGGCTTCCGTCGGATCCGACCAGGAGTCGCGGTGCTCCGGCGAGAGATCGCGGCGGTCGTACGGCGGCGCTCGCGCATTCCGGGCGGATGCTCGGTAAGGGCCCGCGAGTGAACAACTCGGTTTCTCAACGAGATTCGTGGCCCGGATCTCGGCGGAAACGGGAATCGAATGGCGGCGGACTCGATCGACTTACTCACGCGTGGGCCCTGTCGGCCCCCGGACGCCTCGGAGGGTCCGTTTCGCGACCGAGCGTGAGCCGCGGAGCTTTGAGTTCCGCGGCTCGCGCCACTTCGGGCGGACGACTGTGTAACGCCGCGAGCGCGACGCGGATGGCTGGTGTGAGCTCTCGGCCGCGCAGGGCGGCGCGAGAGTGACCCCGAGTCACAACTATGCAGCAGCGCACCCACACTCTCCTCCTCCTCTCCGCGATCGTCGCGGGGACACACGCCCGAGCTCAAGACGTTGAAACGTTCGGCATCCAGGACTCGCGCAGCCCGAATCCCGCGAAGCCGGCGTCGCAACCGCTCAGCGCCGCGCTCGGACTCGACTTGTCGTTCCTGCCGGTCGTCACGCTGGCGTCGCTCGACCTCGGCGCCCTCGCCGTAGAGGACGCGATCGCCGAGTCCGGCGGCCTCGTTCCGTTGCGGATGGGCATCGTCCGTCCGGCGCGCGTGCGCGACGTCGACGGTGTGTGGAGCGAGCTCGAGGGCGGCCGCTGGCTGTGGGCCGCCGAGATCCGCGCGATCGACGCGCTCGGACTGCGCCTCTACTTCACGAGCCTCGACTTGCCGACCGGTGCGCTGCTCACGGCATTTTCGCCGCGCGATCCGTCGCGGCTCGCCGGACCGATCCAGGGCCGCGGTGCGTTCGACACCGGCGACCTGTGGACGCCGACGCTCGCGGGCGAGCGGGCGCGCGTCGAGTACCTCGTGCAGGGCGAGGCCGGCGTTCAGCCCTCGCTGCCCTTCGCGCTCGACGAGGTCCTGCACGTGTACCGCGAGCCTTCTCTGCAACCCGAGCCCGAAGGCGGCTGCACGATCGACTCGTCCTGCGTCAGCGGGATCAGCACGGTCCGCAACGCGGTCGGTCGCATCAATTACGTCGAGAACAGCAGCGGCTATCAGTGCACGGGCCAACTGCTGCAAACGCAAACGGACGACTTGACGCCGTACTTCTCGACCGCGAATCACTGCATCGCCTCGAGCGCGGTGGCGAACACGGCGGAGATCTACTGGTTCTACCAGTCCTCGGCGTGCAACGGCACCGTGCCGAACATCAACGACGTGCCGACGTCGACGTACTGCTCGTTCGTCGCGACGCAGAGCTCGTCGGACTCGACGTTGCTGCTCGTGCAGGGCGCTCTGCCGTCCGGGCTCTCCTGGGCCGGCTGGTCGAGCGCGGTGCAGTCGCTCAACACGCCGGGCATCGGGATCCACCACCCGCAGGGCACGTTCAAGAAGGCCAGCACGGGCACGTACCTCAACACGTACCCCTGCGGCAGCACGGACCACTTCTCGGTGGTCTTCTCGCAGGGCAGCTGCGACCACGGCAGCTCGGGCAGCGGCTTCTTCAAGACCTCCAATGACCAGTTCATCGGCCAGGTGCACTGCGGCGATCCGTGCACGTCGAACATCTCGTACGGGCGCTTCGCCGACTTCTACCCGGTGGTCGACACGCAGCTCGCCACGGGCTCGGACGACTCGTTCGAGAACAACGACTCGTGCGGCGGTCTGCCCGACATCGCCGAGGGCACCTACCCGAACTTGGTCGTCAAGGGCGTCGACGACGACTGGTACGAGATCAGCGTCCCGGCCGGTGCGAAGCTCACCATCGACCTCTCGTTCACGCACGCCTGGGGCGACGTGGACGCGCAACTGTGGGTGAACTGCGGTGACGCGACCTACGCCGACATCTCGGCCGGAGTCTCGAACACCGAGAAGCTCGAGTGGATCAACACCGGCGGCGCGAACACGGTCGCTTGGCGCGTCTACCTCTATTCGGACGAGCGCAACCAGTACTCGATGACGGTCTCGCTCGATCCGGAGAACGACACGTGCGCGACGGCCCAGGCGATCACGGACAACGTGACGCTCGCGGGCACCGTCGTGAACGCGACGCACTCGATCACCGCGAACTGCGACCTGTCGGCGACGGCGCGTGACGTCTGGTATCGCTACGTGGCTTCGCAAACGGGCACGCTGCAGATCCACACGGCGGGCTCGGACCTCGACACGGTCGTGACCGTGTTCAGCGAGTGCGGCGGCAGCGAGCTCGCCTGCAACGACGACGCGCTCGGCGGCTCGCCGGTCGCGTACGGCACGTTGCAGTCGTACCTCACGGTGCCGGTGATTTCGGGCGAGGACTACTACCTGCGCATCGCGGGCTACAACGGGCTCGTCGGCAGCTTCCTCGTGCGCGTCGACACGGACTCGGGCGCGCCGTTCTGCCTCGGCGACGGTATCTCAGGCCTCGACTGCCCGTGCTCGAACATGAGTTCGACCTCGAGCGAGGCCGGCTGTTCGAACTCGACGGGCAGCGCGGCCCGCTTGACCGCCACGGGTGTCCCCGACGTGTCGAACGACACGCTGGTGCTCTCCGGAATCGGGATGCCGGCCAACTCGACGTGCCTCTACTTCCAGGGCTCGGCGAAGCAGTCGAGCGGTCTCGGCGTGGTCTTCGGCGACGGCCTGCGTTGCGCGGGTGGCACGGTGATCCGTCTCGGCACGAAGACGAACAGCGTTTCGGGCACGTCGACCTATCCCAGCGGGGGTGACGCCGACGTCAGCGTGCGCGGCAGCGTGTCCGCGGGCGGCGGGACGCGCTACTACCAGTGCTGGTACCGCAACGCGGCGGCCTTCTGCTCGGCGTCGACGTTCAACGTGTCGAACGGGTACCAGGTCGACTGGCGTCCCTGAAAGAGGGTTCGAACGTCGAGCGCGGGCCGTCGGACTCGAAGTCCGGCGGCCCGCTCTGCGTTCGGAGCCCATAGCGGTCCCGGTACCGGCCAGCCGCAGTCGTTGGCACGCTTTTCGTGCCCGAGGCAGCCCCTCATTCCCCGTGACCCCCGACTTGCACGGTCACGCGCGCCGGATACCCTCTGCACACGGGGACCTCGGGTGGTCGGCACCCCATCTCCGTACTGCGCTCCGCGCTCCGAGCCGAGTTCACGCTCGGGTCCGCGCGGTGCCCCCCGCAGTATCGCGCCACGGTTTCGAAAACGACGACCCGCGAGATCGACGTGTTCGCGCATCCAGTGACGTCGAGTGACGAGCAGCGAGGAAGGGCACTGCCCCTCCGCCGCCCACTCTGCCGGATCGGGTGCGCTGCACGCCGACTCGCGCGGGGTCGCCGGGGATTCGACGGAGATGTCGGCCCCGCGACCCTCGGCTCGACGTTCGGAACGCCCCCAATTCCGCAGGATCGAACCTCACGCTCGCGAGAGGCAGTAGGAAGCATGGACACGTCCAAGGAAGCTCAGCGCTCCGCCACTCAGCCCCAAGAGTCGGAAGCCTGGTTGCGGGATCAGAAGCTGATCCTGCAGGCGCTGCAGTCGATGCGCGACGGCGAGTTCGACGTGCGCTTGCCGGGTGATTGGACGGGCGTCAGCGGGAAGATCGCGGACACCTTCAACGAGATCGTCGCGGCGAACGCCAACGTGGCGGCCGAGCTCGAACGTGTCGGTCAGTCCGTCGGCAAGAAGGGCCTGACCGGTCAGCGCGTGAAGCTCCAGCACGCCCACGGCCAGTGGAACCAGATGGAGAGCTCGATCAACACGCTCGTGGACGACCTCTTGTGGCCCACCGCGGAGGTCACGCGCTCCATCGCGGCCGTCGCGAAAGGCGATCTGTCGCAGACCATGCGTCTCGAGGCCGAAAGTCGTCCGCTCGAAGGCGAGTTCCTGCGCACGGCGACGATCGTCAACACGATGATCGACCAAATGACCGTGTTCACCTCCGAGGTGACGCGCGTCGCGCGCGAAGTCGGCACGGACGGGAAACTCGGCGGCCAAGCGCAGGTGAAGGGCCTCGGCGGCGTGTGGAAGGACTTGACGGACAACGTCAACTCGATGGCGTCGAACCTGACGGCCCAAGTCCGCAACATCTCCGAGGTGACGATCGCCGTGGCCAGCGGCGACCTCTCGCGCAAGATCACGGTCGACGTCCGCGGCGAGATCCTCCAGCTCAAGGAGGCCATCAACACGATGGTCGACCAGTTGCGCTCGTTCGCGTCGGAAGTGACGCGCGTGGCGCGCGAGGTCGGCACGGACGGCAAGCTCGGCGGCCAGGCGATCGTGCCGGGCGTCGCGGGCACGTGGAAGGACCTCACCGACTCCGTGAACGCGATGGCGTCGAACCTGACGTCGCAGGTGCGCAACATCGCCGAGGTGACGACGGCCATCGCGCGCGGTGACCTGTCGCGGAAGATCACGGTGGACGTGAAGGGCGAGATCCTCGAGCTGAAAGACACCCTCAACACGATGGTGGACCAGCTTCGCGGTTTCGCGGCCGAGGTCACGCGCGTGGCGCGCGAAGTCGGCACGGAAGGCAAGCTCGGCGGACAAGCGCAAGTGCCCGGCGTCGCCGGCACGTGGAAGGACTTGACCGACAGCGTGAACGGCCTCGCGTCGAACCTCACGTCGCAGGTGCGCAACATCGCCGAGGTGGCGACGGCGATCGCCGGCGGCGACCTCTCGCGCAAGATCACGGTCGACGTGCGCGGTGAGGTGCTCCAGCTCAAGGAAACGCTCAACACGATGGTCGAGCAATTGCGCTCCTTCGCATCGGAAGTGACGCGCGTGGCGCGCGAAGTCGGCACGGAAGGCAAGCTCGGCGGTCAGGCGCAGGTGCCCGGCGTGGCCGGCACGTGGAAGGACTTGACGGACAACGTGAACGGCCTGGCGTCGAACTTGACGTCGCAGGTGCGCAACATCGCCGAAGTGACGACGGCCGTGGCGCGCGGCGACCTCTCGCGCAAGATCACGGTGGACGTGAAGGGCGAGGTCCTCGAGCTGAAGAACACCATCAACACGATGGTGGACCAGCTCAACGGCTTCGCGTCGGAAGTGACGCGCGTGGCGCGCGAAGTCGGCACCGACGGCAAGCTCGGCGGCCAGGCGACCGTGCCCGGCGTGGCCGGCACGTGGAAGGACCTGACGGACAACGTGAACGGCCTGGCGTCGAACCTGACGTCGCAGGTGCGCAACATCGCGGAAGTGACGACGGCCGTGGCCCGCGGCGACCTGTCGCGCAAGATCACGGTGGACGTGAAAGGCGAGATCCTCGAGCTGAAGAACACGATCAACACGATGGTGGACCAGCTCAACGGCTTCGCGGCCGAGGTCACGCGTGTGGCGCGCGAAGTCGGCACGGAAGGCAAGCTCGGCGGCCAGGCGCAGGTGCCCGGCGTGGCCGGCACGTGGAAGGACCTGACGGACAACGTGAACGGCCTGGCGTCGAACCTGACGTCGCAGGTGCGCAACATCGCCGAGGTGACGACGGCCGTGGCGCGCGGCGACCTGTCGCGCACGATCACGGTGGACGTGAAGGGCGAGATCCTCGAGCTGAAGAACACCATCAACACGATGGTGGACCAGCTCAACGGCTTCGCGGCCGAAGTGACGCGCGTGGCGCGCGAGGTCGGCACGGAAGGCAAGCTGGGCGGTCAGGCGCAGGTGCCCGGCGTGGCCGGCACGTGGAAGGACCTGACGGACAACGTGAACTCGATGGCGTCCAACCTGACGGCCCAGGTGCGCAACATCGCCGAGGTGTCGACCGCCATCGCCGGTGGCGACCTCTCGAAGAAGATCACGGTCGACGTGCGCGGCGAGATCCTGCAGCTGAAGGAGACCATCAACACGATGGTGGACCAGCTCAACGGGTTCGCCTCCGAGGTGACGCGCGTGGCGCGCGAGGTCGGCACCGAGGGCAAGCTCGGTGGCCAGGCCGAGGAGAAGGGCGTGGCCGGCACGTGGAAGGGCCTCACCGACAACGTGAACTCGATGGCGTCGAACCTGACGGCCCAGGTGCGCAACATCGCCGAGGTGACGACGGCCGTGGCGCGCGGCGACCTCTCGCGCAAGATCACGGTGGACGTGAAGGGCGAGATCCTCGAGCTGAAGAACACCATCAACACGATGGTGGACCAGCTCAACGGCTTCGCGTCCGAAGTGACGCGCGTGGCGCGCGAAGTCGGCACGGAAGGCAAGCTCGGCGGCCAGGCCGAGGTGGAAGGCGTCGCCGGCACGTGGAAGGACCTCACGGACAACGTGAACGGCCTGGCGTCGAACCTGACGTCGCAGGTGCGCAACATCGCCGAGGTGACGACGGCCGTGGCGCGCGGCGACCTGTCGCGCAAGATCACGGTCGACGTGAAAGGCGAGATTCTCGAGCTGAAGAACACCATCAACACGATGGTGGACCAGCTCAACGGCTTCGCGGCCGAAGTGACGCGCGTGGCGCGCGAAGTCGGCACGGAAGGCAAGCTCGGCGGCCAGGCCAAGGTGCCCGGCGTGGCTGGCACGTGGAAGGACCTGACCGACAATGTCAACGTCATGGCCGCCAACCTGACGAACCAGGTGCGCGGCATCGTGAAGGTCGTGACGGCCGTCGCCGACGGCGACCTCCACCAGAAGCTGACGGTCGAGGCCAAGGGCGAGGTCGCGGCCCTGGCCGACACGATCAACAACATGACCTCGACGCTGGCGATCTTCGCCGACCAGGTCACGACGGTCGCGCGCGAAGTCGGCGTCGAAGGTCGCCTCGGCGGCCAGGCCAACGTGCCCGGCGCGGCCGGCACGTGGAAGGACCTCACGGCGAACGTGAACCTGCTCGCCGCGAACCTCACGACCCAGGTGCGCGCTATCGCCGAAGTCGCCACCGCGGTGACGAAGGGCGACCTGACGCGTTCCATTCAAGTGGACGTGAGCGGCGAGGTGGCCGACCTGAAGGACTACATCAACGCCATGATCGGCAACCTGCGCGCCACGACGGAGCGCAACACCGAGCAGGACTGGCTCAAGACGAACCTGGCCAGCTTCAGCCGCATGATGCAGGGTCAGCGCGAGCTGACCGCGGTCGGCCAGAAGCTCCTGTCCGAGCTGGCGCCGCTCGTCGACGCCCAGCAGGGGGTGATGTACGTCATGGCTGGCTCCGACGACCAGCCGCTGCTGAGGCAGCTCGCGAGCTACGCCGACCAGAGCCCGTCGGGCCTGCCACGCCAGTACGACCTCGGTGAGGGCTTGGTGGGGCAGTGCGCCTACGAACGTCAACGCATCCTCCTCACGGACATCGAGGAGGACTCGATCCAGATCGGCTCCGGGCTCGTGAACTTCCGGCCGCGCACCGTGGTCGTGCTCCCGGTGCTGTTCGAAGGTCAGGTGAAAGCCGTCATCGAGCTGGCCTCGCTGTCGGAATTCACGGCCTCGCACATGCAATTCCTCGAACAGCTCACGGGCAGCATCGGCATCGTGCTCAACACGATCGAGGCCACGATGCGCACGGAAGGACTGCTCACGCAGTCTCAGCAACTCGCCGGGGAACTGCAGACGCAGAAGCGCGAGCTGCAGGACGCCAACGAGGAACTGGCTCAGAAGGCCAAACTGCTCGCTCAGCAGAACGCCGAGGTCGAGCGCAAGAACCAAGAGATCGAGCACGCGCGCCGCGCCGTCGAGGACAAGGCTGCCGAGCTGGCCTTGACGTCACGGTACAAGTCCGAGTTCCTCGCGAACATGTCTCACGAGCTGCGCACGCCGCTCAACAGCATCCTGATCCTGGGCCAACAACTGGCCGAGAACGACGAGCGCACCTTGACCACGCGACAAGTCGAGTTCGCGAAGACGATTCACGGCGCCGGCACCGACTTGCTGAACCTGATCAGCGACATCCTCGATCTTTCGAAGATCGAGTCGGGCACGGTGACCGTCGAGAGCGAGGAACTCTCGTTCGGCGATTTGCGCGACACGGTCGAGCGCAACTTCCGCCACGAGGCGGAGAACCGCAAGCTGACGTTCGGTGCCGACTTCGCGCCCGAAGTCGGGCGCGCGATGACGACCGACCCGAAGCGCTTGTTGCAGGTCTTGAAGAACCTGCTGTCGAACGCGTTCAAGTTCACGGAACGCGGCGGGGTGCGCCTCGAGGCCAGCGTCGCCAGGAGCGGCTGGAGCCCCGATCACCCGGTGCTCAGCAAGGCACCCAAGGTCGTCGCGTTCGCGGTCAGCGACACGGGCATCGGCATTCCGGCCGAGAAGCAGCGCATCATCTTCGAAGCGTTCCAGCAGGCCGACGCCGGCACCGCGCGCAAGTACGGCGGGACCGGCCTCGGCCTGGCCATCAGCCGCGAGCTGGCCAAGCTCTTGGGCGGCGAGATCCGGCTGCACAGCGTGTTCGGCATGGGCAGCACGTTCACGCTGTATCTACCGTTCGATTACGAGGGTCCGGTCACGAGTCGCGTGTCGCCGCGGGCGTCGAAGTCCGGAATGATCACCACGGCCGCGCAGGTGGCTGTGGCAGAGAACATCGACGACGACCGCGCCGACGTCGAACCGGGCGACCCGGTCATCCTGATCGTCGAGGACGACCCGCATTACTCCACGGTGCTGCTGAACCTCGCGCGGGAACGGGGCTTCAAAGGCATCGTCGCTCAGCGCGGGGGTGAAGCGCTGGTGCTGGCCCGCCAGTACCTGCCGACCGCGATCTCGCTCGACATCTTCTTGCCCGACATGCTGGGTTGGACCGTCCTCAGTCAGCTGAAGCAGAACGTCGAGACGCGCCACATCCCGGTGCAGATCGTGACCGTGGAGGAGGAACGTCAACACGGCCTGGAACGCGGTGCGTTCGCCTACTTGCCGAAACCGTTGACGACGGACGGATTGAACTCGGCGTTCGATCGCATCAAGGCGTTCACGGAACCGCGTCTGCGTCGTTTGCTCGTGATCGAGGACGATCCGGCCGAACAGCAGAGCATCCGCGAGCTGATCGGTGATCACGACGTCGAGATCACCACCGTCGGGACCGGGCAGGCCGCATTGGCGGAGATGCGCAGTCGCGAGTTCGACTGCGTCGTCCTCGATTTGCGTTTGCCGGACATGTCCGGGTTCGACCTCCTGGCCACCGTCCACAACGAACCCGCGTTGCGAGACACTCCCATCGTCGTGTTCACCGGAAAGGAACTGTCGGGGCCCGAGGAAACAGAGCTGCGGAGGATGGCGAAGAGCATCGTGCTGAAGGACGTCCAGTCGCCCGAGCGATTGCTCGACGAGACCGCCCTCTTCTTGCACCGCGTCATTGGCAACTTGCCCGCCTCCAAGCAGCGGATGCTGGAACGACTACACCAGACCAACGAAGTCCTGCGCGGCAAGAAGGTCCTGGTCGTCGACGACGACATTCGCAACATCTTCGCCCTCTCGAGCTTGCTCGAGCGGCACACGATGACCGTCCTCAGCGCCAACAACGGCCAAGAGGCGATCGAGATCATCAAGAGCACCCCGGACCTTGCCCTGGTGCTGATGGACATCATGATGCCGGAGATGGACGGCTACGAGACCATGCGCCGCGTGCGCAGTGAACCCAGCTTCCGGATGCTCCCGATCGTCGCGCTCACCGCGAAGGCGATGAAAGGCGACCGCGAGAAATGCCTGGAAGCCGGTGCATCGGACTACATCGCCAAACCGGTCAACACGGCACAACTCATGTCGCTCATGCGGATGTGGCTGCACCGATAGAATGTTCATGCCCCCTCAGTTGACGCCCACGCAGTTCAGACCCAACCGACGATCGAAGTTGGCTCGGACGAAACTCTCGGGCTCCGGGCTTGCGCGAGCAAGCCCTCTATCGCCATGACTTCCTCCGAAAGGGTCAACATCCTGTTGGTCGACGACCAACCGGCCCGACTCCTGAGCTACGAGGCGATCCTCGAGGGATTGGGCCAGAACATCGTGCGCGCGAATTCGGGGCCGGACGCGTTGCAGCAGCTCATCCGCCAGGAATTCGCGGTGATCCTGCTCGACGTGAACATGCCCGGCATGGACGGCTTCGAGACTGCGCAGCTGATCCACCAGCATCCGCGCTACGAGAAGACGCCCATCGTGTTCGTCACGGGCTTCCACGTGAGCGACATGGACAGGTTGAAGGGGTACGAGCTCGGCGCGGTCGACTACGTCTACTTGCCGGTCATCCCCGAAATCTTGCGCGGCAAGGTCACTGTTCTGATCGAGCTCTACGTCAAGAAGCGCGAACTCGTGCGTCTCAACGAGAGTTTGGCGTCGGCCAATGCCGAGTTGGCGTTGGCGAACAGCACATTACAGGCCGAGAAGACACGCGACCTCGAAGCCGCGAATGCCGAGTTGGAGCTCGCCAACGCGACCCTCACGGCGCAGATCGCGGAGCGTCACCGCGCCGAGGACGCGCAGCGTCGCAGCGAAGAACGGTTGCAGACGATCCTCCAGAACACGTCAGCTCTCATCTACCACGTCGATACGCAAGGTCGCTTCGTCCACGTCAACCGTCCGTGGGAAGAACTGTTCGGGATCACCAACGCGGAGATCCGAGGCAAGTCGATTGCCGAGGTGTTGCCACAGTCCAGCGCGAAGACATTCGAGTCCAACAACCTTCGCGTCCTACTCGAAGGCCGTCCGTTGGGGTTCGAGGAAGCCGTGGAGTTGCCTGACGGACTGCGCATCTACAACTCGATCAAGGCGCCACTGCTCGACGACGCCGGGCAGGCTTACGGCATCGTGGGAGTTTCGACCGACATCACTGAGCGCAAGAGGTTGGAGACAGCCCTCCAGGATGCCGACCGGCGCAAGGACGAGTTCATCGCCATGCTCGCGCACGAGCTGCGTAACCCGCTCGCCCCGATCGTCAATGGCCTCGAGATGTTGCGTCAGGATTCGATATCCAACGAACAGTTCATTTGGTGTCGCGATGTGATCGGCCGTCAAGTGTCGCACATGTGTCGTCTGATCGACGATCTCCTCGACGTCTCACGTATCACGCAGGGCAAGATCAAATTGCAGCGTGAACATGTCGAGATCACGACCATATTGACGCTCGCAGTAGAGGCCACACGACCGTTGATCGACACGCATCGACACAACTTGACCGTCGAGGTGCCTGCGCATTCGATCCTCGTCGATGGCGACCCGACGCGCTTGGTGCAGATCGTCGCCAACCTCCTCAGCAATGCGGCCAAGTACACGGAGGACGGCGGCCATATCCAAATCACCTTGTCGTGTGACCCAGACCGGGTGGAGATTCGAGTCAAGGACAATGGTGTCGGGATCCCTCCCGAAATGCTCTCGACGTTGTTCGAACTCTTCACTCAGTTCGAGCGCACGTTGAGCCGGTCACAAGGCGGTCTCGGCATCGGGTTGGCGCTGGTCCGTCGCCTCGTGGAGTTGCACGGCGGTCACGTGGTCGCACGCAGCGAGGGCTTGGGGCTCGGCAGTGAGTTCGTAGTGAGCCTGCCGCGGGTCAGTGGTTCAGAACTGCCCACGCCACCCACGGTCCAGAAGGCGGGACCCATCGCGAAGCGCGGATCGGAGTTCCGAATCCTCGTGGTCGACGACAACGTCGATTCGGCTGACAGCTTGGCGCTCTTGCTGCAATGCTTCGGCTACCGCGTGGAGACAGCGCACAATGGCAGCGATGCCGTGCTCGCCGCGCGGCAGCTCGTGCCGCATCTGATCCTGATGGACTTGGGGATGCCCGGCATGAGCGGCTACGACGCGGCACGGGAGATCCGCAAGCAGCCCGGGGGCAGCGGCATCGTGCTGATCGCGTTGACGGGTTGGAGCCAAACGGAATCGCGCGAGGCGACCCGGCTCGCGGGCTTCGACGTCCACTTGATCAAGCCCATCGATCCGATTGCATTGCAGGAGCTGCTCGACGGCATGCCGGATGCGGGGCGGCCTGTGCACTAGTGGGGTGATTCCGAAGTTCGTGGCATGACTCAGGCCGCCTCCGACTCCCTGGACTGCGTCGCAGCTCTTCCGAGGGATGCAGCGAACCCGCGTCGTCGCTGCGCCTTGCCAGGAAGGCGCATTCCGCCCGAGTTGTGCTGCGAACTTCGGAATCACCCTACTAACGGCCCTTGGTGCAAGTCTCTCCTGTGGCCTCGCGCTCAAAGCGGCAGTTTCGTCGGGCTCGTCGGGCCGTACTCAGCGGCCAAGAAGGCCGCCTCCGTGGCACCATCGCCGTGATAATCGTGCGGATCGCGCGCGACTTGGCGGCGCATCCGACTTCGCACAGCCTGTTCCCGTTCGAGATCGCGATCGCTGGATACGTCGGCACAGTCACCTCGTCGTTCGGCGGCGTCGTCCCGGGGCGCGTCACGCGCTGGTTCGCGAAGTAAAACCGTGAAACCTCGGATCGAGCAGCTTGACGCACCGAGTCGATGCGCATCGAATGCTCGGCGTGCGCAGTTCTTCACCCGGTCGGCGAAGTTGGAGCCGCGTCCAGGCGTCCGTCGTCCTGGTGCTCTTCGCACTCGGATGGATCGCGGATCGCGCGCACACCGCCTTGGAACGGCATGCGTGGTGCGACGAACACCAGCGCGTCGAGCACCAGGATTCGGCGGCGGATGTCGACGAGCACTTGGCCGAACACGGTGCCTCCGACGATGGGCGCGGTCCTTCGATCGAGGCGCTCGACACGGATTCGGCCGAGCACGCGGCGTGTTGCGTGCTCCTCGCGCGAACCAAGGATCCGCTGGCACTCCCGAACGCGCGGACCTCGCCGTCGTGCATCCTTCTTCCTACCCAACTCGGCCGCGCTCCGCCGCCGATCACGACGCCGATCTCTACGATTCCGCTCCTCTTGCTCGCTCCGAAGCAGTCTCCGCCAGTGATTTGATCGCGTTCGAGGCTCGGGTCCGCGCCTAGGTTGCGCCGACCCTCCGTGCGTCTCTCTTCGAGGAGCGACGCTCCGCGCGCGCCATCCGGCGCCGCGCGTCCCCGACGATCCGCGGAGTTCCACCATGTTCTCGATTCGATCCGAGTCCGCGCACGCGGACTCGAACGACGCTCTCCACCACTGCACGTGCGACGATTCGTTCCGCGCGTTGCTAGAGCCTCACCTCGCCGCGCTGCATGCCGTCGCGCGCAGCATCGTCGCGAGTCACGATCAGGCCTGCGACGCGGTGCAAGAGACTTCGCTCGCCCTGTGGATGCAGGACGAAGAGCCGGCCGACCTGCGCGGCTGGCTCGTGCGCACGACCGTGCACAAGTGTCTGCACGTCTTGCGGCGTGAGGATCGTCGCGGCCGTCACGAGGAGCGCGCCGGCGTCGAACGCAGCGAGGCTTGCCCGCTCTGCGATCCGGGTCTGCCCGCCGAGGAAGGCGAGTTGCGCTTGCGTCTCGACGCCGCGATCGCCGCGCTTTCGGACGAACTGCGCACGACGTTCTTGATGCGATCGGAACACGGCCTCGACTACCAGGAGATCGCGGACGCGCTCTCGATCCCGATCGGCACCGTGCGCTCGCGGATCAACCGGGCGCGGCAGTCGTTGGCCGAACGGCTCGGCACGATTCGCGCGTAGCGGGGAACTCCGCGCGCCGGTCGGGGATGACTCTGCGGCGGCGATCTAGAGTCGCCGTTTCCTTCGAGGTTTCCGGCCTCCTCGCCCGTCCGCGACTCCGTGGGAGCGGCGGGCGAGGGGCCGCTTCGTACGCCGTGCATCGACGGCGCTCCGCCTCGTACCGCCTCTCCCCACGTGGACCTCCCATGCGCCTCGAGACCAAACGCACATTTCAAGCGGCAGTCAGCGCCGCACTCCTCGCCTCCGCGGCCATCGCGGGAGGCGTCGGTTCGGACCTGACCATCATCTTCATCACGGACCCCACGCTCGACCAAGTCTTCCGCTGCCAAGACGTGAACGAGGACGGCGACTTCAACGACATCGGGGAAACCGTGCTGTTCTACGACGGACAGGTTGCGCCGCTCGGGCTCACGAATCCGGTCGCGCTGTCGGCCGATCCGAACGACCAAGTGTTCATCGGTGACAGCATCGACCAGCGCATCCTCGTCCTGCGCGACAACGACGACGACGGCGACGCCAACGACGCCGGCGAAGCGTTGCTCTACTTCGATGGCGCGCCGGGCGGCAACGCTTCGGGTGTGGTGATGCCGCAGGTCACTTCGATCACGGTACGCATTCTCGGCACAGTCTGGGTCACGAACGCCAACACGAACGGATCGAACGCGGACACGGTCATTCGTCTCCGCGACCTCAATGCCGACGGAGACGCCAATGATGCGAACGAGTCGCGAGTGTACTGGGTGTCCGGAGCGTCCTTGCCGCTCGACGCGTCGATCCTGACGTCCATCGACGTCGGGTACGACGGGCTCGTTTACGTGCTCGAGAATGGGACGGCCGCTTCGCGCGGGCTGTACCGTTTGCTCGACTTGAATGGCAGCGGCATCATCGACAACCCGGCCGAAGTTCAGACCGCATGGATTCCGACCCAGTTCCTCCCCGCCGACTTGACCAGCGCGGAAGTCGGCGCTCAAGGCGAGTGGTACTTGCTCGATCGCGCGAACCAGCTCGTTCAAGTCGGCTTCGATGTGAGCGGGAATGGCTCGATCGATGGGACCACCGAGGCCGCACCGTTCTGGGCGATTCTGCCGAACCAGAACTTCTACGACATGGCCGTCACCGTGCCCGGCGGCGAGATCTTCCTCGGTGACATCTCGGGAGCATCCGATCTGATCGTCACCGCGCACGACCAGGACAGCTCGGGAGCGGTAGACAGTGCACTCGAAGTCTTCCCGGTCTACGACGACTCGGTCTCGTCAGTGAACATCGACAACCCGTACTCGATCTCCGTGGACTTCCACGACCACGAGGGTGTCGGCGACGCGTTCTGCGCGGGTGATTCGCCGTTGTGCCCGTGCGGCAACTCAGGCACGGCCGAGAGCGGCTGTGCGAACTCTCTGGGCATCGGCATCGGAGCTCAACTCCTCGGGTTCGAGACCGACGGCATCGCGAACGACGACCTCTTGCTCGCATTCCTCCAGCTGCCCCCGAACGTGCCGGTTCTCCTCTACTCGGGCACGAGTGCGGTCGCCGGCGGTGTGGGCACGCCGTTTGGCGACGGGCTACGTTGTGTCGGCGGCTCTGTGACCCGGCTCGGAGTTCAGTTCACGAATGGCGCCGGCACGACCACCTTTGGGCCCGGGTATGCGGCCCAACTCGGTGTGTCCGTCGGCGAAACGCGCTACTTCCAGGGCTGGTACCGCAATATCGCCGGACCCTGCGGCCAACGGTTCAACCTCTCCAACGGACTTCAGATCACGTTCACGCCGTGAGCACGGCCTGAGTGAAGCGCGGGGTCCGTCCAATGCACCGGATGGGCCCCGCGCCCATGATTAGACGAAGTTCCTGCCTCGGATCCCTTCCGGGCGGCGGTCGAAGGGCACCATGGAAACGATGTCCGTCCCCGCTGGAGGTGCCCTGCCGCCCGACGTCATGCTCGCGCACGCGGGGTCGATCCGCGCGTTGGCGTTGTCGATCCTCGGGGACGAGCATGCGGCCGAGGACGTGCTTCAAGAGACGTGGATCCGCGCGTTGGAGAAACCTCCGCCGCGCCACGATTCGGTCGGCGGCTGGCTGCGTCGCGTGGCTGAGGGGCTCGCGATCAGTCGGCTGCGCTCGGATGGGCGACGTCGCGTGCGCGAGACGCACTGGGTCGAGGATCGCGATTGCGCGCACTCGAGCTACGACGCGACGGAGCGCGCGGAGGTGTTGCGCGCCGTCGTCGACGAAGTCTTGGCGCTGGACGAGCCGTATCGCGAGGCTGTGATGCGCCGCTACTTCGAGGGGCTGCCGCCGCGCGAGATCGCGAAGGCGACCGACGCGTCGGTCGCGACGGTGAACAGTCGACTGCAGCGCGCGCAGGCGAAGCTGAAGGAGAAGCTCGACCGAAGGTTGTCCGATCGTTGCGGCGGAATGCGCAGCGCATTGCTGGTCCTCGTCGGCATGCCGGACGAGGCGATCGCGGCTTCGACGGCGGGCTGGTTCACGCAGGCGGTCGTCGTGAAGGTCGCGGGCGCTCTCGCGGGAGTCGCGGCGGTCGTCGCCGTCGCGCTGTGGATCGGTGGAGGCGACGACGGCGCGCGCCGCGTCGAGCCGCTCGCGGTCGCCGACACCGGAGCGGTCGCGCGCTCGAGCGGTGGACTCACGGAGACGGCTGCAGCGCGTGCCGAGCGCACGGACGCCGTCACGCTCGTCGCGCCGGTCCCGAGCGTGATCGGGCGACCGATCGAGGCGCCGATCCCGGCCGAGTTCGCCTTCGACGTCGCGATCGAACCGCTGGACGCCACCGGTCGCGCGACCGCGGGATGCCGCGTGTGGCTCGGTCCTGAACCCGGGCCGCTGGCGCTCGTCGGCAACACGGATTGGGACGGCGCACTGCGACTGCGTTGGCGGGGAGACGAACCGGAAGTCGCGCTCGTCGTGCGCGCAGCTCGCGCCGGACTGGGCAGCACGCCGCTGCGGCGCGTGCGCGTGCGCGCCGGCTCGCCGCAGGTGGTGAAGCTCGGGCTCGACGGCGCGCGCGCGGCCGAGGGCGACGTGCCCGTGCTCGGTGATCTCCCGATTGTCGGCGCGGCGTTCAGCGGACGCCCGCGCCGCGATCTGGCTCGGTTCCTGTCGGATTCGGCCGGGAACGGAGTCTTCGAGGATCCGTGGCTCTTCGTCGGCGGAGACGAGCCGAGCGTCGCCGCGGGTTTAGCCGCGCTGACGCCGTTCGCGGAGATCGGTCGCGGCCGTACCCTCGGTTCGGAAGCGGCTCGCGCAGGCCTCGAGGTGCGCGTCTTGGACGCCGACGGTCGTCCCGTGCCGCGCGCGCTCGTGTCCTTCAGCGCGGCCGAAGGCGGCTTCCGCGAGGATCACTCGACGGGTCCGTCGGGCATCGCGCACGCGTTGGCGATCCCGCCGGGATCCGTGCTCGTCGTCGCGTCGGCGAGCGAGGCCGCGGGACCGTTCGTGACACGACGCCTGGAGGTCGAAGCGAATGCACGCCTGACACTCGATCTCGCGCTGCCGCGCGTTCCATGGGCACGCATCCGACTCGTGGACGGAGACGGCGCACCGCGTGCAGGTTGGCTCGTCGAGCTGCGCGACGAATCGGGATCGACGCTCGCTCGCGCGCAACTCGACGCCGAGGGCCGTGCCACGTTGCCGATCGAGAGCGGCGGCCCCGTTGCGCTGCTCGCGCGCGCCGATGCGACGGGCGCGGGCGTCGTGATCGAATCCGCGCTCCTGGCGCACGATTTCGAGCAAGTCCTCGCGGCCACGTTCGCACCGCACGAGCGTTCGTTGCGCGTCGTCGTCCGCGGTGAAGGCTCGGCCGCCGCCGTCGTGCGCGTGGCGCGCGCGGACTCCGGCGAGGCGCTCGACGCGGCGCCGACGGACGATCCCGAGCTCGAAGGCGCGGGTCGTCACGCCTTCCGTGCGCGCGGTCTCTCGCGCGGCTTGCACCGCGTCCAGGTCGGCGCGCCGACGCGCGGCTGGATCGACGCGGGCGTGGTCGAAATCAGCGGCGGACGTGGATCCGAGGTCGTGGAAGTCGAACTCGGTGACTGCGCAAAACTGAAGATCACGAATGGCGACGTCGCGCGCTTGCGCCTCACCGGACACCGAGCCGGCATGCGGATCGCCTCGCCCGATGTCCGCGCGCAGGACGGCGGTTCGCTCAGCGCGGCTCCGGGCTCCTATGAACTGCTCGTTTGGCGCCGCGAACTCGTCGGCACCCTGCGAACGATCGATCTGGCTCCAGGTCTCGAAGCACGCGTCGAGTGATCCCCGGGGATGCTCCGAATCGGGCTCGTTCCTCGACGGAGGAACAGCCCGACCTCGCCGGTCAAGCGCTGGCGCGAACCTTCACGTTCTCGCCGACCCAGTTCAGCATCCCGCGCAGCTCGTCGAAGTCGGAGTGGCGCATGCGCACCCACGCGTTCGACATGTAGCCGCCCTCGACCGAGCCCGTGGCCGAGCCGGGCGAGGGGAAGTGCGAGTCGAGGATCCAACGTCCGTAGCGCGACTTCATCGCGTCCACGCCTTCGTAGCTCGCGATGCGACCGTCGCGATCGGGCCGGAGCGCGATCATTCCAGCTGAGAACTCACGCGATGGGCGCTTCGCGACACGGCCGTGCACGATCGCGTTGGCCCACTCGGAGTAGAGGTCCATGCCGTTCGCGGCCGAGTAGAGATCCCACACGCGCACGCCCGGCGGACGACAGCCGATCTCGCTGAATTTCAGGCCTTTCGGGCCGAAAAACCACTCCATGTGCGTCGCCGACGTGCCGATGCCGAGCGCCTGGATGACTTGCTGGCCCATCTGCTTCACCTCGTCGTAGGACGAGTCCGCGATACGATTCGTCACCAGGATCTGCGGTGAGATCCAGCGCGTGCGCATCGCCTCGAGCACGTTGGGGAAGTAGTGACACGCGAAGTCGGCGACGACTTGGCCCTCGACGGCGAGCGTGTCGTAGAAGCCCTCGTGGCCTTCGATGAATTCCTCGACCGCGACGGCCGCGCCGCGATCGACTTGGGCGTCGCGAATCGTGCGCTCGAGCTCTTCGCTGTCCGCTGCGCGATACGTGCCCGACGCGCCCGCGGCCGCGCGGGGCTTCAAGATGACGGGGAAACCGACTTGGTTCGCGAACGCGCGCACTTCGTCCGCGCTCGACGTGCCGATCGATTGCGCGCAGGAGACTCCGGCGGCGCGCAGAGCGTCCTTCATCGCGGGCTTGTCGCGGCAGAGGAAGGCCGTGCGCGTGCTCGTACCCGGGATGTTGCACGCTTCGCGCACCTTCGCGGCCGTCTCGATGTGCGCTTCGACGGTCGATTCCAGGCGATCGACCCAACCGCGCGCTTGGATGCGCTTGACGGTGTCGTGCATCGACTCGAGGTGGGTGACGGAGCGAACTTGCTCGTAGGCGCTGAGCCAACCCTTCAGCTCCGAGTCGAGAGCATCGACGTGACTCTCGCCGATACCCGTGACGCGCGCCCCGACTTGATGGAGGGCGCGCACGAAATCACGCTGGTTCCGGGGGAAAGCGGGCTCGACGAAGACGACGTGCATAGGGGGGCTCGGTAGGGGGGCAGGGAGAACCCGCTGAAGGATACTGAACAACGCCCACAGTTCAGGTCACATGCTCGGTCTATCGATGCGCTGCACGGCTGACCGTCTCGGCCCCGCTCATTGCTCTGGGTCGACGGTGCTGCTCCATCTTCGATCGGCATGCCACCGCGCCCGAGGCTCGGAACTGCTGTGAGCGAGTCCCTGTTCGTTCGATTTCGTGAGCCATAGGCTTATCGCTCACCTTGGCATGGAGCCCTCCTGGCCAACGTGAGCGAGACGTCCCAGACCGTGAGACCCGACGGTCTCCAGATGAGTGCGGGTTTCTTCTGGACGAGCTTCTCGCCGTGAGATCGATGGTCACGCGCATCAGTCGGAGGCGGGCTGTACCCGGCCTCCTTCGACCGACGCGCGCTCAGTCCCGCAATTCGACGATGGGCTCGCCAGCACGGAGGAGCCGCTCGATCGTGGGCCATCCGCGGTCGAGCGATCGCTGGAGACGCTGATTCGACGAATTGCCGAGTGTGATCCAGAGAATCGCTGGAGGCCGACCGAGGCGCAGCACCAAGTCCACGAAGTCAGAGTCCTTCGTCACCACGACTGCGCCTGCTTCGCGCGCAGCGTCGAAGATCTGGCGATCGCGGGCGTCCCTCGAGCCGTTTCCTGTAGAGCCATCGCGTCGACCCCGAATCGAACGGACAACCAGCTGGCGAACGCCGGAGAGATCTGGGCGTCGATCCAGAGCTTCACGCCGCGAGCGTCGGGTGTCCCACGCGCTGGCTTGCGTAGCGCAGCGCGGCCAGGACGTCGTCACGCTCGAGGTCTGGTAGTTCCGCGACAACTTGTCCGCTCGACATGCCACTCGCCAGGAGGTCGAGCACGTCCACGACGCGGATACGCATGCCTCGAATGCAAGGACGCCCCCCGCACTGCTCCGGGTCGGTCGTGATGCGCTTGAGTAGGTCTCCGTCTTCCATCGAGATGCCTCGTGACCGTCCAGTCAAGCCTCGGCCGCGAGAGGTTGTGCGCCCGCCGGTCCCGGGTCGTCGTTCTCGGCTTGGCGCCGTGATTCGCGGTGCGCTCACAGCGCCGGCAACCGCCGATACATCTCGACGTACTTCAGGATCTGGCGTTCCCACGAGAAGTCCTGCGCCATCCCGTTCTGCTGCAGCCGTCGCCACTGAGCCGGATCGCGATACGTTCGCAGCGCGCTCTCGATCGCGCCCGACAGGGCGTGCGCGTCGAACGGCTCGAACACGAAGCCCGTGCCTTCGCCCGAGCGCGGACTCCAATTCGTCACCGTGTCGGCCAACCCGCCCGTCTTGCGCACGATCGGCGCTGTCCCGTACTTCAGCGAGTACATCTGATTGAGCCCGCACGGTTCGAAGCGCGACGGCATCAGGAACATGTCCGAGCCGGCTTCGATCCAGTGTGCGAGGTCCTCGTCGTAGGCCTTGCGGTACGCGACCTTCTGTGGGAACGCGTTGGCGAGCCACTCGAAGTACTTCTCGTAGCGCTCCTCGCCGCTGCCTTGCACGACGATGCGGATGTCCTCGCGTTGCAGGAACACCGCGAGCGAATCGTGGAGGAGGTCGAAGCCCTTCTGTGCGGTCAGTCGCGAAACGATGCCGAGTACCGGTGCGCGCTCCGTCGGCGGCAACTCCATGCGCTTCAGCAACGCGGCTTTCATGCGCGCCTTGCCGGAGAGATCGTCGGGCGTGAAGCGATGGGGGATGCGCGTGTCCGTCGCCGGATTCCACACGTCGTAGTCCACGCCGTTCAGGATGCCGAACAGGTGGTCGTCGCGATCCCTCAGCATGCCCTGCAGACCCATGCCGAGTTCGTCGCCTTGGATCTCCTTCGCGTACGTTCGACTCACCGTCGACAGCGCTGTGGCGTACGTGATTCCGGTCTTCAGGAAGCTAACGACGCCGCGCTTCACGTCCTCTTGCCACAGGAGGTGGCGCTCGTTCCACAGATTGAGATCGTGAAGGACGTCGAGCGGGAAATTGCCCTGATAGCCGTTGTTGTGCAGCGTCAGGAGTGTGCGCGTCTTGGCGAACAGCTTGTCCCAACCGTAGACGGTGCGCAGATAGAGGGGCGCGAGCGCCGTGTGCCAATCGTGCGCGTGCACGACGTCCGGCGCCCACTGCGTGTATTGGCAACTCTCGATCGCGACGCGAGTCAGGAAGGCGAAGCGCAGATGTTCGTCACCGTCCGCTGCGTAGATTCCTTCGCGTTCGTACAACTCGGGACAGCGGATGAACCAGGCGCGTGCGTCGCTCTTTTGTAGCGGGGCGGACCACGCCGACCACGTGAGCTTGCGAGCGCCGCATTGCATCGGAATCTCTTGCAGTCCTTCCACGGGTTGGAGCGCGATCCCCGAGGTGCGCACGCGCTTGTAGAGCGGTAGGACGATGCGCGGCTCGTGTCCCGCTTTGAATAGGTAGCGCGCGAGCGCTCCGGTCACGTCGGCGAGACCGCCGGTCTTCGCGAAGGGCGCGACTTCGGACGACGCGATGAGGACACGAAGAGGGGGCATGCGGGTGACGGCTCCGTTCGACGGAGTGTAGAGTGCCCGGATGCAGAACGTCATCTTCGTCGCGCCGTTCGCGCTGGAAGCGACCATGCGCTTCCTGCGACCGGCGCTCGCGCTGCCCGGTGCGCGCGTGGCGTTGATCGGTCAGGAGCCGGTCGATCGCCTGCCCGCGGAATTGCGCTCGAAGCTCGCCGGTCACTACCGCGTCGACGATGCGATGCAGGTCGACCAACTCCTCACCGCCGTGCGCCATCTCGCGAGGCCCTGGAACGGCAAGGTGGACCGCGTCGTCGCGATCCTCGAGCAGCTCCAAGTGCCCGTCGCGGAGGTCCGCGCCAAACTTGGATTGCCCGGTCTCTCGGTCGATGCCGCGCTCAATTTCCGCGAGAAAGCGCGCATGAAGAACGTCCTGCGCGCCGCTGACTTGCCCTGCGCGCGCCACCGGTTGTGCTCCAGCGACCGCGAAGCCCTCGCGTTCGGCGACTCGTCCGGATTCCCGATCGTCGTCAAGCCGCCGGCCGGCGCGGGTGCCAAGAACACGTTCCGCGTGGATTCGAAGGAACAGCTCACGAGCTGGCTCAAGACTTCGCCGATTCGTGCAGAACAACCGCTGCTCCTCGAGGAGTTCATCCAGGGCGAGGAGTACTCGTTCGACACGGTCACGATCGACGGCCGCCACGTCTTCCACTCGATCGGGCGCTATTCCCCGACGCCGCTCGACGTCCTCCTGAACCCGTGGATCCAGTGGGTCGTCTACTTGCCGCGGCGCATCGACGGACCGGAGTTCGCCGGCATCCGCGCCGCTGGACCCAAGTCGCTCGACGCACTCGGCATGAACACGGGCCTCTCGCACATGGAGTGGTTCCGTCGCAAGGACGGGTCGGTCGCGATCTCCGAAGTCGGCGCGCGGCCGCCGGGCGCGCAGTTCACGACGTTGATGAGCTACGCGCACGACCACGATTTCTATCGCGCGTGGATCGAGCTCATGGTGTTCGACACGTTCACGGTGCCTGAGCGCAAGTTCTCCGCGGGCGCGGCGTACTTGCGCGGGCAGGGACAAGGCCGAGTGAAATCGATCCGCGGGCTCGAGCTCGCGCAGAAGGAACTCGGCGACTTGGTCGTCGAAGCCAAGCTGCCACAGATCGGGCAGTCGCCCAAAGAAGGTTACGAAGGCGAAGGGTACGTCGTCGTGCGACACCCGGAGACGGAGGTCGTCGTCAACGCGTTGAATCGCATGATCGAGATCGTACGCGTCGATTTGGGTTGAGCGAGCCCGCGCCGGCCCACGCGAGCATCGCACTCCACCGCCGCTGCATCTCGGCCCGATGGACGACCCCGCGACGGCTCGCGATCGGTCATTCGTGTCCGAACGGTTCGCTGCTGCCCACGCGGTCGCTGTAGAACGCGTCCCGGATCGAACGCCGGAGCGTGGCCCTCGATGATGGTGCGCACGATCACGCCATCCGCCTGCGTGACGTCGAGGTGGATCGAGACCGAAGCGCGCATCCTGTTCAGCGGACGCGCCTGAACAGGACGCACTCGGTCGTGAACGCTGGAAACCTCGACGAAAGAGTGCGCACCGTCGGCGGGGGACGCGTTGGCGGTCCCGCGGTCTTCGTGGACTCGGACGACCTCGGCGCGACGTGGAACCAGCGCGCACTGCCTGCGACGTGCGCGATGGTGCTCGACGTCCACTTCCTCGAAGCGAAGCTGGGTTTCCTGGCCGCTGCGACCGACGCGAACGTGGCCAAGTCGCGCGCGGCGATCTTTCGCACGGAAGACGGCGGTACGACGTGGATGGAAGCTTGGCGCTCGACGCGGCCCTTCGAACTCACCTGAAAAATCGCGTTCCCGTCGCGCACGACCGGGTACGTGACGATAAAGAACTACGATCCTGATCCCGATTCGAAAGCGCGCTTCGTCGCGAAGACGTCGGACGGCGGTCGCAGTTGGAGCGAGATCCCGCTCGTCGTGGATCACGCGGTGCGCGAGTTCGGTATCGCGTTCCTCGACGAACGCGTCGGTTGGGTCGGAGCGATGCCGAGCGGCTTCGAGACGCGCGACGGTGGCGCGACATGGCAGCCCGTGAACTTCGGCAACGCGGTGAACAAGATTCGCATCGTGCGCGAGAAGGAGCGCGCTACCCTTTTCGCGCTGGGTGTCGAGCTGTGGAAGCTCGATCTCGACTTGCGGCCGCCCGTCGCCGACGGCCCGCGGGGCGGATAGGTGCCGCTCCAGCGGGAGTGAGTCGTTGCACACCGACCCTCGGGTCTCGACAATCCTCGGCCCGAAAGTCCCCCTCACGGGTCGTCGCACACCATGAACGTCGTCCTGATCTCTCCCGGCTATCCCGCCGAGATGCCGCACTTCACGCGCGGCCTCGCCGAAGTCGGTGCGCGCGTCTTCGGTGTCGGCGACCAGCCGCGCGAAGGTCTCGATCCCGACTTGAAGCGCCACCTCTCGGATTACCTGTCCGTGCGCAATCTGTGGGACGAGGACGCGACCGCGCGCTCGATCCGCGATTGGACGCGCGGCCGGAGCATCGATCGCGTCGAGTGCTTGTGGGAACCCGGGATGATCCTCGCGGCCAAGGTGCGCACGGCGCTCGGCGTCCCCGGGATGACGGTCGAGGAAACCCTGCCTTTCCGCGACAAGGTCGTGATGAAGGACGTCTTGCGCAAAGCGGGCGTGCGCACGTCGAAGCACCAGCGCGCGGGTAGCGTCAACGAGGTGCGGGAGGCCGCCGAGAGATTCGGTTTCCCGATCATCGCGAAACCCGTCGACGGCGCCGGATCGGCCGACACGTATCCGATCCGTGACCAGACGGACCTCGAGAACGCGCTGAAAGCGCTGAAAAACGTCCCCGAGGTCACCGTCGAGGAGTTCATCGAAGGCGAAGAACACACCTACGACACGATCTGCGCTGACGGCGACGTGCTCTACGAAAACGTCGCTTGGTATCGGCCCACGCCGCTCGTCGCGAAGTTGAACGAGTGGATCAGCGCTCAGTCGACGTGTCTGCGCGACATCGAGCGCCCCGAGGTCAAGATCGGTCGCGAGCTCGGCCGCCAGGTGCTGCGCGCGCTGGGTTGGCGCTCGGGATTCACGCACATGGAGTGGTTCAAAACGCCGAAGGGGGAAGCCATCTTCGGCGAGATCGGCGGTCGTCCGCCCGGCGCGCGGCTCGTGCACCTCATGAACTACTCGTGCAACGCCGACCTGTTCCGCGGCTGGGCCGAAGCTGTCTGTCACGGCCGGATCTCGCAAGACCTGACGAAGCACTACAACGCCGGCGTCATCTTCAAGCGCGCGATCGGCGAAGGCCGCATTCGCGGCTACGAAGGCCTCGATCGACTGATGAGCCGCTTCGGCGAGCACGTTCCAGTCGTCGATCTCGCCCCGATCGGTGGACCGCGTCGGGACTGGAAATCCAGCGCGATCGGCGACGGTTGGATCGTCGTGCGTCACCCCGATCTCGACACGTGCCTCGCGATGGGCGACGCCTTCGCTTCGGACCTGCGGATCCACGCGGGCTGAGCGACGACATGCACCACGGACGCGTCGTGCTGCTGGGACCCCAGCGGCTCCATCGAACACTGAACCAAGCGGTCGACTCGATCGGTGCCCTCGGCATGGTCGCCGCGGTGACCGCCGGGTGGGAGGAGCGCGAGGGCGAGGACCAGGACATGCGCGAGCACCTGGGCGGTCGCACGGTGAACCTCCGGATCTGGGAACGCGCCGAGGACGTCATGGTGCGTGATCCCGAACTCGCGCGCGCGCTGCGCGAACGTCAGGACCGACTGCGCGAGCAGCACGAGCTCTACAAGCTGCGCCTCGATTTCGCCATTCAGGCCGCGCGCGAGCTGCTGCGTCGCGAGCCCACCAGCGGACGCGAGGAAATGCTCGAAGCCGAACGTGCCGGAGCGATCGAGGCCGTGCGCGAGCTCGACGAGTTCCACCTGCGTCGCGTTTCGCTGATCCACCGCGAGTTCGAGACGGAGTGGCTGCCGACCGAGCGCGAGACCGTGGCGAAGCACCGCCGTGAGTTGGCGCAGATCGTCGACGCTTGCGAGTGCGTGTGCGTCGCTGGCGGACACGTCGTCGTGCTGCTCCACCGCCTGCGACTGTTCGATGTCCTGCCGATCTTCGCGCAGCGACCGATCATCGCCTGGTCTGCCGGCGCGATGGCGTTGGGCGAGCGCGTCGTGCTCTTCCACGACAGTCCTCCGCAGGGGCAAGGCGCTGCCGAGTTGCACGAAGAGGGACTCGCAGCGTACTCGGGAGTGCTTCCGTTCCCGCACGCGAAGAAGCGCTTGCACCTGCACGATCAACGACGCATCGCGCTCCTCGCGCGGCGTTTCGCGCCGGATCGCTGTGTCACGCTCGACCCACTCACGCGCATGGATTGGGACGGACACGGTTGGCACGGCGATCCGGGTACGTTGCGGCTCCACGCGGACGGAATGCTCGTGCAAGCAGGTGCGCCGTGAGCACGACGCTCGTCCAAGAGATCGAGAAGCACGCGCGGCTCGGGCCCTGGGCGCTCGAGAGTTGGCTCGCCGAGAAGCAGTTCCCGGTCGTCGAAGGACGCACGGTCACGTTCGTTTTTCGCGGTCGCGTCGACGAAGTGAAGCTGCGCCATTGGATCCACGGCCTCGCGACGGCGTTGCCGTTCCACAACGTGCCCGGCACGGATCTGTGGTTCCTCGCGATCGACGTACCGGAAGGTTCGCGGCTCGAATACAAGCTCGAAGTCGTCATGCGCGGCGAGCACCGGCTCGTCCAGGATCCGCTGAACCCGAACCTGGCCAGCGATCCGTACGGCGTGAACTCCGTCGTCTACGGCACGGGCTACCAAGTCCCGGAGTGGTCATTGCCCGATCCCGAGGCTCGTCCCGGCGAGATCGTCGAGCACGAGATCGTGTCGCACTCGCTGGGCACGAAGAAGGTGCAGGTCTACCTGCCCGCGCGTTTCCGTCGCACACGGCGCTATCCCTTGCTCGTCGTGCACGACGGACCCGATTACGTCCGTTACGCGGCGCTGAAGACGTCGCTCGACAACCTCATCCATCGGCTCGAGATCCCGTCGATGGTCGTCGCGCTGATCCAATCGCAGGACCGACTGCGCGAGTACGCCGACGATCCCCGTCATGCCGATTTTCTCGCGCGCGATCTCGTGCCGCAGCTCGAGAGCGCGTTCCCGCTCGTCGGCAAGCCGTCGGCGCGCGCGCTCGCGGGCGCCTCGTTCGGCGCAGTGGCGTCGTTGGCGGCAGCGTGGCGATATCAAGGATTCTTCGACCGCTTGATGCTGCAGTCGGGATCGTTCGCGTTCACCGACATCGGTCCCCACGACCGTGGTCCTGTCTTCGATCCCGTCGTGCGCTTCGTGAACGCGTTCCGCCGCAACCCGGGCAAGCCCGCGGTGCACATGTATCTTTCGTGCGGCGTGTACGAATCGCTCATCTACTACAACCGCTCGATGGTGCCGCTGCTCGAGCGCGCGGGCCTCGACGTCAAGTACAGCGAAGCCCACGACGGTCACAATTGGGAGAACTGGCGCGACCGATTGCGCGAGGGGCTCTCGTGGCTGCACCCTGGTCCGTTGTGGATGGTCTACGAGTGACGATTGCGCGCCGCGGCGCGAGCGAGGTGAATCGATGGCGCAGGCGAAGCTCGGAGCGAAGGATCTCGCGCGATTTCGGGTGGCGGACGGGCGCGGATTCCGCCTCGTCGATCACGATCCGTCGGACACGAACGGGTGGAAGTCGAAGGACGATGCTCAGGCCGCTCTCCAGCTCGGCGTTCAAGCGCTGGCGAAGTATCAGGAACGACTCCAAGCGCAGGACCGCTGGTCGCTGCTCGTCGTGTTCCAAGCGATGGATGCGGCCGGGAAGGACGGCACGATCGAGCACGTCATGTCCGGCGTGAACCCCGCCGGCGTCCACGTCACGTCGTTCAAAGCACCGAGCCACGAGGAGCTCGACCACGACTGGATGTGGCGGCACTGGAAGGCTCTGCCGGAACGGGGTCGCATCGGCATCTTCAACCGCTCGCACTACGAGGAAGTGCTGACCGTCCGCGTGCACGCGGATCTCCTCGCCGCGCAGAAGATCCCGCGTGGGCTCGTCGGGAAGAAAGTCTTCGAGGAGCGGCTCGAGGACATCACGAACTTCGAGGATTTCCTCGTGCGCAACGGCACGCGCGTCCTGAAGTTCTTCCTGCACGTCTCGAAGGCCGAGCAGAAGGAACGCTTCCTCGAGCGCATCGACGAGCCCGACAAGAATTGGAAGTTCGCGGTGGCGGATGTCGGCGAGCGGAAGCACTGGGACGCGTACCATGCCGCGTACGAGGCTGCGATCCGTCGCACCGCGGCCCCACACGCGCCCTGGTACGTCGTGCCGGCGGACAAGAAGTGGTTCACGCGGCTCGTGGTCGCTGCGGCGTTCGAAGCGGAGCTGGCGGCGATCGATCTCGATCTGCCGCCCGCGACTCCCGAGCGCATCGCGGCACTCCGCGCGGCGCGCGCCGAGTTGGAGAGCGAGACGTAGACGGACTCGACCGGCGATGCCGAGCGGGGCGTGGCATCGGCCCGATCGTCCGGTCGCGCCCTTCGCAAAGAGCTGCTAGACTCCCCGCCCTTTGTGGCGGCCTGATCGGCCGTCGGAGTCACCTCGCGGAGAGCATCGTGGGCATCGTCACACGCAAGATCGGGTTGTCGCTGGGCGCGGACATCTGTTGGGCCAAAGCCTACGAGGACATCCTCGCGCGACTCGACCTCACGCTGCCGATGGGCCGCGGCGAACAAGTGCGCTTCCACGTCGAGCGCACGTCGATCGTGCCGTTCCACCTCAAGGCGGAGCCGAAGTACGACGTCGTCGTCGACCGACTGACGCACTGGTTCCCGCTGCAACGCGAGTGGATCAAGAAGGCGATCCTGCTCGACGGCACGTACGTGCTGAACAACCCGTGGACCGTGCAGTCCATGGAGAAGCACACGACCTACTGCGCGATGATGCGCCTCGGTCTGCCCATCCCCGCGACGGCGATGATTCCGTCGAAGGACTACGACGAGAAGCCCGACTTGCGCGTCACGCTGAATCGCTACGCGAAGTTCTTCGACCTCGGCGCGATCGGCGCGGAGATCGGATTCCCGGCGTTCTCGAAGCCGTACGACGGCGGCGGCTGGCAAGGCGTGTCGAGGGTCGACGACGCGGGCGAGCTGGGCCAGGCATACGACACCTCAGGCAAGATGCTCCTGCACCTGCAAGCCGGCGTGCTGCCGTACGACCAGTTCGTGCGCTGCATCGGCTTCGGCCCGCAGACGCACGTCATCAAGTACGACCCGAGCCAACCGCTCCATCTGCGCTACACGAACGAGAAGGGCTTCCTCACGAAGGAAGACCGCGCGCTGATCGAGGACATCACGCTCACGATCAACGCGTTCTTCGGCTGGGACTTCAACTCGTGCGAAGCGCTGCTGAAGGACCACGTCTGGCATCCGATCGACTTCGCCAATCCCTGCCCCGACAGCCAAGTCACTTCGCTGCACCGGCACTTCCCCTGGCTCGTGAAGTCGTACCTGCGTTGGTCGCTCTTCTGCGCCGCGACGAAGCGTCCGATGCGCACGACGCTCGACTGGCAGCCCTTCTTCGACATCGCCGACAAGAAGTGGCCGCTGCGCAAGAAGATCGCGGCCTACGGCAAGATCTCGCGCGAGCGCTTCGACGCGGTCGCGTTCCAGCAGTTCTGCGACAAGCACCTCGCGAACCTGGACGCGGTCGTGAACGAGTACTTCGGCACGGAGGATGCGAAGGACGCCGTGCGTCAGAAGGTCACGGCGCTCTTCCCGGCTCACGAAGTCGAGAAGTTCACCGAGCACTTCTGGTCCGAGCTACAGATCTGGCGCGCCGAGGACGCGGAGTCGCGCGCTCCGAAGAAGCGCAAGTCGGCCAAGGCGAGTGCGAAGCTGACGATCAAGTCGGTTCAGGCCGCGAAGCCCACGCGTTCGATCGCGACGAAAGCGCGCGCGAAGTCCGCCGCGCGCTCTGCTTCTCGCCCCGCGACGAAGTCGGCCAAGAAGACCGTCAAGTCGCGTTGAGAGGCCGTGAAACAATCGAGCCTACGGCTTCAGAGAACCTAATGTCGCCGCTCCGCGGCGCGAGAGGCCGTGAGTAGCTCGCGGCATCTGGGCCCGCGCACTCCTACTTTGCAACGACGAACCACCACGCCGAATCCCCGCGAACGAAACGCCCCCGACATGAGCAAGGAATCCTCGACGTGGCGCTCCGAGCGCCTGGGCAACAAGGAAGTCAAGGTCGTGCGTTGGGGCGAGAGCGGCGTGCCTGTGCTGATCTTCCCGACCGCCGCGGGCGACTGCGAGGAGACCGAGCGCTTCAAGATGATCCACGTCCTCGGGCCGCTGCTGAGCGAGGGCCGGATCAAGGTCTACTCCGTCGATAGCGTCGGCGGACAAGCGATGCTCGACAACGAGCTGCCGCGCCACGAAGCCGCGCGGATGCAGAACCGCTTCGACTCGTTCGTCTACAACGAAGTCATCCCCGCGATCCGTGTCGACTGTCGTGACAACGACGTCGAGGTCATCGCCGCGGGCGCCTCGATCGGCGCATTCAACGCGCTCGCCGCCGTGTGCCGTCACCCCGACGTCTTCCGCGCCGCCGTGTGCATGTCCGGCACCTACGACCTGAAGAAGTTCATGGGCGAGGACATGACCCTCGACTACTACTACAGCTCGCCGCTGCACTTCCTCCCGAACCTCGGTGCCGGCACGCACCTCGACGCCCTGCGCAAGCGCTTCATCGTGCTCGCCCACGGCAAAGGGAACTACGAAGCCCCCGAGGAATCCTGGCGTGTCGCTCACGTCCTCGGCACGAAGGACATCCCGAACCGCGTCGACGAGTGGGGCGCCGAGTGGCACCACGACTGGCCGACGTGGCGCGACATGCTGCCGAAGTACTTGAACGAACTGTTGTCAGCGAGCGCGACGCGTTGACATCGGTGTCAGTTGAATCCGTCCTAGCAACCCGACAGCAGCCGCTTCAGAGCCTGTGAGGAAATCACCGGCTCTCGCGCCGCGGAGCGGCACAACTAGGTGCTGAGAGCCCGTACGATCGAGTTCTTCACGGGCTCTCAGCGCGCCCCGTGCAGCGCGGTCAGGATCCGTCGCGCCGATTCCGCGGCCGTGCGCGCATAGTCCTCGCGACTGCGGAGCGCGTTCACGTGGCGTGCGCGGGCCGCACACGCCGCTTGAGCGGAGATGCCGAGTCGCGCCCCGATCTCGGCGTAGGTGGCTGCCGCGAGGTCGCGCAGAAGTCCGATCTGCAGCATGCGGCACCGGTCCTCCGCTTCCGGGCCGGAGTCGGGCTCGCTGCCGAGCGAGTTCGGGAACTCGCTGAGCACTGCCGCGGTGCTCACCATGGGCAACCCGGGCTTCGTGCCGTCCGCGCACTCGGTCCTGCGCCACAACCAGTCCAGGAATCCCTGCGGTGCTGCTCCGAGCAGGTCGTCCAGCTCGTCGGGAGCCTCCGAACTCGACTGCAGCCGGGACTCGATCCACGCGCGGGCGTCGGGTGAGACGAGGGGCGGGAACGCGACGGGGTAGAGGGCGGGTTCGAACACCGCGACTCCGGTAGCGCGCAGCGTCTCCGAGCGGATCCAGTCGCGGGCGAGCCACGGCTGTCCGACTCCCGTCGCGTGCGATACCGCGCTGCCGTGCGGATAGCGCGTCGGGTCCGGTGCTACCTTCGCGTTCGCCGAATTGGCGTCAATGTAGCGGACGACCGTGCGCCGGTATCCGAGCGTTTCCACCGACCGCGACATGTAGCGCGATCGGTAGAGCGGGCCGTCCCGACCGCGCTTCCTGTTGAACCACGCCGAGTAGTCGCGTTGGATTCCCTGCATCGCGGCATGCAACCGCCCGTTCTGACTGCGCACGAGGATGTGGAAGTGCGTCGTCATCGCACACCATGCGTGGACCTCGATGTCGGCGCGCCGCACGGCACGCGCCATGCGGGAGCAGAAGTGACGGACGTCCTCCACGGACTCGAAAATCGACCGCTGGCCCACACCACGGTTCATGACGTGGTGCCAGGTTCCCGGCAGATCCCAGCGGCGCTGTCGCGGCATGCGAGCCTCCCGAACGGAGACGCGCGGATCGAGCTCGGGTCGCGGACGAACTGCGAAAAATCCGCACAAGCGCGGCGGGATCGGCATTCCGCCCGGAGTGGACCCGCCCTGGATGGATTCAACTGACACCGATGTCAACGTGGGCGACCGCCGCTGCGTCATTCGCCCGGTCGCGGGAAGTGCGCGCTGAACTCGAGCGGTTTTTCGGCGCCTTCGAAGGTGTAGCGCGAGGGGACGACCACGACGCCGGAGGGGGTCACGGTGAAGCGGCGTTCGTCGGTCGCGCGGTCGTGGCCGATCGTGAAGCCGTCGGGGACGCGGGTCCACTTGTCGAGAATCGCGCGGCGGACCTTGGCGCCCTTGCCGATGTGGACGCCGCCGAAGAGGATCGAATCCTCGACGACCGCGCCTTCGTCGATGTGCACGCGGTTCGAGAGGATCGAGCGCTTCACACGGCCGCCGCTGACGACAACGCCGGCGCACAGCAGCGAATCCACGACTTCGGAGCGGCGGCCGGGTGCATCCAGGACGGACTTCGCCGGCGGATCGGCGTGCCACAGAGAGTAGATCGGCCAACCTTGGTCGTAGAGGTTGAAGCGCGGCGCGACCGACACGAGGTCCATGTTCGCGTCGTAGAGCGCGTCGATCGTGCCCACGTCGCGCCAGTACGGATCGTTCGGGTTGTCGCGGTCGACGAATCGGTGCGCGAACACCTGGCCTTGATCGATCATCGACGGGATGACGTCCTTGCCGAAATCGTGGCTCGAGCCGGGCTTCGCGGCGTCGGCACGCAGACGACGGACCATCTCGGGAGCGTCGAAGACGTAGATGCCCATCGACCCGAGACACCAACCCGGTTGTCCCGGGATCTCGCGCCCGACGGCTGGCTTCTCCTGGAATCCGACGACACGATCGTCGGCGTCGACTTCGAAGATGCCGAAGCGACGCGCCTCGCTCTGAGGGATCTTCACGGCGCCGATCGTGAGCTTCGCCTTGCTCGCGATGTGCTGACGCAGCATCGCGCCGTAATCCATCTTGTAGATGTGATCACCGGAGAGGATGAGGACGTGCTTCGCCGCGCCGTCGTCGATGAGGTCGAGGTTCTGGTAGATCGCGTCGGCCGTGCCCTGGTACCACTTCTCGACGGTGGCGTGATGAGGCGGGCTCACGCTGATGAACTGCTCGAGCCTGCGCGGCAGGAAGTTCCAGCCGAAGCGGATGTGCTCTTCGAGACTGCGCGCTTGGTACTGCGTCAGCACGTAGATGCGCCGCAGTCCGGAATGGATGCAATTGCTGAGCGTGAAATCGATGATCCGGTACGAACCGCCGAAGGGGACGGCCGGCTTCGCGCGCTGGATCGTCAGCGGCTTCAGTCGCTCGCCCTGACCACCCGCGAGGATGAACGTCAGCGTCTCCTTGAGCTCCTGCGTGAGATACGTGCTCGTCATCCTGGGTCTCTCGTCCAGTCCGGCTCGGGGGGAGCGGAGAGAATGCCTGCTGACGTGCTTCCGCGGTAGTCCGGACCGAGATCCAGCATCGAGGCGCTGGTAGACTCCGCGGGTTCGACCCCCTGCAGAAGCTCGGTAACTCATGGCCAAGGAAGAGATCAGCACGCTCCCTGACGACGCTCAGCGCCGCAACTTCGTGCGCTCGATGCTCGAGGACGTCCGCGCGCTCGAGCGGATGATCGACGAGGGTTGGATCGAGAAGGGCGTGCGCCGCATCGGCGCGGAACAGGAGATGTTCCTCGTCGATCGCACGCTGCAGCCGGCGAACAAGGCGATCGAGCTGCTCGAGGATCTACCGCCGAGCCACTTCGTCACGGAGCTCGCGCAGTTCAACCTCGAAGCGAACCTGACGCCGCTGCCGCTCTCGGGGACGTCGTTCTCGGAGATGGAAACCGAGCTGCTCCGCCTGCTCGCGCTCGCGCGCGAAGTCGGTGCGCGCAAGGGCACGCAGATCGTCTTGTGCGGGATCCTGCCGACGCTCGACAAGAGCCACCTCGGCCTCGAATCGCTGACGCCGATCCCCCGGTACAAGCAGCTCAACCGGATCATGACCGAGCAGCGCGGGGGCAAGTTCCAAGCGCTGATCAAGGGGCTCGACGAGCTCCAGACCGTCCACGACAACGTGATGTTGGAAGCTTGCAACACGAGCTTCCAACTGCACTACCAAGCCGACGCGCAGGAGTTCGCGCGCCTCTACAACTTGGCGCAGGTCGTCGTCGCACCGCTCCTCGCGGCCGGTCCGAACTCGCCGGTGTTGCTCAAGCACCGCTTGTGGCACGAGACGCGCGTCGCGCTGTTCCAACAGTCGCTCGACACGCGCGCCGAGCACAAGGTCGAGCGCGGCGTGCGCCAACGCGTCAGCTTCGGTGATCGTTGGGTGAAGGGCTCGATCCTCGAGATCTTCCGTGACGACATCGCGCGCTTCCGTTCGCTGATCACCGCTGCGAGCGATGAATCCCCGCTCGAGATGCTCGATCGCGGCGAAGTGCCGCCGTTGAAAGCTCTGCGCCTCCACAACGGCACCGTTTACCGCTGGAATCGGCCCTGTTACGGCATCACGGACGGCAAGCCGCACCTGCGCATCGAGTGTCGCGTGTTGCCCGCCGGGCCGACGGTGCGCGACGAGGTCGCGAACGCCGCGTTCTTCTACGGACTGATGATCGCGCTGGACACCGAGTACGGCGACGTGTCGCTGCGCATGCCGTTCGACGACGCGAAGGCGAACTTCGTCGCGGCCGCTCGCTACGGTCTGCACGCGCGCTTCCGGTGGCTCGACGGCAAGTCGTACGGTGCCGACGAGCTCATCCTGAAGCTGCTACTCCCGGCGGCGCGCAAAGGGCTCCTCGCGCGCGGCGTGGACAAGACGGACGTCGACACGTACCTCGGTGTGCTCGAAGCGCGCGTGCAGAGCGGACGCACCGGCGCGCAGTGGGCATTCGACTCGCTGGCCGCGATGGGCGAGGGGACTAGGATCGCCGATCGCTATCGCGCGTTGACCGCCTCGATGGCGAAGTACCAGGAATCGAACCTCCCGGTGCACCAGTGGGAACTGGCGCAGGTCCCAGCCGCGTCGGGCGATTCCGACAGCTATCGAACCGTCTCGCAATTGATGACGACCGACCTCTTCACGGTCCATCACGACGACATCGTCGACCTCGCCGCGTCGCTCATGGAGTGGGAGCACTTGCGGCACGTCCCGGTGGAAGACCACGAGGGCCGTTTGCTCGGGTTGGTCACGCACCGCGCGCTGATGCGAGTCATGACGCGTGGTCGTGCTGCCTCGGGGCACGTCACCGTCGGCGAGATCATGGACAAGGATCCCGTGACCGTTGGCCCTGAGACCAGCACATTGGCCGCGATCGAGCTGATGCGCACGCGCAAGATCGGCTCGTTGCCGGTCGTCAAGGAAGGCCGACTCGTCGGCATCATCACGGAGCACGACGTGTTCGAGATCTCGGGAAAACTGCTCGAGAATTGGCTCAAGGGCTCGTGATGCCGCACGGAGCCCTCGCACGCGTTCTCGGCACGGCGTCGGCCGGTGAACGCGGTGGACCGCTCGTCCTCGTCACCGTCGGCATCCACGGCAACGAGCCGGCGGGACTGCACGCGATGCGTCGCGTTTTCGCCGAGCTCGAGCGCGGTCTCGTCCCGCTCACCGGTCGCGTCGCCGCGTACGTCGGGAACCGCGCCGGGCTCGCGCGCAACGTCCGTTACGTGGACGAGGACATGAACCGTTTGTGGTCGCCCGCTCGCGTCGACGAGTTGCGGCACGGAGATCCGCGACGCGACACGATCGAGCGCGCGGAACAGCGCGAACTCCTCGAACTCCTCGACGCCGAACTCGATTCGGCCGAGAGCGGCGTGACGCACCTCGATCTGCATTCGACCTCCGGCGACGGACCCCCGTTCACGATCGTCGCCGGTCCGACCGAGAGTCGCACGGCGGCCCTGCGCCTCTGCGTGCCGACTCTGTTCGGCCTCGAGCCCCTGATCGCCGGGACCTTGATCGAGTACGTCGGCGCGCTCGGGCACGCCGCGGTCGTGCTCGAAGGCGGCCAGAACGACGCCGCATCGACCGTCGATCACCACGAGTCGGCCGTCTGGCGGACGCTCGCCGGTGCCGGCGTCGTTCGCGAGCCCGATGTCCCCGGGGGCCTCGAACGACACACGCTGCGCCTGTCGTCCGCCGCCGCCGGCTTGCCTCCTGCGATCGAGATCGGCTACGTCCACCGACTCGAGCCCGGGGAGGAGTTCGCGATGCTCCCGGGATTCCACAACTTCCAAACCGTCCAAGCCGGACAGCTCCTCGCGCACCAATTCAGCTCGCAAGAGGGGAACGGCCTCGCCCGCGAGATCCGCGCGCCGTGGAGCGGGATCCTGCTCATGCCGCGTTATCAGGGTCAGGGCCTCGACGGATTCTTCCTCGGGCGAACCGCGCCGACTTCCTCGGTGGACGCGACGGCGACACGGCTCGGATAGCGGGCGTCAAGGCGAGCGGAGAGGTGGACACGTGCGGACAGCCCCGCGCGCGGACCAAGGCTATCGACCCCCGTTTCCCACAACGGGGAATTGGCGCCAGCGAACCCGATCCCGGGCGTGGCGCGATCCCACGGAAGTCTCAGATTCGCGCCACCTTGCGGGAACCGACCTGCGGACTTACGGTCCTCTGACCCGGGTTCCAGTGCGGTGGAGACAGATCTTGAGGCGACACATTCACATCGTTGACTCGACCGCGCGTTCTGCGCGCAGCTCCGTGCGCGCCACTCCGAGTCGGGTCCGACGGCTGCTCGGAGGATGCCTCGCCCTCACGGCCCTTGGAAGCCTCGGATCGATCGCGTTCGCGCAAGTCGTGACCGAGCGCGCGTCCCTCTCCGATTCGGCGGGCCAAGCCTCGGGCGATTCCGATCTGGTCTCGATCTCGGGCGACGGTCGCTACGTCGCTTTCCGTAGCGCGGCCACGAACCTCATCGCCGGGGACACGAACGGCGTGAGCGACGTCTTCGTGCGCGACCGGTGGACCGGACTCGTGGACCGCGTGAGCGTCTCGTCTCTCGGCGGACAGGCTTCGGCCGAGAGCCTGGAGCCGAACATCTCCTACGACGGGCGTTTCGTCGCTTTCGCGAGCGAGGCCAACGACATCACGACCGACGTAGCGTCGGGCAGCTCGAAGGACATCTTCGTGCGCGATCGCATCCTGCGCACCACGCGCACGGTCACGGTGTCCGCGATAGGCGGGGCGTCGAACGGCGATTGCCACCGGCCGCGCGTTTCTTCGGACGGTCGCTACGTGACGTTCGAAGGCTCGCCGTCGAATCTCGTTCCGGCCGGCTCGACGAACTACCAAGTCTTCCGTCGCGACATGACGGCCGGCACCGTGCTCGTCAGCGTGAATCTGACTGGGAGTTCGGGAGTCGGATTCTCCTGGAACGGAGGCGTTTCCGGCGACGGTCGCTACGTCGCATTCGTGAGCAACGTCGCGAACCTCGTGACGCCCGACACGAACGGCAACACCGACGCCTTCGTGCGTGACATGCTCCTCGGGCTCACTCGCTTGGTCACCGTGAGTTCCTCCGGCGCGCAGGGCACGGGCGCGGCGTTCATCAACAGCTCGATCTCGCGGGACGGACGCTGGGTCGCCTACGCCTCGAGCGCGCCCAACTTGGCGCCCGGCGAGTTCGGAGCCTCGTACGACATCTTCGTGCACGACCTCTCGACATCGCAGACGTTTCGTTCGTCCGTGACCTCGTCCGGAGGTGCGGCGAACCAGAACTCGTACGACCCGGCGATCTCCGACGACGGCCGCTACGTCGCGTTCCAGAGCTTCGCGACGAATCTCGATCCGCTCGACACGGACATGCAGAGCGACATCTTCTTGCGCGATCGCACGCTCGCGACGACGAAGCTCATGAGTCGCGGCGCGTCGACGAGTTCGAACGACGACTCCTTCGCCGCCTCGATCAGTGCCGAGGGCGCGCAGATCGCCTTCCACAGCGAGTCGACGGACCTCGTCCCCGCCGACACGAACTTGCGCGTCGACGTGTTCGTCCGGGACCTGGGTTCGGAGAACTACCCGGTCTTCTGCGCCGGCTTGGCGACGACGTGTCCGTGCGCGAACTCGGGCCTCGGCTCGGCCGGCTGCGCGAACAGCACGATGACCGGTGGAGGGCTGCTGCGTGCCTTCGGACGGGCGAGCGTCCTCGCGGATCAGGTGACGCTGGTCGCGACGGGGCTCCCGCCGGCGACTTCGGCCCTCTTCTTCCAAGGAACCGTGCGCGAGAACGGCGGCGCGGGCACGAGCTTCGGCGACGGTTTGCGCTGCGCGGGCGGCACGATCGTGCGCCTCGCGACCTATCCCGTCGTCGCCGGCACAGCCGCGATCGGATACGGCGGAACTCCGGGTCTGGGCGGGGGGACGACCACGCCGATCCATACGCTCGGTCAGGTGCCGCCCCTCGGCGGGACGCGCCTCTACCAGTTGTGGTACCGCAATTCGGCGGCGTTCTGCACGAGCTCCGTGTTCAACCTGTCGAACGGCGTCGAGATCTTCTGGCAGTTGTAGACGCCGACTCGAAGGCGAGCGATCGAGTCGGCCGGGCTGGTGCCCGCGCGGCGGTACGATTCGAAGCGCGATGCCCCAACCGATCCTCGCGCTCGACCGTGATGCCCTGCTTCGACTCGAAACTTCGCTGACGCAGGAGTGGATCGAAACGGACGGTCAGGGAGGCGCGGCGAGTTCGACGGTCCTCCTCTGTCCGACGCGGCGCTATCACGCGTTGTTGCTCACGCCGCGGCCGGGCAGCGCGAAGCGTTACGCATGGCTCTCGCGCTACGACGAGACGCTCGTCGTGCAAGGGATCGAGTTGCCGCTCTCGATGGCGCGCTATCGCGGCGTGTGGGCGCCGCATGGGCATCAAGCGCTCGAGTCGTTCGAGCTCGTGCCGTTCCCGCGCTGGACTTGGCTCTGGGGCGGGGTGCGCATCGAGCGCGAGGTGCTCGTGCCCGCGGGTGAAGCGTGCGTGCTCGTGCGCTGGCGCGTCAGCGGCGCCGGCACGGCTGTGAAACTGCGCCTGCGGCCGTTGCTCCCGTTCCGCGAGGCGGATGCGCTCGGCGTCGAGAACATGGCGCTCGACGGACGCGTCGAGCGTTTCGAGCAGAACCGCGGCGACGGGATCGCCTGTCGGCCGTACGCGGAGTTGCCGCGCATCTCGATCCTCGCCTCGGACGAAGCGGCGTGGACGACGGATGCGGCGTGGTACCGCGGCCTCGAATACGCGGTCGATCTCCAGCGCGGGTACGACGGTCACGAGGACCAGTTCAGCCCCGGGTTTTTCGAGATCGAGCTCACCGACGGCACCGACGTGGTCGTGCAGGCGAACCTCGGCGCGCCGCTCGCGGATCCACGCGGACGCTTCGAGCGCGAGGCCCGTCGCCGACGCGCGACGCTCGAGTCCGCACGACCGGGCGTGCGCGGCGCGCTCGAACTGACGGCGGACGCGTTCCTGTACCGCGCGGAATCCGGCCGCGCAGGCGTAATCGCCGGCTGGCCGTGGTTCCTCGAATGGGGGCGCGACACGAACATCGCGCTGCCCGGGTTGTTGGCCGCTCGCAATCGCAACGCCGAACTCGGCGACGCGCTCGCGGGCCAAGTCCCGTTCCTCCGGAACGGTTTGCTCCCGAACGTCTTCGCAGCGACACCGGGGATGAGCCACTACGACTCCGTCGACGCGAGCCTGTGGTTCGCGCGCGCGGTGCGCTTGCACGAGCGCGCGGGCGCTCCGACACGCGAGATCGTGCGACGATTCCTGCCCGCGCTTCTCGAGATCGCAACGTGCTACCGCGACGGAACCGGTCTCGGCGTCCGCGGCGACGAAGACGGTTTGCTCGTCGCCGGCGGTGCGACGTTGAACGCGACGTGGATGGACGCGCGCATCCTGTCGGTCCCCGTCACTCCGCGCCACGGCGCGCCCGTCGAGATCGAGGCCTTGTGGTATTTCCTGCTCGCGTACGTCGAGCACCTCTCCGACGCCGCCGGACGTCCGAACGATGTGCGCGCCTGGCGTGCACATCGCGAACGAGCGGGTCGCGCGTTCCTCGACCGATTCTGGATGCCCAAGGAAGAACGCCTCGCCGACGTGTGGCGCAGAGAGGAAGTCGATCGCGCGCTGCGTCCGAACCAGGTCATCGCGGCGGCGCTCGAGTGGAGCCCGCTATCGCGTGAACAACGCGCCGGCGTCGCGCAATCCGCGGCCGGAGTGCTGCTCGTCCCACGCGGCTTGCGCACGCTCGATCCGCGCGATCGCGCGTACCTCGGTCGCTACGCAGGCAACGAACACGAGCGCGATCGCGCGTACCACCAAGGCACGGCGTGGCCGTGGCTGCTCGGGAACTTCGTCGAGGCGTGGTTGCGCGGAGTGGGGGACGAACCCGCCGATCGCGCGTATTTGCGCGGCGTGCTCGACGGGCTCGAGCCGCACCTCACGGAGGCGGGCTTGCTCCACGTGTCCGAGGTGTTCGACGGCGACGCGCCGCACACGCCGGGCGGGTGCTTCGCGCAGGCCTGGAGCACGGGCGAGGTGCTCCGGGCCTACGCGCTTCTCGATGGCTAGGGCTGACGACCAGCGAGAGACTGACCCAGTTGGCTGTCCGTCTCGTCGGCGCGGGCTTTGAGGGTGAGCGGGGGTCCCTTCTCAGCGTGCCGCCGGGTCCCTTTTCAGCGTTCCGTCAGTGCTCGCCTCGGGACATTTGGAAACGGACGGACAGCCAACTGGGTCAGTACCCCGAAAAGGCCGGAAAATGGCCCTGGATAGCCCGCGGAGGGTCGTTTAGAGAACCAAGTGGTTAGATAACGAACCGGTGACCCATGGTCCGCGCCAACCCCGATCGCCCACCGCCCGACCCCCTGAGCGCCACATTCGCGGCGCTCGCCGACCCGACGCGTCGCGCGATCCTCGAGCGGCTCACGCGCGGCCCGGCGACCGTGAAGGAACTCGGCCTGCCCTTCGAGATGAGCGGGCCGGCGATCTCGAAGCACCTGCGCGTGCTCGAACGCGCCGGGCTCGTGCGGCGCGGTCGCGAGGCGCAGTGGCGGCCGCGCACGTTGAACGCTGCGCCGCTCGCGGAGGCGGCGAAGTGGACGAACGAATTCCAGCGCTTCTGGAACGCGCGCCTCGCTCGGCTCGACGGCTACCTGCACCGCATCGACACGAAGGAGACGACGGATGAACCTCGGGCCTGAACTCGGCGTCGCGCAGTACACGACGCCGACGGATCGCGAGATCGTGATCACGCGCGTCGTCGCCGCACCGCGCAAGCTGGTCTTCGCCGCGTGGACGAATCCGCAGCACGTTCCAGAGTGGCTGCTCGGTCCGCCCGGTTGGTCGATGCCCGTGTGCGAGATCCACCTCTGCGTCGGCGGGCCGTGGCGCTATGTGTGGCGGAACAGCGACGGCGGCGAGATGGCGATGAGCGGAAGGTTCCGCGAGGTCGTCCCGCCGACGCGGTTGGTCTGGACGGAACGGTGGGGACCCGAGTGGCCGGAGACGGTGAACACGCTCGTGCTCGCGTAGAAGGCCGGTCGAACGACGATTACGCTGACCGTCACCTATCCGTCGAAGGACGCGCGTGACGCCGCGCTGAAGACGGGCATGAAGGACGGGATGGATCAGGGCTTCGCGCGGCTCGAGGCGCTGCTCGAAACGCTGCGATGAGCTCATGCGCGAAGGACGTGCGGGCCGTAGTCGCGGCACTCGAGAAGAAGGGCGCGAAGAAAGTCCGCGAGGAGATGCTGGCGCGCTACGGCATCACCGCGCCCAAGGCGTTCGGCGTCGGCGTCGGCGTGATCCGCGGGATCGCGAAGCCTTACGGCACGGATCACGAACTCGCGCTCGAACTCTGGAAGACGGGTTGGTACGAGGCGCGGATGGCGCGCGCGTTCCTCGGTGACGCCGAGCGCCTCACCGCGGCCGAAATGGACCGCTGGATGCGCGATTTCGACTGGGGGATCTGCGACATACTGTGTTTCCACCTGTCCGTTCGCTCGGCGCACGCTTGAAAGAAGGTCGCGGCGTGGAGCCGGGAGAAAGGTGAGCACCAGAAGCGCGCCTCGTTCGCGCTGCTCGCGAGCCTCGCGTTCCACGACAAGAAGTCACTCGACGCTCCGTTCCTGAGAGTGCTGCCGCTCGTCGAGCGCGCCGCGAGCGACGAGCGCCCACTTCGTGAAGAAGGCCGTGAGTCGGGCGCTGCGCGGCATCGGTGCGCGCAGTCCCGCGCTGCACGCCGCCTCGATCGAGATGGCGGCTCGGCTCGCGCAGTCCGAAGATTCCACCGAGCGCTGGGTGGGGAAGGACGTGCTGCGCGATCTCTCGCGACCGCTCGTCGCGAAGCGTGTGACCCGAAGCGCCGCGAAATCCTGCTAGAAAGCCGAGCAAGTCGACGGCCGCGATCACGGCGCACCGCGTGGTTCGAGACGTCGACCAGCGATCTCGAGCGCGCCTCGAAATTCTACGTCGCGCTGTTCGGCTGGACGCCCGAGCACAAACCGATGGGAGACGTGAAACACGGGGCTTCGGAAAGTCGTGTGGGCAGTCAGCAGCGGCGCGGGTGCTCGCCACCGAAGTTCGACCCCCCTCGAGTACGCGTCCGCGCTGGGTCGAGCTCACGACGCCTGCAGCGCCTGCGATCTTCGGAGTCAGTCTGGCTTCGTGGGCTGCACTGCGATCCGACGCTCGAGTCGAGACCCGGGATGGACGGAGGAGGACCGGCAGGGGGAGCGCCTACAGCCAGAAGTGCTCGAGGCGCCTGCGAAGTCCGGGTGAGCAGCTCGAAGTTTCCTTGAGCAGCTCGAAGTTTCCGTGAGCGGCTGCACATCTCCGTGAAAGGCTGCAAGTCTCCGTGAACAGCTGCAAGTCTCGGTGAGCGGCTCGAAGTCTCCTTGAGAAGCTCGAAATCTCGGTGAGCGGCTGCACATCTCCGTGAGCAGCTCGAAATCTCCGTGAGCGGCCGCACATCTGCGCGAAAGGCTGGAAGTCTCCGTGAACAGCTGCAAGTCTCGGTGAGCGGCTCGAAGTCTCCGTGAGCAGCTGCAAGTCTCCGTGAGCAGGGATCCAGGTGTTCCGAACGCCCGTCCTGCCCGCGTTCGGCCGCGGGGCAATACGTGGGGCGCATGTGCGCGGAATCATCGGCGCGATTCAACTGTGCGACAGACACCGAACCTCTCGAGGTCGGTTGCAGCGTCCTCGGTCGCTCGCTCGAGACGAACTGGTGTCGACATGTTTCCGTCGGTCCGTCGGTCCGTCGGTCCGACGATCTGACGGTGCGACGGCCGAGGCCCAGTGCGAGTGCGGGTGCGAGTGCGGGTGCGAGGCGGACGCGGAGGATGCTGCACCAGACCCAGCTCGTCCTCGCGATCGACGCGGGCAGCCATCGAACGAACGTTGCTCGTCGGACGAACCCACGCCGACCTCACCGGACACTCTCACGGAATGTGTGCGGAATCATCGAGCGGTCTCGCGGGTGCTCGAGCCGAGCCCTCCGACCTCGACTCCTCGCACTCGAGCATGCCGGTCGGGCCGCAACGTGTGGCGCACCGTGCGTCGAATGTCCGCCCACTCGAATCCAGCGCTGGGGACAGTCTTCGATTTATGTTTGTTTTCTCGTGATTTTCGACGACCTGAGCATTCGCCGCGCGTTCTATCGGAAGGAGGGAGTCGATGGAGCACTCGCACTCGCTCATGCAGTCTCAGTCGCCGTCACACATGCCGTCGCAGTCACACATGCCGTCGCAGTCACGCACGCCGTCGCAGTCGCAATCAGTTCGACAACTCGACCTGTTCCGTCGCGGCGGCAGGCGAGCCGGCGCGGGCCGCAAGCCGAAGGGCGACCGCGCCCTCGTTCCGCACGACACGCGAGCGCGTGTGACGCGGCACACGCCGGTCCTCGTCACGACGAGGCTCCTCGCGGGACTGCCCAACCTGCGGCGCGAAAGCACGCTCGCGCTCTTGCGCGCGACGTTCGCCGCGGGCGCGGACCGATTCGGCTTCCGGCTCATCGAGTACTCGATCCAGTCGAACCACCTGCACTTCGTCGCCGAGGCACGGGACGAGATCGCGCTGGCGCGCGGCATGAAAGGGCTGCTCGTGCGCGTCGCGAAGGCGCTGAATCGCTCGTGGGAACGCACGGGTCGCGTCCTCGGCGATCGCTACCACGCGCGTGTCCTCGAGACGCCGCGCGAGGTGCGCAACGCGCTCGTCTACGTGTTGCAGAACGCGCGCAAGCACGGCGCGCGCATCTTCGGGATCGATGCGCATTCGTCGGGCCCGTGGTTCAGCGGGTGGATGGATCGGACGCCGCGGAAAGATCGTGCGCTGCCCGAAGCGAGTTCGTGGCTACTCCTGTTCGGATGGCTGAAGGGCGGACGCATTGCGACGAGCGAGGCACCGCGGCCGGATCCACGTGCGGGGCATGAGCGGGATGCAGGGTGTGATCCGACGGCGGCGCGCGCCGACGCGCGCGCCGACGCGCGCGCCGCTGCGCCCACCGCTGCGCCCACCGCTGCGCCCACCGCTGCGCGCGCCGACGTGCCTACCGCTGCGCCCACCGCTGCGCCCACCGCTGCGCCCACCGCTGCGCGCGCCGACGTGCCTACCGCTGCGCCCACCGCTGCGCCCGGTGTGAGTGCGCGCCCCACGCCGGTCGTGGATCCGCACACCGCGCGTGGACGCCCTGGATCCACAGGGCTCCCCGGCGCCCGAGTCGAGGTCCGGGAACGCGGGGTCGGCGGGCCGGCACGGAGGGGCTGACCCACACGAAAGCCGGATGCGCCTGAAATACACGGCGTTCCAAGTCGGAGAGGAGTACGTCGCCGGCGCGATGGAGCGCACGCTTGCGATGGGGTCGATCCCGCCGCATTGGGCCGTGTATTTCGCGGTGAAGAGCGCGGATGCGGCCTCGATGACGGCCGACGATTCTCGGAGCGACGATCTCCGTGCCCCTCCAGGATACCCCTGGGATCGGTCGCTTCTGCGGAATCAAGTCACCGCAGGGCGTGATGTTCTACGCGCTCGAGTATCGCGCTCGATCGCGTACGTCCGTGTTCGACTCGGCGCGTGACCCGAGCCCGGTAGAGGAGCGCCGCGCGGGGCTCGCGATCGGCTCGAGAACGCGCTGCCGACCACGGTCCGATCCCACGGCGTCGCGACAGACCCGGCCGTGCCGGGGGCTCGTGCTGCGTGTGAACTCGCGTGGCCGCGCTCGCGTTTCCGCGCGCCGCGTCGGGCCCGTACACTCTTCGCCCGCCGTGCTCGAACCGACGCCCCTCGATCTCCCGCGACCCCCGAAGCTCGGCCGACTCTCGCGGGAGCCGCAGTGAGGGTCCTCATGCTCGGTTGGGAGTTTCCGCCGCACATCTCGGGCGGGCTCGGAACGGCGTGTCACGGGATCGTCCAAGCGCTCTCGCGTGCCGACGTCGACGTCCTCTTCGTCATTCCTCGAGCACGTGGCGACGAGGACGCGGGTCGCGCGCGCGTCCTCGGCGCGAATCAGATCCCGGTCGAGGAGCGCACGCCTCTCGCGCCGCGGCGGGTGCGTCGCTTGCACGCGGAGATCGTGGACCGCGATGAGTCGATCGAGGTCGAGGTCGACCTCGCAGAAGGTGGTTCCACCGAGCCGATGTCGTCCGCCGACCCGGAGTTCGACGTCGGCGCGACCGAGGTCGTCCACTTCGGCCGGGACGAGGTCCGACGCGTCGAAACGCGCGCGATCGACAGCTTGCTCTCGCCGTATCTCGATGCGCGCGGTTATCGCGAGAGGCTCCTCGCCGCGGCGCGCCTGGAGCGTAGGACGGCGGCGCGCGCATCCGGCGGACCCACCTGGTCGGCCGGCGCGATGCGGCAGGGCTCGGGCGAGGTCCGAGCGGCAATCGACGGTCTCGCCGCGGGCCCGCGCGTTTTCGTCCACCCGCCGGCTTCGAACGCGAGATCGAGTCCCAGTTCGAGTTCCGACGTCGGCACGGCGAACTCGACCACGGCGACCGTCGTGAGCTCGACCGCCGTGAGCTCGACCGCCGCGAGTCCGACCGTCACGAAGCCGACCGTCACGAAGCCGACCGCCGCGAGTCCGACCGTCGCGAGTCCGACCGCGCCGGCTCATCAGTCCGTGCGGATGTGGATCGAGGAGGCCGACGTGCCCGTTCCCGACCACGTCACCAAGCGTTTGCTCGATTTCTCCGGCTCGTACGGCGGCGATCTCTTCGGCGAGGTCGCGCGCTATGCGCTCGCCGTCGAATCGCTCGCGCGCCGTGAGTCGTTCGACGTCATCCACGCGCACGATTGGATGGCCGTGCCGGCCGGTGTCGCGGCGAAGCGTGCGAGCGGGAAGAAGCTCGTCTTCCACGTCCACGCGCTCGAGCACGACCGGAGCGGCGATCGTCCCAACGAACGCGTGCGCGGCATCGAACAGCTCGGGCTCGACGAAGCGGACATCGTCGTGTGCGTCAGTCACTACACGAAGGGCATCCTGAAGAGGCACTACCGCGTCGACGATTCGAAACTGCGTGTCGTGCACAACGCTTTGACGCAGCGCGAGCGGCGTGAGCAAGTCCATGCCGTGAAGCCTCTCGACGAGCCGATCGTGCTATTTCTCGGCCGAATCACTGCACAAAAAGGCCCCGAGTACTTCTTGGAAGCGGCCGTGCGCGTCGCGCGCGTGCGCCCCGACGTCAAGTTCGTGGTGGCCGGCTCGGGTGACCGCTTGGGCTCGACCATCGAGCTCGCGGCGAAGCTCGGTCTGGCGCGCAATACGCACTTCACGGGCTTCCTCGCCGGCGCGGACGTCGAACGCATGTACGCGATGGCCGACGTGTACGTCATGCCCTCGGTTTCGGAGCCCTTCGGCATCGCGCCGCTCGAAGCGATGGCTCTCGATGTGCCCGTCATCGTCTCGCGGCAAAGCGGCGTGTCCGAAGTGCTGCGCAGCGCGCTCAAGGTCGACTACTGGGACGTGCAGGGCATCGCCGAGAAGATCCTGGCCGTGCTCGCTTACCCCGAGCTCTCGCGCACGCTGCAGGACGAGGGCAAAGTCGAAGCCTTGGCGATGCGGTGGGATGCGCCGGCCGCGAAGTTGAAGGACGCGTACACGTCACTCGCAGGTGTCCCGTGACCGACGTCGTCGTCTACTTCCAGGTCCACCAGCCGTTTCGGCTGCGGCGCTACACGTTTTTCGACATCGGCACGAGCGAGGCGTATTTCGACGACGGGGAGAACGAGCGCATCGTGCGCCGCGTCGCGGAACGCTGCTACGTGCCGATGAACAAGCTCGTGCGGCGGCTCATCGAGTCCCACGACGGCGCGTTCCGCGTCGCGTACTCGATCTCGGGGACGGCGTTGGAGCAGATGGAACGCTGGGCGCCCGAGGCGCTCGCGAGCTTCCAGGATCTGGCCCGCACGGGGTGCGTCGAGATCCTCGGCGAGACCTCTCACCACTCGCTGTGCGCCCTCAGCGATCTCGACGAGTTCCGCGATCAAGTCCGTGCGCAGGCCGATCGCGTCGAGAACTTGTTCGGTCGTCGCCCGGTGACGTTCAGGAACACCGAGCTCGTCATCGACGAGCGCATTGCTGCGGTCGCTCACGAGCTCGGTTTCACTGCGATGCTCGGCGAGGGCGCCGACCACCTGCTCGGTTGGCGCAGCGCGCACCACCTGTATTGGCCGCGCGGCACACCGGCGATGAGGCTCCTTCTGCGCGACTACTTGCGCTCGGACGACATCGCTTTCCGCTTCAGCAACCGAACGTGGGAAGAGTGGCCGCTCTCCGCCGAGCGCTTCGCGAAGTGGATTCACGAAGCGCCGGCCGATCACGCCTGCGTGAACCTGTTCATGGATTACGAGACGTTCGGCGAGCACCAGTGGGAGGAGACGGGCATCTTCCGTTTCTTCGAAGGGATGCCGGCCGCGATCCTCGCCCACGAGCGGTTCCGTTTTCGAACGCCGGGCGAGGTCGCAGCGGAGCGTGAACCGACGATCGAGATGTCGATCCCGCGGCCGGTTTCCTGGGCCGATGCCGAGCGCGACGTCACGGCCTGGCTCGGCAACCCGATGCAGCGTGCGGCGAACGAAGCGCTGTTCGCCCTGCTGCCCGCCGTGCGCGCCCTGACGGCCGCCGGCGACACCGCTCCGCGCGAAACCTGGCGCAAGCTCTCGACCTCCGACCACCTCTATTACATGTGCACCAAGTGGTTCTCCGACGGAGACGTGCACAAGTACTTCAGCCCGTATGCGACTCCGCACGATGCGTTCATCGCGTTCATGAACGTCGTCGATGACTTCGGGCGCCGCGCCAAACGCGCGGCGGCCGCGATCGGAGCCGCTTCGACCACCTCTCCCACGCACGAAGCAACATGACGTCTCCCTTGACCCTGTTCGAAGTCAGCTTCGAGGTCTGCAACAAGGTCGGCGGGATCCACACCGTGGTCTCGACGAAGGCCAAGGCGCTCGTCGAGCGACTGGGCGACGACTACGTCGCGATCGGACCGTGGCTCTTGACCGGCGGTCACCCCTCGAATGCGTTCGAGGAGGAACCCGACGATGCGTTCTGCGAACGCTGTCGCGCGATGGGCATCCCCGTGCGCGTCGGTCGCTGGAAGATCCCGGGACGACCGCGCACGTTGCTCGTCGAGTTCTCCGGTGCCTATGCGCAGAAGGACGCGATCCTGCGCGAGCTGTGGGACGGATTCCAAGTCGACTCGATCGAAGGGCAATGGGACTACGTCGAGCCCGTCCTCTTCGGTTGGGCCGCGGGTCAGGTCATCCAGGCTTGGTGCGAAGAGCGCGTTGCGCCGCGCGGCCGTCGCGCCGTCGCTCAGTTCCACGAGTGGATGACGGGCGCGGGCGGGCTGTGGCTACAAAAACACGACCCCTCCGTCGGGACGATCTTCACGACGCACGCGACGATCCTCGGCCGTTCCATCGCTTCCACGGGAAAGGCACCGGTCGATGGACTGGGGGCTCGGACGCCGAGCGAGGCTTCACGCATCTTCGGCGTCGTGGCGAAGCACTCGATGGAGGTCGTGTGCGCGCGCGAGGCCGATGCGTTCACGACGGTGAGTGGTGTCACGCGCGACGAGGCCGAAGTGCTGCTCGGTCGACGCGCGGATCCAATCTTGCCGAACGGCATCGACCTGGCCGTCGTCGACGAGTTGGCCGGCAAGACCACGCGCGACGAAGCGCGCGCGAAGCTCGTCGAGCTCGCCGGTCGCATGGTCGGCGCCGACGTGTCCGATGCCGTCCTCGTCGGCACGTCCGGACGCTACGAGTTCCACAACAAGGGGCTCGACATCCTGCTCGATTCCGCTGCTCTGATCACGAAGCGACCGGGCAAACGGGTCGTGCTCATCGCGCTCGTTCCGGCCGGGAACTCCGGCATTCGCGGCGATTTGCACGAGCGTTCGAACCGTCCGGCGTCCGAGGCGCAGGGTCCGATCGGGATCGCGACGCACAACCTGTTCGACGTCGAGCACGACCCGATCGCGCGCCGCTGCCTCGAGCTCGGGCTCGCGAACGCGGCCGGCTCCCGCGTGTTCGTGATCCACGTGCCGATCTACTTGGCCGAAGGCGACGGTCTCTTCGGAATGCCCTACGAAGCCGTGCTGCGCGCGCTCGACCTGACCGTCTTCCCGTCGTTCTACGAGCCGTGGGGATATACGCCTCAGGAGAGCTTGGCCGTCGGCGTGCCCACGATCACGACGGACTGTGCGGGATTCGGGCGTTGGGCTCGCGATGCGCGGCTCGGCATGGGCGACGGCGTCGTCGTGCTCGATCGCGAGGAAGCCGCGCGGAACGGTGACGAGAGCGCGCTTCCCGAGCGTCTCGCCGGCGTGATCGAGTCGTTCCTGGCCGAGTCGCGTGACCGTGGTGCAGTGGAGGCGGCGTGTCGCGCGACGGCGCGGCTGACGTCGTGGTCGGACCTCCTGCGTCACTACGACGCGGCGTTCGAGATCGCGCGGCGCGCGGCGGAGCACCGCGTGCCCGCAACGCGATCGACGACCGCGTTTCAGATGAAGAAGTCGGTCGAGGTTGCGCCGCCTCAACACGGACATCGCGCTCGCCTCACGCCGTTCCGCGTCGCGGCGACTCTTCCCGAGGCCCTGCGCGGACTCGAGCGTCTCGCGCGCAATTTGTGGTGGTCTTGGGATGCCGAAGCGACCGCGCTGTTCGCGGAGCTGTCACCCGCGCGCTGGGTGAAGCACGGTCACAACCCGATCACGTTCTTGCGCGACGTCTACACCGAGGACCTCGCGCGGATGGCTGCCGACGCCAGTTACGTGGCGCGCGTGAAGGCGACCGCGAAGCGCTTCGACGCGCACCTCGCCGAACCACAGAAGTCGCTCGAGTGCGGCGGGGCTCCCGCACTCTCGCCCTATCACCCCGTAGCCTATTTCAGCGCCGAATTCGGCGTTCACGAGTCGTTGCGCGTCTACAGCGGTGGCCTCGGGATCTTGGCTGGTGACCACCTGAAATCGGCGAGCGACATCGGTCTGCCGCTCATCGGCATCGGGCTGTTCTATCGAATGGGTTACTTCGCGCAGGGGTTGACGCCGGCCGGCGATCAGATCGTGAACGATCGCGAGAACGATCCGCGAGACTTGCCGCTCGAGCTCGTGCGCGACGCGCACGGCGAACCGGTCGAGGTCGAACTGCAACTCCCGAGTTCGACGCTCGTCCTCCACGCATGGAAGGCCAACGTGGGTCGAGTTCCGCTGTATTTGCTCGACGCGAACGTGCCCGCGAACAGGCCCGAGGATCGTGAGATCACCCGTCAGCTCTACGGCGGCGATCACGAAACGCGCCTGCGGCAAGAGATCGTCCTCGGTCGCGGCGGCAAGCGATTGCTGCAGAAGCTCGGCATCAACCCCGCGTGTTTCCACATCAACGAAGGCCACGCGGCCTTCCTCGTCCTCGAGCGCGTGAGCCGGCTCGTGAAAGAGGTCGGCCTGACTTTCGACGAGGCGCGCGAGTTCGTCCGAGCCTCGACCGTGTTCACCACGCACACGCCCGTCCCCGCCGGCCACGATCGCTTCGGCGAGGACATGATGCGTCGCTATTTCGCGGACGTGTCGAGCTGGGTCGGCGTCCCGTGGGAGCGCTTCTGGGCCCTCGGAAGCAGCGAAGAGGACCGTACGTCGTTCAACATGACGTACCTCGCGATGAGTTTCGCGGGCTTCGTGAACGGCGTCAGTCGCTTGCACGGCGAAGTCTCGAAGTCGTTGCTCAAGCCGTTCTGGCCGCGACTCCTCGCCGCGGAAGTGCCGGTGACTTCCATCACGAACGGCGTGCACCTCGCGAGCTGGACGCACCCCGACATGTGCGTGCTCCTAGGCGTGAAGGACCGCGCCGTGCGCGGCGACGACTTCGCACGTGGGGCGCAGTCCCTCGACGACGCGCGTCTGTGGGAGATGCGCAAACGCGCGAAATCTCGGCTCGTATCTGCGTTGCGCCGCGACATCCAGGCCGCGTTCCTCGCGCGCTCGGACAGCGCGAAGACGTTGTCGCGCACCCTCGACGGACTCGACGAGAACGCGCTGTGGATCGGTTTCGCGCGAAGATTCGCCCCGTACAAGCGTGCGCAGCTCCTCTTGCGCGAGCCCGAGCGATTGGCCGACCTGCTCGACCGGCCCGGGCGTCCGGTGCGGCTCGTCTTCGCGGGTAAGGCGCACCCGGCCGACAAGCACGGTCAGGAGATCCTGAAGAAGATCGTCGAGGCCACGCGCAGCGAGCGTTTCCTGGGCAAGGTCTTCTTCGTCGAGAACTACGACATCGGACTTGCCCGCACTCTCGTCCAGGGCGTCGACGTGTGGCTGAACAACCCGACGCGGCCACTCGAAGCCAGCGGCACGAGCGGCATGAAAGTGGCCGCGAACGGCGGCTTGAACGTCTCGATCCAGGACGGATGGTGGATCGAGGCGCAAGAGCTCGACGCGCGGAACGGCTGGTCGATCGGTGCCGGTCAGGTCTATCCGACCCAGGAACTGCAGGACGACCTCGACGGCGAGATCCTGCATCGCTTGCTCGACGAAGACGTGATCCCGCTGTGGTTCGATCGCAAGAACGGCATTCCGCACGGCTGGTTCGAGCGCGTGCGCGCGAACCTGGCCACGATCCCGCCGGTCTTCGATACGGACCGAATGGTCGGGGAATATCGTGATCGAGCGTATCTGCCGCTCGGTGCAGGTTGGCACGCGTTACGCGAGAGTCGCTTCGCGCCGACACGTGCGCGTTCCGAACGCGCGCAGCGGATCCGCAAGGGATTCGAGACCGTGAAGATCGTCGCGGCACAGATCGCCGATCTTTCCGTCGTTCACGAAGGGGATCCGATCGATGTCCGAGTCGAGGCGGATCTCGGTTCGTTGAGGCCGGCGGACGTGGTCGTCGAACTCGTGCTCGGACACAGCGACGACGGTCTCGACCTGAAGAACGCCGTGCCCATCGAGCTCCGCCACGTCGGCGCGGCGGGTGCCAACGCGCGCATCTTCGAGGGCAGCCACGTCACCCAGCGATCGGGTTCGTATGCGTGGGCGATTCGCATCCGCGCGCGAGACGGTGGAATCCACGACCTGTCGACGCGAGATCTCGTGCTCTGGGGCTGAACGGAAATCCGCACCGGAGGCCCCGGGCGCCCATCGTTTCCGGGCAGGAACTTCTTTCTCGCGCTCTCGCGCGGGAATTCGGGCAGTCGCCCACGTTCCAGGCGACCCATCTCAAGCGCGGACCACTCACGTCTCGATGCGCTCCTGTCCCGCGCGACGAAGCCCAACCCCGGGCGCGTCGCATCAGCATCGAACCAGGAGTGAAGCCTGTGCTTCTGAAGTCTTCCCGTACTCATTTTGCTTCGCTCGCCGCATTCGCGGCCTGCATGGCCGCTGGATGTTCCGGCGGCTCGTCTTCGCCGGTCGACACGTCGACCGTCGAGGGCCTCACGATCGCCGAGTCGATGTCCGTCGTCACCGTCGAGGAGACGAGTGGTTTGACGGGCGGCATCGCCCCCGCCGGTTCCGTGGGTGGAATCCCGACCGATTCGCCGTACTACACGGACATCGCGCGTAGCAACGTCTACGACCCGTCGATGGAGTCGCTCGAGACGGTCAACATGATCCTCTGCCTGTTGAAGCAGACCGCGTACTCAGGGCTCGTCAACGAGGCCTTGTACAAGGCGCAGATCGACCAGGCCGCGTGTGGCGACGACGACGACGGCGGCACGGGGCAGTCGTCCGGCGACGCTCAACAACTCTCCGTTTGGGTGATCGACAGTTCGCGCGCCAGCAACTCGACCGATCAGATCGTCGAGTTCTGGATCCCGCCCAACGAAGGCAACGGGGACGAGGAGTCGAGCCAAGTGCGCGTGCGGATGACCATCTCCGAAGGCGTCTCCGACGAGAATCCGTTCGGCGTGTTCGATCTGAACTTCATGGACATCTACGTCGACAGCGGTGAACTGCGCGGGTTCGGCAACCTGCACACGTTGGACGCGGCCGAGGGCTTCATCGGCTTCAGCTTCTACGAGGAGAACGGTGACGTCAGCGTGCCGGTGGGTATGAACGAGTACGCGAACCGCGTACAGGCGAACGTGAACATGTACGCGGATCAATCCCAAGGCGTCGCGCACATCCTGATCCAGGACCGCAATTCGTACGGCGGCAGCGACAGCGGCCTCAACGAGACCGAGTACAGCATCGCCTTCGACTTGAACAATGTCTTGCGCGGTCAGGAGGGCGAGACGCCGGTGTGTCTCTCGCGCACGGAGTTCCAACAGAACACGTGGCGCTACAACCTGTACGACTCGACGACGGGCGAGCGCGTCGAGCTGAACTCCGGCTTCGGGTTCCAGACGGCCGAGGGCGACTACGGCTGGGTCGGCTACCACGGACTGTGGGCGCCCCAGGGTGTCACGATCGAGAGCGGCGACACGGTGACGCGTCAAACTTACGGCAGCGACGAAGCCGAGGAATACACGGTCTTTCAGGCTCCCGGCAAGCTGATCCGTCGCACGCGCAACGTGCTCTCGCTCACGAGCATCGGCGGCGTCGAGTTCGAGTGGAACATCCCGCCGCCCCCGAGTCCCGAGCCGATGCCGCCGTCGCGGGCCCACGTCGAGTACCAGTCGCCGAACTGGGTCGTCACCGAGTTCTTCGACAACAAGACGCAGGATTGGGCTACCGAAGATCCCGTGATCGTGATCCCGACCGTGGAGTACGGTTTCCTCGGCATGTGGTGCCCGGAACTCGGAGGCAGCACGAGCTTCGTGCACGGCGACGAGTTCATCACGTTCTTCTCCGAAGAGACCGTGACCTCCACCGACTCCGCCCTGCTCGAGGGGAACATCCGCTTCTACGGCTACTTCGAGTGCCTCGAGAGCAACATCTCGATGAACGCGGCGAACATGGGTGACGTGTACCTCGACAACTCGTTCGATGTGAACACGCCGCACGAGTACGAGTTCGACGTGGAGACGATGACGCTCCACTTGGTCGTGAGTGACGAAGTGGGTCCGGCGACGGGCCTGGCCGAGGGAGTCGAAGTGACACAAGGTCCCTTCACGTGGGGCATGCGCACCGGACCGCTCGTGACGAGCACGTTCGGGTTCGAGTCGACGTTCGACATCTGGGGCGCCACGGTCTTCTACACCTACGAGACGGGTAGCAACGCGTGGAACCGCTACACGACTCTCCTCGACGCCGAGAATGTGGCGGTTTCGTTCGATCCGCCGATCCAGTTCTCCTACACGCACACGACGGGGAACGACGCGAACGACAGCTCGAGCTTCGACGGCCGCACGTTCCTCCTGAACTACGGCGGGCCGGGCGATCTGCACGGCATCCCGTACGCAGGCATCGATCTGAACGGTGACGACGTGCCGGATCATCAGTTCCCGGCCTTCACGATCGCCGACGGCGTCGTCATGGGGCCCGAGGGGATCTACGTCCTCCGAGCGTCCGAGTCGGAGTACACGCTGCTCATCGCCCCCGGCGATTGCGGGGCGCTCGACATCGACACGGTCGGCGATCTCGAGCTGCCGGACGAAACGTCGTGGACGAACCCGAATCTGGGCGCGACGCCGGAAGTCCTCGACGCCCCGCGCGTGATCGAGGGCGAACTCGTCGGCTCGGATTCCTGATCACCCCACTAGGTTCGGCTTGGAATCGGGGCCGGTCACCGCGCGAGCGGCGACCGGCCCCGTTCACTTCTCGACGCGGATCGGATCAGGGCAGCGGACCGCGCAATTCCTCACCCACGCGCACTCCATCCTTCGAGAGCCGCACCCGGCTTCCCGTCGGCGCGGGGCCGAAATCGTGGCCGCCGACCAGCACCCGTCCCTCGTGCACGATGATCTGCCAGCCGCGGAGCACCACCACGACTTGGTTGTTGCCCGTGATGCTCGCCACGGCGGAGGGCGCGCGCTCAGGCAAGTCCGCCGAGGTCTCGATGACGATCCCGCCGACCGTGATCGACTGAGCGCCCTCGTTCGAGACCTTGTACTCGCCGACAGGGACGCTGGGCGCCGTCACGATGGTCGCGCTGGTGGAGACGGGAGGATCGCGCCGGCACCCCGTCGCGATCAGAAGGCAGGCAACGATCGCCGAGCCGCGCATCACTTCGGATCCTCGTTCGGAACGATCGGCTCGGATTCGTCGGGAGGCGGCACGAGCTCGGGCACAGGGACTTCGTCGATCATCTCGATCTCGATCTCGATCGGCATCTCGGCGTCCTCGAACATCTCGACCTCGTCCATAACGGGAACGTCCTCGTCCTCTTGCGCTCCAGCGATCGCGAGACCTGCGACGAGACCGACGAAGGGTCCGAGCGCGCCGATCATTCCCGCACTCTGGACGAGGATCGAGCGGTCGCCCGAACTGCGGACCACGAGGTCGTCGCCTTCGAGGCGACCGAGCGCCACGGTGGCGCGTGCACCGCGCAGGAACTCGACGAATCCGGGCACGATTCCGACCGGTGCGCGATCGGGTTCACCGGCGCTCGACACTCCGTTCGAGAGAGCCGCACCGAACATCGCCGCGGCCGGATAGCCGTCCCGGGCGAACCGGGCGATGTCGATGAACGCCAACGACACGAGATCGTCGAGCGAGCCCGAGACCTCGTCCTCGAAACGATCCTCGTCGACGAGGCTCCCGTTCCGACCTCGGGCGGAGTCGAGCGCGGCGCGCACGCCCTGCGCGGACACGCTCGCGAAGAACCATCCGTCGCGAATGGCCCAGGACGGTTCGACCGGGATCGGCCAACCCGACACGGCCATCGTCGTGATGTCGGCCCCGTCGTGTTGTGAGTGGCGCATCGTGAATCCGGGAAGGCCTTCGTCCGCCGCGAGGTCCTCGAGTCGGCCTTCGAGCCGACCCAGCGCGTCGCGCAACGCCGCTTCGTCGCGCACGCTCACGAAGCCGACCCAGGAGTAGAGGCCGCCGCCGCCCGTCGCGTCCGAGGCGTAGACGCCGTAGGTTTCGCCGAGGTGGTCGAGCAGATCGCGCTCGAGATCGATGCCCGTCGCCTCGCGCACGATCGCGAGCGGATCGAGCCCGCCCAGCGCCTCGTCGCCGATCTCAGCGGCCGTCTCGAACATCCCCGCGATGCTGCCGAGATCCGAGCGCGCGATGATGGCCACCGTCGCGTCGGCCGGGATCAGCTCGAGCGCCGAACGCTCGATGGAGCCCGTGGCGAGCGTCCCGTTCGCGCGCGCGATCGGCACCCAACCGATGTTGCGGATCGCCGCGTGGCAGCGATTCGGCGAGTGTCCGATCGCCCCCTGGACCACGAAGTTGCCGGTCCCGAATGCGTCGAGCGCTCCCGAGGCTTCGGGGCCGCCGAACATCCCGACCATCTCCCCGAGCGACTCCATGTCCAACCGAAATGCCATGGCCGGCACCGCATCCGCGGGCAAGTCGAGCGTGCCCAGATCGCGCGGCGTGAAATCGAGTCCGTTAACGGCGACGACCAGCGTGTCCGCGCGCCCGCCCTTCGCGACGCCGTGAAGCGCCTGGATCGGACCGAAGTCGAGCAGCGAAAGCCCCGTCGCCTCGTCGAGGCCGAGCGAGGGCATCTCGGCCTTCGCCAGCGCCTTCGTCAGGGCGTCCGCGCGCGCTCGCGCTTCCTCGGGCGTCGCTCCGCGGAAATCGAGTTGAGCGCGAACCGGGAAGGACTCCGGGTCCTCTTCCAGCGGAACGCCGACCGAGAGGCTCATCGGGCCGAGAAGCAGGCTCGATGCGAGCGCCAGTTCCTCCCCCGGAATCGCGGGATCGTCGAACTCGGTCGGCAGCTCGACCATTCGCGCGCCGATCCTGCGCAGCGCTTCGCGGACCCCCGCATCCTTGGGATCGACGAGCAGGGCGTCGAGGCCGCCCGACCAGGCGTACAAGACGTCGCCCGCAGCGATCGGTCGAAAGTTCTCGGGTGCCGCAGCGCTGTTCTTGCCGCCGGTCGAAGTGCAAGCCGCGCAGAGCGAGGCGACGATGAGCAGGGACGTTATCTTCATGGGGGGGAGCGATCCTAGGGATCTGCGTACGAGGGTTCACTCACGCGACGTTCGACAGATCGGGGAGCGGGCGAGTACGTTTCTCCCCCTGAGCGCATTTCATCATGGGGCCAAGGGATTCTCGGTCCCGCACGCCGCCCCCGCTCGAATCCCCATCGCAAGTCCTGGCGACCACACTCCGCAGTCCGTTCGATCCGGTCCCGTGACCGGGCTCGGCGCACCCGAGGAGCGGGACCCGGACTTCCTCGCGCGCCTCGTGGCCCGCGACCGTGAGGCGCTCGGGCGGTTCTACGAGATCTACTTCGAGAGGATCCACGGTTACGTGCGGCGCATGGTCGGGGACGAAACGCTGGCCGAGGACGTGACGCAGGACGTGTTCTTGCACCTCCAACGTGCGATCCCGACCTTCGACCTCGGCCGCGAACTCTCCCCGTGGGTGTTCACGATCGCCACGAACAAAGTGCGCGACCTCTGGCGTTCGAAGCGCCATCAGATGGAAGGGCGCGGCGCCGGGTTCGACGACGAGGGGGAAGCGCGACCGGAACCGGTCGAGGTGCGGCCGGGACCTCCGCTCGAGCTCGAAGGTGCCGAGGCGCGGGCCGCGCTGTCCGCCGCCGTCGAGGCCTTGCCGGCGGGTCTGCGTGCCACGTTCCTGTTGCGCTGGCACGAAGAACTCGAGTTCGACGAGATCGGTCGCATCCTCGAGCGCAACGAGGGCGCGGCACGCAAGCGGTACTCGCGTGCGCTGGCCGAGCTACGGCGCATCCTCGAAGACTCCGCACGCGCGGCACGGAGGGGACGTTGAGCAGCGAGCGCGACCAGCAAGGAGCGAACGCGAGCGACGGCGAGCCGGACGCGGAGATGCGCCGCGTTCTCGGTGCCCTCGATCGCCCTGCGGCACGGCCCGACTTCCGCGCGGCTTTGCGCGAGCGATTCCTCGCCAATGCGGCCGTCGAGGCGCCAGAGGACTCACGATTCGATGCAGCGAGTCGGTCGCCCTGGTCCGCCTCGCCGCCGTCGGGTAGGGCGATCGAGACCCCGCCCACGCTGCGTCGACTCGTTGTGCTCGCGGGCGCGTTGGCCGCCGCGGCCGCGATCGTGCTGACCCTGTTCCTGACGCGACCACGCACAGCTTTGTGGCGCGTGCACGCGGATTCGACTGCGACGGCCGTGCTCGTCGACGGAGTCGCGCTGCGCGTGGACGACAGCACGCGACTCGCCGAGGCGCTGCTCTCGGCACGCGAACTCGAAGTCGTCAGCGGCACACTCCGGCTGTGCGTGCGTGACGAAGTGTGGATCGAACTCGCTCCGGGTACCAAGCTCTCGCAGATGAGGTTCGCGGCCGCCGGTCCCTACCATGTGCGCACGGACCGCGGCAGCTTCGCCGTCGCGACGCTGCCCTCGTTCGATGGGCGCGGCATGCGCGTCCTGACCGACGATCTCGATCTCAGAGTGACGGGCACGATTTTCAGCGTCGACGTCGATGCGAACGGGAGCTGCGTGTGCACGTTGGAAGGCAGCGTGCGGTGCGACGCGGCCGGCGGTAAGGGGCCGAAGCCCGTCGAGAGCGGTCGCATGTGCTACGCGTACCGCGATCGGAGCGAACCGACGTGGGCTGCGGCGTACGAGCCGCATATGAAGCCGCTGCGCGAGCTCCGCGCTGCGATCGAGTAGCGCGATTCGCGGCTCGGTTACTCTCCTCGTTCGCCACGGTGCTGCCGACCATGCCCTCTGAAGCCACAGAACTCACCTCTGCACACCTCGCCGGCTCCGCGCTGTTGCCGGTGATCATCCTCTTGTGCGTCGCGCTCACCGTCACGCAGATCCTGTCCGCGATCGCGCGTGTCAAGCTCGGTGCGGTGATCGCTACCGATCGTCGCTCCGAGACACGTCGACGCATCGTGCTCGCGATGCTCATCGCGGGCGTCCTCGCCTGGACGATGCTCGACCGCGGCGTGTGGCTCGTACCGGTGCTGCTGGCGCTCGGTAGCGCGATGCTGCTCATTCTGACCACGCCGAGTGCAGCGACGGCGATCCTCGGGGTCGGGGGAATTCAACGTGGTTGGCACGCGCGCCGCTTCGAATCGCTCGAGGAATGGCGCCTGACCGGCGATCACCTGCGCTTCCGATTGTTCGGGGAGTGGACCTCTGTGCCCTGTCCGCAGGAGCGTCAGGCCCAAATTCGCGCGAGGCTCGTCGAGCTCGTGCCGGAACGCGAGAGCCCCTTCCAGGACTGAAAAGCGCGGCGTGGAGCGCCGTCGGCTTTCTACAAACGATCCACGGGTCGTCGTCCGCTTTGCGATTCGGCTGCCGTTCCAATCGCGGAACGCCGCTTGCATGAGGGATACATGCGTCGCCACCCGCGCCCTTTCGGCTCTGGGCAGGGCCGACACACGGCCCTCTTCCATTCGGAGTCGATCCTTGTCCAACAGCACCCTCTTCAAGTCAGCGATCCTCATCGGACTGATCGCTCTCCCCATTCCCTTGATTCAAAGCTGCCGGTCGCACACGAGCGCGTCCTCGCAAATGAGCGACGCTTCGATCACCACGTCGGTGAAGGCCAAGATGATCGGAGACTCCGACGTCAAGGCGCGCAACATCGACGTGAACACGGAGGAAGGCATCGTCTACCTGATGGGGCGCGTCTCGACCGCGGCTGAAAAAGCTGAGGCGGAGCGCCTCGCCCGCACGTGCGACGGGGTCCGCGACGTCGTGAATCATTTAGAGGTCGGCGAAGCGCGCTGATCGTCGACTGCACACGCACGTTGATCGTCCAACCCTCCGAATCCAGGAACTCCACTCATGCCTCATCCCACGCGACTCTCTGGGTCACCCGTCCGATCCGGTAAAGTCAAGACAGGCATCCTGCTCTGGGCCCTCGGAATCCCAATCCCGTTCATACTCCTCTTCTTCCTACTTCGCGGCTGCTTCTGAGCGGCCCCCTGCTGGACTCACGGCGCCGTTCTCAACCGAGAACGGCGCGTTGCTGTCTGTACTCCTGACTCCAGCGTTCGGACTCGGCGAGCGTCCACAGTGATTCCATGTCACGGCGGAAACACGCCACATCATGGCCACGGCCACGCCAGCCCGGACCGGGACCTCCGGCCCAGCAATCGAGGAATAGAACGCGCGACAGCGTCCCAGGTGGCCCGACGAGGATGTTGCGAGTCCACAAGTCGCGGTGGGTGAAGCGCAGAGCGTGCATCCGCGCGACCTCACGCGCGATCTCGGTCAGAATCGCGCTACGTTCGTTCGCAGGCCTCGCGCTCGTGAACCAATCGTTCAGAGTCAGCGCGTCGTGCACGCGTCGTGTCACGAGGAATTGCCAACGCGGGATGCCGCGCACGACGATCGCACCCGCCGCGAGCGGCAGCGGAGTCGCGAACAAGCGCTCCGTGAGCCACGACAAGTTGGAGTACTCGTTCACGCGCGGAAACCGTGCCCCGAACGCGTGCTTCAGCCCCCAGCGCAGCGCCGATCTGCCGTGCATCGGGCTCGCCTTGAGCATCGCGTCCTCGCCCGCGATCACGATGCGCTCGATGCCCCGGAAAGAAGCGCTCGCGCGATCGACCGCGAGCTCCGCCGCCGCTTCCATCACTTCGGAGCGCCAGCCGACGACGTGGAGCGCACCGAGCGCGGTTTTACGATCCAGCCGGGCCAAGGCTCCCCGGTGCGCGCGGCAAATCGAGGTCGAAGAGTCGCTCGCGGATCTTGCGTGACGCCGATTGCCCGTCTCCGACTGGTGCGCGCTTCAGCGCGACAGCAAACGTCTGTTGCGACACGAAACGGAACGAGTGATGGAAGTCGACGAGTTCGGCGCCGGATTCCTCGAAAACACGGCGGAGCATGCGTTTGCTGACTGCGCGACGACCACGCGGACCTTCACTGCGGCGAAGACCCACGCGACGCCGCCACGCGTGCCAAGAAGCGGAGTCCCAGAACGACGCGATGACCATCCGCGCGCTGACACGCACGAGTTCGCTGACGACGGACTCGAGGACGTCCTCCTCCTGCAGATGGTGCAGGAGTCTGCAACACACGACGACATCGAACGAATCGTCCGCGAAGGGCAGGCGTTCCGCGTCGGCGAGCACGAGCGCCGCGTTCGGGTTCTGCGACGCTTCACCGAGCATCGAGGACGATACGTCAGCGCCCACGTAGCGCATTCCGCGTCTCTCCAAGACGCTTGCGAGCCGTCCCGTCCCGCAAGGGACGTCGAGCACGGGCCGCAAGCTCGGCCGCACCGCGTGCAGGTCGAGGATCCGCTCGACGAGCATCGGATCGCGCAGCGCCGCGCGCGGATCGCGGAAGCGGCGGATCGCGTACTGCGCTCCGGCTTCGTCGCTCTGCCAACGCGCACGAACGTTGGCGCGCAACTCATCGGCGGGGCGAACTGGTTCCATGACCGTCTGCGGAGTCTAGTGGAGCGACGTCGAAGTCCGAAGCCTCAGGCACTCCCGCTCGGAACTCACCCGACTGGGTTGCCGACGAGGAACTCAAGCGTTCGGGCGGAGGCGCGGCCAGAGCACCAGCAGCGCGCCCACGAAGAGGAACGCCGCGCCGACGAGCCGCATCGGTGTGACGGCCACCTTGCCCCCTGGAAGACCGAAGTGATCGAGCGCGAGTGCAGTGCCGAGCTGGGCCGCGACCATGAGCGCCGTCGTCGGTCCGGCGCCGAGACGCGGGAACGCGAACGCCGCGCCCGCGATGATGAACAGTCCGTACGCGCCGCCGATGTAAAGCCACCACGGCGATGCGGGCTCCGTCTCGAAACCGCGCCGTGTGAAGAGCCAAGCCGCGAGCGCGCCGGCGAAGACGATGGTCGCATTGACGAGCAGCGTGCTCGGCAATCCGACCCGACCGGCGAGCGTGCCGTTGGTCGCGCCTTGCGCGGCGGAAGCGACGCCCATCGCGAGAGCGAGGAGGACGATGAACCAGATCATGGCGTGAGGTCTCCCGTGACCAGGGCTTCGCGGAGCATTCGTACGAGGAGCCGGCCGAGCACCGTGCGTCGGTACTCGACCGTCGAACGGACGTCTTCTCGCGGACGGATTTCGTCTTGGATCGAACGCGCGACTGCGGCTTCGATGCCGGAGCGACTCGGGTCGCGCGCGAGCGCCGCTTCGAGCGCTGGAAGTCTCACAGTGCGTTCCGCGACCGACCCGACCGCGATGCGCGCGTCCTCGCCGCGCGGGCCGACGGCGAGCGCGATGACGAGCTTGCTGATCGACTGGGCGCGCCGTGTGCCGACTTTGCGGAAGGCGCGGCATTCCGCACGGGGTCGACGGGGAATCATCACGGCTTCGACGATCTCGTCGTGCTCGCGCACGGTCGTGCGGTAGCCCGACACGAAGTGCTCGACGGCGATCTCGCGTGATCCTCGGCGCGACGTGAGGCGGACGCGTGCTCCCAACGCGAAGAGGACGGGCACGAGGTCCGCCGCCGGCGAGGCCGTGGCCAAGTTCCCACCGATCGTCGCGCGGTTCTGGATCTGCACCGCTCCGACTTCGCGCGCGGCCTCGATCAGCACATCCGCGTGACGGTGCGCGACGGGCGATCGCAAGAGGTCCGTGCAGGTCGTTCCGGCGCCGAGCTCGAGCCCTGAATCCGTTTCGCGGACGTATCGCAGTGCCGTGACGCGTCCGACGTCCACGACGAGGTCGGGTCGCGTACGACCGCTCTCCATCTCGACGACGAGGTCGGTGCCGCCGGCCAGGATGCGCGCGTTCGGTCCCGAACTGCCTAGTGCTGCGAGCGCTGTCGCGAGATCGCGCGCGATGACGACTCTCACGCCGAGCCCTCCCGCGCCGCTGCGAGCGCGGCGGCGACGATCGCGCCGTAGCCCGTGCACCGGCACAGATTGCCGGCCAGTGCGATGCGCGCTCCGTCCTCGGTCGGTTCGACGCCGTCGCGCCGGCACGCGTCGATCCAAGCTCGCGTCATCACGATCATGCCCGGGGTGCAGATGCCGCATTGCGCGCCGCCGTGCTCCAAGAATTCGCGACGAACGGTGTCGAAACCGGCGCCTTCGACCGTCGTGATCGCCGCGTCTTCCGCTTGGCAGACCGGCGTGAGGCACGACAAGATCGCATCGCCGTCGACCAGCACGGTGCACGCGCCGCACTCGCCTTCGCCGCAACCTTCTTTCGATCCCGTGAGGCCGAGATCGTCGCGTAAGACGTCGAGCAGTCTCCTCATCGGAGGCACGCGCAGCGTTCGCGCAGTGCCGTTCACGCGGAGCACCAATTCGATCGGGTCGGCTTCGTTGAAGATGGGTTTCATCGCGCCGCGACCTCATGGGATTTCTCGAGCAGCGCGAGGATGCGTTCCGGCGTCGCAGGCACGTGCGTCGCATGGATTCCGAGCGCGTCCTCGATCGCCGACAGCACAGCCGGCGCTCCACCGTCCATCGGCATCTCGCCCACGCCTTTCGCGCCGAACGGTCCGTGTGGATAGGGCACTTCGACGAGCGTGACCTCGAAACGCGGCGCGTCGAGCGTCGTCGGCACGATGCAAGTGGCCAGTCGATCCTGTTCGAAGCGGCCGTCCTTCGTCGTCACGACTTCGAGGTGCGCCCAACCGGTCGCTTGCAGCGACCCGCCCTCGATCTGGCCCTGGACTAGACGTGGTTGCAGCGCACGGCCGACGTCCACGGCCGTGAAAAAGCGCACGACGTCGACTTCGCACGTGTCGACGTCGACCACGACCTCGGCCACGTCGGCGGCCCAACCGAAAACTGGATACGCATCGCCCGTGTACGTCGCGTCGTCCCAACGCACTCCGGCGGGCGACGCGTAGGTCTCCGTGACGCTGCCGTCGCCGCCTGCGAGCAGGAATGTTCGAGCGCGCTCGCGCCAAGTCGTTCCCGCTGATGACGCCACGCGTTCGCGCAGAGTGCGACAAGCGCTCGCAAGCACGCTGCCGACGACCATGCACGTGCGCGAAGCCACGGTCGGACCCGAATCGGGCACTCGCGCCGTGTCGGGCGTCGCGAGCACGATGTCCAAGGCGCCGACCTCGAGAGCTTCGGACGCGATCGCGGTGAACAGTGCGTTGGTGCCCTGACCGATCTCGGTCGATCCGGCAAGGACCTCGACGCGGCCATCCGCGAGCAGGTCGACGCGCACCCGACCCTTCAGCAACGCCTCGCCCGAGCCGGTGAAGCCTGCGCCGTGAAAGAAGAAGGACAGGCCGAAACCGCGGCGTTTCGCGCCCGTTTCCTGTCGTGCGACGCCCCACGGGTGACGATCGAACGCGCTCGAGCGCGCGATGGCGTCGAGGACTTCCATCGATCCGACGCTCCACTCGAGTCGTTGTCCCGTCGCGGTCGTGTCGCCCGCGACGAGCGCGTTCTTCCGGCGCAACGCGTACGGGTGGATCTCGAGTGCCCGCGCCGCGCGGTCCATCACGCGCTCGATCGCGAAGCACGTCTGCGGCGCGCCGAAGCCGCGGAAAGCGCCGTACGGGACGTGATTCGTCGCCACCACGCGACCCGTGATGCGCGCGTTCGGCCACCGATAGGGTCCCGAGGCGTGGAGTGTCCCGCGCGACAACACGACCGGCGACAAGGTGGTGTAGGCACCTCCGTCGAACAGTACGTCCGCGTCGAGAGCGAGGCACGTTCCATCCGCGGCGAACGCTGCGCGGATCTTCACGCGGCCCGGGTGACGCTTCGGGGTCACCGCCAAGTCCTCGTGACGATCGTAGATCATCCGCACGGGACGTCGCGCCGCGCTCGCGAGCAGGGCCGCGTGACACGCGAGCACGGACGGATACTCCTCCTTGCCGCCGAAACCGCCACCCGTTTCCATCTGCACGACGCGCGCTTTCTCGGGGAGGATGCCGAAGCACCGCACGAGCGCCTTCTGCACGTAGTGCGGGCACTGCAGCGAACCCAAGACCTTGATCGTTCCCGTTTCGTCCGGAGGGAACGCGACGAAGCCCTGCGTCTCGACGTAGAGCTGCTCCTGACTGTCAGTGCGATAGACGCCTTCGACGATGCGCGCACCGACGGGTAGTGCGTCGAACACGGCGTCGATGTCGCCCTTCTCGATGCGGATCGACTTGAAGACTCGAGTCGAGAGTTCGGGATCGAAGTTCGGCGTGCACTCCTCGATGCGTGGCCGCACGGCGGCGAGCGCGCGCTCGAGCGTCGCTTCGTCCTGGGCCGCGATCAGCGCGAGCGGCTCGCCGAAGTGTTCGATCGCGTGCGCGGCCAGCACGGGCTGGTCGTCGACGATGAGCGCTTGCACGTTCTCGCCCGGGATGTCCTTCGCCGTCACGAACGCGACGCGGCTCCAGTCGAACGTCGGATCGCGCTCGAATCCCAGGAGCACACCGCGCGCGACGTTCGAGCGGACCGTGCCTCCGAACCAAGCGCCAGGGACGCTGAGATCGGCGACGTAGACCGCTCGTCCTTCGACCTTCGCCGGGCCGTCGGGCCGGGCCACGTCGCGGCCGATGTTGCTCTGCATCCGCGGGACGATCGCCTTCCCCCACGTCCGCTTCAAGTCAGCGATCGATGCGCCACACCTCGAGAGCCGCGCCGAAACTCTCCGTGCGGAGCAAACGGGGCACGAAGCGGACCATCGTCTGGTAGTGGAGGACGCCGACTTCCTCGATGCCCGGCGCTTCACCTTCCGTCCGGAGGACGAGCGTGCCGCGTGTGCGCACGATCTCCGACAACTCGAGGCTCCCGGCCAAGAACAGGTTCTTCTTCGAGCGTTCCAACACGACGAACTGCGGATCCACGCGCTCGAACCAGGCCGCGAGCCCTTCCTCGGGTCTCTGGGCCAAGCGTCCGGGCACCAAGTACTGTCTCAGCCGAATCGCGGGGAATTCGGCGTTCGGGCGGGTCTTCTGGTACTTCGGCCACGGTGTCGATCGTGCGGCACGATCCTCGAGGGCTTCGATCAGGCATCCGGCCTCGAACGGAGCTGGGAGCACGAGCCCAGGGCTCAGCACGATGCGCGCGTCACGGACCGCAGGATTCGATTCGATCCAACGCGCGACGCTCGTGCTCGAATCGGGCCGCGCCGCAACGACCGCGAAATCGAGTGCGATCAGGAAGGGGATCGCGATTGCGACCGCTCCGAACAGCGCCTCGCGCCACCGACTCCCGCCCGCGAGGCGGACGAGCAGGACGCCGGCGACGATCGCGATCCAAGGCAAGAGGGGCAGGAGGAAACGCTCGAACACCTCGTTCAGCGGCCCGACGACGCACAGGTACGGAACGAAGTAGCCGCAGGCGACGGCGACGTCGCGGTTCGTCGTGACGGCGCGCGCGCTCGTTCGCCAACGCACGATGAAGCTCGCGATCCCGGCGGTGAGGAGCAGGAAGAGCACGGGATCGTGGTCGGCGAGGCGTCGCGCGAGTTCGCCGAACCCACTGAAATCCGCTGCCGCGAAGTCGACTTCGTGTGCGCCTTTGCCGCCCAATCGCAATCCGTTCTCACGCACGTTGAGTGCGAACGGATAGGCCCACAGCGCCGTGATTGCGGCCAGCGTCGGCAGCAGGATCGTGCGCCCGACTCGCCGCGTGATCGTTCCACCCGCGAGCCATGCCGCCAGCGCGAGCGGTGGCAGAGTCGCGGCTCCGATTTGCAGTGTCGACAACGCGAGGCTCGCGAGGACGACCGCCGCCGCGCAGCGCGCGGTCGACGGACGTTCGGCCACGCGCATCGCGGACCACACCGCGAAGATCGCGATGGCGGCTTGCGGCGCGTGCGGGCGTGCTTGTGTCGAGAACAACGCGTGCACCATCGACGTCGCGACGAGCGCCGCCGCGATCCAGGCTGCGCGCTCGCCCGCGATGCGGCGCGCAACGAGCCACGTCCCCGGGATCATGAGCAGGGAAATCGCGAGGACCAGCCAACGCCCCGCGAGATACGGACCGGCTCCCGCGCGCAACATTCGATCGGTGGCTCCGGGTCGCGTCGGCTCGACCGGTGGCGACGGCCAGGGCATCCACGAGAGCCAGCGCGCCAAGAGGACCGGGTAGCGCTCGGCGTAGTCCGTGTGCTGGACCAACGCCGGATCCGCGCGGTAATCCTGCGCGAGTTGGACGACGTACGCATCCGGCTCGACGCTGTGCGGCAGGAGCCGCGTCGACGGGAACCAGCGCAGGCCGAGCGCCACGAGGACGATCGCGGCGATCCCGATCCACGCGCGTCGAGAGCTCGCTTCCGTCGGCGGGTGGAGCATCGCGCGCGTCATGCTGCGGCATCGAAGCACGCGGATCCACGCCGCGTCGTCGCGTTCTTCCAGTTAGGATCTTCGGCCCCGATGAGCTCGACTGGCGACCTCTTCTCGATGCGCGCCGCGGATCCGGCTCCGCGCGAGGATCTGCTGGCCGGCCTCAATCCGCCGCAGCGAGAGGCCGTGACCCACGGCGCCGGTCCGATGCTGATCGTGGCCGGTCCAGGTTCGGGCAAGACGCGCGTCATCACCCGTCGCATCGCGTGGCTCGCGCTCGAGCGACGCGTCGATCCCCGGCGAATCCTGGCGATCACGTTCACGAACAAGGCGGCGCGCGAGATGCGCGAACGGGTCGCGGCGATCCTCCCCGACGCGGGACGCGCGTGGATCAGCACGTTCCACTCGATGGGCGCGCGGATCCTGCGGGGCGACATCGAGATGCTCGGCGGCTACACGCGCGATTTCACGATCTACGACACCGCGGATCGGCAGGGCGTGATCAAGCGCGCGATACAGGACGCGGGCTTCGACATCGTGCGCTTCCGGCCGGCCGTCGTCGGCGGGTGGATCAGCGAGTGGAAGAACCAGGGTTACGAGGAAGAGGCCACGCGCGTCGTCGAGGTGGGCAGCGACGAAGACGGTGGCGCGCTCGAGACCGAGGTCTTCGACGCGGTGAGGAAGCGCTACGAGGCCGCGTTGAAGAGCTCGAACGCGCTCGACTTCGACGATCTGCTCGTCAAGGTGCTCGAGCTGTTCGAGCGACATCCGGGCGTGCGCGACGTGTACGCCGAGCGCTTCGAGCACCTGCTGGTCGACGAGTACCAGGACACGAACCGCGTTCAATACCGGATCGTGCGCCACCTCGCTTCGCGCCACGGGAACATCGTGGTGTGCGGCGATCCGGATCAATCGATCTACGGTTGGCGCGGCGCGGACATCCAGAACATCCTCGACTTCGAGCACGATTTCGGGGGCGCGAGGGTCGTCCTGCTCGAACAGAACTACCGCTCGGTGAACAGCGTGTTGAAGGCCGCGCAGGCCGTCATCGAGCGCAATTCGCAGCGCAAACGGAAGGATCTGTGGAGCGATCGCGGCGCGGGCGAGCCGATCCAGGTCGTCGAGTGCGAGAACGAGGACGACGAGGCGGCGATGATCGCCGAACGCATCGTCGCGTTGCGCCGCGAGGGGATCCGCGCGAAGGACGTCGCGATCTTCTACCGCGTGAACTTCCTCCAGCGCGCCCTCGAGACGGCGCTGCGCCTCGGAAGGATTCCGTACCAGATCGTCGCGGGCACGGAGTTCTACCAGCGCCGGGAGATCAAGGATCTCGTCGCCTATGCCAAACTCGCCGTGAATCCGCGCGACGACGTCGCGTTCCGCCGCGCGGTGAACACGCCGGCGCGTGGGATCGGCGACAAGTCGCTGGACGAGCTGTTGCGGTTCGCGACGGATCGTCGCATCTCCGCGCTCGAGGCTGCGCGCTCGACGGAATTGCGCGGACGGATCCGCGGTCGAGCGAAGGGTGGGCTCGGAGCGTTTTCGCTGCTCGCGACGAAGCTGTCGGAGATCGTGCTCCTGCCCGCCGGTCTCGCGTTGCGTGGGATCCTGGGCGCGATCGACACGAAGGCTTGGTACGCCGAGATGGCGACCGAACAGGAAGTCGACCGCGAAGCGAACGTCGAGGAACTGGTCGCGCACGCCGAGATCTTCGAGGAGCGTGTCGTGGAACGTCGCGCCAGCGGCGAGGAGGTTCGGGGCGGACTGGCCGGATTCCTCGAGGAAATCGCGCTCGTCAGCGACGTCGATGCGCTCGAGGACAGCGACGACCGCGTGACGATGATGACGCTGCACGCTGCGAAAGGACTGGAATTTCCGGTCGTTTTCCTGGCCGGCTGCGAGGAGGAGATCCTGCCGCACGTGCGCGCGATCCGGCAGGCCGAGGAGGGTTCCGATGCCGAATCGGGCATCGAGGAGGAGCGGCGGCTCTTCTACGTCGGCCTCACGCGCGCCGCCGATCGCTTGACGCTCTCGCACGCGCGCACGCGCCGCACGTTCGGTCAATGGTCGTTTCGCGCGCCCTCGCGGTTCCTGGCGGAGATTCCGCCGGCGCTGGTCGCCGGAATGGCGACCGACGAAGAGGAATCCGTGGTGTTGGGCGCGTTCGAGCCGCTGCCGCAAGTCCCGGATCTCGCTCCCGGAGATCGAGTCGAGCACGACCACTTCGGGCGCGGCGTCATCGAGACCTTGCAAGGCCGCGGAGTGAACGCGCGCGCGACCGTGCGCTTCCCCGCGCACGGCACGAAGACGCTGTTGCTCCAGTACGCCAAGCTGAAGAAGCTCGGGGGTGCCTCGCGATGAGCGCCGACGAACTGCGTGCGCGCCTCGCCGCGATCGTCTCCGAAGCGCAGCGCGCGGGATCGATCGTGGAGTTGGAGACGGCTTGGCGCGAACTCACCGCGGCGGCGACTCTTCCCGTCGGAGCTATCCCGTCGCGCTTCGGCATCGTGGGCGACAGTCCGAAGATGCGCGCGGTCTTCGAACTGATCGCGAAGGTCGCGCCGACCGACGTCAGCGCGCTGATCCTCGGCGAGACGGGCACGGGCAAGGAACTCGTCGCGAAAGCGCTGCACGAGTTCGGCAAACGCAAGTCGAAGCTCTTCCTCGCCGAGAACTGCGCCGCCGTGCCCGCGAACCTGCTCGAGAGCGAGCTGTTCGGCCACGCGAAGGGTTCGTTCACAGGCGCGCACGTCGATCGTCAAGGACACTTCGTTGCCGCGAACGGCGGCACCGTGTTCCTCGACGAGATCGGCGACATGCCTCTCACCATGCAGTCGAAGCTCCTGCGCGTTCTGCAAGAAGGCGAAGTCCGCCCCGTCGGCTCGAACAAGGTGTTGAAGGTCGACGTGCGCATCGTCGCCGCGACGAACAAGGACTTGGCGGCGATGTGCAAGCAGGGCACGTTCCGCGAGGACCTCTACTTCCGCCTGAACGTGATCACGCTGCAGCTCCCGCCGCTGCGCGAGCGACCCGGTGATGTGGCGCGGCTCGTGCACTTCTTCCTCGAGAAGCTCGCGACGGAGGTCGGCGGTCCGCTCGGCATCACGGACGAGGCGCTGAAAGCGCTCGAAGCCTGGCGCTGGCCGGGCAACGTGCGCGAGCTCGAAAACGTGATCCGCCGCGCCGCCGTGTTCGCGCACGGAACGATCGTGCCGGCGGATCTCGGCGCGCCGATCGTGCCGGCCTGACTCGCAGCGGTCTGCGCGTGACGTGATCGTCGTGCGCCCACACGCCGGCGCGCTCTTCAGCGAGAAGCGTGGCGAGCTCGTCCACCAGCACGGGGGCCTCGCGCGAGCGCGCCGGCCGGGGCCTTGGCGCTCGTCCAGCCGACCTGCTCGTTGCCGCGATTACCGGCACGGGCGCCGCAATCCGGGTGAATCGTGCAGCCACTCCGGCAACGGGGCCTGAGCCGCGCACCGCGATCAAGTCTCGACTGCGTGTTGGACCCGAGCGTCAGGGCCCGCCCGGTCCGAGCGGCAGGCCGAGCGCCATCCACGCGCCGAGCAACACGGACCACACGAGGAGGAACGAGATCGAGTACGGCAACATCGTCGCCACGAGCGTCCCGATCCCCGCGTCCTTCTGGTAGCGCTGGAAGAACGCGATGATCAGCGCGAAGTAGCTCATCATCGGCGAGACGATGTTCGTGCACGAATCGCCGACCCGGTAGGCGGCCTGCGAGAGTTCCGGCGGGTAGCCGAGGATCTGGAACATGGGCACGAAGATCGGCGCCATGATCGCCCACTTGGCGGATGCGCTGCCCATGAAGAGGTTCAGGAACGCCGTCAGGAGGATGAAACCGATCATGAGCGGCACTCCGGAAAGGCCGGTCGCTTGCAGCGCGCTCGCGCCCTTCACCGCGACGACGAGGCCCAGGTTCGTCCAGTTGAAGAACGCCACGAACTGCGCCGCGAAGAAGACGAGGACGAGGTAGCTCGCCAGGGTCTCCATCGACTTCGACATGCCCTTCATGACCTGCGCATCGTTCCGGATCGTGCGCGCGCCCAGTCCGTACGCGATCCCGAGCAGCGCGCCAGCCGCGAAGATCAGCGCGACGATGCCCGACAGAAACGGGGAATGCAGCAGGCTCCCTGTCTTCGGATCGCGCAGGAAACCGTTCTCGGGAACCGTGCCGAAGAGGATCACGGCCGTGAAGGCGACAGCGGTGACCGCGGCGAACGCGAGACCGCGCCGCTCGGCAGCGTCGAGCGGACGCAGCGCCGAATCGTCGCCGCCCGTGTCCTTCCACGCGCCGAGTCGCGGCTCGACGATCCGGTCCGTGACGAACCATCCGACGCCGGTGATCAGGAACGTCGAGGCGACCATGAAGTAGTAGTTGCAGGCCGGATTGACCTGGTATCCGGGCTGGATGATGCGGGCCGCTTCCTGCGTCAGGCCGGAGAGCAGCGGGTCGACCGTACCGAGGAAGAGGTTGGCGCTGTAGCCGCCCGAAACGCCGGCGAAAGCCGCGGCCATGCCCGCGATGGGGTGTCGCCCCGCCGCGGCGAAGATCAACGCTGCGAGCGGGATCAGCAGCACGTAGCCGATCTCGCTCGCCATGTTCGACAGCACCCCCGTGAACACGACGACGAGCGTGAGCAGCTTCCGCGGCGCCTGCGTGACGAAGAGACGCATGCCCGTGCCGATCAGCCCGCTCGACTCCGCGATGCCGATGCCGAGCAAGGCCACCAGGACGGTGCCGAGCGGCGCGAAGCCGGTGAAGTTCGTGACGAGGTTCGTGAGGATGCGGTGCAGCCCATCGATCGTGAGCAGGCTCACCGGCCGGACGATCTGGTCCGAGCCGGGCTTCACGACCTCGACGCCGAGGCGCACGGCGATGTCCGACGCGACGACGACGAGCAGTGCCAGCACGAGGAACAGCGTGGCCGGGTGCGGGAGCGCGTTCCCGACGCGCTCGATCCAGTGCAGGAAGCGGGCGCTCTTGCCGGCGGCAGGCGTGCTCGTGTTCGTGTTCGTGCTCATGGAGGCGCTTTCTCGTGAGACAGGTGTGCACGTTGTACGGGTGCGTGCGCTGGAACGCCGCTCCGTTCCACCGCTTCTTCTGAGGACTCGGAGGCACAGCCGACGCCAGGGTCTGGGATCGGCCCAGTGACCGCACGTCGTCGATTCGCCGATGGGCGCGGAGATCAGCGGGTGTAGGCGCGGAACTGGAAGCGACCGCGCGACGAGCGCGCGCCGGGCACGATCTCGGCGGCGCGCGCGATGCTCGATGCGAACTGCGCGAAGCTGCGCGCGCGCGCCGACGAGTTGCGCGCACGGAAATCGATCTCCTCGCGCGGCGGGGCGGCGTGCAGTCCGACCGAACCGCTTGCGCGCAGGTGCGCGGACCGAGCGAAGCCCTCGACGTCGGAGGATCGCAAGGAGCGAAACGGACCGATGCTCGGGTCCGGCGCGAGCACGTACTCGACGCCGCCGAGTCCGCCGCGGCGCGCGCGCGCCCATTCGGCGAGGTCGTGGAACGAACGCGCGTTGACGAACGCGAGGAAGAGAGTCCCGCCCGGCTTCAACCAGCGCGCCATGTCGGCGACGAGCTCCGCGCGTTCGCTCGCGCGCAGGTTCTCGAGCCGGTACACGCACGACACGACGTCGTACGCGGCGTCGGGCGGCGCGGCGAACTCCGCGCTCGCGCGCGGCCAGCCGTACGTCGCCGCGCGCGGACGCACGCGCGCGGCCACGAAGTCGGCGACTTCGCTCGTGCGCTCGACGACGTCGAAGCGCAATCCCGGGCGCAGCTTCGCGAGGCGCTCGGTGACGATGCCCGTGCAGGGCAGCACGTCGAGCCAGCGCGGCGCGGACGCGGGATCCGCCGCGGGCTCGCGACCGTCCGGCACGAGGGCGTCGAGCGCCGTCTCGAGCGCACTGACTTCCCACGCACGCGGCTTGTTGTGCCGCAGTCCGTTCAAGACGCGCGCGCGCTGGTACACGGCGAGCGAGTCCGCGTCCCAGTCCTCGGGATCCGGCGAACCCGGGATCGGCTTGCCCGCGTAGTGATTCCAGTGCGCGACGCGCTCGAGCGGCCGTCGTTTCGGTCCCGAACGCGGCGGATTCGCCGGATAACCCAGCGCGAGCACGGCGACGACGAGCCGGTCCTCGGGCAGACCGACGACCTCGCGCACCTTTTCCTTGTCGCCCGTCTGCGTGATCCAGAACGTGCCCAGGCCGAGGACGTGCGCGGCGAGGCTCATGTTCTCGATCGCGGCGCTCGCCGATTGGATGTTGGCCCACGCGTCCTCGCTGAAATCGCGGCCGTAACTGACGATCACGTTGACCGGCGCGTTGCCCATCTGCGTCGAGAGAGCCGCGAGGCGCGCGTTCACCGCGGGATCGTCGACGACGACGAAATCCCACATCTGGTAGTTGCACGAACTGGGCGCCCAGATGCCGGCGTGCAGCACTTGTGTGACGAGCTCGCGCGGAACGGGATCGCTCTTGAAGCGGCGAATCGAGCGGCGTTCGTAGATCGCGCGCCAGAAGTCGAAAGCCGGCGTCGGGCCGGGTGCCGATCCGGAGTCGGCATCGGCAGCGAGCTCTGGAGATCCGCGCGCTTCCTCGGGGATTCCGCCGCGAGAGGCTTCGGCGTCGCGCGGTGCTTCGGGGTCGCGAGATGCTTCGGGGTCGCGCGGTGCTTCGGGGTCGCGAGATGCTTCGGGGTCGCGCGGTGCTTCGGCGGGGGACGGGTGCATCGGGCCGATCGGAGTCTACCCCGCTGATACGGCGTGTTCGCGCTCGAAGCGCGACGAGTCGTGGCGTGCGCCGTAGCATCCGCCCATGCAATCGCGCATCCCCCCGTGCGCCGCACTCGCGGCCCTGTCGTTCCTCCCCACGTTCGCGAACGCCCAGTCGGTTCCGACTCCGACGGCACACCTCGGTCACGCGGTCGGCGCCGACTCGAAATTGCCCGGATGGGACGCGGTGCGTTCGTACTTCGAGGCGCTCGACGCAGCCAGCCCGCGCGTCGTGCTCGAGAAGGCCGGCAAGACGCAGGAAGGGCGCGATCTCGTCCTCGCCGTCATCACGAGCGAGGAGAACCACGCGCGACTCGGCACGTTGAAGGAGCACGCGCGCGTGCTCGCCGATCCGCGCGGTGCGAAAGCGGCGCAGATCGACAGCGCCCTCGGCGACGGCAAGGTCTTCGTGATGATCTCGTGCGCGATGCACGCGACCGAGGTCGCGGCGCCGCAGTTCGCGATGCGACTGGCGCATCTCCTCGCGACCTCCGACGAAGCACCGTGGGCGGATGCGCGACGCGAACTCGTCGTCCTCCTGATCCCGAGCACGAATCCCGACGGCCAGGATCACGTCTCCGAGTGGTACAGCCGCATCGTCGGCACTCCGTTCGAGGACGCGGGACTCACGAAGCTCTATCAGCTCTACGCCGGACACGACAACAATCGCGATTGGTTCGCGTTGTCGCTCGCGGAGACGCGCATCGTCACGCGCTTGCTGTACGACGTGTGGCGGCCGCAGATCTATTGGGACGTACATCAACAAGGCTCGCGACAAGAGCGCTTCTTCGTCCCGCCGTTCCGTGATCCGTTGAACCCGAACCTCGACGCGGGCGTGATCGCGGCGATCAATCTGCTCGGCACACGCGCGCAACTCGATCTCACGCGCGACGGACTCACCGGCGTCGCGACGGGCGGCACGTACGACATGTGGTGGAACGGCGGGAACCGCAACGTTCCCGTGCGCCACGGAATCGTCGGGCTGCTCACCGAAGCGGCGTCGGCGCGTCTCGCGAGCCCGATCTATCTCTCGCGTTCGGAACTGCGCGCGCCCGACGGAACGGGGACCTATGCGCCGAGCAATTCGTTCCCCGCGCCCTGGCCCGGCGGTTGGTGGCGCATCGGCGACATCGTCGAGTACGAGACCGCCTTCGCGAAGTCACTGGTCGCGAGTCTGGCGCGCGAGCGACGTTTCTTCCTCGAAAACAGGCTCGAGATCGCGCGCCGCACGATTCAGCGGGGACTTGACGCGGTACCGCGAGCGTGGATCCTGCCCGCGGATCAAGACGACGTTGCTGCGGTCGAGCGTCTGGCCGACGTGCTGCTCGCGACCGGCGTCGAGCTCGAGGTCGCGAACGCACCCGTCGTCGCCGACGGCCGCACGTGGCCGCAGGGCAGCATCGTGATCCGTCGCGCGCAACCCTACGGCGATCACGTGCACGATCTCTTCGACATCCAGCGCTATCCGACTGGCGCGGAGTCGCCCTACGACGTCGCGGGTTGGACGCTGCCGCTCTTGCTCGGTGTTCAACGCGTCGAGTGCGTGGAGCTGCCGACGGTCAAGACGACACGGCGCACGCAGGTGACGGAACTCGTGGCCGCGTTCCGAGGACCTACGATCGCCGCGGACGGAAAGGTCGCGCACGATTCGCGCGACGGCCGGGCCTGGAAACGCGTGTTCGCCGACTTGAAGGCCGGGAAAACGCTCGCTTTCGGCCTGAAAGACGCCGATTCGGGCCGATTCGCTCCTTGCGCCCCTGGTGAAGCAGCCAAGACGTTCGCTGACGGGCTCGAAGTCCGAGCGGGCTTGCGCATCGGTCTCTACTCGCCCTGGTCGGGCGACATGGACGAGGGCTGGATGCGCCTCGTCTTCGACATGTTCGGAGTTCCCTATACGACCGTGCGCAACGAGGCCTTGCGCGGCGGCGACCTCTCGCGCGACTACGACGTGATCGTGTTGCCGGGGACGTCCGCGGGAACGCTCACCGACGGTCGCGCGGAAGGCAGCGTGTTCCCCGACTTCGCCGAAGGACTCGCACCCGAAGGATCGGCCGCGATCGAGAGCTTCGTGCGTGGCGGCGGCACGCTCGTCGCCGTCGGCAACAGCGCGCGTTTCGCCGTCGATCAACTGAAGCTGCCGCTCGTCGACACGGCGACGGATCCCGAATCGAAGGACTTCGCGTGTCCCGGCAGCGTGCTGCGCGCAGTCCCCGAGTTCGGCGCGCCGCTCACCGCCGGCCTCCCCGAATCACTCGCGATCTTCGGTTCCCGCCCACAAGCCTGGCGCGCCATGAAGGAGAAAGAGCGCGAGACCACCGGCGCGCCCGACTCAAAGGTCGACATCCTGCTGCGCTACGCCCCGACGCAAACACTGCTCTCCGGCTGGATCCAAAAACCCGAAGCGATCGCGAACCAACCCGCCTGGGTGCGCGTCCACCACGGCCGCGGCCAAGTGCACGTCTTCGGCTTCCGCCCGCACTACCGCAGTTGGTCGCAGCAAGCGTTCCAACTGTTGTTCCGCGCCGTCACCCTGCGTTGACATCGGTGTCAGTTGAATCCATCCACCCGGCACTGCCGGTGACGACGGTGTCAGTTGAATCCATCTACCGCCACTGCCGGGTGGATGGATTCAACTGACACCGTCGTCAATAGGCGGTGCGGTCGGCCTTGGCGATCCAGGCCTGGAACGCGGGGACGCCGGCTTCGCGAAAGGTCTGCACGACCGGCAGCCGGCGTTCGGTCGGGGGCTTGTCGAGCTCGTCGTAGAGGCGCGCGTCGTCGAAGCCTGCGCGCGCAGCGTCGTGGCGGTCGCACGCGAACCAGACGCGGTCCATCCGCGCCCAGTGGATCGCGGCGAGGCACATCGGGCACGGTTCGCAGCTCGCGTAGATCTCGCAGCCGGAGAGCACGAACGTCCCGAGCTTCCGACAAGCTTGCCGAATCGCGACGACCTCCGCGTGTGCGGTCGGATCGTTCGTCCCGATCACACGGTTGAAGCCGCGGCTGACGACGACGCCGTCGCGCACGATGACAGCGCCGAACGGGCCGCCCTGGTTCGTCGCGACGCCGCGCTGCGCGAGTCGCGCGGCTTGGCGCATCCACTTCACGTTCGGCGCGGAGTTCATCGCGGAGTACGTTACGCGCTCGCGGCGGAAGCGGAAAGGCTTTGGAGTGCGCCGAGGTCGACAACTCGGCGCGGCAGCGCGACTATCCGTACATGGCCCAGTCGCATCCCACCCAGGCTCGTTCACGAGCGCTCGGCGCGCTCGCGGTCCTCGTCCTCGCGCTGCTGATCTCCCTGGTCGCATTCCTCGGCCGCGGCGGCTGCACGTCCACGGTGGCGTTCGATCGGCCGGTGGACGAAGCGCGACCGGCGGGCGAAGTCGACGTCGAACGCGCTGCCGATCGTCCGACTGCGTTCGACGTTGTTGCCGCCGTCTGGGAGCCCGGGCCGAAGCGCGATGCCGCAGCCCACGCGCTCTCGCCGGTTCGCGGACTCGTCGTCGACGCGAAGACGGGCGAGATCGTTCCGCATGTCGAAATCGTGCTCTCGCTCGGCGCGCGCACCGAGCGCATCGAGATCGGCGCGGACGGTCGCTTCACGTCCACCGTCGACTTCCCCTCCGGTGCGATACGCGCCGTCGTGCACGACGAGGGTGCCGTCGTCGGGGAAGTCCAGGCTCTACACGACGCGCCAACCGGCAAGAACGAGTGGCGCGTCGCGGTCCCGATCGGACCGACGATACCGTTTGCATCCATCGACAAGGTCGCTGCCCGTGTCGACGCTTGGCGCGCGCGCATCGTCGAGAGTGCGCTCGTTCCCGAGATCGTCGCCGAACTCGAGGTCGTCGAGAGCAGCCTCGTCGTGCGCGCACCGAGCCTCGCGCGACCGGATCGTGAATGGTCGTGGAAGCTGATCCGGCCGGGAAATCCGCCTTGGATTCGCTATTCCAGGCACGAGCACGAGCGGATACCGGGCGTGCGTTCGTTGCTCGAGCTACGCGAGGACACGGCGAACCGGAAGGGCTCTTTCATCCTGAAGAGCACGGTCGGCGTCCATCCGGCGGTCGACATCGACACACGGCCCTTCGCGAAAGCGCGACTGCGCCTCGCGCGCGAGCCGGCAGACAAGAAGTTGCCGATGCGCGTCGTGATGTACGACACGCGCGACCAACCACTGCCGGGCGCACCGACAGCACCGGTGTTCGACGAAGGCTTCGTCGACGAGAAGGGCGAAATCGAGTTCACGGACCTCGACGGGGGCACGAAGCACGTCATTGGCTGGTCGCGCGAGGAGCGCCTCGATCAGCACGTCGTCGTCGATCCGGGGCCGACGGACGTCTTCGAAGTGCACGCCAAGCGCGCGGATCGAGGCAGTCGCGGTCGGGTCAAGAATCGTGACTTGCGCTGGCACTTGGCCGAGACGGTTCACGTGCTGGCGAAACCCGCCGTCGCCGAAGGACGCATGCGCGGTTGGATGACCACGCTCGAGCGCGGATGGGGCCTCAGCGGCGACGTTTTGTCCGGCGTGTTCGGCGGGATCGATGCGCACGTCGTGATGGGCGAACCGGCGAACCGGAGGTTGACGCGCTCGTTCCGGGAGGACCTCGTCGATTGCCGCTTCGACGTCGAAGACAGCCTGAGCGCCGAGATCGCCTTCGGTCCCGCTGGCTCGTTCTTCCCGACGAAGAGCTCGAGCGCGCGCGATACGCTCATCCTCTTCGAATCCCTCGAGTTCTCATGGAGTGCATGGAGTGACGGAAAACAGCCCATATTCGGCGATCAGCGGGACTTGAAGGCCGATGCGGGCGGCACTCGGTCCGCGAAGCTCGACTTCGAACCGGGTTGGGGCGTGCATCTCGTCCTCCGCGCCGGAACCCCGACCGACATCCAGAGCGATCTCGCGCTGTGGAGTGACGAGAGCCTGCGCCGCCGAATTCGGAGCGAGGATCGCGAGGGTCCGAGCGTGGAAGCCGCCGTGCTCGCCGCGCCGCCGATCGTCGGCGTGACCCTTCAGGTCGATGGCTACGACGAGGCCGTGAGCGATGCCGTCGGCGAGATCCGCTTGCGTCGTGCATTCGAGCCGCGGCAGTTGACGCTCGTCGGCCGCGGTTGGCGACTCACGGCGCTCGAGCACTTGCCCGGCAAGGCGCCGCGCTACGTCGCGTGGTTGCATCGCAATCCGTGACGCGCGCGGCGCGAGCACCAGGACAATGAAGGCCGGCGCGCGGAGATTCCGCGCGCCGTCCTGTTCGATCGAGCGCGGGTCCGAGCCGCGCGCGCCTCAAGCGAGCTTCGTCAGCGCTTCGGCCTCGGCCTCCGCGGAGAGCCCCGCGCGCACCTTGCCGCGTCGCTCTTCCGGCAACGTCGCGAACCACGCCAGCGTGTCACGGATCGTCACGTCGACAGGATGGAAGGTGAGGCCCGCCGCGACAGCCTTCGCGTTGCTCCACGTGTGGAAGCCCTTCGAGTCGCCTTCGCTCGCCGCCCAGATCGGGAAATCGAGTGGGCCGAGCTTCTCCAACTCGGCGAGCGTCGCCCAGCGCACAGAAATGTCCTTCGCGCTCGACGATTTCTGGCATTCCTCGATCACCCGGCCCCACGCGAGCTTCTCCTTCGGGCCGCAGGCGTTGAAGGCGCCCGTCGTGCGTGCTTCACCGAGCTTGACCATGATGTCCGCGAGGTCCCGCACGTCGATGATCTGGATCGGATCGCTCGCGCTGCCTGGGACGAGGATCTTTTCGCCGCGTTGGAATCGCAGCGGCCAGTACGTGAAGCGGTCGGTCGAATCGCCGGGTCCGACGATGTAGCCGGGCCGCACGATCGTCGATCGCCCCGCGAACGCCGCGGTCGCGGATTCCTCGCACAGAACCTTCAACGGACCGTAGTACTCGTAGCTCGGCCCCATCGTCTCCAGCGTGGGGTCTTCCATGCGACCGAGCTCGGCCGTTTCGTCCGCGCCCAGCACGTCGTTCTTCGCGTACGCCGAGATGCTCGACACGTAGACGATGTGGCCCGAGCCGGCTTTCGCCAGCATCTCGGAACTCGTCTTCACGTGCCGCGGGTAGTAGCCCGTGTCGTCGAAAACGAGGTCGAACTTGCGGCCTTCGAGCCCCTTCACGCCGTCGTCCTTCGAGGGATCTCTGTCGCCCTTGATGCGCTCGAGATCAGGAAAGAGGTCGGCCTTCGTCTTGCCGCGATTGAAGAGGACGACTGTGTGGCCGCGCGCGAGCAGTGCTTCGACGAGCGGTGGTCCGATCAGTCCCGTGCCGCCGAAGACGAGGATATCCAGCGGTTTCCCTGCCTTCGGGCGCTCGTCATCCGCGTGCGCACGAGTCGCGAGCAAGGCGCCGGCGGCCAGGGACACGGACAGGAACTCGCGACGGTCGGTGTGCATGATTCGTAGGGCCTCGAAGGGGACGAGCGCCATCCTGCCGTTGGGACTTCGCGAGCGCTCGTTCGCAGTCTGTTTCCTTGCAAGCCCCACACGCTCTGCGCACCGTGGCGAAGATGCACGACGAGCAGAGTTCGAGCGCGTGGCGTGAACCGGACGCCGCGATCACCGCGTTGGTGGATGCACCGCCGACTCCGTGGCTCGTGCTCGCGCCCGATGCGGCACACATCCTCGAGATCGGCCTGGCGGGCTTGCCCTCGATCCACGATGTCGCGCGACCGAAGGAAAAGCTCGCGGGTCTGCGCATCGACACGGTGCGTTTCGCGCAGCATCAACTGGCCTTCGGAACGTCGATCCATGTGCGCGATCTCGCGGGGACCTGGCGACGCGAGATCGCACTGCCCGCGGGTCGGCGCATCGCGTCGGTGTCGTGGTCGCACGATGCGAGACGGTTCGCGTTCGTGCTCGACGCCGGCGGCGCGGGCGAGTTGTGGTGGGGATCTGTCGAGAGCACGGGCCTGACGCTCGCGGCGTCCGGAATCCATGCGGTCCTCACGGACGGATTCGTATGGATGCCGGATGGCACGCGCGTTCTCGCGACGTTGGTGCCCGAGGCTCGGACCAAGCCCCCCGTGCGACCCGTGGTTGCCACGGGACCGAGCGTGCTCGAGACGCGCGGCGAGCGAACGCCGCAGCGCACGCACCAGGATCTCCTGCGTGACGAGCACGACGAGGCGCTGTTCGAGTTCCTCGCGACTTCGCAGCTCGCGCTCGTCGACCTCGAGAGCGCGCGCATCGAACGCAGCGGTGATCCCGCAGCGATCGCGAGCATGGAGCCGTCGCCCGACGGCGCATGGGCGCTCGTGCAAGTGCTCGAGCGTCCGTGGTCGCGCACGCAAACGGTCGCGGGGTTCGGGCACGCGACGTTCGCCCAAAGGGTCGACGGAACGCGCCGCGTGCTCGTCGCGCGGCAACCGATCTCCGCCAACGTGCCGATCGAGGGTGTGCGCACCGGGCCGCGCGCCGTGCAGTGGTCCGCGCACGGCGGCGCGCGCGTCGTCTTCGTCGAAGCGCTCGACGGCGGCGATCCGAGGCAACCGGCCGCGCACCGCGATCGCTGGATGGAGCTCGATGCGCCGTTCGGCGAGAGTCCGCGCGAGATCTTGCGCGTCGAGCACCGCGCGAGCGGCATCTCGTGGCTGCAGGATCAGGCCCGCGTGCTGGTGCGCGAGTGGGATCGCGATCGCAAGTGGACGCGTTTGTGGAACGCGGAGCCGGGCATCGATCGCGCGACGTGGACGCTCCTCGACGACCGCAGCGCGAACGATCACTACGCGGATCCGGGATCCATCCTGTTCGAGCCGCGCGCTCGCGGACGGCGCATCGTGCGTCAGCGCGGACCGTGGATCTTCCGCATCGGTTCGGGCGAGGAGGACGGTGGCGCGCGGCCGTTCCTCGATCGCGAGCGCATCGACGAGGTCGGTCTGCGCGAGCGCTTGTTCCATTCGGGGTCCGGGATCCACGAGCGCCCCGTCGCGCTCGTCGAGGACGCGCTTGGCGACATCGCGGCATTCGTGACGCGCCACGAGAGCCCGGTCGACGTGCCGAACCTCCGCCTGCGACGCCTCGGCGCGGACGCGAGTGCGTTCGAGCGTCTCACCGACTATCCCGACCCCGCGCCGATCTTCCGTCGCGTGAAGAAGGAGCTCGTGCGCTACGCACGCGCCGACGGCGTGCAGCTCTCGGGAACGCTGCACCTGCCGCCCGATCACGACGGCCGTCGTCTGCCGCTCGTCGTGTGGGCCTATCCGCGCGAGTTCGTCGACACCGGAACCGCTTCTCAAGTGCGCGGCACTTCGTTCGACTTCACGCGCGTCGGCGGCGCATCACCGCTCTTCTTCGTGCTGCGTGGCTACGCCGTGCTGGAAGGTGCCGAGATGCCCGTCGTCGGACACCCCGAGACGATGAATGACACGTTCCTCGATCAGATCGGTGCGAGCGCGCGAGCCGCGATCGAGCACCTCGACGCGCGCGGCGTGATCGATCCGACGCGCGTCGGCGTCGGCGGGCACAGCTACGGCGCGTTCATGGTGGCGGCGCTGCTCGCGTCCACAGACCTGTTTCGCGCCGGAATCGCACGCAGCGGTGCGTACAACCGCACGCTCACGCCGTTCGGATTCCAGAGCGAACGACGCACGCTGTGGGAAGCGCGCGAGAGCTACTTGAAGCTCTCACCGCTGCTCGATGCGCACCGCATTCGTGCGCCGCTTCTCCTCGTGCACGGCGCCGAGGACGAGAACCCGGGCACGCATCCGCTTCAAAGTGAGCGGCTTTTCCAGGCGATCCAGGGGACGGGCGGCAGCGCGCGCCACGTAGTCCTGCCGCACGAGGGGCACGGCTACCGATCGCGCGAAGCGAACCTGCACGTCCTGGCCGAGATGTTCGAGTGGTTCGACCAGCATCTCGCGGTGCGGTGATCCGCTCGGTCGGCGACGCGCGCGCACCGCGACGCGCGCACACCGCGACGCGCGCACACCGCGACGCGCGCACACCGCGACGCGCGCACACCGCGAAGCGCGCACACCGCGACGCGCGCACACCGCGAAGCGCGCACACCGCGAAGCGCGCGCTAGGATCGCTCGAAATAGACGGAGACCGCAGGACCTGAGGTTCCTGCGGCCTCCGCTACGAATCAGCGACGTGCGCGACGACTGACGCGGCCGCGCACGTTCGCGTTCACGGAGCCCAGATCACGTCGAGACCGTTCGACAGGTTGAACGTGCTCGTCGTGCAGAACACGGCTGCGTTGCGGTACCAGATCTGATACGTGCGCGCGCCGGGCACGGTCACGAGACCGCGCACGGACACCGACGGATCGCCCATCACCGGGAACTGCGACGCGCCGCCCAGGTTGAAGAGCGTCTTCAACCGGACGATCGTTCCGCTGGCGCAGCGCAAGCCGTCACCGAAGACCTGACCCGCGCCGCCGGTCTGACGCGCCGTGCCTTGGAAGTAGAGTGCCGGGGCGTTCGGCATCCCGCTTCCGTTCAGCACGAGAGAGTCGCTCGTGATGCTCGACATGCCCGAGCCCTGGAGGTGCGCGCCCGCCGGGTTCAGGCTGCTCGCGCAGCCGTTGCCCGAGAGACCGTTGTTGCCGCACGGGCAGGGCGTGCCGGTCATGTCGCCGAAGCAGAACGGCACGCCGCCGTTCACTTCGCACTCGTCCGGGATCCCGTTGAGGTTCACGTCGGGGCTCGTCAGCGCGATGATGTCGCACGCGTCCGGGATCCCGTTCAGGTTGCAGTCGGGCTCGCCGAGCGCGATCTCGCACGCGTCGCCGAGCATGTCGCCGTCGCAGTTCGCCTGCGTCGGATTGGCGAGGTTGACGCAGTTGTCACAGGCATCGCCGACTCCGTCCATGTCGACGTCCGCTTGAGTCGGGTTGCCGACCGTGTCGCAGTTGTCGACGCAGTCGGGAATCGCATCGCCGTCCGAGTTCGTCTCGGCCACGCCGCATCCGCACGTTCCGGGCGAGGTCTTCGCCGGATCCGCGGGGCAGCCGTCGAGGCAGTTCACCGTGCCGTCGCCGTCCGTGTCGGGGCTCGTCACGACGACGAAGCTCGTGCACGTGCTGAAGTTGCCCGCTCCGTCCATCACGGTCAGGACGACCGGGAAGGAACCGAGGCCGACCGTCGTGCCCGGCGTCGGCAGTTGCGTGATCGTCACGCCGCCGCACGCGTCGTTCGCGGCGACGAGACCGGCGAGCCCTGGGATCGTCGCTTGGCAACTGCCGTTCGCGGTCAGCGGCGTCGTCGGCGCGCACGACGAGATCGTCGGCGGCGTCAGATCCATGACCGTGAGCGACACCGAGCAGCTCGAGAAGTTGCCCGCGCCGTCCGTCGCTGTGACGGTCACGCCCGTCGTGCCGAGGCCGACGAACATTCCGGCCGCGGGGACCTGCGTGACGATCACGCCGTTGCAGTCCGAAGCCGTCGCCAGCGCGGCGAAGTTCGGCACGGCCGCTTGGCACGACGCGTTCGTCGCGAGCGTCTGACCCGACGGACACGCGAGGGCCGGCGGCGTCGTGTCGACGACCGTGAGGTTCGCCGAGCACGTCGAGAAGTTCCCCGCGCCGTCGGTCGCAGTGAACGTGACCGTCGTCACGCCGAGACCGATCACCGCGCCGGCGACCGGGCTCTGCGTCACCGTCACCGAGCCGCAGCCGTCGCTCGTCACGACTTGCGCGGTGAGGTTCGGCACCGTCGCTTGGCACAGCACGTTCGCCGTCAAGTTCTGTGCGTTCGCGCAGGTCGTGATCGACGGAGCCGTCGTGTCGTTCACGGTGATCGTCGTCGTGCACGTCGCCGTGTTGTTGGAGCCATCCGTGGCGGTCAGCGTCACGACCGTCGGACCGGTTCCGATCACCGTGCCCGCGAGCGGGCTCTGCGTGACCGTCACCGGACCGCAGTTGTCCGTCGCGACGACCGCGCCGGTCAGGTTCGGGACGAACGCTTGGCAGTTCGCGTCGGCCGAGATCGTCTGCGCCGGAGCGCAGACCGTGATCGACGGCGCGGTCACGTCGAGCACGGTCACGGTGAACGTGCACGTCGCGAGGTTGCCGCACGCGTCCACGGATGAACACGTGACGGGCGTCGTGCCGAGCGGGAACGTCGAGCCGCTCGGCGGCACGCACGTCACCGTCGTGTTACGCGTCAGTCGCGTGTCGTCGATCGAGAGCGTCGCGACCTCGAGGAACGTGAACCACGTGTAGCGGTTCCCGCCGACGATCGTCGCGATCAAGTCGCTCGGGTCCGAGCGCGTCTCGGTCCAGAGCAACGTGCCGCCCGAGCTGCGCAGGTTGAGGTCGACGGAGAGGACTCCGCCGACGTTCCGGAAGTCGCTCTCGAACACGTACCAGCCCGACGTCGTGATGACGTGGTGGTTGATGCTCGCGAGGTCGTTGCGGCGCGTGAAGGCCGAGTTGTTGCTGCCGCCGACGAGCACGTTGCCGAGCGCGTCGGACGCCGTGTGGAACACGAAGTCGCGACGGTGACCATTCGACTGGTTGCTCGCCGCGGTGGCGAGATCCCAGCCGTACGTGTTCGCCGCGACGGCGGGATTCGTGAGGTCGATGTAGACCGCGGTCTGCGTCGTGAAGCCCGTGCCGAAGACCGGGCTGTATCCGCCGAGACGGCTGAAGAGACCCGTGTAGTCGAAGGGCGCGAGCGGCAGCATCGTCGAGTCGGCGACGCCGTGGAAGCCGCCGCTGTGCGACGGGATGCCGTTCGTGCCCGACGCGACGCGGAACAGTTCGCTGCTGTACTCGTTCCAGTTCGTCGAGGGCTGCGTGGCGTAGTCGCCGGCCGACCAGGCCGGGTTCTCGAATCCCTCGAAGAAGCCGACATCGTGCGCCGAGGGAGCCGTCCACGTCGCGACGGCGTTGCACATCACGCCAGCGTTCAACGTCGTGTTCGTCGGGCAACCCGCGAGAATCGGCGCGATCGAGTCGGTGACGAACACGTTCTGCACGCAACTCGAGCTGTTGCCCGCGTCGTCGACGGCCGTCCACGTGCGGACGATCACGCCCGTCGCGTTGCAGTTCGAGAGGCCCGCGCGGTTGTCCGCGAAGGTCACCGTCGGCGTCGCGTCGCACGCGTCGACGACGGTCGGGAGGCCCGTGCTCGGCGGATCACGCAGAGCCGCGGTCGTCACGTTCGCCGTGGGCGGACAGGTCAGGCTCGGCGGCGTCGTGTCGACGACCGTGACGAGCGCGGAGCACGTCGAGGAGTTCCCGTTCGTGTCCGCCGCCGTGAAGGTCACGAGCGTCGCGCCGAGCGGGATGGAAGTCCCGGCGGCCGGCGCCTGCGTGATCGTCACGGCCGTGCAGTTGTCCGTCGCGCTGACGAGGCCCGTCAGGCTCGGGACGAGCGCCGTGCACGCAGCACCGGCTGACAACGTCTGCGGCGGAGCGCAGACCGTGATCGCGGGCGGCGTGATGTCCGTCACCGTGACGGAGGTCGTGCACGTCGCCGTGTTGTTGCTGCCGTCCGTCACCGTGATGACGACCGGGATCGTGCCCGGCATCAAGAGCGTCCCGGCGACCGGGACCTGCGTGATCGTGACCGCACCGCAGTTGTCGGACGCGACGACGGAGTTCGTCAGGTTCGGCAGCGACGGGCTCGTGCAACCCACGCCCGGCGACAGGACCAGCGCCGAGGCGCAGGCCGAGATCGAGGGAGGCGTCGTGTCGAGGACCGTGAAGCTCGTCGAGCACGTCGACGTGTTCAGCGCCGCGTCCGTGGCCGTGATCGTGACGGCGTGGAATCCGATTCCGAGCAACGTCCCCGCGGCCGGAACTTGCGTGATCACCGGCATCGAGCAGTTGTCCGTCGCGCTCGACAGCGCGGCGAAGTTCGGCGTCGGAGCCGAGCAGCTCGCGCTGGCGATGCCCGACTGCGGCGGAGCGCAGACGGTGATCGTCGGCGCCGTCACGTCGATGCCCGGGTTCACGGTCGCGCCGACGCTGGCGGTGGTGCCGTTCGCGTCGGTCACCGTGATCGAATAGTTTCCGGCGAGGAGCACGGCGACGTCCTGCGTCGTCGCGCCGTTCGTCCAGAGGTACGCGTAGGGCGGCGTTCCGCCGCTCGGCGTCACGTCGATCGCGCCGTCGGATCCGCCGGGGCAGACGACGTGCGTCACGCTGCTCACGACGACGAAGACCGGCGTTCCGGTGCACGCGCCGGGCGCGGGCTGGAAGCCTGACGTCAGGCCGTCGGAGTCGACGCCCGACACGAGCCACGGCGAGTACGTCACCGCGCCAAAGATGCCGGCGGCGATAGGTCCGCCGGCGGAGGTGCCGTACCAATTGCACGCCGCGTCGATCGCGTTCAGGTCCTCGTTCGCGATCGCGAACGAAGCGCTGCCCGTGATGCTGTTGTCGTGGACGTCGAGCGCGGTCGCGCCGCTCGTGCCGATCGCGCGCACGCCCGTGCCGCAGTTCGCGAGCACGTTGTTCGTCGCGTCGATCGTCACCGTCGAACCGTTCGTGTTGAGCGGCGAATCCTCGGCGAGGATCGCGTTGCCCGAAGCGCCCGTGACCGTCACGCGACGGATCGCGTACGAGCTCGAGCTGGCGTCACCGTAGCTGTCGTGGTTCGTCGCGACGACGCCGTGCGTACCGCCCGAGAGCGTCCCGCCCGTCACCGTGATCGTGCTCGACGTCGGGCAGTTCCACAGCAAGTAGCCGTTCTGGAAGTCGGTCGCGTCGTTGCGTTCGAGCGTGACTGCGGCAGCGCTCTGGATGCTCCAGACCTCGATGCCGTTGCTGTCCGCCGAACTCGGCGTGAGGTTCGTCAGCGTGTTGTCCGTGACGGTCCACGTCGACGCGTTCTGGTAGTGGAGGTTGACCAGGATGCCCGTGACGTCCGTGTACGTCGCGTCGCCTGCGATCGCCTGCGTGCGCGTCGTGATCGTGTTGCCGACGATCGTGGCCGACGCCGTCACCGGCTTCGGCACGTAGTAGTTGTTCGTCTGGACTCCGCGCCAGACGTCCTCCATGCAGTTGCGCTCGATCGCCGCGTAGTAGTCGTCGTAAGCGAGCACGCCGGCCCAGTAGGGGATGTTCTGGATCTGGTTCGACTCGATCGTCCCGCCGCGCGAGACGCCGCCGGCCGAGCCGACGACGATCCCGAACTGGAAGAAGTTCCGCACGACGTCGTTGCGCACGACGAGCCGGTCACCGGCCATCGGCAGCATCTCCGACGAGATCGCGATGTCCGCGTCGGGGTTCGCGCCGTTCGCCGTGAAGGGCGAGGTCAGCGCCGGGTTGTCGCCGTTCAGGTCGAAGCCGTCGATCACGACGTCGTCGGCCGTCACCACGACGAAGAGCGCCGTGCCCGCGATCGTCGCTGCGCCGCTGTCCGGCATCAGGACCGACTCAGGGGAGCGCGAACCCGTGCACGGATCGACGCCGACGTTCGCGCCTTCGAGCACGAGCGTCGTGCCGATCGTCAGCGCGCCGAGGTACGTGCCGGCCGCGACGTGCACCGTGTCGTTCGCGATCGCGGAGTCCACTGCGCGCTGCACGCGCGGCGTCGGCGCGTCGGGCAGCAGGAAGGAGAGCGGCGTGACGTAGACGTGCGACGCGTTCACGCGCACGAAGCCCAGCGCGCCGTCGTCGATCGCGTGCTGCACGGCGTCCTCGACGACGTACAGCTCCAGGAGAGACATCGAGACGCTCGGCGCGAGACCGAGGCCCGCGTCGAAGCGGTTGCCCGTCGCCGGCACGTCGACCGCGACCTTCGCCATCGTCGAGGCCGTCAGACCGGCCCAGATCGGATCGAGCGTCGAGACGCCGACCTGCGCGTTCAGCGCGATGAAGTCCCCGTGACCCGCGCCGAAGTCGTTCCCGCTGACCGTGATCGCGCCGAAGGACGACGCGCTGTCGGAGTTCGCGATCTGGAACGCGATGCCTGTCTGACCGAGCGCCAGGTTGCCTTGGAACGCGTTGTTCACGAGGGCGAGGCCCACGTTCGTGTAGGGAACCTGCACTCCGTTCGTGCGTTGCTTCGTGTCGAGGCGCACCGAGCGGAAGTTCGTCGCCGTCGCAGCCGGCGCGAACGTGTTGTCGTGCACCGTCACCCCGCTCGCGCGGCCGGCGAACAGGCCGAAGTTCACGTAGTTCGTGAACTGGTTCTGACCGATCGAGAGCGTCGAGCCCGCCGTCGTCAGGTTCTTCAATTCGAGCTGCGCGAAGTCCGTCCCCGGACCGTTCGCGTTGCCCGGCAGACACACGTTCTGGTCGAACGTGTGCGCGCCGACGTAGGCCAGGTTGTTGATCTCGCACAGACCGTTCAGCGCGTTCTGGTCGAGGTGCAGCGCGCCGGCGTAGACGTCGCCGATCTGCGCGCTGTACACGCCGGTCGACGCGTTGCCCGTCCACGTGCCGTGCGCGTTGTTCGAGCGCAAGCCACGGCCGAGCGGCGACGTGCCGACATGCGTCATCGTGTTGTTCGTCAGCGTGACGGCGTCGTAGACCGCGCCGCCGAACGAACCGAGGCGGATGCCGTAGCTGCCGAAGACCGATGCGCCGCTCGTGCGCGTGCCCGCGACGAAGCAGTCGCGGACGACGAGGCCGCTGTACGTGCCGGAGTTCGGCGCGTAGATGCCGTGCAGCGTCGTCGTCTGGTTCAGCTCGACGCGCAGGTTCTCGAGCGTCACGTTCGACGCGGTGATCGAGAAGACTTGCGCCGTGCCCGCGCCGTTGACGAGCGGACGCGTCGCCGGGGCTCCGCCGTTGCCGCGGATCGTGACCGCCTTGTTGACGAGCACGTTCTCGGTGTACGTGCCGGCCGCGACGTCGAGGACGTCACCGGGCAGCGCGAGGTTCACCGCGAGCTGGATCGTGCAGTGGTACGTGTTCTGCGTGATGTTGTGGACCGGCGCGATCACCGGGTTGTCGATGCCGCCGTCGCAGTCGTCGTCGAGGCCGTTGCCGCAGACTTCGGTCGCGCCCGGATTCACCGCGGCATTCGCGTCGTTGCAGTCCGTGCTGTTCGCGACGTAGCCGATCGGTTGCGAGCATGCCGACGTCGTCGACGCGAGGTTGCCGTAGCCGTCACCGTCGACGTCCGCGTACCAGGTCGCGGGCGTGAGCAGCAGCGGGTTCTGCGGGCAACCGTCCTGACAGTCGACGAGCGAATCGCCGTCCGTGTTCACGTCCGAGACGCCGCAGCCGCAGATGCCGGGTGCGATCTTGCTCGCGTCGAGCGGACAGCCGTCGATGCAGTCGGCCGTCGCGTCGCCGTCGGTGTCCGTGTCGGGCACGCCGCAGCCGCAGATGCCGGGCGACGTCTTGTTCGGATCGAGGGGACAGCTGTCACCCGCAGCGGCGAGGAAGCCCGAAGGCTGCGTGCAGGACTGGACCGTCGTCAGCGGATCGCCCGCGCCATCGCCGTCCGCGTCGCCGAACCAGATCGCGGCGGACGGATCGAAGACGATGTCACCGAACGGCGCGTTGTCCGCGGTGTCGACGACGCACAGTTCCTTCTCGGGGTGCGTCACCGCGCCGACGAACGTGGCCGAGCAGGGGACGGACACGCCGCCGGTGCCTTCGTTCCAGATGCCGAGGCGCGCCGTCGGACCGGGGATCGGCACGCACTTGAAGCTCGTGTTGCCGACGCCGAGCGGAGTCGCGCCGGTGTGCACGACGCGCAGCGAAGTCTCGAAGTACTGGCTGATGCCGGGGAAGTTGATGCCGTCGAGGTCGACGTTCGAGAACGTGACTCCCGAGAGATCCGAGTACTGCTGGATCGTCAGCGCCGCCTTGCCCGGAGTGCCGGTCACGCTGACGTTCGTCAGCGCGACGGTGCCCAGCGGGGTCCACGTCGCCGTGTTCGCGAACACGCCGCGACCGCGGAACTGGATCGGGAACTGACCGTCCGCGTCGACCGTGACGTTCGTCAGGGACGCATTGCCGTTGAACCCGAAGAACGAGATGTCGCCCTCGCCGTTGTTGACGTAGCCGCCGTTCTGCGTGAACGCGCAGCTCGTGAACGCGAGGTCGGTCGAGGCCAGCGTGTCGACGCCGCCGAATCCGAAGCCGTTGGCGCCGTTCTGCACGAAGTTCGTGTTCGTGACCGCGAGCTGCGAGAACGACGTCAGCGAGGACGCGACGCGCAGGCCCGCATTGCCGTTCGCCGACAGCTCGCACTGGTCGATGTGCACGTCGTTGGACGCGCCCGAGCTCGTGAACGCGATGCCGCTGCCGTTGTTGCGCGCGGTCACGTTTTCGATGCGCAGGAAGCTCGCGGGCGAGGACGCTTCGACGCCGCTCGAACCGCCTTGCGCGCGCAGCTCCTTCACGACGAGGCGCAGACCCGCGCTCGCGCCGCCGGCCTGGAGGCGCAACACCGGCAGGCCCGCGTTCGCCGCGACGAGGATCGTGTCCACGGCCGGGTTGCCCGAGACCGCGTTACCGCCGCTGCCCGCGCCGTCGAGCGCGAGGCGCTTCGTGATCGTCACGTTCTCCGTGTACGTGCCGGGGCGGACGTGGACCGTGCCGCCCGCGACGAGGAGGTCCTGACCTTCCTGCACGCGCGTGACCGCGCCGACCTGCGCCAGCTCCGCGGTCACCGTCAGGCTCGAGAAATCGCCTTGAAAACCGAAGGTGCCGAAGCCGCTGTTCGTGTCCACGCCCGAGTCGAGATACGGCGTGAAGTCGACGTTCGCGGCGCCGACACCCGCGATCTGCGGCGCGCCGCCGGGGTTCGTCGACGTGCCGCCGTAGGCGACCGGGATCTGTGTCGCGTACGGAGGATCGACCGGGTTCGTGTTCGAGACGATGGGCGTCGTCGTCCCCAGCCAGTTCGCCGAGAAGTCCTTCGGCGCGAGCGTCGTCATCCGGTCCTGGATGTCGGCGATCCAGTTGCCGGCGATCGCGTTGCCGCTGAAGGCCGATCCGGCTGCGCCTTGCGCCGGCGGGAGATCGAGGAACAGGACGCCGGTCGTCCAGTTGCCCTGGATCGAGTTCTCGAAGATCGAGCAGTTCGTCGTCTGGTTCCGCAGGATCATCCCCGTGCGGTTGTCGTCGATCACGTTGTTGTAGACCGAGATCCCGCTGCAGGCGTTGATGTCGATACCGGTGCGGTTCCCGACGATGAGGCAGTTGCTGACGATGCCGCTGGTGCGCAGCTGTATGCCGACGCCCGCGTTGTTCAGGCCGTCGTTCCAGTCGGCGACCGTGTTGCCCTCGCGCGTGATCGTGAACCCGTCGAGGCGGATTCCGTCGGCGAGGAACTGGAACGTGCTCACTTGGGAGTTCACGCTCGCACGCACGCCGCGCACGATCGACGAGCCCGCGCCCGCACCCTGGATCGTGACCGCCTTCGTGACCGCGACGTCCTCGGTGTACGTGCCTGGCGCGACGATCACCGTGCCGCCCGGATCGACGGCGTTCACTCCGCCCTGGATCGTGGCGAAGGCGTCGAACCCGATCGACGTGCCCGGGCCGGGCGGGTTCGTGCCGTTCAGCAGCCCGACGAAGTTGTCGTCGACGTAGACCGTGCTCGGCAGCGGCAGTGCCGCACTCGTCGTGGGCTTCGCGCTGGAATCCCCGGCGAAAAGCGCGGTCGCGGCGACGAGGAGAGTGGCGGAGACGAACGAACGAACGAACCGCGGCAATGCCGAAGTGATCGCGAGCATGGGCGAGAGTCCCGGGAAACGGGGGGGCCGACCGGACGCCGCGGAGGCGCTCGAGGACGGTTGCGCGGGAACGAGGGGACTCGACGTGCGCGGCGGCGAGCGAGGAGGAGCATCCCCGCAGAACGCCGAATGCACAAGTGGGTTTCTGAGTCTGTGGGGCGAGCCGTCGGTGCCGACGGGCTTCGCGACGAGCCCGAATACGCATCTTGCGCGAGTGTTCCGTGCTTCTCGTGCTGAGTTGCACGGAACTCTCGGGCACGGCGCACGAATTAAATCTGAAATAGTCTCGCTGGAGTGCGCGTGATTCTCGTTTTAGGCCGCGCGTTTGGCGGCGATTCGCGCCGCAGGTTCCGGCCGTTCGCCTTCAGACCCGAGGCCGAGCGGAAAGTGCGCGAGAGAGCGGCGCGGCCACGCGCTCGATGCGCGCCGGATCGGTAGGCATCTCCGCGAAGGGGGTGAACTCGCGCACGAGCAAGTCGCGGCGCAGCTCGAGGCACAACGTCCGTTGCGGATGAGCACGCGCGAAGACGTGGGCCAAGGACACGGGGTGCAGTGCGTAGGCGGCATTCAGCGCGACGTCGAAACCCGCGCTCGTGAACTCGCGCTGCGCCGATTCGACGAGTTCGGGATCTGCGAGGCGTTCGCCTTCGGGCGTATCGACGATCAAGTCCACCGACGCACGCAGCGGCCACGTACCCACACGGTCCGGTGCGTACGCGGCGCGCAAGCTCTTCACGACGTGATCGTCGACCGCGACGTCGACGCTGCGCGGCGCGTACGAGTGCACCATGAGCGCGCGGCCGCCGCTGCCGCAGACTTCTTCGTAGAGCGCGCTGACGTGTGCGCGGTACGCAGCGTAGCGCTCGAGCAACAGCGCCCGGTCGCGCGGGTCGCGCACCCAACCATGCAGTCCGGGCGTCATCTCGCCGGGACGCGACGCGCAGGCGACCGTCGCCGCATCGATGTCGCGGTTGCAGTCGACGAACGTGCGCGGCACGAGGCAACGCACGACGACGCACGCGCGCGTCGGATCGGCCGCGACGACGAGTTCCGCGACGCAGAGCGCGAGCTCGGGCGCACCGACGTCCGTGTTCACGAAGTAGAAGTCGCGCAGATCGTCCGGGAATTGGCCCACGAGCTCGGCGCGCAGCGCGTCGTAGTCCGCCGCGCGCGTGGCGCCGTGGGGGACCTCGAGGAAGAGGTCGGGGCGACCGCGCGCGTGCGCTCCGCGCACAGTGGTCGTCTCGCACACGGCGGAAATCGTGCTCGCGCTGCGCTCCATGGGGTCGCGCAGCCTAACGGCCGGCGTCCCGCGCGCGTGCGTCGCGCATCCCTCTCGCGGCGGTGTTGCGGGCTCCGCGAGCCGCCGTAGGCTCCGAGGTACGCGCCGAGTGGCGCGCGGAGGCTCGTTCCCATGCGGCGATCCATCGCTCTCGTCTTCGTCACGACGACTTTGGTTTCCGACGCGCCAGCCCAGTGTCCCGTCGTCGATCCCGGCTTCGCTCCGGTCGCGCAGGGCGGACAAGGCCTTTCCGGTCCGACGGCGATCTCGGGCGCGACCGTCGCCGCGACCGGGTTCCTAGGCGATCTGGTCGTCATCGGGTCCATGAACTCCGCGGGCGGGACGCCCGTCACCGGCGTCGCCCGTTTCGACGGCACGTCGTGGAGCGCGATGGGAACTGCGCCCGGCACCAACGGTGCACCGCGGGTCGTGGAGGCCTTCGACCTCGGATCCGGTCCCAGCTCTACATGGGCTCCTCGATCCACGCCGCGAACGCGAACGTGCGCGCACCGGTCTACACCTGGAACGGTTCGAGCTGGGTCGTGCTCAGGGCGACCGACTGGGACGTGCAGATCGATGCCGACGTGCGCGCGCTCGCCGTCTTCGACGAAGGCTCGGGCCCGCGGCTCTTCGCGGCCGGCAACGGACTCGGCTCGACCGTGCTCCAGCACCCGCTCCAATCCGTGCTGCGCTGGGACGGCTCGGCCTGGACCTGGCTCGGGAGCGGACTCACGGGGAACGCGTACGACCTGGCGGTTTACGACGACGGTTCCGGGCCGAAGCTCTAGGCCGCGACGGAGACGGACGTGCAGCGCTGGGACGGCGTCTCGTGGACAGCCACGGGGTACAACGCGCGGGCGACCTCGCTCGCGACCTTCGATGACGGCGGCGGAGCGTGGCTCTACGCGACGGGACTCGGAGATCTGCGTCGGTGGAACGGCGGAACGTGGCCGACGGTGCCGGGTGCAGCGCCGGGCACCTTCAACGGTCCTCTGGCCGTTTTCGACGACGATTCCGGAGCCGGTTCGCGCTTGTTTGTGGGTTCCAACGCCCAAGGAGTGCTGCGATCCTTCGACGGCGCGAGCTGGAGTTCGCGAGCCGTCGGGTCCGCGAGCGGGATCGACCGACTCGACGTGGCGGAAGGCCTGGTCGGCGGCGACGCGCTCGTCGTGTGCGGATCCGTGACGACGTTCGAAGGGCTGCCGAGCCAGAACATCGGCGTCCTGCGCGGTTGCGCGGATACGCAGAGCTTCTGCGCGGGAGACAGCACCGGAGCGGTCGCGTGTCCATGCGCGAACTCGGGTTCGCCCGGCCGCGGATGCGAGAACGCGAGCGCGACCGGTGGCGCGTTGCTCACGGCGAACGGTGCGACGCAGCCGGACACGCTCGTCCTCTCCGCGGTCGGCGCACGGCCGAGTGCGCTGTGCGTCTTCGTGCAGGGCAGCACGGAGCTCGCTCAGCCCGTGGTGTTCGGCGACGGACTGCGCTGCGTCGGCGGCAGCTTGCTGCGCCTCTACACGAAGACTGCGGTTCTCGGCGCAACGAGCGCGCCCGCTCCAGGCGACTTCACGATCCGCCAGCGCGCTCTGAACCTCGGGCAACCGATCGTGCTCGGGACCACGCGGACGTACCAGCTCTACTACCGCGACGTGAGCACGACTTTCTGCGCCGCGCCGATCGGCGGGTTCGCGAACCTGTCCAACGCGCTGCGCGTCGTCTGGTAGTCGTCGCCCAGGTATTCGAAGCGAAATGAAGCGGGGCCGCGGATCTTCCGATCCGCGGCCCCGCTCGATTCACGGCGTAGTTTCAGCGCTTCGGGAACAGCACGAGGAGTCGCTCGGCCCAGCGCTTCGCGTGCGCTTCGAGGCCCGTCTTGCTGAAGTGGATCTTGTCCTCGCTGTGGCGCATGGCACCGAGCAAGTCGTCCGTGTCCGGACCCTGCAGCGCGACCTTGTCCTTCCACAACTGCGCTTGCGCAGCGCGAATCGCGTCCATTTTGGGCTTCTCGAGTTCGGGCACGAAGCTCGCGTGAGCGACGACCCACGGTGCGGAGGCGCCTGTGTCCTTGGCCAACACGTCGCGCAGTGCGAGGAACTTCGCGACGTATTCGGCGGTGCTCATCCCCGCGGCCGCATCCGATTCACCTTGGTGCCAGAGGATCGCGCGGAACGATCCGAGGGACTTCACGCGCTGCACGAGCTCGGCGTAGAGCGGTTCGTCGAGCCCCCGGAGAGGCTGCGCGTCCTTCTGCCACTGGAGGAGCGACGTGCCGCCGTATCCGCACGAGGCGAACGCCACCGGGACGCCGAACGCGGCGACGAGCGCTTTGCCGCACGTCGGCCACGGGCTGCCGCCGTCGGACTTGTCTTGCACGCCCGGCATCGGATCCGCGGCGAGCGACCACTTCGTGCCGTCGAAGGCCGACACGCGATCGTCCTGCGAGGGGATCTTCACCTCGCCGCTGTTCGTCGAATTCGACTGTCCGGCCACGATGAAGACTTCGCCGACTCCGAAGTGCTCGACGTGCGCGACCTCGACCGGTCCGGCGATGCCATCGACGGTCACGCTCAACCGGTACCAACCGCCGGCCGGCAGCGGGAGCTTGCCCAGGTAGCGGCCCTGCTCTGAATCGGCGGCGCCCGCGCGGCTTCGATCGAGCTCGACGTTGGCGATCTCCGGTCCCCCGGCCGACAGCCGGGCCGTAGCGACGAGGCGCCCGATGCCGGCCGTCGCGGTCACCACGATCGGCACCTCGGCCGTCGAGCGATCCGTGCGCTGGATCACCTGGCGTTCCTGTGGCTCGAGGACTTTCACGGACGAATCGGAGGCGAGCACCAGGGCAAAGAGGAGTGCGAGCATGACGGGTTGATTCTCGGAACGGGTTCGAACTGGATGGTCGGGAGGCTAGCATCCGCGCCTCACAGCATGAGCGAGAAGCTGCCGCACATCCCGCGTTCGCGCGGGGACGACGACTGGTCGAGACCGGCACTGGAAGCACGCCTCGACGTGTGGGAGAAGGCGTCGGGCACGCGTCCGCGACACGTCGGAGGAGATCCGGTCCCGCCGGAGAGCGCACGCGGAAAGATCGAGAATCTCGTGGGTTTCGCGCAGATTCCGCTCGGGATCGCCGGTCCGCTGCGCGTCGATCTCACGGTCGGTCGTCGGGAGGTTTACGTGCCGATGGCGACGACCGAAGGCGCGCTCGTCGCCAGCCATTCGCGCGGAATGCGTCTCCTCGCCGAGGGCGGTTGGGTGCGCGCGCGCGTGCTCGGCGAAGGCCTCACGCAGAATCCGATCCTCGTCTATCGCAACGCCGAGGAAGCGCACGCGGCCGGCGAGAAGGCCCTCGCCTACGCCGACGAATTGGCGGCGATCGTGAAGCGCACGACGAACCACGGGTCGCTCGTCGCGTTGCGGCCCGAAGCGATCGGTCGGCGACTCATCCTGAGCCTCGTGTTCCGCACGGGCGATGCGATCGGGATCAACATGGCCGCGCGCGCGGCCGAACTCGTCTCGGTCGAACTCGCGGCGCGCACGAACGCGCTCGAGCGCTACGTGCACGGACAGGACGTCGAGAAGCGCGCGAGCGCCCGTTCGTTCGTCGAAGGTCGCGGCCGACGCGCCGTGGCCGACGCGACGATCCCGCGCGCCGCTCTCGAAGCGTTGGCGCGTACCACGCCGGAGAAGATGGTCGCTGCGCTGCGCACGTACACGGTCGGCTTCGCCCAACTCGGCACGCAAAACTGGCTCGTCCAGGCCGCGAACGGGATCGCGGCCGTCTTCCTGGCCTGCGGGCAGGACGTCGCCTACGTCACCGAGAGCGCCACCGGGATGCTCGACTTCGAAGTGACTCCGGCCGGCGATCTGTACGCCAGCGTCCACCTCCCCTCCTTGCTCGTCGGCACCGTCGGCGGCGGGAGCGGGCAGGGGACCGCCGCCGAGTGCCTCGATCTCCTCGGCGTGCGCGGCGCGGGCGGCGCGAACACCCTGGCCGAGATCCTGGCGGCCACCGTTCTGGCCGGCGACCTCTCCCTGATGGCCGCGTTCACGGCGCACGAGTTCGTCGAGGCCCACGAGCGACTCGGTCGCAACCGGCCTCCGGCCGGCTGAACCGGCACTCGCCTTGACGACTCGGGGGCTCTCGTTACCCTCTTCGCCTCGAAAACTGCGCGGCTGGCCCGAGATCTAGGGCCGGCTCCGTTCCGCGTTTCGAGCGTCGCCGCTCCGGAAATCACGACATGCCTACCGTCCTCAAGACCGAATCCCCGCGCACGTTCAAAGCCCGGAAGGGCAACGTCGAGCAGCACCGGAACATGGGCATCATGGCCCACATCGACGCCGGCAAGACGACGGTGACGGAGCGCATCCTCTTCCTCACGAAGCGGATCCACACGACCGGCGAGGTCCACGACGGCGAAGCCACGATGGACTTCCTCGACGAGGAGCGGAAGCGCGGCATCACGATCCAGTCGGCCGCGACGTTCTGCGAGTGGAACGGTCACTCGATCAACATCATCGACACGCCCGGTCACGTCGACTTCACGGCCGAGGTCGAGCGTTCGTTGCGCGTCCTCGACGGCGCGATCGCCGTGTTCGACGCGGTGTCGGGCGTCGAAGCGCAGTCCGAGACGGTTTGGCGCCAAGCGAACCGCTACGGCGTCCCGCGCCTGTGCTTCATCAACAAGATGGACCGCGTCGGCGCGGACTTCTGGACCTGCGTCGATCAGATCCGCACGCGTCTCGAAGGCCGACCCGTCCCGATCCAGATCCCGGTCGGCAACGAGAAGGACTTCCGCGGCGTCATCGACCTCGTCCGGATGAAGATGTACACGTTCCAGGAAGAGGCCGAGGACCAGTCGTACATCGAGGACGACATCCCCGAGTCGATGATGGCGGACGCGAAGCTCCACCGTCACGCGATGCTGGAAAACGCGGCCGAATTCGACGAAGCGCTGCTCGACCTCTTCGTCGAGGACAAGGAACCGCCCGAGGACATGGTCCTGCGCGCGCTGCGCCGCGGCACCGTCAAGATGGAGATCACGCCGGTCCTGTGCGGCTCGGCGCTGAAGCACAAGGGCGTCCGCTTCATGATGGACGCTGTCGTCGACTTCCTGCCGGCGCCGCACGACATGCCCGACGTCGAGGGCCTGATCCCGCGCACCGAGGAGAAGACGACGCGCCGCCGCATCGACACGGATCCGGTGTGCCTCATGGCGTTCAAGACGATCGCCGAGAGCACGGGCGACCTCACGTTCGTGCGCGTCTACTCGGGCGTTTTGCAGAAGGGCACGGCGCTCCTCAACACGCGCACCGGCAAGACCGAGCGCATCGCGCGCCTCGCCCGGATGAGCGCGAACAAGCGCGAGGCGATCGACGAAGTGCGTGCCGGCGACATCGCCGCGATCATCGGGCTGAAGAACACCGTCACCGGCGACACGCTGTGCGACGAGGACAAGCCGATCGCGTTGAACAAGATCATCTTCCCCGACGCGGTCATCTCGATGTCTCTCGAGCCCAAGAAGTCGTCGGATCGCGACAAGCTCGGTGAGGTCATCGGCAAGCTCATGCGCGAGGATCCGACGTTCCGCGCGCAGACGAACGAGGCGACCGGCGAGCTCGTCATCTCAGGGATGGGCGAGCTGCACCTCGAGATCGTCTGCAACCGCATCACGAACGACTTCAAGTGCGAGGTCACGACCGGCAAGCCGAAGGTCGCCTACAAGCAGCGTTTGCGGAAGGCGCTCGAAACCGAAGCGCGCTTCATCCGCCAGTCGGGTGGCCGCGGTCAGTACGCCGTCATCTGGGTCAAGTTCGAGCCGGTGACGACGCCCGATGGAGACCTCGAGTTCGTGGACGGCGTCAAGGGCGGCTCGATCCCGCGCGAGTACATCCCGAAGGTCGAAAACGGCCTACGCGAAGGCTTCGCGGGCGGCGGTCAGACGGGCTTCCCGTTCGTCAACATCCGCGCGACGCTGTTCGACGGCAAGTACCACGAAGTCGACTCGAACGAACTGGCCTTCCACCTGGCCGGCGTGCTCGCGTTCCGCCAAGCGGCCGAGAACAACATCGTGCTGCTCGAGCCGATCATGAAGGTCGAAGTGCGCGCGCCGGAAGAGTTCATCGGCGGCGTCGTCGGCGACTTGAACAGCCGGCGCGGTGAGGTCAACGAGATCGACGCCATCGGCAACCTGCGCGTCGTGCGCGCGTTGGTCCCGATCGCCGAGATGTTCGCCTACAGCTCGTCGTTGCGCGGTGCGACGCAGGGTCGCGGCAGCTACGCCATGGAACTGTGGGAGTACCGTGACGTGCCGAACAACATCGCGGAGACGGTGCTCAAGGGCAGCTGACAGGGCTGCGGCCCGCGCGGGTTGATCAGCGCGGGCGCGGCGCGTGGCTCCGGGCGGGTTCGGTCGCGGCTCGGGCCCTGCCTGACGCAAGCGGTCGATCGCTTGGCCACGCCGCAGTGCGTGGCCCGGCGGAACCGCCGGGCCCGGAGAGGCTTCGGAACGAACGCCCCGAGCTGTACTCTCGTCCTGAACGACGATGGTTACCCGCATTCCGATCGACCACCGAAAGCTGGAGGACTTCTGCCGGCGACATGCCATCGAGAAGCTCTCGCTGTTCGGGTCGGTGCTGCGCGACGATTTCGGACCCGCGAGCGACGTGGACGTGCTGGTCGAGTTCGAGCGCGGTCGCACGCCGGGGTTTGCGTTCTTCGACCTGCAGGAGGAACTCTCCCTGATGTTCGGCCGGCGCGTCGATCTCCACACGCCGGGATCGTTGAGTCGATTCTTCCGCGATGAGGTGCTGGCGTCCGCTGCGGTCCAATATGCACGCCCGAGGTGACGCAGCACGCATCGAGCACATGCTCGACGCCTCGCGCAAAGCGATCGCGGCCTGTCGCGGCTCGACACGCGAGAGCTTGGCGCAGAACGAACTCCTGGTCCTGGCGCTCACGCGCCTCATCGAGATCGTGGGCGAGGCGGCCAAGAACGTGTCCGAGGAAACGCGTGGTAGATACCCGGGAGTTCCCTGGCGGGCGATCGCCGGAACGCGTGACCGGCTGATTCACGGGTACTTCGACGTGGAACTCGATCACCTGTGGATAATCGTCTCGCACGATCTGCCGCAGCTCGTCGTCGATCTCCAGGGCACCGAGTCGCTCTGATTCGGATCCGGCGTGCGGCCTCGGGCGGTGCGAAGCGGCCCCAGAGCCGGTGGAGCGCGCGCTCGCCTGCGGAGCGCTGCGCAATGGTGGGCTCGCGGCTCCTGGTCGCTCGGAGTACGGTGGCGCCGCCTTCCCGGCCGTCTCGAGGAGATCCGTTCGATGCTGCACTCGCTCGTGTTGTGGATCGCGGTCGTGCTCGGACTGAGCGGATGCTCGGCGCCCGCGCCTGTGCCAGCAGCACACGCAGCCAGTGACGCGCCGACGCCGCAATCGACAGAGGCCGTCGACGCCGACGTCGATGCGCTGCGCGCGCTGCTGCTTGAGGCGGAGGCGCGCCGGGACGCCCAGGACTTTGCGGCTGCGCGGGTCGCGATCCGGGAACTCATCGATCGCGCGCTCGTCGAACTCGCCGAGCGGGAAGACGCGGCCGCGGTGGGGCTCGTCGCGGAACTCGGTCGGTTTGCGCACCACGTCGGGGAGCTGAAGTCCGCCGAGCGTGCTCGAGCGCGAGTGCTCGAAGTCCAGACGCGCACGCTGCCGGCCGAGCACCCCGACTTGCAGAGGGCCAAGGGGAACCTGGCCGTGACGATCGCGCAGCTGGGCGACCTGGCCGGCGCGCGCGCGGTGGAGGAGTCCGTGCTCGAGGTCTGGACGCGCACGCTGCCCGCCGATTACCCCGACCTCCTGAACGCTAAGCAGAACCTGGCGGGGACGATTCTAGTGCTGGGCGGCCTGGCCAGCGCGAGCGCGCTATTCGAGTCCGCGCTCGAGGTGCGCACGCGCATGCTGCCCGCCGATCACCCCGCCCTGCTGATGGCCAAGGGGAACCTGGCCGTGACGATCAAAGGGCTGGGCGACCTTGCCGGCGCGCGTGCGCTGGAGGAGTCCGTGCTCGAGGGGCGTACGCGCACGCTGCCCGCTGAGCACCCCAACTTGCAGGCGGCCAAGCAGAACCTGGCCGTGACGATCGCGGCCGAGACCTCGCGCGCGGTCCTTTCTCTCGGAGGGGGGAGGAAGCGGAAGAGGAGAGAGAGGGGAGGAGGGAGAGGTGCACCCAGCTGCTCCGGGATGTCACGCGTTCACGAGCAGTCGCGGCACGCCTCGCGCTCGCCGAGAGTTCTGCGCGCGAGGCCGAGGAACGTTGCGCGAAGCATGCGTCCGCGCTCAACGCCGGTCTGTCCTTCGCGCGCGGCTACGGCGCGCTCCCGCCGATCCGCGATCTCGAGTCCGCGAGCTTCGCGCTCAGCGAGTTGACGCGCGGCGCGGGCCTGACGTCGGCCGCGCTGCAGCGCGCTTCGGCTCCGATGGATGGTTACGAGGATCTGCGCGCTGCACTGCGCCAGAGCGGAGCCGAGCTCGCGCGTCTGGCCCAGGGGGGCTCGACGCGTGAGGAATTTCAGGCCGCGGTCGCGCGACGCGACGCGGCGCAGCAAGCGATCACGCGCGCGGTTCGGGCAGCGGCTCCCGGCCTCGTCGACGCGCTCGAAATCGATGTGGAGCGCGTGCGCGGCCTGCTCGGCGCGCGCGATGCGGTCGTGGCGTACCGGCGCTACAACCGGTCGATGGTCTCATTCGAGAGTAGCGCGGAGGAAGCGCCGCCGCGCTACGCAAGTACGGACAATCTCTGTGCGTTCGTCGTGCGCGGAGTCGCAGCCGGATCCGTCGACGGATCCGACGCCGACGAGGACGGCCTCACCCTGATCGACCTCGGCCCGATCGCGCCGATCGAGGAAGCGGTGACGTCTTGGCGACCCGCGGCCGGCGCGGGCAGCGAGCGCGGGATCGCCGCGACGCCGTCGACTACCGCGCCGGGAGGGCTGGGAACCTTGGGAGCAGAACGGCGTCGTCTCGTGCTCGATCCGCTGCTGCCCGCGCTCGGTGATGCGACGCGCTGGGTCGTGGCGCTCGACGACGTGCTGCACCTCGTGCCGTTCGATGCGTTGCCGCTCGCGGCCGAAGCGGGCGAGGAGCCGCGCCTCGTCGACGAGCGTTTCCAAGTCGAGACGCGCTGCTCGCTGGTCGAGTTGTTTCTGCGCGGCGCGCCGCGCGTCGGTCCGGGGGCCGTGGTCGCGCTGGGAGGCGCCGCGTTCGACTCCGATCCGCTCGGGCCCGACGCGGACGAGCCGGCCCTCGCGCAGGCGGGGGAAGCGCCGGCCGCGCAGGTCGCGCTGCTCCTGCGCGGCGGAGCGTGGGAGCACGGCTTCGTGCCGCTCGCGAACACGGGTCTCGAAGCGCGCGAGCTCGGTGCGTTGTTCGAAGAGGTCGCGCCGGAGAGCAGCGCGTCGGTCGTGCTCGAGAAGCGCAAGGCTTCGCGCGCGTCGCTCGTTGAACTCGCGCCGCGCGCGCGCTGGTTGCACGTCGCGACGCACGGGTGGTTCGCGCCGGAGTCCGTCAAGTCGTGGAGCGACGCGCTGGAGTCGGACGCCGACGGCGGTCTTGCGCAGCGCATGTCGGGCGCGGAGCAAGTCCGGGGCATGAGCCCGATGCTCCTGTGCGGGCTCGCGCTCGCCGGCGCGAACCTGCCCGGGGACGCGCTCGGCCGCGCGCCGGGTCTGATCACGGCGGAGGAGATCGCGACGCTCGACCTCACGAACTGTGAGCTCGCGGTGTTCTCCGCCTGCGAGACGAACGTCGGCGAACGCCGCGCCGGCATGGGCGTCGCGAGCTTGCAGAAGGCCCTGCAGATGGCCGGCGCGCGCAGCGCGATCACGAGCCTTTGGAAAGTGCCCGACGAAGCGACGCGCGAACTGATGCTCGACTTCTACCGGCGCGCCTGGGTCGAGAAGCAACCGAAGTCGCGCGCGCTGTGGGCGGCGAAGATGCGGATGCGCGATGCGCAGGACGAAGCGGGTCGTCCGAAGTACACGTTGCGCGACTGGGCCGGTTGGGTGCTGACCGGCGAACCAGACTGACGCGCCGAGCCGCGCGGCGCGGACTGACCTTCTCTCCGTCGGGCCGACGCGGGATGACCGTTCGGCCGTCGTCCGCGGCCAGCGCACGCGACACTGGCCGCGGACGACGGCCGATCTCGCGGACGCTGGTCGCAGCCCAGGAATCCGCCCCCGGCGGCGTACGTCTCGTCGGGCCGCACCGGGACCGCGGTCGTCGCCGCGGGACTGCGGCCGCAGGCCGGGAACGGCTGTCGAGAGCGCGTGAGATCGACGCCTGACAACGGGCGCTGCCGTTGCGTACTGTGCGCGCTATGACTCGCACCGCCCGCCGCCGGTTCACCAAGGAGATCCAGAGCGTCGTCGACGGTATCGCCTTCGGTCCCACAGGACCGGCGCTGTTGCACGTCTACGATGCACCCGCCGGCGGCAAGTGGGCCGACGACGTGATCCCAGGCAAGCTCGCCGCGCTCGATCGTCACACCGGCGACACGCTGTGGCTCTCGCCCTGCGAAGTCGGTTACGGCCGCGGTTTCGGCGCCGGTTTCGGCAGCCCCGACGAAGTCGTCGTGCTCGGCCCCAGTGCTCAAGGTCACCGCATCGTGCGCATGTCGCTCGGCAGCGGCGAACTCCTCGGCATGGGCGAGATCGAGGCCTTCGACGAAGCGCTCGTCGGGCTCGACGTGTGCGTCGTCGTGACGCCGCGGCGCGTGATCGGCTACTCGACCAAGTCGCTCGACGAGGTCTGGGAATATTCGCGACCGCAAGAGCGCTACCACCACGTCGCGCGCTCGGGCTCGAACCTGTTCGTCGTCTACACGCACTCCCAAACCGGCCGTCAAGGCGTGCTGCGCCTCGACGCGAAAGGCGGCGATTTCCAAGGCGAAGTCTGCTCGCCGCGCCAACCCGTCATCCACGGCATCGCGGTGAACGCCGACGGACTCGTGTTACTCACGCGCGACCTCGCGTCGGCCTTGCCGCCCGAGCTCCAACCGCAGCTCATGATCGATCTGTCGCGGCGCACCGACGGCGGCGTCTCGGACACGCTCTCGCTGCTCGCCGTGCCGATCGACACCGAGCCGGGCGAGGGACCGTTGTGGTTCTCCGTCCTCTCGACCCAACGCGGCGACGAGATGCCCGACGCTTCGATCGCGGCCGACAGCGGCAAGCTCTACGTCCTGCGCGGCGCGTTGCTCGAGGTGCGCGACACGTTGACCGGTCGTTCGCTCGGAGAATGGGCCGTACCGGGGATCGACGAAGCCGTCGCTTGGGGCGTTTCGCAGGGAGCGGGCTTGGTCGCCGAGGAAACACGCGTTTCCGTGTACGAACTGCCGGCCTGAGGGCTCGGTGAAGAAATCGATGGTACGGGCTCTCGAAATCTAGTGGCGCCGCTCCGCGGCTGCCTCGAGCCCGTGATTTTTCACAGGCTCGGCGGGCACGTGAACCCATCTAGCCTGCCGGGCATCAGGCCTCGGTTGCGCCGCGCAGCGGCTAGAGGCTCCGTGAGAGCACCGACCCCGGGGCTCTCGGGATTTCGTGGCGCTGTTCCGCAGCGGCCTCGAGCCAGGGGATTCCTCACGGGCCGGGATCGGCGACTGCGCCACCTCGCGTAGGCACGCGGAGGGATCCGCGGATACCATTCTCGACCCCAATCCCGCCGCAACGGGCCCCCGTGCCCGTTCGCGCCCTGTCCCTTCGTCCGCATCCGAGGCGGAAACCGTGACTGTCCCTCCGATCCTCTCCACGCTGTCTGCCGAGTTCGAGACGTCCCCCGAAGCGGTGCAGCGCGCGCTCGAGATGCTCGACGCGGGACTCACCGCGCCGTTCGTCGGCCGCTTCCGCCGCGCCGAAGTCGGAGGTCTTGGAGAGCACGCACTGCGTCGCGTCCAGCGCATCCGCACCGAGCTCGAGGATCTCGACCGACGGCGCGGCACGATCCTGCGTCTGCTCGAGAAGGAGCCCGGCGTCACGCCGCGCGACCTCGACGAGGTTCGCAACTGCATGGATCGCTTCGAGCTCGAGGATCTCTTCGTGCCGCACCGTCGGCCGGAGCCCGAGGTCCAACTCGCGATCGATCGCGGGCTCGCGCCGCTCGCCGACTTGCTCGTCGCGCCCGTGCCGAAGGCCGAACGCGCGTCCGACGCACCCGAGAAGGACGGCGAGGACGACGCGGCGGAGTCGAGCGCGCCGGCCGAGAGCGAAACACCGTCGGAAGGGCACGAGTCGGCTCCGGTCGAAGCGCACGACACCGCGTCCGATCTCGCCGCGCTCGAAACGGGCGAAGTGGGCGCCAGTGCTCACGACGATTCCGAGGAAGAGCCGGCTCCCGCGGCAGCGCCGACGCTCGACGCAGCGCCTGCTCCGACAGCGCATGCTCACGTCGACGTGAAGACGGCGATGAACGCGGCTTTGGCCCGTTTGTGCGCCGATTTCGTGCGTCCCGACAAGGGCATCCACACCGAGATGGAAGCGCTGAACGGCGCGTTGCGGATCCTCTCGGATCGGCTCGGACGCAACGCGCGTCTGCGTGGAGTCGTGCGCAACCTCCTGCGCAAGCACGGCGTCTTGACCGTGCGTCCCGCGGGCGACGAATCGCGCGCCGGTCGCTTCAAGTCGCTGTTCAAGGTCAAGCAACCGATCCGTCAGCTCCAAGGCCATCGCCTGCTCGCGATCCGTCAAGCGCAGAAGGAACGCGGCGTCAACGCGATCCTCACGCTCGATCCGCAGGTGGCGCTCGGCAAGGTGCGCAACGCGCTCGGGCGTCACCTGAACCCGGCGTGGCGCGAACTGCTGGACGAAGTCTGCATGCGTGCGCTCCAGCACCGCCTCCTGCCGCTCGTCGAGCAGGACGTGCGTCTCGAGATCAAAGAACGCGCCGATCACGAAGCGTTGCGGTTCCTCACGCAGCATCTGCGTCAGGTCCTGTTCACGTCGGTCCTGCCGGGCGTCTCCATCGCCGGTTGCGACGTGAGTCCGAAGGGTGATTGGACGATCTTCGCCGTCGATGCTCTCGGAGCGCCGCTCGGACCCGAGACGAAGATCGAGACGCGGGTCGAGGTGCGGATCGAAGCCGAACCGAAGGCCGAAGTGCCGGCGGCCGCTCCGTTCGCCGACGCGATCGCCGAGGCGAGTGCCGAGCCGATCGCCGAGCCGAGTGCGGTGACCGAAACGGTCGCGACGCCGGAAGGTACCGATGCGTCGGAGTCGAGCGCGCCCGTCGCGAGCGGGCC
>Ga0209490_10000074_pt1 | contig 106290 bp, 102 predicted proteins | sample MAT06_FD_187209 | JGI IMG/M metagenome (GOLD analysis project Ga0209490, IMG submission 187209) | Freshwater microbial communities from Lake Fryxell liftoff mats and glacier meltwater in Antarctica - MAT-06 (SPAdes) (version 2) | ecosystem: Environmental > Aquatic > Freshwater > Ice > Liftoff...
CGTAGCCTTTTTTTTCGGCCGAGTGGTAAAAACCGTGCATTTTCCATTTACGAAATTCTTCTGGCACATCGCTTTCAAGCGCCTTGATTTCTTGCAAACACACCACGTCTGGTTTTTGACGCTTGAACCACGTGACGATGCCTTTGCTGGTGGCCGAGCGAATACCATTGACGTTAACTGAGATGACGCGCATGAAACAAACCCTTAAAATTGCCACTAACCCAACAATTATGCGGGATATGCCCGCCACTCATGATGACAACCGCTAATTTCCGCACTGAATTCGTCGAATTTGCCATTCAACAAAATGCGCTACGTTTCGGCGAATTTCAAACCAAAGCGGGCAGATTATCGCCGTATTTTTTTAATTCAGGCTATTTCAATGACGGCGCATCGATGGCGGCGTTGTCTGGTTTTTATGCGAAAGCAGCGCTGGCCTCAGGAGTGGAGTTCGATATGATTTTCGGCCCCGCGTACAAAGGCATCACGCTGGCTGCCGGTATCGCGATAAAACTTGCCGAAGCGGGGCACAATGTGCCGTTTGCGTTCAACCGCAAAGAGGCCAAAGACCACGGCGAAGGCGGCGCAATTGTTGGCGCACCGTTGGCGGGACGGGTGTTAATTGTCGATGATGTGATATCGGCGGGCACCTCCGTAAGGGAGTCAATTGAAATGATTCGGGCCGCCGGGGCTAGGCCTGCTGGTGTGGTGATATCGCTGGATAGACAAGAGCGCAGTGGCAACGCCACCGAAATTGGCACGTTTTCTGCATCAGAGGAAGTCAGCCGCACGCATGGCATCCCCGTTATTGCGGTGGCCACCCTTACCGACTTACTCACATATCTATCTACAAACCCTAGCGAAACCGATAAACTGATGAAAATAGCAGCATATCGACAACAGTACGGCGCGACTCTTACATAAAAACGAACATGACCATTATTCGTCACTCTCTTTTCGCATGTGTCATTTTTGGCGCACTCGAGCCATCATTTGCCCAAGCGCAATCCACGCTCTTTAAATGTACCGACGAAAAAGGTACAACGCACTATGGCGAAACCATGCCTGCGGCCTGTGCCAAAAAAGACATCACGGAGATGAACAAACAAGGCCGCACGGTGAGAAAGCTTGATGCGCCGTTAACACCAGAACAGCTCAAAACACGCGCTATTGAAAATGCTAAAAAAGCCGTTGATGATCAAAAAATCGCCGACCAGCGACAAAAAGACTTGGCGTTATTGGGTACCTACGGCTCTGAACGCGAGATCGACGTGCTGCGTGATAAAGATTTGGCACAAATAGAGCAACGCCGTAAATTTTTAGAAAGTCGTATCGACGAAGCCGACGCCAGGGTCACTAAAGCGACCAATCAAATGGAGTTTTATATCTCGGGCAAAAGCAAAAACGCCAAACCCACCATCGGCAAAGACGGCAAGCCTAATACGCGTGAAGTGCCGCCGCAAATTCAGGCTGATTTTGATCGCGCAAAATTTGATCGCAATAGTTTGGATGTCGAGATCGCTCGGCTCGATTCTGATAAGAAAGAAACCATTACCAAGTTTGAAGTCGAAAAGGAGCGCCTACGCCGCCTCAAAAACGGCATGAGACCAGGCACCGTCTTAGACGATAGAGGCAATGTGCTATTAGAAGCACCCATACCCCGCCGAGCCGTTGCACCATAGCGCCAGAATGCTAATTAGCGCCTAGTTTTTCCCGCAGTATCGTATTCACCTGAGTCGGATTGGCTTTACCCCCGGTTGCTTTCATCACCTGCCCTACCAGCGACTGTAACGCGCGCTCTTTGCCCGACTTGAATTCAACGACGGATTTTTCGTTTGCGGCGATGACATCATCGACGATTTTTTCAATCGCGCTTACGTCAGCCATTTGCGTTAAACCATGCGCCTTAATAAGAGCGTCAACGTCACCTTGATGTTCTCCAGCCCACATCAAACCAAGTAGGTCGCGAGCCGACTTACTCGATACGCTACCGTCCATAATGCGTTGCAATAATTGGCTGAAACTCCCCGCAGACACTGGACGTTGGGCAATATCCATATCATGGCGATTGAGCATGGCGGCTAATTCGCCGTTGATCCAATTAGCCGCGAGCTTGGTCTCAGCACCTGCGCTAACAACGTCTTCAAAGTAGCGTGCGGTGACTCGATCAACGGTCAATAATTTGGCGTCGTATTCACTCAATCCATAGCTAGCTTGAAAGCGCGCTTGCATTGTTTGTGGCGAGGCAACCATGGAGGCTGACACTTTTTCGATGTCATCCTCGGTAATCACCAGCGGCAGTAAATCCGGGCAGGGGAAATAGCGATAATCCATCGCGTCTTCTTTGCTGCGCATGGCACGGGTTTCATTTCGGTCGGCATCATACAAACGGGTTTGTTGAGCAACGCGACCACCGTCTCCAATCACTTCAATTTGGCGGCGCACTTCATAGTTAATGGCGCGTTCCATAAAGCGAAATGAATTCAAATTTTTAATTTCGCAGCGGGTGCCGAGCGCTTCCCCTTCCCGCCGCACCGACACATTTGCGTCACACCTAAACGAGCCTTCTTGCATATTGCCATCGCAGATGCCAATCCAGGTGACGATACCGTGCAGCGCTTTGGCATACGCCACCGCTTCCGCCGCCGAGCGCATATCGGGCTCGGTTACCACTTCGAGTAACGGCGTGCCAGCGCGGTTTAAATCAATGCCAGATACGCCCGGCGTGTCTAACCCTTCATGCAGCGATTTGCCCGCGTCTTCTTCCAAGTGCGCGCGGGTGAGCGTGACAACTTTGTCTTTGCCATCGACTTGAATGGTCACACTACCGCCGGTGACGACAGGTAACTCCATTTGCGAGAGTTGATAGCCTTTGGGTAGATCAGGGTAGAAATAATTTTTGCGTGCAAATACCGAGCGGCGGGCAATGTTTTTGCTATCGCCCGCATTTACCGCCAGCCCAAATTTAATCGCGCATTCGACTGCTTTACGATTCATTACTGGCAACGTGCCCGGCAGCGCACAATCGACGAATGAGGCTTGGCTGTTCGGTGCTGCACCGAAGGCGGTGGACGCGGTCGAGAAAATTTTGGACTCAGTTTGTAGCTGCACATGCGTCTCGATACCGATGACAATTTCCCAAGTCATGATTTCACTCCTGGGTGTTGTTGATGCCAGTCGGTTAATTGTTGAAACCGATGCGCATCAGCCAACATTTTGGCTTCATCAAAATAATTGCCGATGATTTGGAGGCCGACTGGCATATTGTTAAGCCCAAACCCGCACGGTATCGACATACCTGGCAAACCCGCGAGCGAGACACCGAGGGTAAAAATATCTTCCAAATACATGGCAGTGGGGTTTTTCGATTTTTCGCCAATTTTCCATGCTGTGGTGGGCGCCACCGGGCCCATGATGAGGTCGCAATGTTCGAAGGCCGCCTGAAAATCCTCCGCGATCAAACGCCGAACGCGCTGCGCTTGCAGGTAGTAGGCATCAAAGTAGCCGTGTGACAGCACGTAAGCGCCAGTGAGAATGCGGCGTTTAACTTCATGCCCAAAGCCTTCGGTACGGCTATTGAAAATCATGCTGTTCAAATCGGTATATTCGGCGGCGCGATGCCCATAGCGCACGCCATCAAACCGGCTCAAGTTAGACGAGGCCTCGGCTGAAGCAATAACGTAGTAGGCGGGAATAGAAAGGGCGGTGCGCGGTAAGGGGATATCAACCAATGTCGCACCGTGGTTTGTAAAGACATCTAGCGCATGATGAATTGCTACCGCAACGTCCATGTGAATTCCGTCCGTGCGGGTGCCTTCAAGATCACCCGCATATGTCATCCACTCTTTGGGCACACCAATACGCAAATTTTCAAACCCCTTATTTAGCGGGTGTTTTGAAGCAATATTGGCTGAAAACGCTCGCCAGATGGACGCGTTGGCTTTTTCACTATTAAGCGAGGTTGAGTCCCGTTCATCGGAACCCGCCATTGCATCGAGCAACAACGCACAATCCTGAGCCGTATGTGCCATCGACCCGGCTTGATCAAGTGAGGACGCAAATGCCACCATGCCATAGCGCGAAACCCGCCCGTAGGTGGGTTTAATGGCGGTAATGCCACACATGGCGGCAGGTTGGCGGAGCGAGCCGCCGGTGTCAGTTCCTGTGGTGGCAGGAACGATTCCGGCAGCAACCGCCGCCGCGGAACCGCCGGAGGAGCCACCCGGAATACGCGATCTATCCCATGGATTTTTCACCGCACCGAAGGCTGAATTTTCATTCGAGGAACCCATCGCAAATTCATCGCAATTGAGTTTGCCTAGAGACACCACACCAGCAGCTTTTAATTTCTCAACCACGGTGGCGTCAAACGGCGATATGTATCCTTCGAGCATTTTCGAGCCCGCAGTGGTCGGCCAACCGCAGGTAACAAAAATATCCTTGTGCGCGATGGGAATGCCCAAGAGTGGCGAGGTTTCGCCCGCGGCAATACGTACGTCAGCTGCCTTCGCCTCAGCGAGGGTTAAGTCACGACTAACAGGAAAAAACGCGTTCAACGCGGCATTGTCAGCGACGCGGCGTAAACCGTCTTCGGCTAATTCTGTTGCCGATATTTGTTTGGTGCGAATACGCTCAGCCAAGCTGGCGATGGTGGGATAGGCCTCACTCATTCGCTGACTCATTCAATCACCCGCGGCACTAAAAATAAGCCATTTTCCGTCTCAGGCGCATTGGCGAGTGCCGATACCGGATCGGTCGCCACCGCCACATCTTCGCGGCAATTAAGCGTCATGTCGGCAATGGTGTCTAACGGGTGTGAGAGCGGCGCGATCCCGGTGGTGTCAACCGCCTGCAAAGCATCAATTAAACCGAAAATAGACGACATATCGTCGCTTAATTGCGACAGGGTGGCGGGCGCTAAATTGAGACTGGAGAGTTTGGCGAGTTGCGTGAGGGCGGTAGGATCAAACGACATAGCAGGACGCGTTGTAGATAATAGGGGTTAGAAATGGGGAAAATGCAATCATTTTCATAGTGCGCTGAGTTATCATAGCGTATTCAGTTTCGTAAAAGTGTTCAACGCTCGTTTTTAGCGACTTTTCCGAACAATTCCACCGCGTTAAGCGAAAGGTATCATGTTTTTTTCTAAGTATTTCTCGTCCGATTTAGCAATTGATTTAGGCACCGCCAACACCCTCATTTATTTACGTGGCAAAGGCATCGTACTAAACGAGCCGTCCGTAGTAGCCATCCGCCAAGAGGCAGGCCCAAATAGTAAAAAAACCATTCAAGCCGTTGGCTTAGCGGCGAAGATGATGCTCGGCCGCACGCCGGGCAACATCACCGCCATTCGCCCAATGAAAGACGGTGTGATTGCTGACTTTCACACTACCGAGCACATGCTTAAATTTTTTATCAAAAAAGTCCACGACGCGCAATGGTATCGGCCGAGCCCGCGTATCGTCATTTGTGTACCGTGTGGTTCCACTCAAGTGGAGCGCCGCGCGATTAAAGAATCCGCTGTCGCTGCCGGTGCATCACAGGTATTTTTGATTGAGGAACCAATGGCTGCTGCGATTGGTGCAGGTTTACCAATTGCCGAACCGACAGGCTCAATGGTGGTTGATATCGGCGGTGGCACTACTGAAGTCGGGGTGATTTCACTCGGCGGCATTGTCTATGCGGCCAGCGTGCGCGTGGGTGGCGACAAATTTGATGAGTCAATCATTAACTACATTCGCCGCAATTACGGCATGCTAATCGGCGAAGCCACCGCTGAGATGATTAAGAAAAATATCGGCTCCGCTTTTCCCGGTAGTGAAGTCCGCGAGATGGAAGTCAAAGGTCGCAACTTAGCCGAGGGTATTCCGCGCTCCTTTACCATTTCATCCAATGAAATTTTAGAAGCGCTCACTGAGCCATTAAATTCAATTGTATCCGCCGTGAAATCTGCACTTGAGCAAACGCCGCCTGAGCTAGGCGCTGATATTGCTGAGAAAGGCATGGTACTCACCGGCGGCGGCGCATTACTTCGTGATCTTGACCGGTTGTTGGTCGAAGAGACTGGCCTCCCCGTGATTGTTGCTGACGACCCACTTACCTGCGTGGTGCGTGGTTCAGGGCGTGCGATTGAAGAAATGGATAAATTGGCGTCGGTATTTACCACTGAGCTGTAGGCAGGTTGAACCACTTTAGGCGAAGTTAGGGCAGAGCAGTCATGGCGACGTACCAAGAAAATTTCTTCACGCGCGGCCCGTCTCCACTGGCACGCGTGACGTTTTTCTCACTCATTGCCATTGCTGTCATGATTGCTGATCATCGTTTTCAGGCGCTCGATGTGGTTCGTTTTGGCGTCACCACGGCATTAAATCCGATTGAACAGGTGATCGCATGGCCGGCGCGTGGGTTGACGACACTTACCCGTTATTTTCGCGATCAAGACGCGTTAATAAGCGAAAACAAAGCGCTCGACGAAAAAATATTGGCTCTTGCTGCAGACGGTCAGCGCGCTCAACTGATCGCGGCTGAACATAAACACGTAAGCGCTTTGCACGAGGCGAACAATCGATTTCAACGCGAGGGGGTTATCGCTGAGATTATTCGTGATGCGCGCAATCCCTTCGCCCGCAAAATCATCATTAATCGCGGCATGAGCGACGCTATTAAACCTGGTGCGGTGGTCATTGATGGCTTAGGCGTGGTGGGCCAAGTGACTAATCTTGGCGCTACCTCAGCAGAGGTCACCTTGATCACCGAAAAAGACCAATCAGTGCCGGTGATGATTGTGCGTAATGGCTTACGCGCAGTGGCGGCTGGCAATGGCCGTGAGGGGTTAATTGAAATGCCCTTTATGCCAGTGGCAACCGATATTTTGGTTGGTGACGCGCTCGTCACCTCCGGCATTGATGGGGTGTATCCCGCAGGATTGTCGGTTGGTACGGTGACGGTAGTGGATAAAAATCCGGCATTTTCATTTGCACGTATTGTGGCGCTGCCGACATCGGCGCCAAATCATCATCGCTTCGTGAAAGTCCTGTTGGCGCCAGTAATTGCTGGCAAGAGGGCAACCAACTATCCGGTGTCCGATGTCGTTGCTAGCGATGGCGCGAGCAGCGCGAAAGATAAAGCTGGCAGCTCTCGGGATGCTAACCGTGAGGCAAAGTTAGAGGCCAAGCGCGCACTCCGACAAGACGCCCGTTAGCCACAACGACCAGCGATCAACGACTATGGATCTATCCCCACTATCTTCAGATGCGTTACGCCCCGCGGCACCGCCACAATTGGTGTTTGGCGCGTTGCTAATCGCACTCATGCTTAATTTATTACCATGGTCAGGTACAGCGCTTTTGATACGCCCCGATTTTTTACTGGTAATGATTCTTTACTGGGTAGTGCATGAATCCCGCAGCATCGGCCAGACATGGGGGTTTGGTTTAGGCTTGGTCATGGATGTAGCCGATAGTGCGCTGTTAGGCCAACATGCGTTGGTGTATGTGTTGGCGATATTTTTAACGCAGCTATTGCGCATTCGCATATTGCATTTGACGGTGTTTGAGCAGGCGCTTCACATACTTGGCATTTTGTTTATCGCGCAGGCGGTTTATGTAGGATTAAATCTTTCCTTGGGGCGCGAATTTGTCGGCTGGCTGTTTGTCTTATCGCCACTGCTAGGCGCATTTTTGTGGATACCCGCACATTATTTGGCCACGCTGCCGCGCTTACGTCTGCGCGGTCAACGTCGCTTGATGTGAAGTGAACTATGCTAGGCACCATTCTTAAAAACCGCGAAGCGGAACACAATATTTTTCGCGCCCGCGTGATTGTCGCGACCATCGGTATCTTGTTTGGCTTTAGCGTGCTGTCGCTGCGTCTTATCTATTTGCAAGTCGTCAAACGTGACCAGTACTACACCATGGCGGAGGCCAATCGCATCTCGGTCGTGCCGGTTGTCCCCAACCGCGGCGTGGTGTATGACCGCAATGGGGAAGTACTGGCTGCCAATTATTCAGCCTATACCTTAGAAGTCACGCCATCGAAAGTCAAAAATTTAGATAAGGTGTTGGATGATCTTGCCACCATCATTGATATTCAGGCGAAAGACCGTCGCCGTTTTAAACGTTTGCTTGAGGAAAGCAAAAACTTTGAATCGTTACCGATTCGTAATCGTCTCACTGAGGAAGAAGTGGCGCGTTTTGCAGTGAATCGGTATCGCTTTCCGGGCTTTGATATTCGCGCCAGACTATTTCGGAATTATCCTTTTGGCGAGACGGCATCGCATGCCATTGGCTATATTGGCCGCATCAACGATAACGACTTGAAAAAAATTGAGGCGTCCAACCTTGAGGCCAATTACAAAGGAACCGATCATATCGGCAAGTTGGGCATTGAGGGTAGCTACGAAGCAGAGCTACACGGCACGACGGGCAGTGAGCAAGTTGAAATTGATGCAGGTGGACGCGCGATTCGCTCGCTCGCAAAGTCAGAGCCGATTGCGGGCAATAACTTAAAACTCACTATCGATATTAAGCTGCAAAAATTTGCCGAAGAGGCGTTCGGCGAATTTCGCGGCGCGATGGTTGCGCTCGACCCGAACAACGGTGAAATTTTAGCGTTTGTCTCCAAGCCCGGCTTTGATCCTAATTTATTTGTTGATGGAATTGATCCGTTAAATTGGAATCAGCTCAACACCTCAATTGATCGCCCGCTTACCAACCGCGCCCTGCAAGGCCAGTATCCGCCTGGCTCTACCATCAAGCCGTTTATGGCGTTAGCCGCGTTGGAAAACGGTAAACGCACGCCCGAATATTCGATTATTGACCCAGGTTATTGGTCTATGCCCGGTGTTGCGCACCGATGGCGCGATTGGAAAAGAGACGGACATGGTGTGGTCAATTTGCATAAGTCGATTGTGGTTTCTTGCGACACTTATTACTATGGTTTAGGCAACGATTTGGGCATCGATAAAATCAATGCTTTCATGACGCCATTTGGTTTCGGCCGAAAAAATGGCATTGATATTCACGGTGAGCAAAACGGCCTCATGCCGTCGCAAGAATGGAAACAGCGCCGCTTTAAACAAAAATGGTATGCGGGTGACACCATTTCAGTGTCCATCGGCCAAGGTTATTGGTTATCCACACCGCTACAGCTCGCCACCGCTACCGCCATCCTGGCCAATGGTGGCACGCAGGTGACGCCACACATGTTAAAAGAAGTCATCAGCTCTAAAACGGGAGAAAAGCGTGGCTACAAGCCGCCTCCACAGTCGTTCACGACCTTCAACGCAGAAAATTTAGCATTGGTACGCCAAGCCATGATCGATGTGATGCAGCCTGGCGGTACGGCGGCAGCGGCCGGTGCGGGCGCGGGCTACGCAATTGCGGGCAAGACTGGTACCGCGCAGGTAATCGGATTAAAACCAGGCGAAAAATACGATGCGCGCAAAATTGATGAGCGGCATCGCGACCATGCGTTATTTATCGCTTACGCGCCAGCCGATAAACCAACGATTGCGATCGCATTATTAGTGGAAAACGGCGGTGGTGGCGGTGGGACAGCCTCGCCCATCGCGCGCGAAATTTTTGATTATTACCTGCTCGGTAAAGCGGCCGACGCTACCAAACGTAAGCCGCGAAATTATGACCTTAATTAAAGTGGTCTCACGCGGCTTTGACGTCCTCACCAAGCACTTGGATGGGCCGCTCATGGTGGTCATTGTGGTGCTCGCGTCTATTTCACTTGCCGTGATTTATTCAGCCTCTGGCGGCGAATCCTTCGACCGTATGATGGGGCAAGCGCGAAATTTTGCATTCGCCTTTATTGTGATGTGGATTATTGCTAACTTGTCGCCGCAAACGCTAATGCGAATCGCGATACCCATTTATGTGGTGGCGTTGATACTCCTGATTGGCGTTGCGCTATTCGGTGAGATTCGCAATGGCGCAAGACGCTGGCTCAATTTCGGGTTTATCACCTTGCAGCCATCCGAAATTATGAAGCTCGGTATGCCGCTGTTACTGGCATGGTATTTTCATCGGCGAGAGCAGGCGCTTAATTGGCAGGGCTACGCGTTAGCAGGATTATTTTTGATGATCCCGACAGGTCTGGTGATGCGCCAGCCCGATTTAGGCACGTCTATTCTGGTTTTCTCAGCGGGTTTCTTTGTTATTTTCCTAGCGGGCATTTCTTGGCGGATTTTAATTACGGCAGGGGTTGCCGGCATTGTCGCATTGCCATTTCTGTGGCCGTTAATGCACGACTATCAACGTGAACGGGTTTTAACTTTGCTCGACCCAATGAAAGACCCGCTGGGGGCTGGCTATCATATTATTCAATCGATCATCGCGATTGGCTCAGGCGGCATATTTGGTAAGGGCTGGCTCACAGGCTCACAGTCGCAATTAGATTTTATTCCTGAGCGGTCAACGGATTTTATTTTGGCGGTCTATGGGGAAGAATTTGGGCTACTTGGCACCTTGTTATTGTTGATGCTGTATATGATTGTCATCGGTCGCGGTTTCATGATTGCGACGAATGCCCCCACCACATTTTCACGCTTACTTGCGGGCGCGATTACCCTGTCATTTTTTACTTACGTGTTTGTCAACATTGGCATGGTGAGCGGCATTTTGCCAGTGGTGGGGGTGCCGCTACCGTTGATGAGTTATGGTGGTACCGCGATTTTGTCGCTATGTATTGGCTTCGGATTTTTGATGTCGATCGCAACCCATAAGCAACTGGTCTCGACCTAACAGTGCCCCCAAACTTGCTACGTAAGACTACGTAGCCACCGTGATTAGGTAAATTGTCCGCATGATTACTCGTTACAATATAGCTATAAAAAGTTGCTAACGAGTCTATAAAAATCATGCTGATTGAAACTGGTGCGACCCTCACGGCGCGGCAGCGTATGCTCTATGAGAATATTGTTCTGATACGAATGTACGCTAACTCGCCCCCCTGCTATTTGGTAAGCAGTACTCCCCGCTTGGTGGGCTTCACATGAAGTCGCTTGACGCACGCGTTGCCATCGTCGAGAACCACGCGATGATGCGAATGGGACTTTCAGCATTTTTGAAAGTTATCTCAGGCGTTGAAATTGTTATCGAAGTCGACAGCGCTCAGTCGGCGTTAGCGGCGTTGCCTGACGCCAACATTGACGTGATCGTGATTGACTTGCAGTTACCCGACGCGAGCGGTGTTGACTTGGTCAATCAGGTTCGGCGACTGTATCCAACCGTTCGCATTTTGATGATTAGCGCGGTCGAGGAAATTGCCAGCATTGCCATGGCTAAAAAAATTGGCGCGCACGGTCTGGTCAGTAAGCGGCGTCTAGTTGATGATATTGGCCGAGCGATGAAAGAGGTTGCCGAAAAACGCAGCTTCTGGCCGGACGTGCATTTGAGTGACGACGACGATAATGTGCAGCACTCAATGCCGCCGTTGTCGCCGCGTGAACTGGAAGTGCTGCGACTGATCGGTAACGGCAAGCCGAGCAAAGAAATAGCGCGTGACCTTGGGGTAAGTGTTCGCACAATTGACGTTCACCGGGCAAATATCAAACGCAAGCTGCGCGTAAAAAGCACATCAGAGCTTGTGAAATACGCCGTGGTATTGACCACGTTTGGGTTTGAGAACCGTCGCGATGATGCGTGATTGAATCGTCAAGGTCTCTCGTCGCGATTAACCGCGCCTAAATCGGTATAACGCTAACGAGCCCGTTAAGTTTGGTAGCAATAACGTTTCTTTTACGCCTGCGAGCACACGACGATTCAACACCCGGTATTGCCGCGCTTGGCAAAACGCTTCAAAGTCATTGATCGTAAATAAATGTACGTTTGGCGTGTCATACCATTGATACGGCAAATCGTCCGACACCGGCATCTTGCCTGAAACGGCAATCTGGATGCGGTGTTTCCAATAGCCGAAGTTGGGGAAGGTGACAATTGCCTCGCGCCCTACACGTAACATTTCGCTAATGACAGGCTCGGTATGTTTTATGGCCTGCAAGGTTTGCGATAAGATCACTACATCAAATGAGGCGTCGGCAATGTCTTTTAAGCCCGCCTCCAAATCCGATTGAATTACGTTCACCCGATTATTGATGCACGCGATAAGCGAGGCGTTATCGTTCTCAATCCCGTAGCCGTGGGCAGCTTTGGTGGTGGCTAAATGGTTTAGCAGCGCACCATCGCCACAGCCAAGATCGAGCACGCGCGCCCCATCAGGAATCCACGAGGTAATGATGTCGAAGTCGGTGCGGGTAATCACAGCGTTATGCCTTGCAAGTATTGTTTAACGACACTGTGATACTGCTTGTCATCGAGTAAAAACGCATCGTGGCCGTGCGGGGCGTCGATTTCTGCATAGGTCACCTCCTTATCAGCATCCAGCAGCGCCTTCACAATTTCGCGCGAGCGAGAGGGCGAAAAACGCCAATCGGTCGTGAATGAAATTACTAAAAATCTTGCCTTTGCTGGCATAAGGGTGGTGGCTAAATCGCCGTTATTTGCACTCGCCGGATCAAAGTAATCGAGCGCTTTGGTCACCCGTAAATACGTGTTGGCGTCAAAGTAGGTTGAAAATTTTTCGCCCTGATAACGTAAATAGGATTCGATTTGAAATTCTGGTGCGAATGAAAACTTCAGCCCGTCGCGTAGGTCGCGGCCAAATTTTTCCTCCATCTGGTCATCCGAAATATAGGTAATGTGCCCCACCATGCGAGCAACCATCAAGCCGTTTTTAGGCAGCACATTGTGAGCCGCATAGTGACCATCGTGAAATTGCGGGTCAGTCATGATGGCTTGGCGCGCCACCTCGTTAAAGGCAATATTTTGTGCCGATAAATTTGGGGCGGCGGCAATCACTAACGCATGGCCGACGCGTGTCGGATAGCGAATTGACCACGCAAGTGCCTGCATCCCGCCAAGCGATCCACCGATTACCGCAGCAAGGTTTTCGATGCCGAGCCTATCGAGCAGGCGCGCATGTGAATCTACCCAGTCTTCGACCGTGACCAGCGGAAAGTCAGCTCCCCACATATTGCCTGTTTCATTATTGATAGTGGCTGGGCCCGTGGAGCCAAAACAGGAGCCTAAATTATTCACCCCGATAACAAAAAATTTATCCGTATCAACCGGTTTGCCGGACCCCACCATGTTGTCCCACCAGCCGACATTGGTTTCATCCCCAGCATAAGCGCCAGCAACATGATGCGACGCATTGAGCGCATGACAGATAAGAATGGCGTTGGATTTATCTAGGTTTAAGTTGCCATGCGTTTCATATGCAAGATCGTAGGCGCGAAGTGTGACGCCGCAGCTAAGTGAGAGGGGTTCTGTAAAGTGCGCGAATTGAGGTGTGGCGTACATGGAGGTCAAAGCTGTTATCCGTAAAAAAGCCCGTCAGCGTTTGCTATCGGGCTTTTTCGGTGAGGATGCGACGCCACCTTAATAGCCGCTTTAGCCGTATTTGTTGAAATTGCCAACACGTAAAAACGCATTGAAATTTCGCGCCCGCAAGCTGATCGTCAAATCGGCGCAGTCCAGAAGATAGCCTACTCGTCGGCTTTCGTCAAATCTGGTGGCGGCGTTGCAACGTATACTTTCATCGTTACAACATCAGCGGACCCCATCTTGCGCCCCCAAAAACGCCCCCATTTTTTTATCGTATGCTTCTGTTTAACAGTGTTTATTACCGGCTGTTCGCCATTAGGCGCACTGAATGCATTCGTCTCGGAAAGCAATATTGTAATAAAGCGCGACGTTCGTTATGGGGCACATTCGCGTCATCAACTGGATGTAGCCCAAACGAAAACGCCGCAAAGCGGCCCGGAATTGTCGTCGGCAAAACACCCGGTGGTTATATTTTTTTACGGCGGCGCGTGGGAGTCAGGCAATAAAGCAGACTATTTTTTTATGGCCGAAGCACTCGCCTCACGCGGCTATGTGGTGGTGGTGCCGGATTATCGTCTCTATCCAGAAGTTATTTTCCCAGCATACATGGATGATGCGGCGTTAGCTGCTAAATGGACGGTCGATAACATTGCCTCATACGGCGGCGACGTAAACAATATAGTTGTGATGGGGCACTCGTCTGGCGCGCAAATTGCCGCATTGCTCGCTTACGACAACACCTATTTAAATCGCCATGGACTTAGTAAAAGTTTATTCAAAGGCGTGGTGAGCCTTGCCGGACCGATGGATTTTTTGCCGTTGACGGAGCCAAAATTGTTTCAGATATTTCCTGAAAGTGTCCGCGCCGCCTCGCAACCAATCAACTTCATCACCGGCAACGAGCCGCCCACGTTGCTCATGCATGGTGAGGCCGATACGCGCGTCGGGCTACACAACACCCGCAATTTGGCGCAACGCATCCGTGCACGCGGCGGCAAGGTTGACGTTACAACCTATGCGGATGTGAGTCACGCCGGCATATTGTTAGCCTTTGCATCCCCGCTACGGGACAACAAACCGCAGCTTGAACGGGTATCCGAATTTATTAATCAGGCCACAAGTAAAAGCCCTACAGTAATCGCACGATAGCTCGGTAAATTTTCTTTTTGAGCTTGTTCGTACATTTATTTTTAAACAGCATTTTGAAGCACAATAATTGGCGCATCACAGTAAATAAAATAAACAGGCTAGGCTGTCCATCAGATTTTGACTTGCCCGATTTGACTCTTTTTAAAGCATTATTTCCGCAAAAAAACAGACTTAATCAATCTATTGCGGCTAGCATTCGATTGCGTAGTTTTAACTGTCACAGATCAAGAGTGCGTTGACCTGTTGCTCACGTTGCCTCAGGCAACCTGTTAGCCTAGAAACGGCAGTGGGACGAGTGTGTCCCATAGGGATAGCGTCCCCGTTGGGGACATAGGTGTGCATTTTTCAGACTTCCTAGCAAGGCCTCATTTGGCAACACGACGCCGCAGGCCGTATCCTGCAAGGAGGAGCAACGCGGCTAGGGAGTTTCAACAATGTGCAATCGCACCTGTAGCGTGCATCACCAAATAGGTGAGCCTGCTAAACCGCAAAACTCGTTTATTCATGCTCAGGTTCAAGCAACTAGAGCGGTCAAGTGCCGTTTTTAGGTTTAACGTGTAAAACATCTTCGACAGGGTCAAAGGGCAGAAAATTTAGCAACGCTTGTAATATGGCTGTCTCCGCAAAATCCCGAAAGCTAGGCAGCAGAAAAGCGTAGATCTGAAACAGCGCATATTGTATGACACGTTCATTTTTTGTCGACATCAGTTAATGTAAGGTATGACCTTGAATCAGACCAAGAACAAATCGAAGACGCTCAGCCTAGCTCTTGACGGTAATGAAATTACGGCTGAAAAATTTGTGAAGAGTGTAACGGCATTCGCCGCAATTATTCGTGAAATTACTGAAACGCTAAGCAGGGAAAAAAATAGCATCAAATAGATCGTTACGGTCGAAAAAGGCAGTACCAAATTCCACTTCACTCCTAGAGTCGTAAAAAAAGTTTCTGCTTCGGTTGTCAACTCCATAATCAGTGCAGTTAGAAACGGCTTTTTGGACATTGAGAACTTTGGTGTTTGGCCAAATCATTGGTCGGACGCTGCGCTGAAAACTGCAAAAGACATGGCTAGCGTTTATTCGGAAGGTAAGCGCGCGCTTCACACAATTCGTGTTGGCGCTAGCAACGCGTTTGCGGTGGTAACTAAAAATACCGTCGAGCACGTCGATTCACTTGTGGGAAAAGAGCGGCATGCATTTGGCACGATAGAGGGCAAACTTTGTATCGTCATCGAAGGCGGTGGTATTCATATGGTTGTTCAGGACACTTTAACGTCCAACGAAATTCGCTGCTTTATACAAGAGCAGAACACTGACCGATTCATTGCTACGTTCTGGAAGCGGGTGGCAGTTTACGGCAACATTTGTTACGGGCGCGACGGTACGCCAATTAGTGTCAAGGCCGGTGATCTCAGAGTCATGCGTGACGACGGGAAACTCCCTTCGATACAACAAATAATTGGTATATACGCTTAGGCCATGAGTGATCGCCACTGGGATTCTGGTTGTTTTCTTGCGCTGTTCAACAACGAGACTGTATGAGTCGAGCACTGTAAATCAGTATTGATGGCTGCGGAGCGCGGTGAATTTCGCATCGTTACATCTGCGCTAACGCTAACTGAAGTAATTAAGATAAAAGGTAGTAAGACGCTGCCGCCAGATCAGGAGGACTCCATGCGTGCGTTCTTTGAGCACGAATGGATTGTTGTGCGCGATGTTGATCGCTTCATTGCAGAACAAGCGAGAGACTTCATTTGGGGGCACAAGTTAGCTCCTTATGATGCGATTCACCCTGCAACAGCTTACAAGCACAAACTCCAGCATCTCGGCACTTATGACAACGACCTAGGTAGACTTGCCGGAAAAATTGGGGCGCCACCAATGACCATTGGTGAGCCGCTGGTTATCCCTTATCAGGCTGAGCTACCGGCAATCGAGACCGGAGCTAAGAAACTGCCCAAGAAGCGCGCGGCAAAAATTAAGAAGACGTAAACGCTACTGGCTAAATAGTGTGTTGACTAAAGCATCATACTTGGCATTTTTGCGGCAAAGTGCCCGTCAATAAACGAGTTTTCCTATTTTTCATCCATGCCCAACGCGTCTTTAATTGAGCGGACTTCATGTTGAAGTGCGGTCAGCGCGCTCGATAATTTATCGATTTCATTTTTTAATATCGCCACCTCACTCAATGTCACGCGTTCGGCGGATTGTGTCAGCGATTCACCTGCTGCGTCGGTAGCGGTGACTGGAATCGCCATTTCACCTGACAGTAAATGCGCCCAGCGTGCTTCACGTGAGCCCGCTTGGCGCGCAAGTTTGACCACAAGTGCGCCACCCGCATCCGCACTACGGGTGGACAACTCATCTAAAAATCCTTCGACCGCAGAGATGTCGGCAAATTTATGTAACCGCTCGGTGGTGATGCGTAGCTCACCTGAGGTTTGCGGCCCGCGCAGCATCAACGTGGCGAGAATGGCGACCGACTGTGTCGGTAGCCGCAGCACGCGCTCGGTATTGTGCTGATAACGTGTCACACGGCTGGCAGAGCCTTCCATCACGAGGCCTAAATACTTGAGCGCATCAATGGCGATTTGCACGTCTTCCTCGGATACCGCGATCACTGGATCGCGTGCCGATTTTTGGTTGCAGCCTAGCGTCAGACTATTGAGTGATAACGGGTAGGCGTCGGGTACGGTGTGCTGTTTTTCAATCAGCACGCCGAGTACGCGGGTTTCGAGCAAGGAGAGTGGACGCATGAGCGGAGCCTTTCAAAGGTAATGCATAAAGTTTACGATTGAAAACACGTGAGAAAATATTGCGATGTTAAAACATTCAATTGAAACCTCCGACGAACGCGGCGTGCGCTTTTTACACTTTGGCTCGGAATGGGTGCAGGGCGCGATGCGCATCGCGAGACCTTGGAATTTAGAGCTCGAGTACACGCGTGAAATGATGTTGGCGCTCGCATTAAGGATGGCGCCCGCCTGGCCACGCACGGTGTTGCAGGTGGGCTTGGGCGCGGGCTCACTCTCCAAATTTTTATATCGGCATCGACCAGAGGCGCAGCAGACAATTATTGAAATCAATGCGCGTGTCGTGCCTGTCGCCGTGCAAATGTTCAAGTTGCCCTACAACAATAACGCGGACTCTGACAAGATTAATATTGAAATTGCCGACGGCATTGCGTGGATGAAAGAAAGTGCGCAATCGAAAAAGCGTCGTCAAAAATTCGATTTAATCATTGTTGATGGTTACGATAACAATGCGCGTTTTGGCGGTTTAGGCGCAGAAGATTTTTATCGCGACTGTCGTGCAAATCTCAGCCGCAGCGGCGTGCTCGTACTAAATCTATTTGGTCGTTCACGCGGCTATGGACGCCAGATGGATAATTTATATCGCGCGTTCGAGGGGCGCATCTTGCCGCTACCGGCAAACGATGAAGGTAATGCGATTGCCTTTGCGGCGGTCGGCGAATTCATTGCGCTAGATACGATGGCGCTCACCGCCACCTGCGAACAGATTAAGCAGGAAACCGGCATTAACTGGGGCGCTTCGATAACGCGTCTTATGCGTGCAATTAAAAATATTGAAATTAGCGCGCTATAAAACTGCACAGACGAGAAGAGGCTGATTATGGAACTGCTTAGCTGGATTTTTTTTGCCCCGTCGCGCTTGCTTACGGTGTGGCCTTATGCGGGGTTCGCTATTGCCGCGATACTGATTGGGGCACAACTGATACGTTCGGTCAATGCTCATCACGCTTTCAGTCGCCAATGGTTTCGCCAAGCCCCTGTCTTCACCGGGCTCGTCTGGTGTATTTTTAATTTGTACGAAATGCAAATGAAGGCAGTCATGCCATTGGCCGAAGCGGCATTTACGATGGCGCGGCTGGATTTAATTGTGTTGACGCCACTCTTGTATGTGCTGACCGCATTTGCGGTTTATTCGCTTTTTACGCCGAGTAAGCAGTAACTACTTTGCTGGACGCTTGCGAGGTGTGCGTTGCGCGGTGTCTGGGCGGAAGGTGCATCTTCTGTGCGGGAACACATCTGGAAAAACGCAACGTTATCTAGGCGCAAACATAGGGTTTAATAAATGTCTCAACCCGAGAAGTAAATGATGACGGTTAAGCCAAATTCACTTGCCGGATTGAGAGAGATCGAAGCCACTTTTCCAACTTAGCCCATCGGCTTGATGAGCGGCGTGATCACGGGAGTGACCATTGGCGCTGGTTTTGCTGCGGGGGCGACTTTTTTAGGAGCCGCCTTTTTCACTGCTGGCTTCTGGACTGGCTTAGCTACTTTTTTTTTTGCTACTGGTTTTGCAGCTAGCTTCTTAGCGACTGGCTTTTTTGCGGCCGGCTTCTTAGCTGCTGGCTTTTTTGCGGCCGGCTTCTTAGCTGCTGGCTTTTTTGCTGCTGGTTTTTTAGCAACTGGCTTTTTTGCTGCTGGTTTTTTAGCAACTGGTTTCTTTGCCACTACTTTTTTTGCTGCGGGCTTCTTTGCTACTACTTTTTTAGCCGCTGGTTTTTTAGCTGCCGGCTTTTTCTTGGCTACTGCCATGATCAACTCCTTTCGATGGTTGGACCGAATTACTGTGTAAGACTCAATTTAAAAAAACTTAAATTGAATCACCAAGACATCATTTAAAAAAAACGATTGCTTATAAGTTGTTGATGCTTTAACAAAATATTCGAGCACTTGGTGGAACGGATTGTATTGAAGAATTTTTTGCAACACCAGTTTTTCGTGTTGTCAAGACTGCTTATTTGCAACCACCATTTACAAATCGGTATCGATTCGACACCAACTGCCGAACGGCATAAATTTTTGAACGAAAATTTGAGCCTGATTTTTTGGCTAACGTTAATCTCCGTCGGCTTCAGACGAGACGCAAGTAGCGATTATTTTTCCGCTTTTGTACTTTGCGCTTCGTACTTTCTACTAAGGCAATATTTTCTCTCCGGCGATCATCGTGGCGAAGGTTTCGCGTTCGCGAACCACAATGACTGTACTGCCATCCACCATCAGCTCAGCGGCGCGTCCGCGCGTATTGTAGTTAGACGACATCACGAAACCATATGCGCCGGTTGAAAGTATGGCGACGTAGTCGCCCGCCTCAGCCGCTAGCGTGCGCGCGTAACCTAATACATCCGCACTCTCGCAGACGGGGCCTACCACATCGAATTCAACCTCGGCGTTGTTACCTCGGTGATTGACCTCAGTGATTTCATGGTGCGCTTGATAGAGTGCCGGACGGATCAAGTCATTCATGGCGGCATCAATGATGAGAAAGTTTTTGTGCTCGCCTAACTTCACATACTCCACCGTTGATAAGAGCACCCCTGCATTGCCGGCAATCGCACGACCAGGCTCCATCAACAACTCGACATCGCGCCCAGCTAATGCCGTTTCAAGTGCCGCCGCATAAGCGTCAAGATTGATTTCGGTTTCATCTTTGTACGTGATGCCCACGCCGCCACCGGGGCAGATGTGATGAATTTGAATGCCGTCACGCGCGAGATCATCGGCGAGCGCGACAATTTTGCCCATCGCCTCAATCAGTGGGGTCGCGTCTATTAGCTGCGAACCGATGTGACAATCTACGCCAGCGATGGTGATGCCCGGTAAGGTTGCGGCGAGTCGATACACATCGCGGGCTCGATTAAAGGCGATACCAAACTTATTATTTTTTAATCCCGTCGATATATAAGGATGCGTTTTGGCATCAACATTGGGATTGACGCGCAGGCTCACTGGCGCTTTTAAATTGAGTGATACCGCCACCTCGTTGAGCCGGATTAGCTCTGGCTCAGACTCGACGTTAAAACATTTAATGCCTGATTTCAACGCCAATGCCATTTCATAACGGGTCTTGCCAAGCCCTGAAAAAACCACTTTATTTGCGGCACCACCTGCCCGCAGCACGCGCTGCAATTCGCCGCCGGAAACAATATCAAAGCCCGCTCCAAGCTTGGCTAAAACATTTAGAACCGCAAGGTTTGAATTCGCCTTGACCGCAAAACAGATCGTGTAGGGCTTGCCCTTGCGCGCGCGACTCACGGCGCCATTGAGCTTACCAAAGGCGTTTGTTAGGGCCGCGCGCGAGTAAACGAATGCGGGTGTGCCATGAAGTTTGGCGATGTCGGCAAGCGACACGCCCTCCATATAAAGTGCGCCATCGCGGCGGCTTAAGCCAAATGTTTCAAGCGGCGCTGTTGTGATGGCGCTAGATAATGTTGAGTGCATATGCTTATAAATTGGTATGGATAATTTGAGCGGATGGCGTGGGTGATGTAGCTAACGCTGGCGACGGTAGGCGCAGCGGGCCTTTTTGGCCGCAAGCGGTAATGCTTGCAACGCCGATTGCGAGCAGTAGTGTGGATACAATTATTCGTTTTTGTGGCTTTTTCATTTGACCTCCGAGTATGATGAAATGCTATCACGCTACATCACCCAGTAGACATTGAACAATGTCCGCATCACTGAAAAGCTCCTATGCAAACAATCATGAATGAAAGTGAATTCCACCAACGTGTTGACGCCATATTGTCCTCACTTGAGGCCGCCTTTGATGAGGTTGAAGCCGATATTGATTGCGAGTTGTCTCAGGGCATTCTGACCATTACGTTTGAAAACGGCAGTAAGATCATTGTGAATCGGCAAACACCGAATCGTGAAATTTGGGTGGCGGCGAAGTCAGGCGGGTTTCATTTTCGCTTCATCGATAATCTGTGGCGCAACACGCGTGAGTCCGAAACCTTAGAGGCGCTACTCACCAACGTGATAACACAACAAAGCGGAATAGAAGTGACAATTAAATTTTCGTAAATTGCGCTTGCAAAAAGCGTAGCGCTGTTTTAGTATCGACTCAACACTAAAAAAACTTCCATAGAATATGCATTCAATCGGTATCGAATCGAAACCATATTGTCGCTGCCTCGCCGTAAGCCTGTCAGTGGCATCGAATCTCGGCGGCCTTGACGCGTGCATTAGTCTCACCAATTAAAACGATTTAACGCACACACCACTATGGATAAACATCCACTCGTCTTGCTTGAGTTAGTCGAACGTCTCGGCAACTTGATGCGCGCTGAGGCAAGGCGTGCGGGCGCAGATGAGCAGTTATCGCCTGTGCATGTCGAGGCGCTGGTTTATTTATCGACCGCGAACCGCTATTCCAATACGCCACAGGCACTCGGTGAATACTTGGGCTTAACCAAGGGCACCATCTCGCAAAGCCTATTACTATTAGACAGGCGCGGCTTATTGGAGCGCTATCAGGATGATATTGATCGTCGGGTGGTGAGGTTGCGTTTGTCTCAGGCTGGAGAGCAATTTTTATACGATGCCGAGCCACAGTCGGCTTGGCTTCAGGCCACCCGCGACATTAGTCCTAATCGTATTCGTAACGCGGTGTCGGCATTACGTGAGACCCTCACCACCTTTCAAGCCGATAACGATGGCCAGCCGTTTGGTACTTGTGTGAGCTGTCGGCATTTTGAGCGGTTGTCCGCACGCGCGTATCGGTGCGGCCTGATGGGCGATAGATTGTCGGGGCCGGAAACACGCAAACTTTGTTGGCTGTATGAAATGAAAGGCGGGGCGAGTAATGATGAAGAACTGGAATAACCGAACATTGGCTAAAATCCCATCATGATCGGAATACTTATTGTTGCCCACGGCACATTGGGTGAATCATTGATTCACTGCGCTTCACACGTGATGGGCAAACGCCCTCTGTATCTACGTCAGTTGGGCGTGACTATTCACGATGACCCAGAGGCGATTTTGCCGCAGGGTCAAGATTTGATTCGCTTTCTCGACCAGGGCAGCGGCGTATTGGTCATGACGGATATTTTTGGCGCGACGCCATCGAATATCGCCTGTAAATTATTAGATGCAGGACGCGTCGAAGGCGTGTCCGGCGTAAATTTGCCAATGCTCATTCGCGCACTCACTTACCGTGAAAAATCATTACCGGAACTCATCGACAAGGCGATTGCAGGCGGGCAAGAAGGCGTCATCAACATGCCCGCGACCAATTACATCAAGACTATTTAGGCGAATCCATGCAAACCAATGAAATCGAAATTATCAATAAACTTGGCTTACATGCCAGAGCCTCGGCCAAATTGACGCAGACGGCGGCGAGTTTTCAGTCTGATGTATTTGTTGCCAAAGGCACTAAGCGCGTGAACGCAAAATCAATCATGGGCGTGATGATGCTAGCGGCCGGCAAAGGCACGAAAATCACGATTGAAACTAACGGCGGCGACGAACTTGATGCCATGGCGGCACTCACTCAATTGATTAACAATAAATTTGGCGAGGGCGAGTGAGTTTACTAAGGCCGACAAAAATTAGTAAAAGCCTTTATTTAGCGGGCCTTTTCGAGCATTTATGCTTGGAAATGCCCGCTGATAATAGAGTTTATTTTATTGGATGCCGTGAACGCCAACACAGCGAGCGCCTATATCGCCGTCAGGTTGGGTTGACGCCATGAGTTTTACCCTGCACGGCTTAGGTGTCTCCGGCGGCATTGCCATTGGGCACGCGCATTTGGTAACGTCCGCTTCGTTGGAAGTGGATCACTATTTAATCCCGCCGGAGTTCACAGCGAAGGAAGTTAAACGCTTCGAGCGTGCGGTGAAGTCAGTCTTGGCAGAACTCGATTCGCTTGAGGCGGATATTAAATTAGGCCAGCGCGCCGATTCGCACGCGACCGAAATCGCCGCCTTCGTCACCATTCATCGCCTGCTGTTGGAAGACCCAATGTTGTCCGTCGAGCCTACCGCAATCATTAAACGTGAATTGTGTAATGCCGAATGGGCGCTCAAATTGCAAGTGGATGAATTGCTCGCCCAATTTGCCGATGTGCAAGATGAATACTTAAACGAGCGCAAAACCGACGTTCGCCAAGTCGCCGAGCGGGTAATTGCCGCACTTTCCGGTCAAGGCGGTGAAGTACCGGAAAAACTCCGCGAGCGCGCTGAAGACACCATCTTAGTTGCCCGTGATTTGTCGCCGGCAGATGTAATTTTATTCAAAGATCACAAGGTAGCCTCCTTCATCACCGACCTAGGTGGCCGCACCTCGCATACCGCAATTTTGGCGCGCAGCTTGGGTATACCGGCCATTGTCGCGCTGCACACCTCGCGCGAACTCATTCGTGAAGACGAAGTCATCATCGTTGATGGCGCACAAGGGGTGGTGATTGTCGAGCCCGATGACACTGTGCTAGCCGAATATAGGCTCAAGCAAAGTCAATGGAAGCTCGAAAAACAAAAGCTCGCACGACTCAAAACCGCCAATGCCACCACCCTAGACGGTGTGGAAATTGCGCTCCATGCCAATATTGAATTACCGAGCGATTTGGACGCGGTGAAGCAATCCGGTGCAACTGGTGTTGGCTTATTTCGCAGTGAATTTTTATTCATGAATCGGCGCGATTCACCCACCGAAAACGAACAATTTGAAGCCTACAAAACCGTGGCTGAAGGTTTAAAAGGAAAGCCAGTCGTGATTCGCACGCTCGATATCGGCGCCGATAAAACGCTTGATCATCATGACGGCGCGCAAGGGCACTCGGCACTGGGACTACGCGCCATTCGCTATTGTTTAGCCGAGCCCGCCATTTTTAACACCCAACTTCGCGCGATATTGCGTGCGTCTAAATACGGTGACGTGCGTATTTTGATCCCGATGCTAGCCAGTGCGGTTGAAATCAAACAAACCCACGCCGCCATTACGCGTGCCAAAGCGGAATTAAAAGCGGAAGGCAAAAAGTTTAATGACAATATTCAAGTCGGCGGCATGATCGAGATTCCCGCTGCTGCCATTGCGCTCCCAATGTTTTTGCGCGGCCTAGATTTTTTATCCATCGGCACTAACGACTTGATTCAATACACGCTTGCTATTGACCGCACCGATGATAACGTCGCCCATCTATACGACCCATTGCACCCGGCGGTGTTGCATTTGGTCATGAACGTTATTCAGCAGGCCAATATCGCCAACGTCCCGGTGGCGGTATGCGGCGAAATGGCGGGTGATGTTGCCTTAACGAGGTTATTGCTCGGCTTTGGCCTCACCGATTTTTCGATGCATCCTGCCAATATTTTGGCGGTGAAACAACGTGTGCTGATGACCGACTTAACTGTTATTGGCAAAACGGTGAATCAACTCATGCAGTCCGACGACCCCGACCGCACGCGAGAATTACTGGATAAATTAAACGCATGAAAAAATTTAGGGTCTTGTTAATGCTCGCATTGGTTAGCCTTTTAGCCATTGCTGGCTGCGCGGTCATGCCATTTGTCACCAGAGAAATCGTTTTCACGACCGACGAATTAACGTTACGCCTAGCGAAGCGATTTCCGGTTGAGCGCAATATTGCCGACTTAGTAAAAGTCACCCTAACCCGCCCTCGCGTAACCGTCACCGAAACAATTGCGCCAAGCCAAACGAGCCAGCCCCGCCGACTCAACGTCGCGGTCGATGTCGATGTCAAACTCGCGCTTACATCAAAGACCCTATGGGGAAAAATGGTGCTTTCTGGTTTGCCACGATACGATGCCAGCACACGCGGTATTTTCCTTACAGACGCCAAACTCGAGCGCGTGCGCGTCGATAACATGCCCGATGCACTTTCCGCCGCCCTCGCCAAAACCGCAGCACAACTGGCGAAAGAATACTTTGAAGATAAAGCGATATACACCTTTGAAGCCAAAGATGTACAACGCCTAGGCCAAACTTTGCAGCCAGAGCGGATTGATTTGCGGGCGAATCAGTTGGTACTGATTTTGAAATAACGGCGTTGGTAATTTTGTCGTCGTCGTGCACAAGTGGAAACCGTAGCCCGGTCGAGCAAAGCGACGCCGGGATAGGCATCAAAAAAACAACGATGCAAAGATTATCGCAGCCATTTATGGGCCAAGCCATTAATGGCCTGCGTAGTACCAGTAAACATTACCCGGCGTCGCTTCGCTCGACCGGGCTACGGTGATGTTGACCGACCCCATTCTGAGCGTGGCTACGTGGAAATTTATTTCCGCGCCGCAAGCTTACTCATTGCCACATGCGCATGCCATAAGACGTCAGCAACAACGTAAACCCAATAGCTAGCGCGACTTTCGCCAGACGATTCCAGAAAGCCCACTGTTTGGCTAATGTGTCTTCAAAAAAGCGAAGTAGCTCGCCTGTGCCAAGGCAAAATAATCCTGTTATTCGAAAAACTGAATATGGTTCTGCAAAAGACGCCGTACGCAGGCCGTATACACCCATTCCGATGAAAAATACCCCGATCAGCAGTGGTAGGTAGTGATACAAGTTTGGTTTGCTGAGGTTTGACATTATCAAGATGTATAAAAGTAACAACGCAATCGTATTCAACGACGACGCCTTGTTCAATTAGGCAGGTGATGTGTTTGTTAATGCTTTGAATTCTTCCACAAAAGTAAATATCGAAAAATAACCATTACGCAAACCAGTAAAAAACTAATTCTCCAACCGCCCAAGTCTCACCATCGTTAACCCGGGCTTCACATGCACCAGCGTCGGCATGATAAACACACCGTCGTCGTAGAGTGCAGAATCGTAGCCCGGCTAGGCTACCGCGTCATCTCCGTCGCCATGATGTCGAGTCTTTTTGGGTAATCGCGAAATGAGTTGCTAGCGCCGCAAGCTTATTTATTGCCAGATGCGCATGACATAAGACGTAAGCAACAACGCAAACCCAATAGCCATAGCGACTGTCGTCAGACGATTCAAGTGAGCCCACTGCTTGGCTAGCGGGTATTCAAAAAAGCGAAGTAGCTCGCCTGCACCTAGCCAAAATAATCCTGCTATTCGAAAACTGAATATGGTTCAGCAACAGACTCCGTACTGAGATCGTACACACCTGTCACGATGAAAAACAAGCCGAGTAGCAGAGGTAGGTAGTGATATACGTTTGGTTTGGCGAGGTTTGACATTATCGAGATGTGTGAGAGTAACAATGCAATCATGCTCAATGGCCACGCCATGTTCAATTAGGCAGGTGATGTGTTTGTTACTGCTATGCATTCTTCCGCAAAAGTAAATATCGAAAAATAAGCAATGAGGGTGTCCCGAATTTTGTGTAAATTGATTTTACTGGGCGGTGTTGAAACGATCTTCAAAGCGAATCATAAACTGACTCACGGCTTGTTTCCAATTCTGAATTGGCATTGTCCAGCGTTTAGCAATGTTGCGTAATCCCAGATAAGGCAACTTAATCGCCGCATCATCGCTTGGAAACGATGCGCTATTTTTGATCAATTTACGCAGGCTAAAGTTGTGCAGAATCAATGTCACCGCTACAGTGAAAATTCTCATTTCAAAACTAATGACGTGAAGTTGCCAGATAGCGACAGGTCGCCAACTTATATTTGGGGTAGTCTATTGACATGCTCATGGAGGGGGGTAGTGTTGGTTACTCAACAATTAGCGTAATTCAGATTTGTCGAGAATTTTTTGTTAGTTTTTCCTCCAAATAAATGGAGTCTCAAATGAAAAATAAATATTTTGCAACTGCAGTTACCCTCGCTTTGCTTACAGCGTCTAGCTTTTCATATGGGCAGGCGTTACATGATGTTGATACAACTACTAATGTTGATCAAAATTCGCATCTAAGCCCAAAAGAGCAATCTCGGTTGAGTGGAACAATCAAATCACAGGCTAATTTAGATCAATACCAAGCGCTTTCTGCACCGCTAGAGTCACCGCTTAATCGACTACCAGCAGCAAGCCTTAAACGTTTTTTAGACTCTTTGACCTTTAACGAGAAGGGACTAACCGGTTTTTCATACATAGCGCTGCAACGCGAATTGAGCGCTACTGAAGTTCACCAAGTGCTATCTTTGTTTGGTGCACAACACACAACATCAATGATTCGCGGTGCAGAAGTGCGAACAGAGCTAGACCAAGAGGTGATGTCAGGCGCTTTTTTTATTGGTAAGAAAAAATTTACACCAACTTCCACTATAAATTTGAAATCTTGGCCGCCGCTTAATCCGTGGGATTGGGGCTCTGGCACTGATTATCCAGTTATGTGGTGCTCCTCAAGAGCGGCTTGTTCTACATTAATTGGCAGCATCTGCATGTCAAGCTGTTAAATATGCTCTGCAGATGGGCGTAGGTTTTACATACGCCCATTCACCAGTGACAGTGGTTATATATCCACTGCCTAAAAATATACAAAACTTAGTATGAATTTAAGAACTTTACAAACATTAACGCAGCACCTAGCCATCGGCATAGCTAGCTTAATCATGTCGATTACGCTTTCTAGTTGCGCTAGTGCGCCGATTTTGCCAGCTACGATACTCTCGCCGAGCTCGTCGACGCTTGTATTGGAGTTGACAGCCATCACAGAGATGTCAAACAAGATTGCAAAAACTGAAGATGAAATACGACAACGAGAGCTTGGAATTCGGCAGGGCTACAGCGAGCTAATTGTCCCCAATTTATCCTACGCGCGGCTGGAAAAGCTAGACGACGCTACCTTACTTGCAGCGTTTGATGCTGTTGACAGTGCAATTTTTTATTTACTCAAACCAGATTTGGTCGTTATTCAAACAAACATATTTGACGAGCTTGCTAGCCGTAAGCTGCTGAAATCCTTTCATGCTGTTAAGTTATTTGATAACCTCATTCGGCTCCGACAATTTGAAGCGGCGAATAAAATAAAAAACGTTTACCCCCACGTATCAAAAGAAGCATTACCAGAATTTCGCACTACATTTGCTTATAACGAGACGTTTCCAACAGCATGGATTCTTCGTTCTGACGCTCGGGTGATGGAGCAAGTGGGCGTACAGCTCGATCAACAATGGCAAATTGTTGTGGTGTCCCATCCCTATTGTTCATTTTCGCGAAAAGCGGCTGCAGAAATTTATTCCGACACAGCGCTTTCAGCAAAATTAACGGGTCATATGCTTTGGGTCGCGCCGCAAGATGCAAGTTTTAGCTACGACAATTTCGCAAAATGGAATCAGCAATATCCATTGGCACAGCATTTGTTTGCTCATCAACAATCCGTCTGGCCGCTGGCTCACTTCAACCAAACGCCTTACTTTTATTTTATGAAAAATGGGAAGGTTTTAGAAGTTGTCACAGGTTGGCCGCGAGAGAGTGCTAAGGCTGCATTCATTGCTGCGCTTGACCGTACTACCGCTAAATAATATTCGTAAAACAGGTTAGGCTAAGGGATATTTTCCAGTGGTAAATAGTCTTCGTTTGACATGTCGTTAACATATCGGCAATCACGAAAGCTGCCCAATCCGCACCAACGTCGGCATCGTAAGCGCGCAATTGTCATACGGTGCAAACCAGTGATGTAGCCCGATCAAGCAAAGCGACGCCGGGATGGTCATTACAAAAACACTAACGCAGAGTCAAAGGCGTCAGCGTCAAATAATTTGCAACAAAAGCCGATGGTGTCCCGTATTACGTAAGCCGTCCAAGTCTTACCACGGTCAATCCCGGCTTCACATGCACCAACGTCGGCATGATGAGCACACAATTGTCGTAAGGAGCCACCACAGGCTTACCATCGTCATAGGCGAATATTTCGCCTTCTTTTGCGATGATGTCTAGTCCTTTCGTGCCCTCGCGAAATTGATAGTTGGTGTTGCTAGCCACTAAGGCATGGGTGACGCGCACGACTTTGGTGCGTGGTAGTAGTTGTGATGGCTTGCGTGGTGATGCTGACGCCCGCGTTGACGCCGAGTTAATTTGTGCGTCCGCAAACTCATGATCGACGCAACCGGTCGCGCGTAAAAATCGCCACGTGGTTTGCCACGATACCTCTGCTGACGCGCGTGACCAGTGTTGGCCGCACTCGACTAACAGTGCAGTTTTTGGTGAATCTGCATTTCCAAAGCCCGCATAGTCACGCAACCGTGTGCCGTTGGCATGGCCTTGGTCGCTTACGATGAACTCAGGCACGCCGGTCTCTCTTGCTAACACGATGCCTTTATCAAGCGCACCGCTCAACATAAGCGGCTGATGTTCATCGTGCATGGAGTGAATGTCGAGCAGTAAATCTACTGTATCGATAACGGGGCGCATCGCGCGTGCGCGGGCTAATTCCTTGGAAGTGCCCGCCCCGCTTAGCGTTTCAGCTGCCCATACGCGATTGAAATCTTCATCAACGAAACGATTGGCGTTTGGCTGATTGACATTCCATGCTTGATAAGCATCGACATTGGCGAACGAAAGTGTAAGGTTGCCTCGGGCGAGGTGAGCGCGTAAATCCATCTTTAATAAGCGGGTGACGGTAATCGCACCGCATATTTCATTACCGTGTGTGATGGCGTTCACCATTACGTGCGGGCCGGGTTTGCCTGAATCAAACGTGGTGATGTAGTCCACACCGGTGTTGCCGTATTGATAGGGCGTGATGTCGGGTGGGGCGACTTCGATGGGGTAGGTATTGGTCATCGCGAGATGGTTGGCGCGGGCTTGGCTATTATTGAGTGTGATTTATGGTTATCAGTTGTTGCGCGAAAATCCCCTCTAGCTCCCTTTTAAAAAAGGGAGGATAGATTGCGGTCGTGAAGCGTTGTGCAGAAATCATTTTTGAAGAAACGCGATGGTTATGATTAGTGTTTATGGTCGTGCTTGTGCCCGGGGGCATGCGTATGATCATGGTCGTGTTTGTGTTCGTGATCGTCATCGTGCGCATGATCGTGCTTGTGCTCATGGTCGTGGTTATGAGTATGACCGTGCTCGTGCTTATGGTCGTGATCATGATCGTGATCGTGTTTATGCCCATGATCATGGCCACAATCATCGCCATGGGTATGCTCAGGCAAATGATCATGCGCGTAGGCGGCGATGTCTTCTATCAAGCGGCTGATGTCTTGCTGCAACTTTTTGAAATTTTCATTCGGCTCGCGGGTGTTTTCATCCATGTAGAGCTTGCGGTTCACTTCCACTTGCAGAGAATGCTTATTCTCAGCGGGGTCAGAATAGGCGCGCACTAATTCAACGCCTTTGTAGGGGTCGTTAATTTTGACGTTGTATCCCATATCTTTTAGCGCGATTGCAACGAAAGAAGTGAATTCGGCTGAGCAAGTAGTGCCATCGCGATCGCCTAAGACAAAATCAGCGCGCGCTACGCCGGGGCCCTCATCCGAAATCACAGAGGAGGTCGCAGGCATGGAATGGCAATTAACATGCCACACCGCGCCGTAATGTTTATGCGCAGCGTTAATCGTGTCGCGCAATGCCTTGTGATACGGCGAATAATATTTGGCGATGCGTGCTTGCACTTCGGCAACCGTTAATTTGCGCCCGTAAATATTCTCGCCGGTGTCGAGTAGTCGCCAGACCAAGCCAATGCCCTTATCCGTTTTTTTGCTCTCGCTAATCGGCCCCGGCCAGGCAGCATCGAGCAGTGCAGCGTCTATATCAAGTAGCGAGCGATTCGCATCAATATAGCTACGCGGAAAATGTGCCGCAAGCAGCGCGGCACCCATGTCGGGTGCAGCGGCAAACAGTGTTTCGACATGCGTATCTTCGGCGCGGCGTAATGAGGCATGCGTAACCGCATAACCAAAGTCCTGCGGATAACGTGTGCCGCTGTGTGGCGAATCAAACACCACCGGTACATCGTGGTCATGCGTGGTGCGTGATGGGGTTAGGGTATAGGCCAAGCTCGGTTGCAAAATTGTGCTCATAGGGTTAACTCAAGTCGTTTCGTGAAGGTGACATGCAGCATAGCGCATTGGCGCGATTTGTTTCAATCCCGGCGATTCCACACTACAACGCGGCATCGCGTGGATACAACGTGGATGAAAATGGCAGCCGGTTGGCGGGTTTAATGGCGACGGTATTTCGCCGGTGACCGCAACAAAATCTTTTTTGCGGGCGCTGAGCGAGGGAATCTCTTTTAGCAATGCCTGTGTATATGGGTGCTGGGGAGAAGCAAACAAGGTAACAGTTGGCCCCTCTTCTACCACCCGACCAAGATACATCACCACCACCCGGTCAGCGATATGATGCACCACACCTAAATCGTGACTGATAAATAAATAGGTCAGCTTTAGTTGCTCGCGTAGTTCAATAAATAGATTTAAAACCTGCGCTTGAATCGATACATCCAGTGCCGCCACGGCTTCATCGCAAACAATAAATTTAGGCTTCACTGCTAGCGCCCGCGCAATGCCAATACGCGCCCGCTGTCCACCCGAAAATTGATGCGGAAATCGTTTCGCCAGCGAGGCATCTAGGCCCACCTGTTGCATCAGCGCCGCAACCGCTTCCGTTTTTTCATTAGCGCGAATCAACTTATGCACGATCGGCGCCTCACCAATAATGTCCTCCACCCGATAGCGCGGATTAAGCGAGGCATACGGGTCTTGAAAAATCATTTGTCCTTCTAGCTGCATCGTGCGTTTTTCAAGTGCGGTCATCTCCGCCACACGTTTGCCGCGCCAAATTTTTTCGCCCGATGTCGGCGCGTGCAGCCCTACCACGATGCGCCCCAAGGTCGATTTACCGCAGCCCGATTCACCTACCAATCCCACCACTTCGCCCTCGTTAATGGTGAGGCTCACATTATCCACCGCATGCACCGTTTCAAGTGCAGCACCCCCGCCGAATTTTTGCGCAAGTGTCGCTACCACGCCGCGTTTTTTTACGAAGCGTTTTGAAACTTGGTTGAGGGTGAGGAGTGGGGCCATGTAATTTTTGTTGGGATGAGGATTTTCTATTAACGACTAATAAAACTAAAAGTGCAAGAAGCACGGGCTTCTTCGAGCAAAAATGCTTGAAAACGCCCGTTAGTAAACGACTTTGTGTTTTTAACTTTATCGGCGTTCATCAGCCTTTTTACGAAACAGCGTCGGCGGTTAAATGATTGTCCAGCGGAAAATGACAGCGCACCCCATCGCGCAACTGCGGCATCACTTCACACGCCCCCTGTCGATAATCACATCGTTCCCGAAACGCGCAGCCTTCACCAATACTTAACAGCGACGGCGTCATGCCGCGAATTTGGCTTAGTGGTTTGCCGCGCGGGTTGGAGGAGGGCACTGAGCCTAGCAAGCCCTTGGTGTAAGGATGGCACGCGCGCTCAAGTACATCGGCCACCAGTCCCGTCTCCACAATTTTGCCCGCATACATTACCGCCACCTTATCAGCCAGGCCGGCAATAACGGATAAATCATGTGTGATCCACACCAGCGCCGCACCAGACTCGCGACATAGCTTTTGCATTTCAAACAATATCTGCCCCTGTATGGTCACATCAAGTGCGGTAGTCGGCTCGTCCGCAATGATCACATCCGGCTTATTTAGCAGCGCAATCGCAATCGCCACCCGCTGGCGCATGCCGCCTGAAAATTGATGCGGGTAGGAAGTTAAGCGTTCATCTGGCGAGGCAATGCCCACTTGCCCCAAGGCGATGCGACAGCGCTCTCGCGCATTGGCCGTGCTGATTTTTTCATGCGCGGTGATGGCTTCAATCATTTGCGTATCAATGCGCAGCACCGGGTTTAAGGTCATCATCGGGTCTTGAAAAATCATCGCAATCCGATTGCCGCGCAAGCTGCGCCACTCATCATTGGTGTAGTTGGTCACGTCCACGCCATTGAGCGCGATGCGTCCGCCAACAATTTTGCCCGGCTTATCAATTAAGCCCATCACCGAATAGCCCGTCATCGATTTCCCCGAGCCCGATTCGCCAACCAAGCCCAACACCTCGCCCCGCGAAACCGAAAACGACACGCCATCCACCGCCTTCACTACACCAGCCTTGGTGAAAAAGTGCGTTTGGAGATTTTCTATTTGGAGGATTGGAGTCATGCGTGGTTTTTTGCCAGTAATGGTGCTTGTTTCTGTCTTTCGCAGGTTAGCTGTTAGCCAGTTATTGCTCGTACAAGATAATAAAAAGTAAGTTAACTAATTGATTTAATTGAGCTATTGCTGTTTGCGTGTTTTATTATCTAGCTCGTTTGATAATAAACCGCTCACTGCCGATGCCATTGATACTAGCGTTAGAAAACGCAGAGCTATTTACATTGCTGGCGTAAGCACGAACCTTCCTTCGAGTCGTTCAATGAGATTATTGATAATAAGACAAATGATAACCCGTTGATTTTATTGAATTTTTAGGAAATTTATAGTTTATTATCAGAGCTGCTTGATAACAAATCCTGTTGTTGCATCGGTTGTTGGGGTTTTACATACGCCATGTTTCTTTTGGCGCGGTCTGGCATCTGTGCGAGAACGCCTTGCTCTACCCATGCTTTTAACATTCGGGAGGCGGCTAGGGTATCGATTTTGCCTATCTCGCGCAGATCGCTATTGGTAATTTCGCCATGTGTATCTAACCAGTGGCTGACTTCGTCCCAAATGCTTGGGCGTTCGTGGTTTAGCAATATTACTGTCACACTTTCAACCGCGTTTTCAGTATTTTGGCGGTATTGTGGCGGGTAGCGCTGTGCGGCTGCCATTTCGGCAAACATCATTTTCACGCCTTCGCCCGCATCAATATTGGGTGCGAGCGGAAATTCACGTAAGTTTTGTGCGATGAGCGGATTGCGCGCTTTCGAGCCGACCTTGCTGATATTGCTTGGGGTAATGCTGCCGGGGAATGCACCGGGGCTTTCGACTTCGATGCGGTCATCAAAAATACGGATAAAAATATCGCGATTCAAGCGATAGTCGCGATGGATTACTGCATTCACAATCGCTTCTGTGACGACGCGCCGAGGATATAGGTGACGCGATTTGAAGCCGCTGCCTTGTAGCGTAATGCCTTGTGCAAGTGCGTCCATTACAACATTTGTAGCAAGATCGATTTGCACAATCAACGGCCCACGAATAGTGCGCGCCGCCATGCGTAAATTAGGCGTGGCACCAAGTATTACTGCTTTACCGTCGTAAATCATCAAGCGAATATCAGCACGAGTTTCATGCGCTGCTAACAAACTGCCCGGCTCCTCGGCGAATAACAATACCGCCGCGCGGGTTGGCTGTATGACGCTATCGACTTCCTTGGCTAGCCCGATTTTTTCAAGCTGCTCCGCAAAGGTGCCCGTACGTATTCCGCGTGCAGTGGCAAATTGTAGCCAGACAGGCGTCTCCAACAGCGAAAGCTTGATGGGTATCGGTTCACTTGCGGCACTTCTAACGCCGCGTCGGTAAGTTAGGTCAGTAATCTCCACCGCACTTAGCTGGCGGTTACTCGCATCCATGCGCGTCCACGTGCCATTACCAACGATAGAGTGTACCTGCTCACTCTTATCCACTTGCAACATCACAATATGTCCAGCCTCACCATTGTACAAAGTGCAGGGCAATCGCCACCAACGTAGTGCCGTGATGGCGGGAGCAAAGGCATTCATCAGCAGGCGACGAAAATCATCAAAGCCCTCCGCGTTTTCTTCAATGCCGAATAGGCGAGACGCAGGCTTTGCTGTGGCGGAAAGCGCCTTTTCATCGCCTACACCAAGTATTAGCCAGCCACCTTCGCTATTCGCAAACGCACATATCGTTTCCAGCTTACGCGTATGCTTTGCGCCAATCCGTTTAAAATCCAGCGTGCGGCTTTCTTTGCCCATGAGTAACCGAGCGACGATTGGGCCAGATTGCGCTAAGTTGAGTTCTACCATTGGTTATCTCTTCAACCGTGGATTCATAACATCGCGCAACTGATCCGCCACCAGGTTAATCGACATCACCGTAATGAGTAACGCCAAGCCCGGGTAGAACGATATCCAATATTTACCGCTCATTAGATAGGTGAAGCCGTTCGAGATTAACAGACCGAGAGATGGCTCGGTAACGGGCATGCCTAAGCCTAGGAAGGATAGGGTGGCTTCTAATGAAATGGCGTGCGCAACCTGTACGGTGGCGACAACGATGAGTGGCGGCAAACAATTTGGTAGCATGTGGCGAAACACGATGCGGGTTTGTGAAAGCGCTAATACGGTGGCGGCCTCCACATATTCTTTTTGTCGCTCAACCAAAGCTGCGGCGCGCACGGTTCTGGCGTAGTAAGCCCATTGCACCGTGACAAGCGCGATGATGACTTTATCTACACCTTGGCCGAACACCGCTAACAAAATCAGCGCAATTAAAATCGCTGGAAATGACAGCTGAATATCAACCACGCGCATGATGAGCGTATCGACCCAGCCACCAAAATAGGCGGCCAACATGCCAAACACTAAGCCGATTGAAAGCGCAAATACGGTTGATAGAACGCCCACGCCCAGCGAGGTGCGTAGCCCGTAAAAAATGCCAGACAACATATCGCGGCCTTGATCGTCCGTGCCTAACAAAAATGTTTTGCCGGCCATTGATTTTTCACCCGGCGCTAATTTGCCGTCGAGCAAATCGAGCTGGCTTAAATCAAACGGATTTTGTGGCGACAACCAAGGGGCGGCGAGTGCGACAAACACCACCAGCAGCAAGAGGCCGAGACCCACGAGCGCTAATTTTGATTCGGCGAATTCTAGCCAAAATCGTTTTAACGGCGACTCCACCATCAATGGCCTCCGCCAGCAGTCGTGCCGAGCCGGACACGCGGGTCAAGCCATGAGTAAATGATATCGACCGCAAAATTGATAAACACAAATAGCGTGACGATCACCATCAAATACGCCACGATCACCGGGCGGTCTAACTGGTTAATGGAGTCAATCAAAAGCTTGCCGGTACCAGGCCAGGCGAAAATAGATTCAGTCACAATCGCAAACGCAATCACCGAGCCAAACTCCAAGCCGATCACGGTGACGATCGGGATCATAATATTTTTTAGCATATGCACGCCGATAACGCGCGTGTTGGATAACCCTTTGGCGCGGGCAAATTTAATGTAATCCTGCAATATCGTTTCGCGTACTTGCGCGCGCGTGAGTCTTATCAATAACGATAATTTGAATAGCGCTAAATTGAGTGCGGGCATCATCAAGTGCGATAACCCATCGGCTGACAAAAAGCTTACGGGTATGCCGAATAAGAGCGTAGTTTCACCGCGACCATTTGAGGGTAGCCAACCGAGCTGCACTGCAAAAAACATAATGAGAATGAGTCCCACCCAAAATGTCGGCAATGAAAACCCAATAATTGAGATGGCCATAATGCTGCGGCCAATCAATGAATCGGGCTTCAACCCAGCAATCATGCCCAGCGGAATACCGAATAGCACCGCGATTACCATCGCGCTAAAGGCGAGCTCAAGTGTGGCCGGCATTTTTGACATGATGAGATCAAGCGCGGACGTGCCATACACAAATGATTTGCCTAGATCGCCCGTCACCGCACCTTTGAGAAATATCCAGTATTGCTCGATGATCGGTTTATCCAGACCCAATGCGATCGTAGCGCGTGCGCGTTCAACCTCATCGGCCTGCGGATTAATGAGCATCTCGACCGGGTTGCCAATCGCAAACACGCCCAAAAAAACGATGAGCGACATCACCAATAGCACGACACCCGATTGGGTGAGACGATGAATAAAGTAGGTAAACATTTTCCTAAAAAGGTGCGTGGTGAACGGGCGTGATGAACGCGCGTGACGGTGGCTTACTTAATAGGCTTTAACCCCATCGCTAACGTGTACTGATCGGTGCGTGCGGTGTATTTCAAGCCTTTTGCCGCCGCCCAAGTGGAGACTTCGTAATGTAGCGGGATCAAGCCCACATCATCCATCACCATTTCAGCGGCACGAATAATCGCGACTTCACGCTTTTTATCGTCCATCGTTACCAGTGCTTCGGCGAGTAATTTATCGAAGGCAGGGTTGGTGTAGCGCCCACGGTTCGTCACTCCCATGCCTTTGGCCGCGTCAAATGTTGCCAACAGCGAGCGCATGGCCGAGCCTTGCTCACCTGATTCTGTGCCCCAGCCGAGCAGCATGTAGCCGAACTCTAGCTTGGTGGCGCGGGTGAAATAAACGGCGGAAGGCATGGTCTCGACCTTCACATCAATGCCGATACGCGAAACCATTTGTGCCAGTGCTTGCGCAATATTGGCGTCATTAATGTAGCGATTGTTTGGCCCGTGAATCGTCATGGCAAATCCATTCGGGTAACCGGCTTCGGCTAATAGTTTTTTAGCGCCCTCGGCATCAAATTTCATTGGCGTTAATTTTTTGCTCGTGCCATAAAAAATGGTCGGCAATAGTTGTGCAGCGGATTGCGCTTTACCTTCCATCACGCGCGACACAATCGCATCGCGGTTAATAGCCATGGATAACGCACGACGCACACGCACATCGCGGAATGGGTTTTTATCGAGTTGTTTACCGTCTTTGGCGAATACAAATGGCGGGGATTTTTCCGTACTCTGATTGAGGTGAACGTAAATCACGCGGTTAGAAATTTTGTCCACGATATTGTATTTGGGGTCTTTCGATAGCTTGGCAATATCGGCTGTTGGCACGGTCTCGATCATCTGCACATCGCCGGATAGTAATGCCGCCACGCGCGCCGCCGGGTTGGTGAGCATTTTGAAGGTGACAACATCCCACGGCTCCTCGCCGCCCCAATAGCCATAGTTGGCTTTTAATACCACGCGCTGGTTGGGGCTGTATTCTTGAAATTTGTACGCGCCCGTGCCGATGGCAGCACGACCCGCGTTGTAATCTTCAGTGGTGGCTTTTTCACCGATTTTTTTCGACACAATCATTACCGTCGATAAATCGGACGGTAACAACACATGGGGTGTTGCCGTGCTGAATTGAATGGTGTGCGGGTTGATAATTTTTATGTCGACAATCGCACGGGTAAAGGTAGCGAACGATGACGGGCTATTTGGCACATTCGGCACACGCTTTAAGGTGAAGGCAATATCCTCCGCCGTGAAGGGCGAGCCATCATGCCAACGCACGTTTTGACGGAGCTTAAACTCCCACGTTAAGTCGTTTATCGCCCGCCATGAGAGCGCTAAACCTGGCGTGAATTTTTGATTGTCATCGGTTTTCACCAGCGTTTCAAACACATGCCGCAACATCGCATTGTTAGGGCCAACATTGTGATAATGCGGGTCCATCGACGTAATGGCAGCTTGCAAGCCAATTGAAATATCACGTGCTTTTGTTGTGCTGGTTGCGTTTTTTGTTGTACTAGTCGCCCCAGTTTGTGCAGATACGCTCAGCGAAATTAATAACGTCATGCCAAACAACATCATTGTGCGAATCATAGCCGCCCCCTATATTTGTGATGCCTGATAATATCCGAAACACTACACACACTGAAAAAGACCACTGCACAACTACTGCGCGGTCAAATTTCCGCGTTGCGCGGTGCTCGAAATCCTCATGCACAACAACGTGCATTGCGGTTTCTGTGCGCCGTGCGCCTTGAACTTTGACCGCTCGCTACGTTGTGCAGAGGTTTTAAAAAGGCGAGCGAATGGGAATGATTGAAAATTTCGAGGCGATGTTAGCGAGCGGTAAAGATTCCGCGTTGCTCAGGTTTTCATTGGGCAATGCGTATATGCAATCTGCTGATGCCTCGCACCTCACCATTGCCATCACGCATTTGTGCGCGGCTGTAAAACAAGATAGCGATTACTCTGCCGCGTGGAAATTACTCGGTAAGGCATATGTTGCCAATGCGAATATCGATGACGCCAAAACCGCTTATGAGGAAGGCATTCGGGCGGCTAACGCGAAAGGCGATAAACAAGCGGCGAAAGAGATGACTGTGTTTTTGAAGCGTTTGAATAACGTCAGCAATTAGGCAAATGTAAAACTCGCCTATTGGCGGGCGTTTCCAATCATTATTGATTCAAAACGCCAGCCAATAGGCAAGTTTTTAATTTAATAGTTCCTACATCTGCTTAAATAAGTGCGTGAAATTGCGGCTTACCGTGAGAATTTCGTCGCGACCTTTAACCTTCAAATCGGCCTGATCGCGACTACCACGCACGACACCAGCGATCGCGCGAGTATTGATGATGGTCGCCCGGTGGATTTGCCAAAAGCGGTTCGGGTCAAGTTCAGTTAAAAGCTCTTTAATGGATTTGCGAATCAACACTTCACTATCGTCGAGCACCACGCATGTGTATTTTTCGTCGGATCGAAAATACAACACGTCATCAATTGGAATCAATCTTACGGTTTGCCCGACGCTGGCTTTGATCCACTGCAAATAGGCGCTACTAGGCTGCAATTTTTCGTTGATTTGGCGGATAGCATTGGCCAAGGCAGCACTGGTATCGCGTTGAACAATGTCTGAAACGCCGTGCTGGGTGCGAGCCTTCAGGCGGTCGATGGTTTCGCTTAAACGCTCGATGTCATACGGCTTTAATACATAGTCGATTGCGCCGCGATGAAATGCCTCAATTGCGTATTGATCGTAGGCGGTGACAAATACAATCTCCACAGGGCGACGAGTGGACTTAGCCAACGCGCTAATTGCCTTCGCCGCATCCAAGCCATTCATGAGTGGCATGTGAATATCAAGAAACACAATATCGGGCTGATGCGTCTCATAAAGCGAGACCGCCAGTGCGCCATTAGCGGCATCAGCCGCAATATCGAGTTCAGGCCAGCCTTTAGCGAGTCGTAACCGTAGCTGTTCGCGCAACAGCGGTTCGTCATCAGCAATGAGCGCAGTTGTTATACCGGTCATTGTTGTATCGAGATCGTCGCAATCACACCGGACGGCATATTCTCGGTGAGTTGTAAATGCGCCGCCTTGCCGTAAAGGGTAGCTAGACGTTCACGAATATTGGTGAGACCCACACCAATACTTTTTGCCATCGATAGGCCGCGCCCCGTGTCTGCGACGCTTACATCCAACATGCCATCGGTGAGGCTGGCGGTAATGGTAATTTGTCCGCCATCGGGCGCCGGATCAAGCCCGTGTTTAATCGCATTTTCGATTAAGGTTAATAACATCATCGGCGGAAATGGGATGTGCGCGAGCGGCTCCGGCAACGTCACAGACACGTTAAGGCGCGAACCCATGCGCACTTTTTGAATATCCAAGTAAGCCGTCGCCATCTTTATTTCGCGCCCAAGGGTGGAGCTACCCTCGCGCATTTCAGGGAGCGCCGCACGTAAATAGGTGATGAGGCTTTGCAGTGTTGCGCTCGCCAGCGGCGGGTTTGATTCGGTTAAATGTTGCACATTGGCAAGGGTATTAAATAAAAAATGCGGCTCTATCTGTGCCTGCATTAATTTTAAGCGCGAGGCGAGCACCTGCTTCTCTAACTCGTAGCGGGCGGACTCGGCTTTTGCAATATCCGCATCTGCACGCGCCGCACGGCTACGATAAACCAAGAGCGTTGCCGTCACCGCACCGATGCCGATGCCCACCGCCGTAAAGAGCAAAATACCAAAAAACATGCGATCAGTCGCAAACATTTGCATGAGGCTACGACCAATAATGAGCCCCGAAATGACCGTTCCCACAAACGCGCCGAGTGCGACCGCGATCAATTGGGTGGTGAGCAAACTAAGCGTTGGTCGAGCCGCGCCGTCCGTTGCCCGACGCCACCATAGGTCTGCGGTTAAGAATGTCACTAACATCACCAGCGCAACAATAAAAAGGCGATGCCACAACCGCCAAAAACGCTCGCTATCGCTAGGACAGACGGTTTCGTACGCTTGCAGCGCTGATGCCGCCAGTTTGGCAGCGCATTCTCGTCCGCCAGAAAAGTACGGCATTAAAATCAAGACTGCCAGTGTAGTTAAACCCGCAAGCAAAATGATCTGATGCCAATGTAGGCGACGAAAAAAAGCCAAGAAAAATGATGGCGCGGTTTGCATACTTAAGAGGATACCGCGAATGAAAATAGTTGCCACGTAACAGGCGACAGAGCGCGGAAAAAAGCCTATTAACGACGACTATCGTAGCGCTACTAAGCGAGCGGCGGGTGGCGAAGTGCTGCCAAGGCGTGGACGCACGAGCCGTGATGGCGTGCGATGCGGAAGTGCGGCGGCAGCAATGCGTACCGTTGTGGAGATGTCACTTGGTTTACCAAACCCACTCGCGGCTAATTTGCCAACCGCTGAGATGGTTTGTAATCGACGCGTAGCAACGGGAACGTCAGCGGTTTGAAGTGTTTCGATTAACGCGTCATCAGGCTTATAGGCAAGCACTTGCTGAGCGAAACGCAGCAAGCGATTAGGCCATCGATGAGGTTGAAAGATGTTCATGTCGGCTTAACGAGGTTGATGAAGTTAAGACAACAGTTTGATTGCCAAATGTGAAAAGAAAGTGACAACGCCGACAGTAATTTATGGCGACAAAGTTATACGCCCACTGGGTGTGCTGAGTGAGCCTCTGATTTGGTAAGAAGTGAGCCCGCCACCATGCCGATAACTGCCATGATGACCCCCGCTAACTGGGCTGGAAATTGTTCACCTAACGGGGAGAGCAAAAATAGTAACCACGTTGCGATACCCAGCACAATGGAGACGATTGCACCTTGACGGTTCGCCCGCGGCCAGTACAGCCCTGCTACTAATGGCGTCAGGGCGCCACATAATGTAACTTGATACGCGGAGGACACCATTTCATAGATTGGGGTGCCCTGCATCACGATCGCATAGGTTAAGACGATGGCGGTGAACACCACCAAGGTGACGCGAAACGCAAATAGTCGCTCTTTGTCGGTGATATCAGGGCGGATATTTTTGTAAATATTTTCAACAAAACTTGTCGATGGCGCGAGTAGTGTGGCCGATGCGGTGGATTTAATCGCCGACAAGAGCGCACCAAAGAATAGTATCTGCGCCCAAAACGGCATATAGGTGAGGATGAGGGTGGGCAATATGCGTTGTGGATCGTCGGCCAATAAACGCTTGGTTTCGACGGGCATGATTAGCACCGCGCACGCCACAATAAACATTGGTACGAACGCAAACGCGAAATACGAGAGTCCGCCAATAATCGCGCCGCGAGAGGCAGTTTTGGCATCTTTAGCCGACATGACGCGCTGAAAAATATCTTGCTGTGGGATCGAACCCAGCATCATGGTGATGGCGGCGGCGAAAAAGAACAGCACATCGTGAAGCTTAGGCTCTGGAAAAAACCGAAACCAATCGTTAGATGCAGCCAAATCATAGACTTTGGTGGGTCCACCAGCCATATCTCCCGCCAAGTACGCGATGATTGATAGCCCCACCACCAGCACAATCATCTGAATAAAGTCGGTCCATGCAATGGCCAACATGCCGCCTACCACTACATATAAGAGCACCGCCAAAGTACCAATGACCATGCCAGTCTGGATGGAAATCTCACCCGCGGAGACCACGTTAAACACCAATCCAAGTGCGGTAATTTGCGCGGCCACCCAGCCAAGATAAGAGGCGATGATGGCGATAGAGCAAAAAATCTCCACCGTTTTGCCATAGCGTTGACGAAAATAGTCGCCGATCGTGAGTAGCGACATTTTGTAAAGCTTGGCGGCAAAAAATAACCCGACAAACACTAAACACATCGATGCGCCGAATGGGTCCTCCACCACATTGTTTAACCCACCTTGGACAAATTTGGCTGAAATGCCCAGCACGGTTTCGGCACCAAACCATGTGGCAAAGGTGGTGGTTACGATCATGATGAGCGGCAGGCTACGTCCAGCCAAGGCAAAGTCGGTAGATGTTTTTACCCGCGTGCCTGCGTAAACGCCGAGTGCCAAGGTGGCGAATAGGTAGAAAACGACTAAGGCAAGTAGTGTTGTCATGGCGGCGTATGGAGGGTTTTAGAAAACTAGCGTTGAAATTACGACCAAAATAATAACAAATACAAGTAGAGCACCGCCACAGCGCCAAATAAGCCCACAAGTATCGCGATTAACATTGTTTGCAGCCGCTGCGTTTTATTGACACGTTGAATCGCGCTCTCAATTGCCGCTAATTGATCGGACGGATTATTTTCTAGTGCGCGATGTACCAAGCGCGGCAGTTCTGGAATCATGCCTGTCCAAAGCACGCCCTCTTTACGAATTTGTTTGACCAAACCACGCAAGCCAATTTGCTCGTCCATCCATTTTTTTAAAATCGGTTGCGCGACGGGACGCAAATCAAGTTGCGGATAAAGTTGCCTACCGAGCCCTTCGACTTGGAGCAGGGTTTTTTGCAGGAGTACTAATTGCGGCTGAATTTCCATGCGAAAACGTCGTGACACTTCAAACAGTCGTAGCAGTACATTGCCAAAATAAATTTCGTTTAACGGCTTATCAAATATCGGCTCACAAACGCTGCGAATGGCGGACTCAAATTCATCAACTCGGGTATTTTTCGGTACCCATCCTGCTTCAATATGAGCAATCGCTACCGCCTTGTAATCGCGCGCAAAAAACGCGGCAAAATTGCGCGCTAAATAGCTTTTATCGGCATCAGATAACGTGCCCATGATGCCAAAATCAACACCCGAATAAATGCCATCACGACCAACAAATATATTGCCAGGATGCATATCAGCATGAAAATAACCATCACGAAAAACTTGGGTAAAAAAGATTTTTACCCCGTCAGTGGCAAGTCTGGCGAGATCAATATTGTGTAGAAGCAGTTGCTCGACATCGTTGACTTGTATCGCGTCAATACGCTCCATCACCATGAGGCTGCGTGAAGTGAAATCAAAAAAAACTTCCGGCACATAAAGTAATGTGCCATCGGCAAAGTTACGCCGCAGCGTGGAGGCATTTGCCGCTTCGCGTACTAAATCAAGCTCGTCATGAAGCGACTTATCAAACTCTGCCACCACTTCATTTGGACGCAACCGTTTGCCGTCGTCAAACAGCGCTTCAACTAAATCTGCGACCACATACAATAAGCCGATATCTTTATCGATAGCAGCGTGAATATCAGGACGCAAAATTTTGACCGCCACTTCACGCCCGCCGTGTTTGCCAACCGGGTTGGTGAGTGCGATGGTGGCGAAATGTACCTGTGCAATAGAAGCGGAGGCAACTGGCGTCATGTCGAAAGCCGCAAAAATATCGCGCCAAGTATGACCGTTTTTATCATCGAAGGCTTCCACCAAACGCTTCACGACATCAGCCTCAGCAAACGGCGGCACGCGGTCTTGTAGTCTGGCTAATTCACTGGCTATATCGGCTGGTACTAAATCAGGCCGGGTGGATAATATTTGGCCGAATTTAATGAAGATAGGGCCTAGCGCCTCAAGCGCTAAGCGAAGTCTGACCGCACGAGATTCACTCAAACGACGGTAAAAAAAACACCAGCGAATGGCGCTTTTTGCAATGCCTGCCGGTAAAAATTCATCCAGCCCGTGACGAATCACGACCCGACTAATTTTGATTAAACGTAATAAACGCATTGGCGTATTTAGGGAGAAATTCAGTTGACAATAACGTACGCAGTCTTTTTTATTCTGCTTTATTTTGTTTTGCGTGCAGCAGGTTTTTTAGCGGCTACTTTTTTTGCAACTTTCGCCGCCGTTTTACGTTTAGGCTTGGCTTTAGTTACAAACCCACCTTTTTCTTCGATCAAGGCAAGCGCTTCTTCAAGCGTAATTGAGTCAGCTTTATCTTTGTCTGGCAGCGTGGCATTCGTGTCGCCGTGTTTCACATATGGGCCATAGCGGCCTGAGTAAACGCTGACGGGCAGATTATCGTCGGGATGGTTGCCGAGAATGCGTAACGCGCCAGCATTTGCACTCGCAACTTTGGCGGATTTATCTTTGGCTGTTTTAGGGTCGCGCTCTTCGAATTCAAAACCAATCTTGCCATCGGGCTGCTTGACCAAAAAGGCGGAGAATGGCCGGCCTTTTTTGCTAATAAATTTTTCCAGTAACGGCGTTTTGCCGGTTTCAAGCAGTGCCACCATTTCTTCTCGCGCAATGGTGCGCTTTAGTATCATGCGGCCTGAGCGAAAATCACAGGTGCGGGTCGGACCGACCGCTTTTTCGCATGCATACGCGTTGGGCATTTCATAAACAGTCGAATTGCATTTGGGGCAAGGACCGATGGCTTCTAAAGCGGTGAAGTCAACTTCGCTATCGTCGTTAGCACCATCGCCCCAAGAGAATTCGAGCGCAAATTCTTTATTTAAAATGAGATTGGCAGAGAACGCACGACCCTGGCGGCTGCGAAAGCCCTCAAGTGGTCCAATTTCACGGGTGGTGATTAAGGCTTCGGCTTCGCTTACTTCTAACTGTCGCCCAGCTAAGATTTTCCAAAAAGCAAAATCGCATTTCACGCAGTTAAACTTTTTATAATTTTCATGCACCTCGCCGCCACACTTTGGGCATGGCACAGCTAATACGCCGAAGTCGCCGGGTATCGTATCGTGCTCAAAGTTTTTTGCTTGGCCAACAATATGCTCAGTCATGTCCACAATTTCGGCCATGAATTTTTCGCGCGACATTTTGTTTTGCTGCATGAGTGCTAATTTTTGCTCCCACTCGGCGGTGAGTTCCGGCGAATACAATTCAGGAATGCCTAAGCCATGCAGCGCAATCATGAGCGACGATGCTTTTGCGGTGGGAATTAATTCGCGACCTTCGCGGTGAATATATTTTTCGTAGAGTAAACCCTCAATGGTAGCCGCACGGGTGGCTGGTGTGCCCAAACCTTTTTCTTTCATCGCCGCGCGTAGCTCGTCGTCATCAATCGCTTTGCCGGCGCCTTCCATTGCAGAAAGCAATGTGGCTTCAGAATAACGTGCTGGTGGTTTGGTGGTGTTGGCTTTGACTTCCACCGTTTCGGTGTTGACTTTTTCGCCTTGCTTCACCGCCGATAGATTGGTGGATGCGGTTTCATCATCGGCGTCGCGCCCATATACAGCGAGCCAGCCGGGGTTGACCAATACTTTTCCTTCGGATTTGAAGGCGACATTCTCCACTCGCGTGATGCGTGTGGTTTGCATAAATTCAGCCGACGGATAAAACACCGCCAGAAAGCGTTTTACGACAAAATCGTATAGTTTTTGCTCAATCTCGTTAAGCGACTTTGGCGCTTGCTGGGTCGGGATGATCGCAAAGTGATCCGAGATTTTGGTGTTGTCAAAAATCCGCTTGTTCGGTTTTACCCAACCGCTATCGAGCACTTTTTTCGCCGCCACATTGTATTCCCCTTCTTTTAACATCTCCAAGGTTTGCTTGACAGTGGGAATGTAATCTTCTGGCAGCGCACGCGCGTCAGTTCGTGGGTAAGTTAATACTTTGTGTTTTTCGTAGAGCGCTTGCGCTAAACCTAATGTGGTCTTGGCGGAAAAGCCAAAGCGCGAATTGGCCTCGCGCTGAAGGGAGGTTAAATCAAACAGTAGCGGCGAGGCTTGTGTAGTCGGCTTGGCTTCTTCTTCAACAATGCCGGGCTTACCCAAGCATTTAGTGACCAATGCACGCGCACTTTTTTCATTCCATAGGCGCTCGGCCTTAAGCTGTTCGTCATCGTCTGATTTTTTGTATTTTTCATCAAAGTAACGACCCATGTAGTCGCCACCGCTAGCAGAAAAATTCGCGTGGACTTCCCAAAAATCGCGCGGCTTAAACGCTTTGATGCGCTCTTCGCGCTCAACCATGATGGCCAGGGTCGGCGTTTGCACGCGTCCAACGGTGGTGAGCTGAAAGCCACCGGATTTGGAATTAAACGCACTCATGGCGCGCGTGCCGTTTATGCCAACTAACCAGTCAGACTCCGAGCGACAAACGGCTGCGTCGGATAAGCCCTGCATGGCTTCGGACGACAATAATTTGGTAAAACCTTCTTTTATTGCCGGCTGCGTCATTGACTGTAGCCAGAGACGCTTTACCGGCTGCTTGGCTTTTGCGTATTGTGCGATGTAGCGAAAAATGAGTTCGCCCTCCCGTCCCGCGTCACAAGCATTAATTAAGCCGGTAACGTCTTTACGCTTAATGAGTTTAAGCAATACTTTTAAGCGCGACTCTGTTTTCTCAATCGGGCGAAGTGCGAAGTAAGATGGGATGGCAGGCAGATGTGCGAATGTCCATTTGCCGCGTTTGACTTCTTCTTCTTCCGGCATCGCGATTTCGACCAGATGGCCGACAGCAGAGGAGAGGACATATTCTTCAGACTCAAAAAAATCCGCATGTTTGGTGAACCCGCCAAGTGCTTTGGCGATGTCGTTGGCAACCGATGGTTTTTCAGCAATGATGAGACTTTTCGACATGAGGGTTGTGGCTTTCTGTAGGTTAGTTCACGCGTACGTCACGGCCATCACAGCCGAACGTGGGGCGCACATAATGGCGCGGAATGTGGTGAAACGCAAGGGAATATTTTTTTGAGCCAATTTTAAAAGCCTCCATTTGGCGGGCGTTTTCAGCAGCTTTTGGTTGGAAATGCTCGTCAATAAAAGAGAGTTGCCAACGAGACGTTTGGCGCGTTTATGCAGCGCCAAGTTGATTTCGCACGCTAGCCAGATAGCCGCTGATACTTCCCGCCCGCAATTTGCGCGATACGTCCATCGAGCTCTAGGGACATGAGTTTTGCGGCTAATAAATGAGTAGCGGTGTTGGTGCGGATGGCAATTTCATCAACCGTGACGGCGTCGAAGCCGATTGCCAAGAGTATTGGGTCGTCTAGGTCGTTGGCGGTTACGGTTGGTTTTGCAGCGGCGGTGCTAGCAGCAGAATGAGTCCAGTGCAGCTCCGACAGAATGTCATTAGCGTCATCGACTAATTTAGCGCCTTGCTTAATTAAATGGTGTGCGCCTTTAGAGAACGGCGAGTGAATTGAGCCCGGTATCGCAAACACTTCGCGACCTTGTTCGCCAGCTTGGCGTGCGGTAATCAGGGAGCCGGATGCGAGTGCCGCTTCAACCACCAGCACCCCGCGCGATAGTCCGCTAATGATGCGGTTACGGCGCGGAAAGTTACTCGCAATCGGCGGCGTGCCCATGGAAAATTCGGAAATAATGAGCCCGTTGATTGAAATTTCTTGGGCTAAGGATTTGTTGCGTGCGGGATAAACTAAGTCTAATCCGGTGCCCACGACCGCGATAGTGGACGCTGCACCAGCGAGTCCACCGCGATGCGCCGCCGCGTCAATGCCCAGCGCCAAACCCGAAACAATAGTGAGCCCTGCGTCGGATAATGCGCGCGAAAATGCTTCGGCATTTTGTACGCCACCAGGCGTCGCGTTGCGACTACCGACAACAGCAATGGCGCTGCGATTGAGTAATTCGCGCCGACCTTTTAGGTATAGCAATGGCGGCGGGTCGGCGATTTCAAGCAGTTGGGATGGATAATCATCATCGGCGAGCGTCACCAAATGGTTTGATTCAAGTGCTAGCCATTTTAAGGAAAGTGCTAATTTCTCAGCGTGTTTTTCAGCAGTTGCGCTTTCAAGAATACAAGTGGCGGCTTTAGCGGAAACCACGCGCGAAAGGGCTGCGTGAGATAGTGTAAAAACGGCAGTCGGGGAGCCAAACTCGCGTAACAGCTGTCGAATGCCGTCGCCACCCAAATTAGGAACGAGGTCAAGAGACAACCAACTGGCGGGGTCGAGCCCGCTATCGGGAAGTGGCATGGGTTAAGGTCGAATTTTTTAGAGGATGGATCAGAAATGAAAACGCGCGAGTTAAGTCGCGCGTTTTTCGTTACATATTAGTCTAATGGTTACGCAAAATTTAAGGCGAAACAACCCTGTCGCCAATTTTTACCGTGCGCTTTGACGACATCACCAGCGCATATGAGACCCGCTCAAACACTCGGAATACAACGGTCAAGCCATTACGTTCAAGTGGCAGCGTAATCTCAGACGGTACGCCATCTTTGCTACGGCGAAGTGCGGCGGGCAGATAGCTTGAAAATGAATGCCGCGCCTCGTCCTCGCCGGTGTTGGTGGTGACGACGTCGCCGCCATGCTGTGCGGCTAATACGTGACCAATCTCTATGCCATCGCGGCTACCAAGATTTGTCACGATGATGGAATACTGCGCACTTTCGGCAACGCCGCCAAGTACCGAGATAATCTTGCCATTCACGCTAGTACCGGGAGGACGCGGACTATAAAGAGGCAATGTGGCTTCACCTTGAGGGGTAAGCCTATCTCCACGGTTAATTTCTTGGGTTGATTTGGTTATTTCAAGTGTGGCGGGGCCGTTCTTGCCTTCCCCAAATCGGGTGACTTTGGCATCGCCTAAGTAAATGGCTTCGTAGCCCAAAATTTCCTCTGTTCCAGGGTTTTTCAGCGCTTTGCCTGGACGATAAATCTGCCAGCGTAGGCCTTGATCAGGCTTAATGCCTAAGCCATAAATCACATTGCCTGCACCCACAATTACCCGGCTATCTTCTGAGGCGACAATGCGCGGTGCGGTATTGAGCGCGCCTTGGCTCACGACTAATGGTGCTGATAAAAACGGGCTAATGACACTCGCTGGAATAGACGGAATGGCTTCGCTGATGACTTCTGAGCGAATGCGTGGCGAGAGTCTACCGGTGCCGCTACTCGCGTCGCCGCGACCGGCAATTAATAGGAGGGGCTTGCCAGAGGCATCAAATGAAAGCTTAACAACATCGCCAGGATAAATTAAGTGCGGATTTTTGATTTGGTCACGATTCATGTTCCAAATCTCAGGCCAACGCCACGGCTCTTTTAAAAATTTGCCAGAAATATCCCAAAGCGTATCACCCTTAACTACCGTGTAAATCGTTGGCGCATCGTTGGCGAGCAATAAGGGATTATTTGCGGCAGAGACTTTTGATGCGGGTGCGCCTTGATCGAGAACGGGCTGAGCGAACACTGGCGCAAGCGTAATGGTTGCCGCAAGTGCTACAAATCCAAGGCTAGTAAAAACGACGCTACGCTTAATTTTTGTCATGGCCTGTTTACCTTCGCGAGGTCTTTTGAGCCGCCGTATGAAAAAAATCACGACGCGCGGCAGGGTGTGGCAAATGAAATAGATGGTTGATAACGGCCTTGTGAGACCGAAAAGCCCAAAATCAACGAAGAAAAATGACTGATCGCCCAGTCGCCTGATGCAATCAAATTTGCCTTAATCGATGACTTCTAATAGACTTGTCAGTCAGCAAGTTGAAGTGAAGGGATGTAAATCCCTTTGAAAACCCCTACTTCTACTTGCCGCAAACTTAATGTAACACATCAGATTCTGCACCTAATTTATTCAATTCGCAAGCAATTATGGCTATTTTAGACGTTCTAAGCTACCCCGATCCCCTCCTGCAACGCATTGCCGAGCCCGTCAAGATAATTGACAATAAAATCAAGAAGTTAGTTGATGATATGGCTGAAACGATGTACGCCGCGCCAGGAATCGGGCTGGCCGCAACACAGGTGGGCGAATTAAAGCGCCTGATGGTGATAGACATCACGGAAGAGAAAAATCAGCTCCGTGTGTTCATCAATCCCGAAATTATTCGTAAAGAAGGCACCGCTATCAATGAAGAAGGCTGCTTGTCTGTGCCCGGTTTCTACGACAAAGTTGAGCGTGCTGAGACCGTAATGGTGACAGCCCTTGATCGCGATGGTCAGCGCTTTACGATCAATGCATCGGGTTTGTTGGCGGTGTGTATTCAGCATGAGATTGATCATTTAGATGGTCATGTGTTTGTCGAATATTTGTCGCCGCTCAAATCAAATCGTATTCGCAACAAGTTAATTAAACGCCAGCGCGAGCTAGATCGTGAAGCAGAAATGGCTTCCCCACGTCGGCGCGTATCGGCACAATCCGCACGTGTGTAGTTTTTAATTTGTTGTAAGTTTTACCTGACGCCGACCGAAGGGTCGGCGTTTTCGTTTACAAGTTGTTTGTCTTTCATAAACCTTCAACGCATGTTCACGCGCTAAATGAAAATCATTTTTGCGGGCACACCACCTTTTGCAGCTGCCGCCCTTATCGCACTTCACGCCGCCGGGCATGAGATAGCACTGGTGCTGTCGCAGCCTGACAGGCCGTCTGGGCGCGGCCTGAAACTCACCGCCTCTGCGGTTTCATTAACGGCGACCCAGTTTAATTTGCGCGTTGAAAAACCCGCCAGCTTAAAAACCCTTGAAGCGCAGGAGCTGGTGCGCGACGTAAACGCCGACATCATCGTGGTGGCGGCCTATGGCTTGTTGTTGCCGCAAGCCGTGCTAGATATGCCGCGCTTCGGCTGTATCAATATTCATGGCTCATTGTTGCCGCGCTGGCGCGGCGCAGCACCGGTGCAGCGCGCGATTGAGGCGGGTGATACGCATACCGGTATCGATATCATGCAGATGGAAGCGGGGCTTGATACCGGGCCTGTATTGCTTGAGGAGAAAGTGGCTATCGCCCCGGATGACACCAGCGCGACTTTATTTGCCAAACTTAGCGAGGTGGGTGCATCAGCCGTTGTTACGGCTCTAGCACAATATGCGCAACTTCGACCTCAAATACAATCTGAACTTGGCGTCACCTACGCCAAGAAAATTGAGAAAGCAGAAGCCTTAATCAAATGGCATGAAAGTGCCGCAGCGATTGCGCGCCGCATTCGTGCGTTTGATCCTTTCCCCGGCTGTGAAATGATTATAAATAAAGAGAAAGTCAAGATATGGCGGGCAGTTGCGGCACATAATGCTTCAAACGCCTCACCAGGTCTAGTGATTGATATATCAGCGAATGACTTCACGGTTTCCTGCGCTGAAGGCGCATTACGCATTACTACAGTGCAACGCCCAGGCGGCAAACGTATCAGCGCAGCTGATTACTTACGCGCAACCAAGATTTTAATAGGAGCAAACTGCAATGAAACATGAGAAATCCGCCTCTGTGGCCAGTGCAACGTCAAGCATGGTCGCCGGTATGGTGGCGGTGCAAATTGCCGCAGCAGAGATTGTTGGTCGCGTGTTGGGCGGGAAAAATTTGGACCGCGAATTGGCCGACGCCCTCACCAAACATCGCACCTTGTCGCCTAATGAGCGTCAAGCGGTGCATTCAATTTCGTTCGACACCCTGCGTCACTATGGATTATTAAATGCGCAGCTTGATATGTTGCTCGCGGCTCCGCTGACCGATGCGCCAGTGAGACATTTGCTGCTTGTCGCGCTTTCGCAATTACAGTTTTCACGCGTAGCCGCACACACGGTTGTAGATCACGCGGTGAATGCGGCGGTCGGCATGGGTTATGCACGCGCCAAAGGGTTGGCGAATGCGGTGTTAAGAAATTATTTGCGTACACCTGATAAATTTGCCCGCGAGCGATTCAAAGATGCGGTTGCAAAATATGATCATCAGCGTTGGTGGATGACCAGACTCGAAGCTGAACAGCCAGCGCATTGGCAGGGCGTTTTACTCGCTGCACGTGCGCGGCCACCAATGCATTTACGCGTCAATATTCGCAAAACGAACGCGATAGATTATTTGGCGTTATTAGCGAAGGAACATATGTCGGCCATTGCCGTGGGTGAGGCCGCGATTCATTTAGAGGTGCCCGTATCGGTATCGGCTTTACCAAAATTTGCCGATGGTTGGGTGTCGGTGCAAGATAGCGGGGCGCAAATTGCGGCTGTCTTGCTTGATGCACGTGACGGTATGCGAGTGCTAGATGCGTGCGCGGCACCAGGCGGTAAAACTAGTCACATCCTAGAGCGTGCGAATGTTGAAATGGTCGCCATTGATACTGATAAGCTCCGTTTAAAACGCGTGACGGATAATTTAGCGCGACTACAATTAAAAGCCCGCGTTGAAGCCGCTGACGTGGCGAATTTAGATATGTGGTTCAAAGATGGTGTCAAAAAACCGTTTGATCGTATTTTGCTCGACGTGCCATGCTCAGGCTCTGGCGTGACCCGGCGACATCCTGATATTAAGTGGATTCGGCGCGAGACCGATTTGAAGCGTTTCGCCGAAACCCAGCTTCGTCTTCTCAACGGTGTATGGCCAACGCTCGCAAAAGGTGGTGTCTTGTTATACGCCACCTGCTCCGTTTTTGCGGCGGAAAATCAAGATGTGATTGCTGCTTTTTTGGCGGCAGAAAAATCAGCAACGCAAATTGCCACCAAAGTAGCTGACACCACTATGCAGCAAGTTAACCCACAGCCAGACAAGCTAGACGCGCTTTATTTGCCTGATGAACAGCATGATGGTTTTTACTACGCGCTGTTACAAAAATGCTAACGAAAGCCTCAACAAAAACGCCAACAAAAACGCTAAAAACCCCCTAACTTGTCGCCGCGTACAACATCTAGAAAAACACCTTGGCAAGCATGGCTTGCGGCAACGCTGCTCGCGTTTTTTTTAAGCACGCTGCCAACAATTGCCAATGCGGAAGGCGTCCAATTAACGTCAGTCAAACTAGAAAATAGCGATGACGGCATAGAGTTGAATGCTGACTTTGAATTACAACTCTCCACCACGATGCTCGATACCATCCGTCGCGGTGTACCGCTTTATTTTGTAGTGGAGTTTGAATTAACTCGTGCCCGCTGGTATTGGCTCGACGATATTGCGATACGCGCCACCCGCGAACGCCGCGTATCGTACGCACCATTGACGGAACAATATCGTGTCGCCACGGCAGGGTTTTCACAAAACATTACCAACGCGGAAGACATCAAACGTATGCTGTCTCGCGTGCGTTCATGGACAATTGCCGAAAAAGGCAAACTAAAACCCGGCGAAAAATTCGATGCGGCGATTCGTTTTCGCCTAGACACAGCACAACTGCCTAAGCCATTTCAGTTAAACACCTTTGGCTCACGCGAGTGGAATTTATCGTCTGACTGGCATCGTTGGACGGTGGTCATCAATAAAGATGGCGGGGTCAATTGATGATCCGCATCGTCACTTTTAGCTGTGTAGCACTCGGAATTGCGCTGATTGCGATATTGTTTCGCGCCTCTAGCAACAATGCGGTGTTTGAGCAACATTACTCCTACTTGTTTTGGTTAGGGCTAGCACTCACGGTGGGGTTACTCATCTTGATCGTGGTGCAAGTTGTTGGCTTGGCTAAAAAAATTCGCGGGCAAGTGTTTGGCGCAAAATTAGCGCTGCGGCTGATGGCCGTATTTGCCTTGATGGCCGTGATTCCCGGTGGCTTGGTCTATGCCATTTCGGTACAGTTTTTGAATCGCTCGGTTGATTCATGGTTTGACGTGCCAGTAGATATTGCCTTTGAGAGCGCATTAAACCTAGGTCGCGCCGCGCTAGAGGCGAATGGCAATGAAGTCGTTCGTCGCGTGCGAGACGCCGCGTTAAAAGCGGGCGATAGCACTGTGGATAAAGCCGAGCTAGTCAAACAGTTGCGCCAACAATATCGCTTTGACGAAGTTACCCTACTCGATGAAAACGCAGCGGTGACTGCTTGGATAGGTGGTGAAGCGGGATCGCTCACCAGCCGCACTCGCTTAATACCTGACAAGCCAACACGTGCTGAAGTGCGTGACGCTATCACTAAGGGGCCGCAAAAATTCACCGAAACCTTAAGTGAGCGCGCCATTTATTTTCGCGTCTTGATTCTAGTCCCCGCATTGATGGAGCCGGTCGAGTTACCCATCACGGCCAAGCGGAAGAGTACACCTACCGCCTCGCCGCAGGTGCTACAAATCATGCAATCTGCCACCCGAAAAATTATTAGTGACGCGCAAAGCGTGGAGTCTGGGGTGCGCGATTATCAGCGCTTGCAGCTGCTGCGTGACGGCCTCAAGCGGGTATTTGCCTTGACATTAACGCTGGCGATGGTGCTCACACTTTTCTCCGCTATTTCGCTTTCGTTCATCTTGTCAGAGCGACTCTCGGCGCCATTATCTGCATTGGCGGAATCTACCCGCGCAGTTGCAAAGGGTGATTTTACGAAACTCAATCCCGTCAAAAGCCGTGATGAATTCGGCGTGTTAACACAATCGTTTAACACCATGACGCGGCAATTGAGTGAAGCGTCTGATGTCGTTGCCCGTAAGCAACATGAGCTGGTCACGGCTAACGCATATCTTGAATCTATTTTGGGCAATCTGACTTCGGGTGTCGTCACGCTAAACCAGGATTTGCAGGCAAAGTCGATCAACCGTATTGCGGCTGATATGTTGGCAATTGATCCATATCGGGTGAAGACATTGCCCTTTATCGAATGGCCGGAACTCTATTCGCCACTCAAAAACATGATAGATGACATTGTCATCGAGCTTGGTCATGAACGCGACAAACCTTGGGAAAAGCAATTTGTCATTTCGCAAGGTGAAAATGTGTCGGTCGCAATGCAAAGCGCATTGCCGACCATGATGCAAAGCACCGTACAAATGAAAGCCGTCAGGACGCGTACGCTGTTGGTACGCGGCACCAAATTACCGCAGACCACAGATGCGGATTACATCCTCGTCTTTGATGACATTACCGGCCTAATACAGGCGCAACGTGATGCGGCCTGGGGTGAAGTTGCACGCCGTCTTGCTCACGAAATTAAAAATCCGCTAACGCCAATTCAGCTATCCGCTGAGCGACTGCAAATGAAGCTCGCTGATAAATTGCCAGACGCCGAGCGGGAAATGCTGAACCGCGCAACGCAAACTATCGTCGCGCAAGTGAGTGCGCTTAAAGGCATGGTCGATGATTTCAGTTTGTACTCGCGCGCCTCGCGCATGAAGACTGAAATAGTAGATATAAATCAGCTTGTTAATGATGTCTTAGCGCTCTATTTGTCAATGCCGGCAAGACTTGAAATTCATCTCACAGAGGCGTTGCCGCCGATTTCAGCCGACCCATCACTCCTCAGGCAAGTCATTCATAACTTAATGCAGAACGCAGAAGACGCGCTCTCCAATATTGGCAAGCCAGGCGTGATTACGGTGAGTACAGCGCTTGAGGAGAATAAGCAAAACAACCGCGGCAACCAAGACATGATCGTTTTTCGCGTTGTCGATAACGGCACCGGTATTCGTGAAGATGTTAGGGCGCGTATCTTTGAGCCGTACGTGACAACTAAGGCAAAAGGCACAGGCTTGGGCTTGCCGATAGTGAAAAAAATTATTGACGAACATCGAGGCACGATTAGTGTTGAAAACATTGTTCCACATGGCGCGGCGGTAACAATACATTTACCCATTGCCATTGACCGTAAAACCCAAATTGAAACGACCAAGACCAGTTAAACTGCTTTAGGGAAACTACACATGCCTGCAAATAACATATTAGTCGTCGATGACGAAATCGGCATTCGCGAATTGCTCTCGGAGATATTAAAAGACGAGGGCTATAACGTGAAGCTCGCCGAGAACGCGCAAGCGGCCCGCAACGCGCGGCGCGAGGCGCGACCTGATCTCGTCTTGCTCGATATTTGGATGCCCGATACAGACGGAATATCGCTCTTGAAGGAATGGTCGCAGACGGGTCAACTCACCATGCCAGTGGTGATGATGTCCGGTCACGGCACGATAGAGTCAGCCATTGAGGCTACCCGCATTGGCGCATTTGATTTTTTAGAAAAACCCATTAGCCTCCCCAAACTGATTGCTACCGTCGGCAAAGCCTTAGCCGGCGGCAGAGTATTGCCAAAAGCAGGGCTAACCTTCGCGCATATGGGTCGCGCAAAAGTGGTTGCCGAGTTACGCCAGCGCTTGGAGCAAGTCAGTCGCCTAAAAATGCCGTTACTCTTAGCGGGTGAGCCAGGCTGCGGCTTTGAATTGGTGGCGCGTATGGTGCATTTACGTAATACACCCTGGCTGCAGCCGCTGGATCACGCATGGTTGGCGCTAAATCCATTTGCGCCATTGGCTGAGGCGCGCGATGGTGTGTTGTTCATAGAGGACATTGATAGGCTAAATCGTAATGAGCAACGCGGGCTCTCTCAGCTCATTGGTAAGCTTGAAAAATTTAACGTGCGCTTGATTGCCGCCACCGCGCATTCACTGTTGCCGATGATTGAGTCGGGGGATTTTGACTCTAATCTGCACGCACAATTATCCGGCGTCACCTTACGCATACCGTCAATTCGCGAGCATGCTGAAGATATTCCTGAGCTTGCCAACATCATGCTTAACCAGATGATCGAGTCCAATGAATGTCAGATGCGAATATTGAGCGTTGGTGCATTAAATTCACTGCGTAATCTAGAGTGGCCCGGCAACTTGCCGGTATTGCAAAACGCGATTAAAACATTGGCAGTGACGAGCCTTAACGCTGAAATTTCCGCTGACGATGTTGCCCGCGTCGCCAGTGAGTTAAGCCTAAACGTTTTAACGGGTGATTTACCGATGGGCGGTATCCCCTATGACCTACCGCTACGCGAGGCACGTGAGCGATTTGAGTATCAATATTTTTTGCATCACATCCGTCGTGAAGACGGCAATATGTCAAGAGTGGCTGATAAAGTTGGGCTAGAACGCACGCATTTATATCGGAAATTAAAGCAACTCGGTATTCGGCCTTCTGGGAAGACGGAGTAGAATTTTAGTAAACACTACGGCTGACGGGCATTTCTGAGCATTTAGCGCTCAAATTGCCCGCCAATAGGCGACTTTACTATCTTCCGTAGCGCGCTGTGAAGGATGCGCTGGCGATTTTATTGGCGTTCAACATATAGCCAACCAGTGCGCCGGTGGCACTTGCGTCAAGATCAATTTTGTCGGTCTTCAATGCGTAAACGGTGAAGATGTAGCGATGCGGTTTTTTGATCGAACCTACTGGTGGACACGCGCCACCGAAGCCCGGTTGACCAAAGTCAGTGCGGCTTTGTGTTGCGCCCTTTGGCGCTTTTGTTGGCATGAGTGTGATGTTGCCCGCTTCTGCCTCAAGTTGCATGACATCCGCTGGGATGTTAAACATCACCCAATGCCACCAGCCTGAGCCGGTCGGTGCGTCGGGATCATAGACGGTGACCGCAAAACTTCTAGTGTCTTTCGGTGCGCCAGACCAAGCAAGTGCTGGCGAAATATTCTTACCTTCACAGCCAAAGCCTTTGAAGACTTGATCCATTGTTAGCGTCGCACCGTTTTTAATAGTGGGACTCGTGAGGCTGAATTTTCCCGCAGCCTCAGCAACCATCGCAAGTGCTGAAAATGACGCACTAATGGCAACGGCAGAAAATAGAATTTTACGATTAAGCATGTGAATCCTTTTATCAAAATGAACTACAACAAATTTCAACAGCGATCCTAGAATGATGCCATGATTTCATTCTTATAATGGCGCTGAATTATCAACACCATTCTCAAAATTACTTATCGACAAAGTGCGCCATGGAAATCGAAATACTCTTCAAAGCAATCATCTTAGGCATCGTCGAAGGGCTTACCGAATTTTTGCCCGTGTCTTCTACCGGGCATTTAATTTTAGTCGGCGAGCTGTTAAATTTTCGCGGCGAGAAGGCGCACGTATTTGAAATTTTTATTCAAAGTGGCGCAATACTCGCGGTATGTTGGGAATATCGTCAGCGCTTCACCATGACATTTACCGGGATTTTTAGTGAGCCGCGTGCGCAACGTTTTGTGCGCAATTTGTTTATTGCTTTTTTGCCGCTTGCTTGTCTGGGTTTGTTGTTTGGCAGCGTTATCAAGGCGGCGTTGTTTAAGCCTGTGCCGGTTGCTCTCGCCTTTATTATTGGCGGCATCATTATTTTAGTTGCTGAGCGCTGGTATAAAAAACGCGCCAAGAATCAGCTATTAGCCTTGCGCGAGGCGGCACCTGGCATTGTCGGCAAACCAATGATTGATACCGTGGACGACTTAACCTGGCTCGACGCATTAAAGCTAGGCTTAGCCCAATGCGCGGCCCTGATTCCCGGCACGTCGCGCTCAGGGGCTACCATTATTGGCGGATTATTTTTTGGGCTATCGCGTAAATGTGCGACAGAATTCTCTTTCTTTCTCGCCGTGCCAACGCTCATCGCTGCCACCTTCTATTCACTCTGGAAGTCGCGAGAAATCTTGTCGACGGCTGATATTCCGATGTTTAGTGTTGGCTTTGTGGCCGCCTTTATTTCGGCATTCATCGTGGTGCGTTGGTTGATTCGCTATATTTCATCTCACGACTTTACGATATTTGCTTGGTACAGAATTGTCTTCGGACTGCTGGTATTAGCAACGGCCTATACGGGCTTGGTAGATTGGCATGGGGGTTGAGTCCTGCCACCATAGTCAATATTTTAGGATTCCGTTTTTCTCTTCGCTAGCAACACGTTTTTGCCCCACCTGTAACTAATGGACCGACACCGATGTGAACCGTAATACATCAATTTAGCACAAACGCATTCACTCGTCGCCTCCTACGAGTTCGGCTTACAAATGATTCTGATCATTCACGTACACCCCTGTCCGCACCATTCACGCGCCACTAAGGCGATGCTAACTGCCGTAAGTGACACACCAAATTGTGAAATTTGCTCGCTATATGATCTTTATCCTGGTTTCGATATTGATGTTTAAGCCGAGCAAGCGGCATTGGCGCGGGCAAAGGTAGTGGTGTGGTGGCATCCGATTTATTGGTACCGCGTGCCAGTAATGTTGAACCTTGAAACGGCAGTTGACCGCTTTCGATGCTCGAAAGTGCGCGTCTAGCAAGAAGGTTAGTGGTTTACCTCGTTCACCAAGATGGTGACTTATTTAGCTAACTCGGCATCCGGTGCGATTGCATGTTTTTCAAACTCTCTGGCGGCGTTGTTTCTCCTAGCAGGATAGGGCCTCAGTCGTCCGTGTTTGCCAAATGAGGCCTTGCCAGAGAGTCCGAAAAACGCACACTCGCTCCCGTCCAACTGCCGTTTCTAAGATTAACGATGAATCCCGCCCGCGTTCATCGAGACAAGCTCACGACATTTACCGATTTGCCCAATGTGGGGCCTGCCTGCAGGAAGGATTTCCAGCGATTGGGCTATAAACCTAGAAATGCCACAGAATTAAATCGGCTGCGATGATGTGGCGATGTATGAAAAATTAGGTATATGACTAACACGCGCCACGACCCTTGCGTGATGGATACGATGTTGTCCTTACGGGCATTTGTAAATGGCGGCCAAGCCCAACCGGGTTGGGCGTTTAGCGCCAACTGTAAGAAAACGTATCTCGATAAATACGATAGAAAATCGTAAACGTGTTGATTGGCGGGCGCTTTAGAGCATTTTTGCTTCAAAACACCCGCCAATATTAGGGTTTCTAATTATTTGCCTTCAACGACCGCGCCGCTTCCAAGGCAAAGTACGTCAATATCCCATCCGCGCCCGCGCGTTTGAAGGCCATCAGCGACTCCATCATTACCGCATCATGATCAAGCCAGCCGTTAGCGGCAGCCGCCTTATGCATCGCATATTCGCCAGAAACTTGATAGGCAAAGGTAGGTGCTGCAAATTCCACTTTGGCGCGGCGAACAATATCCAGATACGGCATACCGGGCTTGACCATCACCATGTCGGCTCCCTCGGCCAAATCGAGCGCGATTTCGCGCATGGCTTCATCGCTATTGGCGGGATCCATCTGATAGTTTTTCTTATTAGATTTGCCTAGCGTTGCGGCAGAGCCAACTGCATCGCGAAATGGCCCGTAATATGCGCTCGCATACTTCGCTGCGTAGGCCATGATGGCGGTGTGAATGTGCCCATCAGCATCGAGTGCGGCACGGATGGCACCAATGCGCCCATCCATCATGTCTGATGGCGCCACAATATCCACGCCGAACTGAGCGTGCATCACCGCTTGTTTTTGCAAAATGGCGACCGTCTCATCATTCAAAATATAGCCCGAAGCATCGATCAAGCCATCTTGCCCGTGAGTGGTGTAAGGGTCAAGCGCGATATCGGTAATGAGGCCTAAATCGGGGAAACGTTTTTTTAACGCCGCGACTGCCCGCGGCACTAATCCATCGGGATTAAACGCCTCCTCACCACCGAGACTTTTTTTAGCCATATCGATGAGGGGAAATAGTGCGATTGCCGGAATACCAAGACGGCAAACTTCCTCGCACACCGGCAACAATTGGTCAATAGAGAATCGTTGAATGCCCGGCATCGAGGTAATTGACTCGACACGCTTTTCGCCATCCAAAATAAATACTGGGTAAATAAAGTCATGCACGGTAAGTGTTGCCTCACGCACCATGTTTCGTAAAAATTCTGTGCGTCGTAGGCGGCGCATGCGGCGTTGTGGGTAATTTCCAATATTCATTTTTTTCTAAATTGAACTATAAAAAGGTTGAAACATGCCGTGAACTTTTCGAATGCCTGATGCTCTATTACTTTGAAGCGATTGTGCTTCCCCGCTTCTCCTCCCTGAGCGGGGCCTTTTTACTAGGCTTTCAGGGGGCATAGGTTACCCCTTTTCCTATGTCCCCCTTTCTTTTCTGTATCTATCCAAGCATTTCAGCGATTCGCTTTTCCGCATCCTCCACACCGGTTTTTTTCAACGCGGAGAATAGTTGTGCGGTCGCATTTCGACGTGCAAGTTTTAATTTGTCTTGAACGAGCTTTAAGGTTTTGTTTTGCTCCGCACGGCTTAATTTATCTGCCTTGGTCAGCAAACAATGCACCGGTTTACCGGTTGGCGCATACCAATCCAGTAGCCGCTCGTCGCCGGGTTTGAGCGGATGTCGCGCATCCATAATCAATACTAAACCGCGTAAGGACTCGCGCCCGGACACATAGCCCGCCAGCGTTTCTTCCCAATGTGCCTTGACGGCGGGCGGCACTTTTGCATAGCCGTAGCCCGGTAAATCGACCAGTGACTTGCCTTCACTTAAACTAAAAAAATTAATCAATTGCGTTCGCCCTGGCGTTTTTGACACATACGCCAAGCGGGTGTGGTTTGCCAGCGTATTGATCGCGGAGGATTTGCCGGCGTTGGAGCGCCCAACAAAGGCAATCTCGGCGCCGACATCTGGCGGCAACTGTGCTAAATCGTGGGCGGACGCAGTATAGACAACATTGGCAAACAGTTTCACAGACAAGCCTTTGGATTTTTAAGGATGATGGGCTAAAATATTATTTAATAACGCTCGACGACATATTAGCTAGTCAGCATAAGGGTAACAAATGAAGAAAAATTTAGTCGCACTTGCCATTTCAGTGTCAATGTTAAGTTTGTTTAGTTTTACGGCTTACGCCTATGACGCCGCCAAAGCCGAAGCAACGGCATCGGCAACACCAACCAAAGCACCAGCCTACGCCGAACGCCTTGATCGTGGTAAACAAATCGCCAGCGCGGTGTGCCTCGCTTGCCATGGTCTAAACGGCTACAGCCCGATATCGGCCAACCCAAATATTGCGGGTATGCCAAGTGAGTATATCGCCAAGCAGCTCGAACTCTATAAAACAGGCAAGCGCGTTAACGCCATTATGCAGGGCATGGCCGCCAACTTAACGACGGATGATATGAAAGCGTTGGGGGACTATTATTTCGGTCAACGCGGCACCACCATGGCGGTGGCGCGTAATAAAGCGCTTGCCGAGCGCGGCCAACAAATCTGGCGTATCGGTGTGGCAGAAGCCAAAGTGCCGGCCTGTGCTGGTTGCCACGGTGCGACCGGAGCTGGCATTCCTGGTCTGTATCCAAAGCTCGCCGGTCAATGGCCAGAGTATTCACATGCCCAGCTTAAAAATTACGCATCAGGCGAGCGTAAAAATGCCCAGATGGTAACGATTGCGTCACGCATGAAAGACAGCGATTTGCTAGCGGTTGCCGAATATATGGCGGGAATGCGAACAAAGTAATGCGTGCGTAATTCAACCTAGAAAACGCCGCTAACAGCGGCGTTTTTTATGTCACTCAATTTACGCTGCGCTAGCCCTACTGAATCCCTGCCTCAAAAAATCGTGCCTGATTTCGACCCGCTCGCTTGGCGTCGTACATGGCAATGTCGGCGCATTTCATTAGCGTTTCACGCTCAATGCCGTCTTGGGGAAATATGCTAACCCCAATACTGGCAGTAACGTTGGCGGTGTTTGCGTTGATCGGATAGGGTTTGCCGATGGCATTAACGATTTTGTTGGCGACTAGTGTGGCGGTTTGTCTATCGGATATTTGTGGGAGGACGATTAAAAATTCGTCACCACCAAGGCGTGCAATAAAATCTGAATCGCGCAATGTGGTGTTGAGACGCTCGGCGACGATGACGAGCACCGCGTCACCTGCGTCGTGTCCCATATCATCATTGATGGCTTTGAAGCCGTCCAAGTCAAGCAACATCAACGCAAAGCCGCCAAGAGCGCGTTCGGTTTCAACGTCGGTCAAACGATTATCGAGATGCTCAATTACCGCCAGACGGTTAGCGAGTCCTGTGAGTGAGTCATGCATGGCTTGATAGGCTATTTTGTCGCGCGCGGCGAGTTGTTCGAGAGAGAGTTTGCGAACTACGCCGTGAAAAAAAATCAACATTAGCGCAGCACTAGATATTAACGCGATTATCCAGCGCTCAACCCGATCCGCAAAAATCACTTGGCTGACTTCAAATTCACCTAGTAGACGCCGAGCATCAACCAATATTTGGTAGGTTGTGGCGATGACTAACCGTGGTGCGGCATCGTCGTTATTACTACGAATGATGGTTTGTGCGGAGGCAAAGCCCGCTTGGCGCCTAGTGTCTACTGTTTTTTTCTCGGCGATGATGAGTTCATTGATGGCCGTTTGTAACGTGCCAGCAAGTGCGTTTAGCTTAGGAAATTCTAGGCGCTGACCGACTAAATAATCAGCTTCCCCGCGCATTTCAATGCCGCCAACTAAGAGGTTAGAGAGACCGCTTTGGTCGCCCGTAATCACGTAGGTTTGTTCGCTATTGTCAACGGCTAACGCTTGAAAGCGGATCGACTCTAGGCTCGAAATGATGCGCTGCAAACGCATTACGCGTGCATTTGCGTCGAGCAAATTGTGCAGGGCGACCACCGATATTGCTGACACAGACGCAATCGAGATTACCGACACTACCAGCGCTGCGAGTGCCGCTTGATTGATGGTGACGGCGGTTTTCATTGCATACGCTATTCGGCGCTTATATTGCCAGTTGTACCAATAGCGCGAAACGATTCAGCCGCGAGTGCGATTGTTTGATCAATATCGGCATCAGTATGGGCGCCCGAAACAAACCCCGCCTCAAAGGCGGATGGCGCCAAGTACACGCCGCGTTCGAGCATGGCGTGAAAAAAACGGTTAAATCGTTCGCGATCCGATTGCATCACTTGAGCAAATGATTGCGGTGGGGTCGCCGCAAAGAAAAAGCCAAACATACCGCCTAAACTGTTGGCGGAGAATGTTTCACCGGCGCTATTGGCAACATCGACTAAGCCATTGCAAAGCCGAGACGTAGCGCGTGAGAGCGCTTCATAAAAACCTGGGCGAGCAATGAGTTCGAGCGTTTTGAGTCCTGCGGCGACGGCCACGGGGTTGCCCGAAAGCGTGCCTGCTTGATATACGCCACCAAGCGGCGCCATGTGCCGCATGATGTCGCGACGCCCACCAAAGGCGCCGACCGGCATACCGCCGCCGATGACTTTGCCTAACGTGGTGATGTCGGGTGTTATCCCAAAGTGCCCTTGCACGCCATTGATGCCAACGCGAAAACCAGTCATAACTTCATCAAAAATTAAAATTGTGCCGTGTTTGGTACAAAGTGCCCGCAGCGTTTGCAAATATTGAAGCGAGGGCACGATGAAATTCATATTGCCCGCAATCGGTTCAATAATCACCGCCGCCAATGTGTCACCGAGTTTGGCGAACAACTCGACTAATTCGGCGGTGTCGTTGTATGTCAATACGATAGTGTCAGCGGCGGCGGCGGCCGGCACGCCTGCGCTACTAGGGTTGCCAAAGGTGAGCGCACCGGAGCCTGCTTTGACCAATAGTGAATCTGCATGGCCGTGATAACAGCCCTCAAATTTGACGATTTTGTCGCGCCCGGTAGCGCCTCGCGCCAAGCGTATCGCGCTCATGGTGGCCTCGGTTCCAGAGCTGACTAGGCGTACTTGTTCGAGCGATGGTAGTAGGCCGCACAAGATTTCGGCCATTTGTAATTCAGCCTCCGTGGGTGCGCCAAAACTTAGCCCATCCACGACTTTATCTTGCACGGCCTTGACCACATCCGGATGTGCGTGTCCCAAGATTGCGGGGCCCCACGAGCCAATGTAGTCAATGTAGCGGTTACCATCAACATCCCACAAATAGGCGCCCGACGCTTTTTTGAAAAAAACTGGTGTGCCGCCCACCGAGCGAAACGCGCGTACCGGCGAATTAACGCCACCGGGAATGACGCGTTCAGATTTTTCAAACAGGGCGCGACTGTTACTAAATTTGGATGGCGGTGTAGACATACGTTTATTTACTTAAAAAGGATTGGAAATGGGCAACACGTTTTGCAATACCGTCAATAGGACAATCGAACAGATCGGTAATCACTGCCGCAGCATCAGCGCCTGCATCTATAACGTCGGCAACATTATCACGCGTGATACCGCCTATGGCGACAACTGGAATTGCAAAAGCCGTCTTGGCACGGCGGATTAAATCTAAACTAGCAAACTCCGCATCTGGTTTGGTATTTGAGGCAAAAATGCTCCCAAAAGCGAGGTAGTCGGCGTGTTTGGTATTTGCTACTACCGCACGTGCAAAGTCGCTGTAGCAAGAAATACCGACGATAAAGTCGTCACGCCCGTTCTTCGCATCGCTTATCGCGACCTCAAGACGATCAATATCAACGTCTTCGCGTCCCCAATGCAAGCCGTTCGCACCGACCGCGTTGGCTAGAGCCAGATTATCGTTAACAATAAACGTTGCGCCAAATTGATGCGCCATTGCGGAAATTTGGCCAGCCTCAATCAACTGCTCTACCGGTGATAATCGTTTACGGCGATATTGAAGTAAGCCTACACCCGCCCGAAACGCTTTTTCTAGCTTTGCGAGTAAGAGTTCACTGCTATCCACATCTGGTGTAACCGCATACAGCCCCTGAATCATTGAACGCATATTAATGGCGCTGCCCAGATGGCTCAACCTCAATGGCTAGCGTGCGCGATTGGTCGGGGGCTGGTTGACTTACATCACGTTCTTTATCGCGTAAGCGTTCAGTTTCGTCCTCCTCGGCGTCTTCGCGCGCCCAAAAAAGTCGGTCGGGAATAAATTGCCCCATGCCAGGGCGAAAGCCGAATTTAAGCGTTTGCCATGTGTATTCTTGCGCTTCGCGTATTGCTTCTTCAATATCTAAACCGCGTGCCACAGTGGCGGCCAAGGCCGCAGCTAAGGTGCAGCCCGACCCGTGGTAGCTGCCGGGCAGACGCTGCCAACGATCAGCTCGCATAACCCCGCGATCGCCATACAGCGTATTCACAACGTCGAAGGTCGGCTCATGCGTGCCGGTGAGTAAGACATATTCAGCCCCCATATCGGTTAATCGGCGGACGAGTTTTTCGAAGCTCACGTTATCTTCATCTTCACCTTGCACCAAGCGTCGTAATTCCATGATGTTGGGTGTGAGGATCGTTGTTTGCGGAATGAGCATTTCACGAATCGCCTCAATTGCTTCCTCATTCGCAAATTCATCACCACGTCCGGATGACAAGACTGGGTCAAAAATCAGCGGAATCTCTGGATAGTCCGACACAATTTCGGCGATGACCGCAATATTTTCGATGCTGCCCATCACGCCAATTTTGAATGCCGCCACCGGAATATCTTCTAATATTGACCGCGCTTGATCCGACACCCATTCAGCATCAATTGCCTGTATGCCATCAACCCCTGAGGTGTCTTGCACGGTAATTGCCGTAATCACCGACAGTGGATGGCAGCCCATGCTGGCGAGGGTCAATATGTCCGCCTGCATACCAGCGCCTGATGAAGGATCAGTGGCTGCAAAGGTTAAAACGGCGGGCGGGATTTTGGCAGAGTCAGACATAAAGTGCGGTCATTGAAAGATGTTGATGGATGTTGATTGACGCTAATTGATGAAGCGGCAACATAAAACACGATAGAATTTAATCAAACTGTCGTCTACAGTACCGATATTTAGCGATATTGTGTTGTTTCATTTTAGCGCTCTAATGCATTGAATCATGACACGTACAAATCTAATAACATCATCAGACGCGCTAACGCAAACAGGACACCACAAAAATGACTAGTACCGCCATTGCCAATAAAACGTGGATGTGTCTTGTCTGCGGTTTAATTTATGACGAAAGAGAGGGCTGGCCTGATGATGGCATCCTCGCCGGAACGCGTTGGGAAGACGTTCCTGTCGGTTGGGCCTGTCCTGAATGCGGCGCACGCAAGGACGATTTTGAAATGGTCGAAATTTAATGGCGCTGCCAAATAGCAAATACTCGCCGTAACAGTTTTTGACAAATCATCAGTTGCAATACGTTTTTTTTTCAAGTGTAGCGGCTACGGCGACTAAATATCTTGAGATTGCTCCTAAAATTGATAACCTAGACTATTGTTTTCGACGTCTAAACAAGCTAATCTCAATTCACTTCGTGTGAGAAACTTCACACATGAAGCATTGTGATCAATAAAACACAACGGAAAACCTATTCGTGGCAGACGCAAAAGCATTGTCGGGTACACGTGTAATGGTGATCGATGATTCGAACACCATTCGTCGTAGTGCCGAAATTTTCCTGATGCAAGCGGGCTGCCAAGTCATCCTTGCCGAAAATGGTTTTGATGCGCTTGCCAAGATTACCGATCATCAACCAGATGTGATTTTTGTCGATATCATGATGCCGCGTCTTGATGGCTACCAAACCTGTGCGCTAATAAAGAAAAACGGCAAGCATAAAGCCACGCCGGTGATTATGTTGTCGTCTAAGGATAGTTTGTTTGACCGGGCTCGTGGCCGGATGGTGGGCTCCGACGAGTATTTAACTAAACCTTTTTCTAAAGATAGTTTGTTACGTGCGGTTGAAACACACTTAGCCAATCGCGCGGCTTTGCAGTAGCGTACGCAGTAAGAGTTAGTACGAGAACGCCGCATAATCACTTTTTGAATATTTTGCACGACTGGAGTAAATAAAATGGCTGTAAATAAAATCTTGGTAGTTGATGATTCCCCCACTGAGCGCACCTTCATGGAGGGCTTGCTAACGAAAGCGGGCTTTACGGTGATCGCTGCGGCCAGCGGCGAAGAGGGCCTAGAGGTCGCTAAGCGTGAGCAGCCTGATTTGGTGTTGATGGACGTGGTGATGCCAGGATTAAATGGCTTTCAAGCAACGCGCGCGATTACGCGCGAAGAGTCGACCAAGCACATTCCAGTTTTTATTTGCACTACCAAAGATCAAGAGACCGACAAAATTTGGGGGATGCGTCAAGGCGCTAAAGACTACATCGTCAAACCCATCAATGCCGCCGAGCTTGTAAGCAAGATCAAAGCGCTCACTTAAGTCTACTAAAGCCTATTCAAGCGACCATGGCACGCAAATCTAGTCTCCGCGAATTTCAACGCAGCGTGGCTGAACGGTTACGTGATCCGTCCAAATTACGCGCGTTCGCCTCAAAACTTGGTTTTCAAGTCGGCGATGAAAATTGGTTTGTAAGTTTGGCGGACGTGGCTGAAGTTATACCCATGCCCACGATTGTGCCAGTGCCGCAGACCAAGGCATGGTTTTACGGGGTGGCTAATATACGGGGCAAATTGTTTTCGATTGCGGACTTTTCGGGGTTTCAGGGCAGGCCATTGGCGACGGCTAATTTAGAGCGCCGAGTCGTTTTACTGAATGAGCGATTGCTGGAAGCCTCGGGTATTGTGGTCACGCGCATGTTGGGGTTGCGTAATCCTGACACGTTTACCCGCGAAACTGCTGATACCAGTGACCGTCCATGGGTTATCGCGCAGTATCGCGATGCCAATGACAAGATTTGGCTTGAATTAGATGTAAAAAAATTGTCGCAAAACGCCGCATTTTTAGAAGTTGGCCAAACAATAGCAATATCGATTCGCTAAATCTGTTTATTCGTCCCACCGCGCGCATTTTCTGTATTCGGTCGAGTTTAGTTCCGCGATGTTTTTAACGTTTTAAAATGAGCATCACGCCGTACATTAAGCGTAACTTAAATCAAACGGTTCGGAGAAACCAACATGGCATTCAAATTACCTACCCCCTCAATTTTTAAAAGTAAGCCGACGGCCACAGCAGCTAAGCCATCGCCATCTACCGTAACACCGGCGTTTGTCAAGGCGAAAGTCAAGCCCGAGTCAACGAGCGGCGGATTATTTGGTTCTCTTTTTAAGTCAAAAAAACCAAAGGAGAACGTTAATAACTTGACCGGTAAGAATTCTGCTGTTTCACGCGCCGCGAGCACCACAATAGGGCCTGAGACAAACTCAGGTTTCGGCGGTAACAGCGCTGGCGCGATCAGTAAGACTCAAAAAATTGCCGCCACCGTTGCGGCAAATAAAACGGTGAAGCAAAAAGGTAAAACGCAAAATTACACCTTGCCAATTCTTGGGAGGTTCGTGCTCAGAACCCAATTCCAAGTGCTCGGCACATTAGTTGGCTTATTTTTTGTCTTAATGTTGGCGGCTATTGCGCTTGATGTGAAAAGTCGTGGTGATATTTCCACTTGGACTAATATCACCTCTCAGTTGCAGTTTCACACTCAGCGCTTGGCAAAGGCGGCAGGGCTGGCAGCGCGAGGTGACGTGGTTGCGTTTCCGCAGTTACAAGATAGCCGTGATCAATTCCAGATTTACGTTAATGTGCTCAATGACGGCGGCGAAGCGTTTAATAGCAACGTGCCGAGTGCTAAGGTTTCATCAGAATTAACCTCGCGCATGGAAGAATTAACTAGGCGTTATGAAACTGCCTCCGGGCATGGAACATCTATTTTGGCGGCAAAAAATGACTTGACTAACTTGGGTCGTAATGTCGCGCAAGTACGTGCTGGCTCTGAGGAATTAGCTGGCTTATCACAGCAGTTGACCGTAGCGCTGCAACAGTCAGGTGTGAATCCGGTGCAAGTGTTAAAAGTGAATCGTCTTACCTTCTTGGCTGAGCGCTTAGGTCGCGGGTCTGCCGAGATTTTAGGGGCTGAAATTATTGATCCAGAAGTAACGTTCTTGATGGGGCGTGATACCAATGATTTCCGCGACCTAGTAACGGCGCTTGAAAGTGGCTCAGAATCGATTGGCGTCTCCGCGGTGAGCGGCGAGAATCGTGCGCGCGTGGTGAAGCTACGCGAATCATTTACCAATTTTGAAGGTAACATCAAACCAATTTTAGATAACGTACAAAAACTCATTTCAGCACGCCAGTCAGGCCGCGCCTTACAGCAAGGCTCCGAGCAACTGCTATCAAACGTGGAGCAGATGCAAGGCGCGTTTGCCGATCTAAAACAAAATGTCCCGCTCATTATGGCGTTTGTGTTCGGTTCGCTGATGTTAGCCGCCATCGCGTTAATGGGTTATTCGTACTTGGTGAGTGAACGTAAACGCGGCGTAGAGTCTGAGCTTGAAAATAAGCGTAACCAAGAGGCGATTTTACGGCTGCTTAATGAAATGGGCGACTTAGCCGACGGCGACCTAACTATCCGCGCAAAGGTGACTGAGGATATTACGGGTGCTATTGCGGACTCGATGAACTACACCATTGATGAATTGCGGTCATTGGTTACCGGTGTAAACAACGCTTCAACACAGGTATCGGCAAAGTCGCAGCAAGCGCAGGCAGTGTCGGTTCAATTGCTGGATGCGGCGGAAAAGCAATCGCGCGAGATTCAGTCAACAACAGAACAAGTGTTAACCGTAGCCAATACGCTGTCGTCAGTATCAACCAACGCTGAAGAATCTTCTAAAGTGGCGATGCGGTCCTTGGCAGCGGCGGACAAAGGGCGTTTAGCGGTGCAAAACTCCATCACCGGCATGAACGATATTCGTGAGCAGATTCAAGAAACATCTAAACGTATCAAGCGCCTCGGTGAATCATCTCAAGAGATTGGCGAAATTGTAGAACTGATTTCTGACATTACCGAGCAAACCAACGTATTGGCGCTAAATGCGGCGATTCAGGCGGCGTCTGCAGGTGAAGCCGGACGAGGCTTCTCGGTGGTGGCCGAAGAGGTGCAGCGATTGGCCGAGCGCTCAGCGGAAGCGACCAAGCAGATTGGCGCGATCGTAAAAACCATTCAGGCGGATACGCAAGACGCAGTAGCCGCGATGGAAAAATCCACCACTGGTGTGGTTGAGGGAGCAAAGCTCTCCGACGCGGCGGGTCAAGCATTGACAGAAATTGATTCGGTCACAAAAAACCTAGCCGACTTGATTCAGAAAATCTCAAGCGATACTCAAACGCAGGCAGCCTCTGCCAGTAAAGTAGCCCGCAACATGCAAGACATTTTGGAGATAAATCGCCAAACCACGGCGGGTACGCAGCAGACTGCCTCCTCAATTAAAGAGCTTGCTGACGTGGCTTCCGACTTGAAGGCGTCCGTATCCGGCTTTAAGTTGTAATCACGGTTGTAGTTGTTAAAACCTTATTGAACTTATCGCCCCATATTGACTAATGAATTCGCCAACAACATCATCGCTAGATTTAGGGCCGCTGTCGTGGGTTAAAACCGAGATTGAACACTCGCTGACCGAAGCGCGTGCCAATCTGGATAAACTCGCCGCCGATACTGACGATAATAAGGCGCTTAAATATGTCGCCACCCACTTACACCAAGTCACCGGCGCCTTGTCGATGGTGGGATTGGGTGCTGCAACACGTTTTACCGAAGAAATTGAAGCGCTAGTTGCCACGCTCGATAATGCCGCTGTCAAAGGCGAGCCCTTGCAACGCATTGCTGTGGCAAAAGCGGCTACCGGCACGCTCTCAACTTACCTTGATAGTTTGATGGCAGGTGAGCCCGACCGACCGATGTCGCTCGCTATTTCTTACGTTGCGTTAAATCGCAGCCGTGGTGCTGAAGATGCCTCTGAAAGTGATTTATTCTCCCCTGACTTTAGTGTGGCTGTGCCGATGTCTGACGATACTGTCGCACTGCCAAAGTCCGACATGCTGTTTGAAGCCATTCGGCAGCGGCGAGGGTTGTATCAAGCTGGATTATTGAAGTTATTACGCGAGAAAGATTTCGAGGGCGGCGCACGCGATATGCGAAATGCGACCTTGGCCATCGAAGCGCTACAACTAGCGTCACCGACGCGCGCATTTTGGTTTACCGCCAGTGGTTTTTTTGACGCTGTTGCTGAAAGCCCTGCCGAGACTGGTACGCTCGCCGTTCAATTGTTTGGCAAGATCGATCAGCAAATTAAGCTGCTGGTTGACGGCGTGCAAAAAACACCGGAAAAATTATTCCGTGATTTACTGTTAGTCATTGGCAAATCAAGTGCGTCTACTGAGCGTATCCGCGCCATTCGCGCCCTTTATCGGCTTGATGAATTACTCGCCGCAGCACCTCAACGTGACGCCACATCAGATGAATCGACGCGCACGTTAGTCAGATCGTTGCGCGATCAAGTGCAGCTCATTAAAGACAACTGGATGAAATTTACTAGCGGCAATCGCGCCGCCCTAGAGGCATTTACCCAACAAGGCGAGACGCTCGCCAAACACGCGCAACCGCTTCCAAATCAAAGCATGGCGGAGTTACTACGCGTTATTGGTTTGGTGGGGCCACACTTGAAAAAAGTTGGCGCATTCGCAAATGAAGTGCAGGCGTTAGAAATAGCCTCCGCACTCTTGTTTGTGGAATCTTCGCTAGAAAACTATAGCCGTCTTTCACCAGAATTTAGTAAGCAGTCCCAAGGCATTATCGGCCGTATCAAAGGTGCGATGTCGGGCTCCCCATTGCCAGCGCTCGATGCATCCACAAATGCGATGATGGATGACTTTACGCGGCGCGCGCAGGAGCGATTGCTGGTATTTCAGGTTGGCCAAGAAGTACAAGTCAACTTGGCAACCATTGAGAGTACGCTAGATGGATTTTTTCGCGACCCGCTCAAAATCAGCGAGTTGCCAACATTGCCACCGCTTTTCTCGCAAGTGCAGGGTGCGTTGGCAATTTTAGAATTAGACGAAGCGGCAGCATTAAATCAAATGCTGCGTGAACGGGTAGTGCAGTTTTCGTCAGGCGCCTTGAAAGGTGTCGGTGAAGATGCAGAAACCGTCGCCGAAGGTATTTCAGCCCTTGGTTTATTTATCTCAGCCTTGCAGCAAAACGCGGCGGATCCACGTACCACCCTGTTGCCCGCGCTGATTCGGTTCGGCCTCGCCGAAAAACCAGTTGAAGCTGAAAAAAGTCTGCTCAAATCTCCGCTCTCAGAAGCTGTACCGCCACCAGTATCAACGCCAATATCAGAGGCGGATGTGGATGTTGATAAACAAAAAGTGCAGGCGCTATATTCTGATTGGAAACAACAACCAGAAGCAGCCACCACGCGTGATCAACTGCGCGATGCGGTAAAAGAGTTGAAACAAAATGCTGAAGTTTCGGGCGACATGGCATCTGCTAAATTATCTGAGGCCACACTCAACGCCATTGATGCAAGCTTCGACCCGTTAAAAACCGGCGTATCAGAAGCGCTTGCCAACATTGCACCAATGAAGCCAGCCGAAGCGCCCGCCGCACAAATTGTGCAGCTTATTGATGCGCCCGCTGCCGAAGTCGATCAAGAACTGCTCGATATTTTTTTAGAAGAAGCAACCGAAGTAGTTGCCACCATCCGCGAGAATTTATTGACGCTAACAACGTCGCCGCACGATAAAGAGTGTTTAACCATTATCCGTCGTGGATATCACACGCTAAAGGGATCGGGGCGCATGGTTGGACTCAATGATTTGGGTGAAGTGGCGTGGAGCTGTGAGCAGGTATTGAATAAGTGGCTAAAAGATGAAAAGCCGGTTTCAGCAGGCCTCACCGAATTCATGACCGTAAGCTCAGATAGCTTTGCCACGTGGGTGTTGGTACTGCAAACCGACGGCATCGTAAACATTGACGGCACACGTATCAACACGCTTGCTGAGCAGCTTAAAACTGATCGTGAACCAATAATCGTGTTCGTTAATAAGACGGTTACGCCATTTTCAGCTGAGCTGGTTAGCAATGAGGTGAGCAACACTAATTTAGACCTTGAAGTAAGCGTTGATTCCGCCTATGTTGTTAATGCGGGTGTCATTGATATTGACGCGCCAAGCTTAACAACGCCTGATGAAGCGGCAAAAGTAGACGAGCTTACGGAGTTGGTGCAGCCGGACGAAGCTGCAATCATTGCCGCCGACACTAGCCTTGAATTTGCACCAGATGATTCGGCGTTGCCGAGGATCCTGGATGTGGACGCTGATATCGCGAGTGACGCGATTTTTCCTGCAATCGAAATGAGCGCACCGACGAACGCTGCGTTAACCATCGATATCGACGCAATTGCAGACGCAGAAACTAGCGCAAATAATGAATTGTTTGCCGAGCTACCATCGTTGCCGGTTGTCGAGGAAGAACAAGAGGCCGAGTTAATCATTGGTCAGGTGCGTTTGCCACTGGCGCTGTATGAAATTTATCTTGGTGAATCGAGCCAGCATGTCGAAGTGCTTGATGGCGAGATGGCTGCTATTGAAGCTAATTTATATACGCCGGTGTCGCATGAATTTATGCGCGCCGCACACACCTTAACAAGCTCTTCGCGCACGACTGGTTTTGAGTCGATTGCAGCTGTTGCGTTTGCATTAGAAAAATGGCTCACAGACGCAATTGAATTAGTGCCCGAATTCGACCCCACCCGCATGGCGGAGACGCGGGCTGCTATTGATGCGCTCGCCAACATGGTGCTTTCACTCCACATGCAGGAGTACCCGGAGGCGCGTCCTGATATTGTTCTCTCACTGGTCGCGCTTCGCGCCGCGCTTAAGTCAGGCGCAATGGCAGGCGAAGGCACGCATATCAAAATGCCTCTGCTCAGCGTAACTGAGTTGATTGACGAGGCAGACGACATTGCAGCATCGAAGGTGGTCGCTGAAATGGTCGTGGAGATCAACGCGGAGTCAGTTTCTGACCAAGCCTATCCCCTCGAGACAGCGGAAACATTAAACATTGATACCGAAATTGACGCGTCCGCGTTACTCGATCCGCCGCTTATCCAAGAGTCTGTCGCCGATGAAATTTCACCAAGTCCCGAAGAAACATCCGCAACGTCTGACATTTTTGATTTCGCGATGCCCGCTGACGTTAGCGAAGTCAATTTAACACCGGCGATTCTAGAAGCAAGTGGTTCAGACGATGTGTCGGTTAATTCGGTCAATGATGCTACGAATGACTTTGGTGCTGATGCCGCAAATGATGTTGTGACTGAAATTGCCGTTGACGTTGCCGACACGCCGACCATCACTGATGAGGCGAGTGTCGTTACCATAGGGCCCGTCGACGATGAGGCAGTCGCACTTAATCCCCTAGAGGTGTTCGCGATTGCAAGCGCTGGTGCGTTGGCGGCGGCAACAACAGCGTTTGTGGCGGCGTCACCAACGCCCGTCGATACCGATAGCCGTGACGTTGAATCGATACCGCCAACCGTAACAGTAGCCAATGAATTAGCAGAAATCCCAGCGGCGCCGTTAACGGTTGTTGTAGGAGAAGTTTTTTTCGCGCCGCCGCCAGCAGTTATAGCCGCCGTTGTAGAGGCAAGCGCACCCATCCTGCCTGCCCCACTGAGGGTGAAAACAGAGGCTGTTCAGTCAGTTGATGAGGCCTTTGAGTCAGGGCGCGATCGCCGCGCCGTTAAGGATGACGTTGACACTGACCTCCTACCAATTTTCTTGGAAGAGGCCAAAGAAATATCGCCGCAGGTAGGCGATGCGTTGCGACGTTGGAAAGCAACGCCGCTCAATCATGCACCGGTTGGTGAGCTAGCGCGACACTTGCATACACTTAAGGGCTCTGCACGCATGGCTGGCTTGATGCGCCTTGGCGAGCTTTCCCATGTGATGGAAACGCGCATTATTAATATGGACAAAATTGAAGCGCCCCAAGTCGCCGATTTTGCCGAGATCGATGATCGTCTCGATAGATTTAATATTGCCATTGAGGCGCTGTCAGCAGGTGACCTATCGCCAATCATCGAAATACCGATTGAATCTGTTCTTGCTGCGGACGCCCTAAATCCATTACCCGCACCGATGGCCGCCATTGCCGCCGCGCGCGCTGAAATTGTCGCCGAAGGCGAAAAACTCGAAGGCCGTGAGCGTATCGCATTACTGCGCGTCAGCGCTGACTTAATTGATCGATTTGTAAACGAAGCTGGTGAATTAGCAATTGCGCGTTCACGCGTTGATTTGGAATTACAGGCATTTAAGAAGGCACTGCTTGAGTTGAACGATAACGTCGCGCGGATGAAAGTGCAGCTGCGCGAAATTGAAATTGGCGCCGAGTCACAAATCCAATCGCGTATTAAAGAGGCTGAAACACAGGGCGAGCAGTTTGATCCGCTCGAGTTTGACCGCTTCTCGCGCATGCAAGAGTTAACACGATTTATGGCCGAGAGCTTGAATGACGTGGTGACGTTGCAACAATCGTTGGCTAAAAATATTGACGAAGCTGACTCCGCGATTCTGCAACAAGGCCGACTCAATCGCGATTTGCAACAAGGTTTAATGAGTGTGCGTTTAGTGCCACTCGGCAATTTACAAGATCGTTTTTACCGTCTGGTACGCCAAACCGCCAAGGAGCTGGATAAGAAGGCGAATTTAGAATTCCGCGGAGTTCGCGTTGAGATCGACCGCTCAGTACTCGAAAAAATCACCGCACCGTTTGAGCATTTATTGCGTAACGCTGTTGCACATGGCCTGGAGATGCCCGCCAGTCGTGCCGTTTCAGGGAAATCGGAAATTGGTGAAATTTCCATTGACGCGCGCCAAATCGGCAATGAAGTAATCCTCACCTTGGCCGACGATGGCGCAGGATTGAATTTCAAACGCATCCGCGAAAAAGCCATCGATAAAGGCATGTTGGCGGCGGACGCGGAGATTAACGAAGCGCAGCTCACCCAGTTTATTTTCGCCGCAGGTTTCTCCACGGCGGATAACGTGACCCAGCTTGCAGGTCGCGGTGTTGGCATGGATGTTGTGCGTAATGAAATCGTCTCGCTCGGCGGACGTATTGACATTACCTCATCGCCTGGTCGTGGCACGACCTTCACCATTGCGCTGCCGTTGACACTAGCGGTGACCCAAGCTGTGATGGTCACGGTCGGTGATATTACTTACGCGATACCGTCAGTGATGATCGAGCAGGTGCAAGAATTTAAAGGCAAACGTTACGAGCCGCTGTTGGCGCTGAATGAAATCGAGTGGAAAGGTAATAAATACCCGCTGCGCTCGATGGAAGTCATCCTCGGTGGTAAAGCAAAAGTTTCCGCGCAGCGTCACGCGTTTGTGATTCTGGCAAAAAGTGGTCAGCAGCGCGCCGCTGTGCAAGTCGATGATATTTTGGGTAATCGAGAGATTGTCGTGAAGTCTATTGGCCCGCAGTTAGCGCGTATTCCGGGAATAGCGGGTGCTACTGTACTTGGCTCAGGCCAAGTGGTGCTCATCATGAATCCGGTGCAGCTTGTCTTCCGTGAAGCCACCACCATCACCATCGAGCAGCAAACCACCATCGCCCGCACGGGCGCCCCGCTTGACGATAGCTCTACAAGCACCGTTAATCCACAATCCTCAACCATGACCATGGATGCGGATAGTGAGCAGGTTGTACCGTCTGGCATGTCGTTAGCGGAGGCGATTGCCGCGACGGCCAATGCTGATACTGGCTTCGTGGTGGATCACCCGGTGCGCGCTAATCCGTTAGTAATGGTGGTGGACGATTCGCTCACCGTGCGAAAAATTACTAGTCGTATGTTGACCCGCGAAAATTTTGAAGTTGCTACCGCAAAAGACGGTGTGGATGGTTTGCAGCAATTACAAGATATTGAGCCCGATATTATTTTGCTCGACATCGAAATGCCACGCATGGACGGCTTTGAATTTGCCCGCAACGTGCGCGCTGATCCGAAAACGCGCCACATTCCGATCATCATGATCACGTCACGAACGGCCGATAAACACCGCAACCGCGCGATGGAACTCGGCGTTAATGAGTACATGGGTAAACCTTACCAAGAAGAGCAATTACTCGTGATGATCCGCCAATACACGCGCCAGCAAGCGGCGGCTTAGGCAAGCAAGCTTAAACCGAGATTTTCCATTAGGCGTCCCTTCGCAACTGTTTGAGTGCTAACGGACTATCGTTGGCGTCTTTCCTGTTTCTTCCTCTTGAATAGCTCGCTATTCATTCGTTAGTCAACAGCAAACACACGCAAAAATAGCCTCGTTGTCATCTCAACCCCTAATGGAAAACATCGGTTAAAAAGTCAAGGTGGGGCGGGTGTTTTCAAGCAAAAAACCTCCGAAATACCCGCCAATAGGCGACTTTTGCTGAGATTATCCGTAGCACTGAAGCAGTCCCGACGGGACGCCTAATGGAAATTCTCGGTTTAGTATCGGCCCGTTAAGCCTAGTGCGACAAACGGTGGTTCGCGGCCTACGAGCTTTTCGAGCATGATGAGTTCGCCGTCGTCGTGATTGCGAAAAGGGCCTTTGTCGATTTTCATCGTGCCGCTGCTGTCATCGAGCCACAGCGGCTGCTCGTGGTGAATGGTATTAATAATTTTTGATTCGCTCATACCCTTACCGTCAATAACCGCTTGACCATAGCACAGACAAAAATACGTGCGGCCTTCCTCGATTTCGATATAAAAGCCGGTGCCACGAATGCCGATGGTGGCATTCGGTGTGCGGTACTGCACGCTTGCATCTGCTGTGCGTTTTTCGAGAACCGATAAAACTTTGCCGGTGAGAATTAAAACTTTTTCAAGTACACCAGGCTTGGCTTTCGATTCTTCGAGCACGATAGTGGAGTTATCACGCAACAGGTAAGCGTCTTTGCCGACCACGACCACCGCAAAACTCTTTGGTCCCGTGGCCACGCGATCGCCCGGTTTGACCGCGGTGCCAATGCGTGCGGGTTTACCATTCACTGTCGCCGTGCCCTGCAAACTATTGATGCCCGCGCTGGTGGGTGTGTCACCTTTCGCGAGAGCCTCTTGGATCAAACCTGAAACGCCCGCAGCGCCGACAATGCCAAGGGCGGTGGCGGATTTTAACCAGTGGCGGCGCATTTTATTATTCATGTTTTTCCTTAAGCGATGCGATTTATACAATTGTGTTGGTGAAGTGGATAGACTGATCAGCCAAGCAATCAAATTCGACGAAACATCAAATCCCAAACGCCGTGACCTAATTTTAGGCCACGCCGCTCAAAATTAGATTCACTACGAAACGTCGGGCGTGGCGCATAGCCTTCCGCCGTGTTGACCAGCATCGATTCAAGAGACAACACCTGCAACATGTGCTCAGCATATTCTTGCCAATCTGTCGCGCAGTGGATGTAGCCACCGGGGACTAATTTTTGCGCGAGTAGCGTGGTAAATTCAGGTTGGATTAAACGACGTTTATGGTGGCGTTTTTTTGGCCACGGGTCGGGGAAATAGACATGAATACCAGCGAGCGAATTGTCAGCAATCATCTGTTTCATTACGTCCACGGCATCATGCTGTATGACGCGCACGTTTTGGATTTGCCGCTCAACCAACATTTTGAGTAGTGCGCCCACGCCCGGGGTGTGCACTTCGACACCAATAAAATTATCTTGCGGACGCGCTTCCGCAATATCGGCTGTCGCATGCCCCATGCCAAAACCAATTTCAACAATCGTTGCGGCGTTGCATGAAAACGTGCTGTGGTAGTCAAGCGGAATCGCCTGATAATCAAGCGTGAGCGACCTCGCCTCGTCAATCGCACGCGCCTGTGCCGCAGAGAGGCGGCCTTGGCGCAACACATAGCTGCGAATATGCGGGTGCGCGGGTTTGTTCGTTGCGCTGTTTTCCATGTTGAATTTTCCCACAGACAGCCTCATTATGGAGAAAGCCGTGGAACCTAACGCCGGACGTTATGTCCGAACTAGGTAAGTGTTTGAGCACATCGTAAAGTTAAAGCGCCTTTATCGGTGGGCGTTTCGGAGCAAAATAGGTTGTAACTGTCCGCCAGTAGGCGACGTTGAAAAAGATGGCTTTTGTTGCTGAAATTAGGTTGACGTGTCGCAGCACGAAGTCTATCTTTACAGGCAGTGTAGGCGGTACAAGTCGTTACAAGGACGAATCCATTATCATGTAATCTGCACCCGCATCAACACCCATCATGACTAAAAAATTTCTCTACTACTGTTTCGCTTTTGTCGCCTTTGTCGCCTCGTCGCTAAGCGCAACGAGTGTTAACGCGCAATATTATGGTGGGGTGACGTTAGGCGCCACACTTGACGCTAATGGACAATTGTTCGCCGGACGCACAAGTAGTATTGGTGGCGCGAATAGCGTTGCAAACTTCGGGTCGGGCAGCGATAGATTTACGCCAACTGAGCAGCTCACCGTTGCGCCCGCCGCTGGTTTGCAGCTCTCAAATGAGCCTAGCTTGGGCATTAAATTAGGTTATCGGTTTAATCCCCATTTCGCCGTCGAGAGTAGATACGTGTCGGCTAATCTCACCATTACGACGCCATCATTATTTAATCGCGAAGTTATCAACATAACGCGGCATGAACAGACGTTAGGATTAGATTTAGTTGGCAACGTATCGCTCATGAAAAAATTATCGTTACAGGGCCGTGCGGGGTTGCGAAGTGAGCCTACGCTATTTAACAACCCTAGCGCTGGCGGGCCCGCGCCAACAGCGTCAGGTGTGATGGGGTTAAGCCTAAATTACAACATCAATAGCAGCTTGGGTCTTCGCTTTGAAGTTGAGCGCTCACGTAAGTTCTTCAATGAACGGTTTGCGGGGGATGCTGATAGTGCGGTGTCATTTGGGGTGTTGTGGCGGTTCTAAGTGCGACTCTAAAATTACACCAGCTATGTCGCAATGCGCCCCTCACGAGGCGAGCTCGCTGAGGCTTGATAGACTTTCTTTGGCATTCTGCCCGCTAGAAACGCCTCACGCCCTGACTCAACTGCCTTTTTCATAGCGCTCGCCATCATCACTGGGTTACGTGCTTTTGCAATCGCGGTATTCATTAACACCCCGTCGCAGCCAAGCTCCATCGCAATCACCGCGTCTGACGCTGTACCGATGCCGGCGTCAACGAGCACAGGCACTGACACGCGATCTAAAATGATTTCTAGATTCCACGGGTTTAAGATGCCCATGCCAGAGCCGATGAGTGAGGCCAACGGCATTATCGCAACGCAGCCAATGTCCTCGAGTGCCTTGGCCTGAATTGGGTCATCGGTGCAATAAACCATCACATCAAAGCCATCACCAACCAGCGTTTTGGCGGCAATTAATGTCTCCGGCATATTCGGGAAAAGTGTGGCGTCATCGGCTAACACCTCGAGCTTAACGAGCTTGTGTCCATCTAGTAGCTCGCGTGCCAAGCGTAATGTACGCACCGCCTCGGTTGCGTTATAGCAGCCGGCGGTGTTGGGTAGTAGGGTGTATGCCGACGGTGGCAAATAATCTAGTAGGCTAGGTGTCGTCGGGTCTTGGCCGATGTTTACGCGGCGAATGGCGACGGTAATAATTTCGGCACCAGAAGCGTCAATGGCCAATTTCGTTTCCGCAAAATCGCGGTATTTGCCGGTGCCTACGAGTAAGCGCGAAGAATAATCGCGGCCCGCAATGCTTAACGCGTGAGTGTTGCTCATGTTCATCCGCCTCCAACGGCAATGACGATTTCAAATTTATCGCCATCCGCAATTAGCGTTTCGGATAGACGACTTTTGGGGATAATTTCGCCATTACGCTCCACCGCGAACCGTTTACCGTGAAGCTGCATATCGGCAACGATAGCATCCACCGATGTACCGACTGGTTGAACGCTAGCGTGACCGTTGATGATGATTTTTAACATAGAAAAATTCTAGCACGCGCCACTTATGCCTTACTCATTGTCGTCAGCTGAAATCGTAGAAAGGCAGAATATGTGATGCTAATTCTTATCGATTGGCTAAATCATCATCCACTAAAATAACCCATGCGTTTATCCATCATTATTCCGGCATTAAACGAATCCGCCACTATCGTTGCCACGCTAGCACCGCTGCAAGCAATGAGGGCGCGTGGCGTTACCGTAGTGCTAGTTGATGGCGGTAGCGAGGATGACACGATTGAATTAGCAAAACCGCTAAGCGACAAAATGGTGCAAAGCCAAAAAGGCCGCGCGTTGCAAATGAATAGAGGGGTGGCACTTGTGGAGGCAGCCAGCGATGCGTATTTGTTTTTACACGCGGATTCAATATTGCCGCCGGATATTGACAGTGCCATCGCGCACGCCTTGCTAAGTAACCCATGGGGGCGATTTGATGTGATCATTCAAGGAACGCATAAATTATTGCCGATGGTGGCCTGGATGATGAATCAACGCTCGCGGTTGAGTGGCATCGCGACCGGCGATCAGGGAATTTTTATGCGGCGTGAGGTATTTGAGGCGACAGGAGGCTACGCCAATCAACGGCTAATGGAAGATATTGAAATGTGCAAACGGCTGAACAAAATCGGTTCCCCTGCCAACCTCAAACAAAGAATAATGACATCAGGTCGTCGCTGGGATAAACATGGTTTATGGCAGACCATTTGGCTGATGTGGCGGCTGCGCTGGCAGTATTATTTTGATGCGGATGCCGATAAACTGCATAGTCAATACTATGGAAAATAATGCCGTTATTTTGATTTTCGCCAAAGCACCGATTCCCGGTACGGTCAAGACACGCTTGATTCCATCCATTGGTGATGCTGCCGCAGCAATGCTGCATTCTGCGTTGACTGAACGCGTGATTAAGACAGCGTGCGCCACTGAAATGGATGTAGTGTTGTGTTGCGCGCCAGATTCGTCGCATCCTTTTTTTCGAGATTGTGCGGATGACTTTTCAATTGACTTAATCGATCAACTCAACGACACCAGTTTGGGCGCACGTATGCTTGCCAGCCTAAATGAAGCGCTAGTGGATTACTCACGAGTGATACTTATCGGCGCAGATTGTCCTGCGTTCACCCCAGCGCATTTCGGCGATGCCAACACAGAATTAGCCACGCACGACGTAGTGCTCACACCAGCTGAAGACGGCGGTTACACCTTAATTGGCGCCCGTAAGACTAGACCAACTATGTTTGCCAATATCGACTGGGGCACCAATACCGTCATGAACGCACAGCGGCAAGCGTTGAGTGCTGCACAACTAACGTGGCATGAAACCGCGACATTGTGGGATGTGGACACTGCTGAGGATTTGCCGCGGTTGCAAACACTAAAACCCCCGTTCGCCTTCTTTTTGCCGTCATGAGATTAGCGCCAATACGAATCGAGCGCTTATGATTGATTCGCGCGCTACCGGCACACCATCAACATGAAAAGACTCGTACTCCTTGGCGGCGGCCACGCGCATGTGAATGTAATGAAATCATTTGCCGAAAATAAAATCGACGCCGATGTCACGCTCATTACGCCATACCTGCGACAGGTATATTCAGGCATGTTGCCAGGCTGGGTGGCGGGGCATTATCAGTTGGACGATGTAACAATCGCACTCGCCCCGCTTGCCAAAACAGCAGGAGCAACGCTCATCGAAACCTTCTGTAGCGGACTTGATTTAACGCGACAAGAAGTAATTTGCCGTAATGGTGAACGCGTCGCGTTTGATTATTTGAGTATTGATACGGGCTCAGTTGCACACACCGCAACCATTGTAGGGGCTGAAAAAATGACGGCAATTCGACCAATTGAAGACTTCATTGTCGCAATGACGTCGTTGAAGCAGGCTATTGAAAATCACCAGCAAGCTGGCAAGCCCACAAAAATCAGTGTGGTGGGTGCTGGTGCGGGCGGGGTTGAAATAGCGTTGGCGTTGCAATACGTCTATCAACATGAAGGTGTAACGGTGTCGCTCATTTCCGCAGCCAATACTTTGCCTAGCGCCACCACCAAGCATGTTGTCGCCGCACTCAAGCGCGCCAATATTGTGGTCTATAGCGGCGTAGCAGCCGCCCAAGTTACCGATGCCCATGTTGTGCTTACCAATGGCGATACGCTTGAAGCAGACTATGTAGTCGCCGCCTTAGGTGCAAAAGCACCCACTTGGCCTAATCAAGCAATGCTCGCGTGTGACAAACAAGGCTACATCATCACCAACGAGTACCTGCAATCCATTTCCCACGCCAACGTATTTGCCGCAGGCGATGTCGCCACCATCGCAAATGCGCCGCGCCCAAAGTCAGGCGTTTACGCAGTACGTGCGGGCCCGCCGCTCGCGGCGAATCTACGCCGCGCGATTAGCAGTGAAATGCTTAAACCCTACACCCCGCAAACGCGCTCGCTCTATCTTATTTCAACCGGTGAAAAGCACGCCATCGGCGCTTGGGGAAACTTCAGTTGGCAAGGTAAATGGGTATGGCGGTGGAAAGATAAAATTGATCGCGCCTTTATTGCGAAGTATCGGCTGTGATTATCTCAATGCAGACAAAAAATTACTTCACAATCTCCAAATGATCCAACCCTGAGGCTAAGTCTTTGTCTTTGGCAGATTTACCATTGAGCTTGATATTGAGACGTAAATCATTGAGCGAATCGGCATTACGCAGCGCATCTTCATACGAAATAAAATCACCTTCGTACAAATCAAATAGCGCTTGGTCAAAAGTCTGCATACCAATCTCGCGCGAGCGTTTCATGATTTCTTTAATCTCGTGAACCTCACCTTTGAAAATCAAATCTTGAATCAGCGGTGAATTAAGCAAAATCTCGATGGCGGCCACACGACCTTTGCCCTCTTTTTTTGGAATCAGCCGCTGTGAGACAAAGGCCTTCAAGTTAAGCGACAAATCCATTAGCAACTGATGGCGGCGCTCTTCTGGGAAAAAGTTGATGATGCGATCAAGCGCCTGATTAGTTGAGTTGGCATGCAGTGTTGACATGCACAAATGGCCGGTTTCGGCAAACGCAATCGCATAATCCATTGTTTCGCGATCACGAATCTCACCGATCAAAATTACATCTGGTGCTTGGCGCAGCGTATTTTTGAGCGCGGCAAACCAATTGTCGGTGTCCACGCCAATTTCACGTTGGGTAATAACGCAATTTCTATGGTCATGCACATATTCAACGGGGTCTTCAATCGTGATGATATGCCCATAACTATTTTCGTTACGATAGCCAATCATGGCCGCTAACGTGGTGGACTTGCCTGAGCCGGTACCACCGACCAAAATCACCAAGCCACGTTTAGTCATCACTACATCTTTTAATACCGCAGGCAAATTCAAATCTTCAAATTTTGGAATAGTGGTGGTGATAGTACGCATCACTAACCCGACGCGCCCTTGCTGCACAAACGCATTCACGCGAAAGCGGCCAATACCAGCAGGCGCGACGGCGAAATTACACTCCTTAGATGCTTCAAATTCGGCTGTCTGCTTGTCCGTCATGATGGAGCGGGCAATTTCGCCGGTATGGATGGGTGACAAACTGGATTGCGACACGGGTGTCATCTTGCCGTCAATTTTCATGGCCGGCGGAAAGCCCGCCGTAATAAAAAGGTCAGAGCCTTTTTTGGCAATCATTGCTCTTAATAATTCGTGGACAAATTTGAGCGCTTGTTCTCGTTCCATGTCACATCCTTAAACCGTGACTTGCATTGGTTTGCAAGACAGTTATTTTTTAATTAAATGATTCTTTATTGGCGGCTTTGGTGCGGGCTTCAGCGACAGTGATCACATTACGACGCACTAAGTCGGCTAAATTTTGATCCATCGTTTGCATACCAAGCGCCTGACCAGTTTGAATCGCGGAGTACATCTGCGGAATTTTCGCTTCTCTGATCAAGTTACGAATTGCGGGCGTGCCAATCATGATTTCGTGCGCCGCCGCACGACCGGAACCGTCTTTGGTTTTGCATAGCGTTTGCGAGATAACCGCACGTAGGGATTCAGACAACATCGCGCGCACCATCTCTTTTTCAGCCGCCGGAAAAACGTCAATAATACGGTCAACCGTTTTCGCTGCAGACGAGGTGTGCAGGGTGCCAAATACTAAGTGCCCCGTTTCGGCTGCCGTCATCGCGAGCTTGATGGTTTCTAAGTCGCGCATTTCGCCTACTAGGATGATGTCCGGGTCTTCACGAAGTGCGGACTTCAGCGCATTCGTAAACGACAATGTGTGCGGGCCAACCTCACGTTGATTGATCAAGCACTTTTTTGATTCGTGTACAAATTCGATTGGATCTTCAACCGTTAGGATGTGGCCATAATCGCTTTCGTTGATACTATTTACCATCGCGGCTAAGGTGGTCGATTTGCCAGAGCCGGTGGGACCCGTGACTAGCACCATGCCGCGCGGCTGTTTGGCGATTTCGGCAAAAATCTTGGGCGCGTTTAAGTCCTCTAACGACAAAATTTTGGACGGAATTGTTCGCATCACCGCGCCCGCGCCGCGGTGATGATTAAACGCATTCACCCGAAAACGCGCCAGATTGGGAATTTCAAACGAAAAGTCGCATTCGAGGTTTTCCTCATATTGCTTGCGTTGCCCGTCATTCATAATGTCATAGATCATGCCATGCACATCGTCGTGCGTTAATGCGGGAACATTGATGCGACGCACATCGCCGTGAACGCGAATCATCGGTGGCAAACCTGCCGAAAGGTGCAAGTCAGAGGCTTTGTTTTTGACGCCAAAGGCGAGAAGTTCTGCAATTTCCATTTATACTTTTCTCTCTTAAAAATTGTCGCGTTGCTAACTCAACTATCGCTCTGATTATGTCTCTAATTGCCGCAAACTTGCAAGATATGTACGCCAAGATTGATGCCGCGATTAAGGGTCGTCTGCCAGCATTTTTTAGCCCCGTCACCTTGATTGCGGTCTCAAAAACCAAACCGCTGGGTGACGTAATGGAAGCCTACCGAGCGGGGCAAAATGATTTTGGCGAAAACTACGTACAAGAAGCGATAGATAAAATTAGTGCGTTCCGTAATAGCGCTGACAGCACATCAGCCGACCATCGACAGGTGCAGTGGCATTTGATCGGGCCGTTACAAAGCAATAAAGCCAAGCTAGTTGCCACCCATTTTGATTGGGTGCACACGATTGATCGCACCAAAATTGCCGACGCGCTCAACGCCCATCGAGGAGACAACGTTTCCCCACTCAATGTACTGGTACAAATCAACATCTCCGCTGAGGCGAGTAAAAGTGGCGTCAATATTGACGATGCTGAAATTCTGCTGAAACACATGGCCACGCTGAAAAAATTGCGCTGCCGCGGCTTGATGGCAATAGTCGAAAACAGTCATGATGAAACGACACTACGCGCGCAATTTCGTCAATTGCGGCAATTATTTGATGAGATCAAAGGTGAGCATGCCGACGTCGATACACTGTCGATGGGAATGTCGCAAGATTTTGCGCTGGCGATTGACGAAGGTGCGACAATGGTTCGAATCGGTAGCGCAATTTTTGGGGCGCGGCCACGTCATGATGTTGTTTACTAACGTTTGAATCGCATGAATATACTTTTTATTGGCGGCGGCAAAATGATGCAAGCTATTACGCTTGGGTTGTTGGCGCGCGGCACACCTGCCAACACTGTTTACGTTGTCGAGCCTGACGTCCGTACCGGCGATAGCCTTCGTCAAATGGGTTTATCTGTCAGCGCCAACCCCGCAGACATTATTGATGTCGTCGATGTCATCATCCTAGCGGTAAAACCGCAGGTCATGCGTGAAGCGCTGCAGCCGCTGGCAGGTAAATTACGCCAGCAATTAGTCATTAGCATTGCGGCCGGTATCCGCACACGCGAGTTATCCGCTTGGCTTAATTTCCCAAATGTTGTGCGCGCTATGCCAAATACGCCCGCGCTAATTCAAGCTGGCATTAGTGGTTTGTATGCTGCAACTGCCGTCGAAAGCCCAAGTCGTCGTACTGCCGAAGAATTGCTTGCCGCCATTGGCAAAACATTTTGGGTTGATGAAGAGGCGATGTTGGATGCGGTGACCGCGGTCTCAGGCAGCGGGCCCGCCTATGTGTTTTACGCAATGGAAGCATTGGAAGCGTCAGCGATTGCGTTAGGCTTTGATGCGGCCACGGCGCGGATGTTGGCATTGGAAACGTTTCGTGGTGCAAGTTTGCTGGCAGCACAATCAAGTGACGCGCCGGCCACGCTCCGCGCGAATGTCACATCAAAACGCGGCACAACCGAAGCGGCCATTGCGGTATTTGACGCCGAGCAGTTACGTGAACGATTCATGGCGGGTGTCACGGCAGCGGCCAAACGCGCGACGACGTTGGGGGATGAATTCGGCGATGAATTTGCCACCACCTTACCAAGCAAGGCATAGCGATGGTTACGACCGCACTCGTCTTCATCATTGAAACGCTAACGCAGCTGTGGATATTTGCGGTGCTGGTGCGATTTTTTGCTCAAGCAATGCGAGTACCGCTGCGTTCACGAGCGGGCAACCCGATTGCTGACTTTGTAATGGCGCTAACGGATTGGATTGTGCTGCCGTTACGACGGGTGCTACCGAGTATTGGTCGCCTTGATTTGGCAACGCTGATGGTAGCGTGGCTAGCGTCAACGCTGTTGGCGCTCGCAATACTCGCCCTCAGAGATCACGCCAACGTGGCGACGCCACTTTTTTGGCCAGCGCTACTTTTTTATGGACTGGTGAAAATCATTAAGCTCTCGGTTTATCTTTTTATTGGGCTGATGATTATTCAAGCGATATTGTCGTGGGTAAGCCCATATCATCCGTTACGCCCGTTTTTTGATTCATTCACGCGGTTTTTATTAAGGCCTTTTCAGCGCTTCATCCCGCTCATTGGCGGCGTAGATTTGTCAGTATTGTTTGTCATTATCCTGTTGCAAGTCCTACTTTTAGCGCCCGTTGCGTGGCTAGAGCTTGAAGCGCTCAAACATTTGGCTAAAACTTAACGTTTCGCTAGTTAAGATATTATGTTGGGTAACACCGAACAGCTGTACGCCAGACCTATTCGCTCACATCGCCCAATCTCAAAAGAACAACAAAGACAATAAATCGTATGGCCGTGAATCTCGCCACCCCATCTGCCAATCAATTCGAAGCCGAAGCTGCGCGCTACAACGAATGGCGCACCGATTTATCGCGGGCGGTGCATGAATATCACGATTGGCTGGAACGGACTAATCAGCTAGATGTGCAGCAGTCGATTCGCTTTTATGATTTGCTCGAAGCGCTCAACAAAGGGCGGCTACTGTTAGCGTTTTTGGCTGAATTTTCACGTGGTAAATCTGAGCTTATCAACGCCTTATTTTTCTCAGATTTCAAAGAGCGCTTGCTGCCTTCCGACGTGGGGCGCACCACGATGTGCCCGACCGAGTTGTTTCACGATATCAACGAAGAGCCCTATTTAAAGCTGCTGTCGGTAGAGACGCGTTACCGCGATGAGTCGATATCGCAACTAAAAAACATGCCTGTCGAATGGTCAAAAATTAGGCTCAACGTTGATGACCCTAAGCAGATGAAACAAGCCCTATCGGCCTTGGCCGATACCAAGCGGGTTTACGCATTAGACGCACGCATGATGGGGCTTATTCCGATGTTTGACGATGGCACGGGGCCCAATGAGAGCGACATTGTCGAAGTGCCTGCATGGCGCTATGCGATGATTAACTACCCACACCCGCTTTTAACCAACGGCTTGTCGGTGCTGGATACGCCGGGCTTAAATGCGTTGGGATTAGAGCCTGAGCTAACGCTGGCGACCGTACCAAATGCACACGCCGTGCTATTTTTACTTGGCATTGATACGGGCGTGACTAAGAGTGACTTAGAAATTTGGGATCGTTATGTACGCTCCAGTTTGCCAGCAAAAATTGCCGTACTAAATAAAATCGACTTGATGTGGGACGCGTTAAAGACCGAGCCTGAAATCATGTCTGGCATGCAACGCATGATGGACAGCACCGCAACGCAGCTTGGGTTGCCGATGGAGAAGGTGTTCGCGCTGTCAGCCAAAGAGGCGCTGGTGGGCCGTATTAAGGGCGACCGCGAACAAATTGAGCGCTCCGGCATCGAGCGGCTGGAGAGTTATTTAGCCAGCGAGATTATCCCGATCAAACGTCAATTGCTCGCAAAAGCGGTGACGAGCGAAATTGGCAGCATGATGGTCTCAAGCCACAAGAGCGTTGTGGGGAAATACGAGCAGATTCAAACGCAACTGAGAGAACTCGGCAACTTACAGGGGAAAAGCCGTGATTTAGTCACAAAGCTTTGGCAAAAAGTTAGTCAAGAAAAAGATGCCTACAACGCGGCCTTAACCGAATATAAGGCACAGCGTGCCGCATTTAACCAAAAACGTAACGCGGTGCTCGACGCGTTTAATCCAACGCGGCTTGATATTCTATGTGTTAAAAGTTTGCAGGCGATCAATGATTCGTGGACAACCCCTGGACTTACGCGTGGAATGCGCGAGCTAATCCGTTCGATTGGCGAAGACTTTGCAAACGTCAAACACACTGGCGAAGATATTTTGCAGTTGATGGAAGGCGTGTACAGCACGTTTCGTGTGCGATTTGGTTTTAGCTCGCTTGATTTTCCGCCGCTTGATTTTGAAGGGCCAAACGCCAAGCTGGCCGTGCTCATGCACGAGACTCAACAATTTTGCAAAGACCCGATCAATATCGTGATGACCGAAAAACGCTTTATGGTGCGTAAATTTTGGCGTCAATTGGTTGAAGAGTCTAAGCTCATTTTTATCGAGGCACGTGCCAATACGGAGCGCTGGCTTACCGCCGTGCCGTTGCCATTAGAAATGCAAATACGCGACCATAAATTGCAGCTCGAAGCGCGCGTTGCCTCGCTGCAAAAAATCAATGAGCGCGGCAGTGGTATTGGCGAGGAAATCGCTAAGCTCAATGGGCAATTAGGCGAAGTGCAAAAGCAAATTACGCTTATCTCAGGGCTGATTCGTAAAGTCCGCGATGTCGGCCCCGCGCCGGAAACGCAAGCGATTGCCAACGCACAGCCGATCATTCCAAAACCGCAAAAAGAGTTTTTAGAAACAGCGCGGTTTTTGGCCACCACAAAAACCACCGCAGATAACGCCGGTGATGATTCTTCAAATGACAAAACAGTGCGGGTTGTGCCCATCGTAAAAGCCCCAACACCGTTGCCTACGAATGACGTCACACAGCCCGTTAGCCCATTGACCAACTTTGAAGCGACTATGCAGATCGATTTGTCGTCGTTACGGAAATCATAGTTTTATTTAGCCAAGCGGCATATCTGGCGGAGTCTGATTTTTAGCTACCACGCGCGACACACGACAGGCGATATGCGTCAACCGTGGATACTCTTTTGCCACGCCAACATCACCCACGCATCACACTAAAATCACGTCAAAACGCTCTTGCGTGTAGGCCGTCTCGACGGATAACGATACCGGCTTGCCAATAAAGTCTTCCAGCATGGTAAGTGCGTTTGACTCTTCATCTAAGAAGCGATCAATGACCGACTGCGCCGCGAGAATACGATATTCCTTGGCGTCAAAGCTTTTGGCGGAGCGGGTGACTTCCCGCAGCACTTCATAGCAGACGGTTTGGGCGCTTTTGATCTCACCACGGCCAGCGCAGGTCGTGCACGGTTCACAAAGCACATGCGCCAAACTTTCGCGCGTGCGTTTACGCGTCATTTCCACTAAGCCTAGCGGGGAAAATTGACTGATACTCCAGCGGGTGCGGTCGCGCTGCATTGATTTATTAAATTCCGCAAGCACGGATTGCCGATGTTCATCGTTATCCATATCAATAAAGTCCACAATAATAATGCCGCCCAAATTGCGTAGCCGCAATTGCCGTGCGATCGTTTGTGCCGCTTCAAGATTGGTTTTAAAAATAGTGTCGTCAAAACTGCGCCCTGACACAAATGCGCCGGTGTTGACATCAATGGCGGTGAGCGCCTCGGTCTGATCCACAATCACGTAGCCGCCTGATTTCAAGTCCACCCGACGGTTGAGCGCTTTTTCGATTTCATCTTCAACGCCAAATAAATCAAATAGCGGTCGGTCACCCATGTAGTGCTCAAGTACGGCGATTGAGCTGCGCGTGTATTGCTCAGCAAAGTCACGCATTCTGGCGTGTGTTTCGCGCGAATCAACGATGATGCGTTCAGTGTCGGCGGTGACTAAATCACGCAGCACACGGTGACTTAAATCGAGGTCTTGGTAGAGCAAAGCTTGCGGTGCGGCGGTGAGCGAGGTGCTAACAATGCCGCGCCAAAGCTTAATCAAATACGCAATGTCGGCGATTAATTCAGCATCCGTTGCGGTCTCGGCCACCGTGCGCACAATAAACCCACCGGCTTCCCCCACAGGCATGAGCGCGTGAACTTTCTCGCGTAGTTGTTCGCGCTCGGCTTCATCTTCAATGCGCTGTGAAATACCGATGTGATGCTCGCCCGGCAAATACACCAGCAAGCGTCCCGCGATAGAAATTTGCGTGGACAGGCGCGCCCCTTTTGAGCCGAGCGGATCCTTGATGACCTGCACGACCAGCGTTTGGCCCTCATGAAGTAATTTTTCGATTGGCCTTTGCTCAACCGCTTTACCGTTGGCGATATCGGTATTTTTTTGTCCCGCCCAAATATCGGCGACGTGCAAAAACGCCGCACGCGGCAAGCCAATTTCAATAAATGCCGATTGCATGCCCGGCAGCACGCGGCCAACGCGGCCTAAGTAAATATTGCCGACCAAGCCACGATTTGAGGCACGCTCCACATGCAGCTCTTGCACCGCACCTTGCTCCATGATGGCAACGCGGGTTTCTTGCGGCGTGACGTTGATGAGTATTTGTTCATTCATTAGGCAGCTTTATTAACCGAAGATGCGTGCCGACGAAGTGCGTTACACCAGCGGCCAAAAAATTCACCAATCCTATTTCGCATCATGGTGAATTTATCGTTGCTGATATAGGTACGGTGCGCATCCTGCGTTAAATCCTTATTCAAAAATATTAAATATGTATGCCAGAAGCACGCAGCAAGTTTGCGGTTTCATAGAGCGGTAAACCGACAACGCCAGAGTAGCTGCCGGAGAGTTTGGCAATAAAGGTCGCCGCGCGGCCCTGCACCCCATAGGCACCGGCTTTATCCATCGGCTCGCCAGTGGCAACATAGCGTTTGATTTCCTCCTCCGTTAGTTTGGCGAAGGTCACAAAGCTGGTGGTTAAGACTCTTTGCTGACTGTCGCCTATGCTTACCATCACTGCCGTTAAGACTTGATGGGTCTCGCCTGACAATCGTTTCAGCGTTGCCATCGCGTCATCGCCGGTGGCGGGCTTGCCGAGTATTTCCCCATCAAAGGTGACGATGGTATCAGCCGTTAACAGCGGGCGCGGCGTTAATTTACGCTCACGCATTACGCCTAGTGCAACATCATTTTTGACATTCACAATGCGCTCAACATAGGCGTGAGGCGTTTCATTGTGGAGCGGCGACTCATCAATATCAACGCGCGGGGCGACTTCACGCATCAACAGCAGCTCATACTGCACGCCTATTTGTTTGAGCAAATCACGGCGACGCGGACTTTTGGAGGCTAAATAAATGATGGACGGAGGTGGCTGCATGGCGCTGAAGGGAAGTCGTATTTGCTCGCGATGCTATTCACGATGATAGGGATGATTATGCAGCAAAGACCATGCCCGATAGAGCTGCTCGACTAACAATACGCGCACCATGCCATGCGGCAGCACACAGCCGGAGAGGGCGATAGTGTGATGCGCCGTTTTTTTAAACTCAGGCGATAGGCCATCGGCACTACCAATCACAAAGCACGGGCTAACACCCTCAGTCATCCAGCCCTTGAGCCAAGCAGCAAGCTGCGGGGTGGTGAGTGAGGCGCCGCGTTCATCACAAACAATGCGCATGGTATTTTTTGGTATGGCTGCGTCAAGACGTGCCGCTTCCAGTTGCAATACTTTTTCAATGCTGCGGTTGGCGCGGTCTTCAGGTTTTAAATCAGTGATGTCGATGCGTGCTTCGGCGGGCATCCGCTTCTGATAGTCAGCCACCCCAGCAGCGACCCAAGCAGGCATTTTGTGCCCCAAGGCAACGATGTGAATTTTCATGATGCTGTAAAGTTATTCGCGTAAATTAAAATACAAACACGCCTATCGGCGGCTAGTTTCAGTCTATTTTGGCTCAAAACGCCCGCCAATAATGGTCTTTTTTATTTTATCGAAACGGACGAAACGTTGTGATCTTTATTTAGTAAACTTCATTATTATTTTTGATGCTGTACCAAGCGTCGTTGCCAACCAATTTTTAATCTGAAAAAACTTTATATGGGCAAATGGGTGGCAAATGGTGTCTGACCCTGAGGTTTCCCCATTCCGGTGATCGTGAAATGATTAAGCATCTGCGTCGATTGATAGTCACTTTATTGTTCGTGGCGGGATTTGCTCAAGCCGGGGGAAACTGCTCAAAGAATGATTCTGTAGCAATTATTAAAGTATTTAATCAAGGTATTGCGTTGAATGAGCGGTTCAAACGAACGCCACGTGATGACCTCGATAAAGGGATGGTGTCGCGAAACAAAATAGAGCAGTTTCAAGAAAATGTCCTTTCACCTTGTATGGAGCGAGCCGTCAAAGTTCTTTCCGGCGAAAATAATCAGGAGCTCATGCACAAATTTCTTGACGTGGTCGTGTCTTTTGAGAACTCTTCTGGTGAAATGACTGCTTATTCGTTGGATATGATCTTTGGAAAAAATCCTGACTTACTTGAAACAAGTTTGCAAAGATTTCCACCATCCAAAAGAAAATTACTTGTTAAGCGCCTAAAGCTCGGTTGGTTAAACGCCAAATCGCAATTCAAAGATGATGTTGTCAGTGATCGTGAGAAGCGATTGAATAAGTGAACGAAACGTTTGCGGGGACTTTTGATCGAACGGCGCGAGAGGTGCCTCCATAGGTGTGTTCTCGGCTGGAGTACTAATGTTAATTGGGATGCGCATAGTAAAAGAGTAAAAAATGCCAACGTTATTTATTTCTAAAGACTAACTACGCAGGGATACTTTTTGAACTCATCTATCCACGGACATCTCCAGTCATCTTTGCTCCAAACCCACCGTCATAGCTAGTATCTTAATTTTTAATTATCACCACTTAACACAACAACCCATCACCCATGTGCGCCCGCCTCCCCATCCACACCGCCCTTGCCGATGCGCCTCAAGTCCCATCGCCGCAGCATGTACGCTCAGGTAGGGGGATAGGGATGCGCCAGAGCACCATCACCGCCAGCCAGCCCGGCAATATCAACGACTTACCCACCAGCACCAGGCTCAACCTCACCCTCACCGCGTGCAGCCAAACCATTACCTTCAACCCGCCCACCCAAGTCGCCACCACCATCGGTAGCAGCGTCGCCATTACCGCAATTGGCGGGGCGAGTGGCAATGCGGTCAGCTTTGCTATCAGCACCACCAGCGCAGGCATCTGCAGCCTCACCAACAATGGCGCCACCGGCACAGCCCCCAACCTTATCAGCAATGCCACCATCACTGTCCTCACCCTAGGCGATTGGACCATCACCGCCAACCAAGCGGGCAACACCAACTACAACGCCGCCTTAAGTGTTAGCGTCACCATCACGCTGGTGCAACCATCCGCACAGCTGTACTTCATTCATCCCGATCATCTCGGCACACCCAGAGCAATCACCAAGGCCAGCGACAACACCAAGGTATGGGAATGGAACAATGACGATGCGTTTGGGAATAATGCGCCGGATGAGAATCCCAACAATGTGAATGGCACGACACCCTTCAAGTACAACCTGCGGTTTCTGGGGCAGTACTTTGATCGTGAGACTAATACGCATTACAACTACTTTAGGGATTACGATCCGGCGACGGGGCGGTATGTGCAGAGTGATCCGATTGGGCAGCTTGGTGGATTGAATTTATATTTGTAAGTTCAAAATGATCCGCTGAATAGCATTGATGAAGATGGCCTTAAGCCCCAGCCCGGCAACTCTGGTGGCAACGCAGCGCAGCGGCGCTTTGATCATCGGCATCCAAAACCACAATCTCCAAGGCCGTCGCCGGGTGGTGAAAATAGTCTTGGTGAAAGTGCCGGGTACTATAACAATGACGGCGGGTACATTTGTTTGCGTTGGAGCTGTCCAGCAAGCCCCAACGCCTGCTCACCTAGCGACAAACGTACTAACAACGATTTCATTCCGGCTGCAACCGATCCAAACAAGTCGCCAGCAGGGTGTACTTGTGACGAGCCGCGCTTTAGATTACCAAACGCACCAAAACTGAAAGACCCTGAAAATGTAATTGAGGCAATCATCCGTGGTTACTATCGTTTCGGGCGTTAACGATGCGTCCGACAATGTTTGCAAATCTGATGCTTGTTTTTGCTGGAATCAATGGAATGATTGCACTCGGGATCGCCGCTTCTGACCGATCCTTGCGATCATTGTGTCAACGGTGTTGGGCGAATGACGTGCTATTCGCATTGTTTGGCGATACCACCGGTCGTATGGTGCTCACGCTGATATGGGCGGCAATTGCCGTGTTTGCATTTGTCGTAGCGCTGAAAATCAAGAAACGGCACGAGGAAAGATTGCGCGAATCAAATGTCTCAAACTCGCATTAATTTTCGGTAGCGCGCGAATAAAAAAATTAAAGGTGTCAACGTTATTTATTTACGAAAACTAGCTACGCAAAGAATTTTTTTGAACTCATCTATCGACGGTTATCCCCGATCTTTTTTGCTCCAAACCCCCCGTCATTGCTAGTATCCTAATTTATAACTGCTATGGCTTAACAAAATAACCTCATCAACAATGAGTGCCCGCCTCCCCATCCACGCCGCCCTTGCCGATGCGCTTCAAGTCCCATTGCCGCAGCATGTACGCTTGTTGGGCATGGGAATAGGGATGCGCCCGAATACCAGAACCGAAACTTAGAAAGCGATAGCATCAACGTCTGGTCGCAGCGTGTGTGCGCAGGCTGGATGCTCATTTGTTGCCATCGAAGTGGGCGTTGGTCGCCGCAACTTCGCCCGCCGCATGTTGTCCGATAAGCTCTACGCCAACCTGATGGAGTTTGTTTGCCTGAGTCTGCGCAGTCGTCGTATTCATCTGGCTTGATAGCACGTTTTTTTCGTAGCATTTTTGCCGTTGTTGCGGTCATTTGGTTATTCCTTGAAGATTGGCTTTGGGATGGGTTGCTGGCCTTCATGGCGTGGCTTGGCAAGCTGCCCTTTATTTGCTGGGTCGATGCCGTTATTCAGCGTTTGCCGCCCGCTGTCGCCTTAATGGCGTTTCTTTTTCCAGTCGTCGTATTGCTGCCCGTCAAGTTATTCGCCTTTTGGCTGATTGCAAATCACCATCCTGTAATGGGCGCGCAACTCTTCATCGTGGCAAAAGTTGTCGGCACGGCGTTACTGGCACGCATTTTTTCATTGACCAGACCAGCGCTGATGACCATTGGCTGGTTCGCGACTTTTTATAACGCCTTCGTTGTCTGGAAAGAAAAGCTGTTTGCCTATGCGCGAAGCTTGCACGTCTACCAGCAAATTCAGGCAATCAAAATACAGGCGAGATGTAAATGGAGAGAGATGCGTGTCTGGCTTGGTCGCTAGCGGCGAAATACTAATCACCAAACGCAAGGCACGGCTATCGCGACATTGCAGCAGCCTACTTTTGCTAGGAAGCATAAAATTTCAACCGATAATGTTTTGTTTGTTGAGCTTGTCCAGCGTTGTGTCAGGCTGTAGTATCGTTATCGTGGCCGCCCGGTTAACTAATTTGATCGCCGCCCGCCACATCTTACGAGGAGTCAATTACGTGAAGATCCTTTACGCACTATCCGCCACCGTCACCCTTGCCTTGGGCCTTCTGCATATGGCTACAACCTTCACTCTCTCGTTAACCCCCAGCGGCAAAGTTTGGTTTTTTGGCGCGGGGATGGCTATCGCGTTTTGTGGAGTCGTGAACCTATTGAACCGACGCTATGGCCAAGCAGCTGTCGGCCTCTGGTATGCGTGCATTGGCATCAATCTGCTGATGGTTTGTTTCGCCGCTGTCGCCGGTCGCGTGACCGGTGCAAGTGTGGCCGAACAGGTTGTCATGCTGGCCCTGTTAGCTTCTGCGCTCATCCTTTCGGCGATGCCATCGTCAAGCACAAACCCGAGGCTTTCATAAGGTAGTGAGCCTGATGAGTTTGACGTGGGTCAGGCGCTGGTACTTTTTTATCATCTTGCGTTTCGAATTTCATCAGCATGATTACGCCCTTAGGCGGCGGCGACATTCTCGCGGAACCGCTCCGCCAAGTCGAGCTCCATTATCCAATTGCGTAACACCTCGGATACCAATATTGGTTGTCCGATAGTCAGAAAATGGGCGCTCTCCGGCAAAACGCGCAACCGGGCGCCGGGAATACCGGCGGCAAGTTCTTCGTGTAACGCAACCGGCGTCAGCACATCATCGCGACCACACATCACCAAGGTTGGGCAGGTGATGTTTTGCATGTAAGGTCGGCTGTCGAGACGGCTCATGATGGCGCGAGAATGTCGGAGAAATGTCTCCGCCCCGATGCGCAAACCCATCGCGTATACGGTGATCACATTCGAGTGGTAGCGCATCCGCGATGGATGCAAAAACTTAGGCATCATCAGATCAAGTACGATCTGAAAATTATTCAGCGCCTGCGCCATCATTTTTTCACGTCCCGCGCGCGCGTCATCGCTTTCGGGTCGCGCACTGGTGCTTATCAACACGAGTGCCTGCACGCGTTCCGGCGCCACCCGCATGATCTCTAGGGCGACATAGCCGCCCATGGAAAAACCCATCATCACGAACTTTGCCGGCGCTTGCGCTAGTACTTCACGCGCCATGTCAGCGATGTTGTCTGCCATTGAATAGTCGGCAACGGTGCAGTGCGCGATTTCACTGAGGTTACGCACCTGAAGACCAAACATCGCTTCGTCGGTGAGCAGCCCTGGAAGGATGACAAAATTCGGTTTTTGAGCATTGATCATGTTCGTTCCGCGAGTAGATAAATAATGAGTGTGGCCTAGATCGCAGAGCTGGTCTGTGCGCAAACGAACGCACATTATTTAGTGGGAATGCACTCGCAACCAGCTTTAGACGTTAGCGTTCGGATGCTGGCAGCCGAGTGGGGTGGGATGGAATACAATCTCACCCTCTGACAACAAGGCTTAAAACAAGTCTCGGAGCGAGGAAATCAACGTGGACTGGTTCAATTTTTCGACGCGCCGTCTAGCGCGAATGCTAGCCGCCGCCTCAAATGACGCGAATCTTTTAGCATGACATTAAGACGCAATAGCCTATCGCAGATTGGCAAATACGGCTCTGCGCTCGCGCTCTGCGCCTTACTTGCCAATCTGCAATGCGCCGTTGCCGCCGAGACTGGAGAACGCCCATCGCGCGAGTTCACGAGGCAAACGTAACCCGCACGCGACGAGGTTAGTCGTGCGTTGGCTGCCGAAGACGGGGCCGCCATGCGTGCGGCGGCGGCGGAGGCCACAATCGCGCTTGCCCCGTGGGTAGGCCATCCGGAAACAACTGCCCATTATTTCCCACCCATAAACCGTGAGCCTTTCGACGTGAAGCGGGCGCGTGACCGTTGGCTCATCAATGTTCAGCACGGACTGCGCGCGCTGCCATGGGCGAAAAACCCGAGCGGCGGCCCACGCAAAATGACGGCCGGGTTACGCGACGCCGCGTTTTCAATCGATGCCCTCGTACGTACAGCAATGCTTTTTCACGGGCCTGAGGCTTAACTCATCAAACATGTTGGCGCTGCCGCTGATTGGCTCGTTAAGCGCCAGCACGCCAGCGGTGTGTTTCCGTTTCCCGTGGGTCCTTGGCTGAACCCGCGGGAGAAAGTGGGCGTCATCGTCGCGGGCATCATTAAAAAGCATCCTGAAATAATAGTGAACGGCTGGATCGCTGACGACCGCGACGACGGCGGTCTGCAATTTGACAACGGCCTCTGCGGGCGCGCACTACTAAGCGCGTAGGAATTGACGAAGGATGCAAGATATTTCGCCGCCGCGCGTAAATCCGGCGACTGGGCCGTGACGCGCCCGCTTGTCATGAACTGGAACTACAACGCTTTCAGCGTTGGGCTGCTCGCACGGCTCGCCGTTGCCACCGGCGAGGCAACGTATCTCAATGCGGCGGTGAAGAAGGCAGACATCGGGGTGCTGCCAGGCCAGATGACGAGTGGTCGATGGTTAAACCCGCATAACGCCTCAGCCGTATGCCACAACATTCTCATGCGTGACCTCCTTGAGCTACTGCACGCACTACCCGCCGACCACTCTTTCCGGCTCACACTGCGCGACGCCGTTACCCGCGGCCTGAACCAAGCCGCCGCCGAGACACTGGCAAAAGGCCACACCGGAACATGGACAGAAAACTTTGCGCGTGGCCTGCAATGGATTGGTGAAAACAAGCAGTGGCGAGACGCGCCTAACGTAAATCTTAATGCCAGCGGAAAGCGTAATGCGCCCAACGCTGGTGCTGCAATTCTCGCTGTCCTAGAAGGCATCAAGCCGTCGCCATGAGTCCGACAACCCCGGGGGTGAGGTGTCGCGGCTGAGGGTGAGCGGTGGTCAGATGCGCTTACGAAGGACATATTTTGCTTTCGGTGGCGTGGGCTGTTTTGCGCAAATACTAAAGCGCAAGCTAAAGGAGTCAGCGTCATTTCTTCGCAGAATCATTGTCGCTAAGCCACCTAAGCCCGAACGCGTAATAAGAAGAGCAGCGTAAGTCGTGGGTCGCAAAGCGCTTCGCTTGCGCGATGCCGTCATTAAACCTAGAAACGGCAGTTGAGCGCTTTAGTTGCTTGAACGTGAGCGTGAATAAACGAGTTGAGCGGTTTAGCACGTTCACCAAGTTGGTGAGGCATCCTAGAGGTGCGATTGCACATTGTTCAAACTCCCTAGCCGCGTTATTCCTCCTTGCAGGATAAGGCCTGCTCTGTCCATGTTTGCCAAATGAGGCCTTGCTAGGAAGTCCGAAAAATGCACACTCATGTCTCCAACGGAGACGCTATCCCTGTAGGGCACACCCGTCCAACTGCCGTTTCTAGGTTCAAGGATAAATTTGTCGAGCCGCTGCAAGTTTTCCGCCGCCGCGTGTGCGAAACGAAAGCGGTCTGTCATTTACGCGATGCTTTCTTTTCTGTTTTGATAGCAACATTGCCTTTTGGTTGGGCTTGCGCCGCGGTCTTTGACAGTTTTTTTCAAAGTTTAAAAAAAAGTTTTTGCTGAAACGTAGTCGCCGGTTTTTCGTACCTCATTGCGTACTTGTAAACCCCTCGCGATGAACTCTGGTTGTGCCCGCCGCCGGTTACCTGATTCACAAATCGATTGCACAACAAAGCCGGAAAGCGCTTCACCCTCTAGCAAGCCGTTTTCGGTGGCGTTGCGAAACTCTTCGGTTACGCGAAGTAACGGGATAGTTGCGGTTTTCAGGTTGGCCTCTTTGCGTTGCAATTGCGGTGAAGTTTTAAATGGATAGAAAAACTGTGCGAAGTCGGCGAGAGTAGCGAAAGTACTAACATCGACGTAGATAAACGTGTGTCTAGTGCGCGCAATCGCTAGCCATTACGGTGCTCGCACTTGGCAACCCTAGCCTTGATTCGGTGACAAATCTATTTTTTAATTAGGCACAGCAAGAACGAAGCGCTGCACATGTGTTTAGAATGATCCGATTGCGTTTTGCCGCCCGGTTTCACCCTCTCCATTAATGAAAGCATCGCAGTGGATGCCGAGCAGATACCCGCCTTGGTGCGCAATGTGAGCTTGGTTTCATTTCTTCTTTAATTAACGTTTATTTCTTGATAAGTGTGTTCTGTGAAACCAGTGAAATCATCGACGCTTGCAGATAAAAAAACACGCCGCCAATTTTTGCAAACAACGAGTGCCCTCACGCTGGCCTTGTGGATAGGAGACGAGACAGTGGCGGCAACTAAAAACGCATCATCAATCGATATCGCCGAGACCAGCGTGGCTGCATTACAAGCCGCGATGGCAGCGAGCCGCCTAACAGCCGTGGCGCTAACGCGACGCTATTTGTCGCGCATAAAAGCGCTTGATAAAAATGGCCCGCGCATTAACGCTGTGATTGAACTAAATCCAGACGCACTCGCCATTGCGCGCGCGATGGATAAAGAGCGTGCTGAAGGAAAGGTGCGTGGCCCGCTGCACGGCATTCCGGTACTCATTAAAGACAATATCGCGACCCGCGATAAGATGCAAACCACCGCAGGCTCACTCGCACTCGTGGGTGCGCGTGCTCCACGCGATGCCTTTATCGTCAATAAGCTTCGCGACGCGGGCGCGGTGATTATCGGCAAAACTAATTTGTCCGAGTGGGCGAATTTTCGCTCCACCCGCTCCACCTCCGGCTGGAGTGCACGCGGCGGATTGACAAAAAATCCGCACGCGCTTGATCGCAATACCAGCGGCTCAAGTGCAGGCTCAGGTGCGGCCATGGCGGCAGGCTTTGCGGCATTAACAATTGGCACTGAGACCGATGGCTCCATTGTTTCTCCCGCCAGTGCCAACGGGATTGTTGGTCTAAAACCTACCCTTGGGCTAGTCAGCCGCGATGGTATTGTGCCGATCGCGCATTCGCAAGATACCGCTGGCCCGATGACTCAAAATGTGGCGGATGCTGCTGTGCTGCTCACCATACTCGCTGCCTCGGATAGCCGCGATAGCGCCACGGTGGAGGCGAACGCTCGCCGAATGGATTACACCGCGCATCTTAAAAAAGACGGTCTCAAGGGCAAACGCTTAGGCATTATTCGCAGCCAATTTGGTGGCCGCAATGATCTTGCTTCTAATGTCATCGAGCAGTCGCTGGCTATTTTGCGTGCGGAGGGGGCGACCTTGATTGAGCTTGCCGAATTACCGAACGCCACTAAATATGCTGCCACCGAATATGAGGTGCTGCTCACCGAATTCAAAGCCGATATGGCCGCCTACTTAGCTGAATTCGCGCCTAATTTGGCGATCAAATCGCTAGCTGACATCATCGCATACAACGAAAAAAATCGTCACAAGGCGATGCCTTATTTTGCGCAAGAGCACATGATTCGCGCCAACGCGAAAGGGGATTTACGCAGCCAAGAATATTTGGATGCACTCGCCAACAATCATCGATTTTCACGTGCCGAGGGCATTGATCGTGCGTTGAAAGACAATAATTTAGACGCGCTCGCCGCCCCCACAGGCAGCCCCGCGTGGTTGACGGACTTTTTGCGAGGGGACAATAGCGGCGGCGGATTTTCTTCCCCTGCGGCAGTCGCCGGTTATCCGCACATCACCGTGCCTGCTGGGTTTGTGGCGGGACTGCCCTGTGGCATTTCATTTGTTGGCACTGCATGGAGCGAGCCCACATTATTTGAAATTGCCTACGCGTTCGAACAAGGAAGCCGCGCTACCGCACATCGACGGCGTGCACCAAAATTTTTGAAGTCAGTCGTGCTGCCGTCGGTGTTGCTGTAGGTTTTTTAGTCGCTGTAACGTCGGTCTTAAAGTGCCGTGTATATTGAGTTTTTTTCTAATTCGAGCTAAGAATGCGGCAATACTTTTGTTCCCCACGTTTACTTTACGCGCTGGCTATCTACTTATGGCTGGTCTTTCCTGCCTATTCAGCTAAACCTGCCGCCACAGCCAATACGGCAATTGCCGCGATGACATGGCCGGAAGTGGCGCAATCGATTAAGGCGGGCAACACCACGATTATCATTCCCATCGGCGGCACTGAGCAAAACGGCGCACACATGGCGCTTGATAAACATAATCGGCGCGTCAATATATTAAGTGAGCGTATTGCGTTAGCACTTGGTAATGCGCTCATTGCCCCAGTTGTGGCCTATGTCCCCGAAGGTAATATCAATCCGCCGACTGGGCACATGCGTTACCCGGGCACCATTTCCATCTCGGAGGCGGCTTTTGCGGGGGTGTTGATGGGTGCGGCAAATAGTTTTCGACAAGCCGGTTTTACCGACGTGGTGTTACTTGGTGACTCGGGTAATTACCAGTCGCAGTTGCGGCAAATTGCGGCACAGCTAAATTTGCAATGGGCAAGGTTAGCGAAGCAAAAGCCACCGACATCACGCGTGCATTTTATTGCGCAATATTATGTAGCCACGCAACAACAATACGTGCGTCTGTTACGTGGCAAAGGCTTGAGTACAGTTGACATTGGCACTCATGCGGCGGGTGCGGATACGTCTCTCATGCTTGCGCTGGATGCCTCGTTGGTGCGTGAAGACAAACTAAAAAATGCGGCGGTGAATGCGGATGGCATCGGTGGTGATGCACGTCAATCTAGCGCGGCGTTGGGAAAATTGGGGGTAGGCGTCATTGTAGAAGAAACGGTAGAGGCGATTCGTCAGACTGTCCTCAAACCATAACAAGTAAACGATAGCAACTTGGCGCACACACATGAAACTGGTTTAATAACGGCAACCTAAATTAGGTATTGGAGAAACAAATGGCGTTGTTCAGTATTCAGAAATCAATATCTGTCGTTGTCATTAGTACGCTTGCTGGTGCGGCAATATGGGTTACCGCCCAGACCACACAAACCACACCAGCGGCAAAGCCAGTTGAGATTGCGCCCGTCGCGGGTATGCCAGGCGTGCCTGACCCAACCAATTTATATAGCGAGACGGTCGCCACCAAGTTGAGTGCTGCGGTGGCGAATGCCCTGCCGCGCGTGTACGTGCCCAATCGTGGTGAAAATACGGTTAGTGTGATTGATCCTTCCACGTTGAAGGTGATTAACAAATTTAAGGTCGGCGTACATCCGCAGCATGTGGTGCCATCGTGGGATTTACGCACCTTGTGGGTGGCGAACAACGCCGAAGGTCGCACCGATGGTAGCCTGACGCCAATTGATCCGCTCACGGGCAAGCCCGGTGCAAATATCGCGGTAGATGACCCCTACAATATGTATTTTTCGCCCGATGGCAAATACGCTATCGTTGTTGCCGAAGCCTTTAAGCGGCTCGATTTTCGTGATCCGCGCACCATGAAATTAAGCTTCACCATCCAGACGCCGAAATGCGCGGGCATCAATCATGCTGATTTTTCAATCGATGGCCGCTTCGCATTGTTTACCTGCGAATTTAATGGCTCGCTCACCAAAATTGATTTGGTCAATCGTAAGGTGCTGGACACTATCAGGCTCAGCCAATATTTTGATCGTGCTGACGCGTTAGCTATCATTGATAAAGCGGGCAAGAAACCAAAATACGTGCCGGATCCCGCCAAAGCAGGTGCTGAGATTTGCACCACACCCGGTATGCCTCAAGATATCCGCGCCTCGCCCGACGGCAAGCGTTTTTATGTCGCTGACATGATGGCCGATGGTATTCATATTGTGGACGGTGAGTCGTTTAAGCAAGTCGGCTTTATCGCCACCGGTATCGGCGCACACGGGCTCTACCCGAGCCGTGATGGTAAATCGCTCTATATCGCCAATCGCGGTAGCAACGTGATTCGCGGCAAACCAGGTGGTAAAGGCAGCGTATCAGTGATGGATTTTGCAAGCGAAAAAATAATTAAAAATTGGCAGATTCCCGGCGGTGGCAGCCCGGACATGGGTAATGTAAGTGCCGACGGCAAGCATCTTTGGCTGTCCGGGCGCTACGACCATGTGGTGTATCGATTCGACACCGCTACTGGCGGCGTGGACAAAATCAACGTCGGTCGCGAGCCACACGGTCTCACCGTTTGGCCACAGCCGGGGCGTTATTCGTTAGGGCACACGGGCAATTTGCGCTAAGCCGTTGGCGTCTGGCAGCGAAAATCAATAAATGAAAGTCGTTTATTGGCGGGCATTTTGAGCTAA
>Ga0209490_10000075_pt1 | contig 105494 bp, 87 predicted proteins | sample MAT06_FD_187209 | JGI IMG/M metagenome (GOLD analysis project Ga0209490, IMG submission 187209) | Freshwater microbial communities from Lake Fryxell liftoff mats and glacier meltwater in Antarctica - MAT-06 (SPAdes) (version 2) | ecosystem: Environmental > Aquatic > Freshwater > Ice > Liftoff...
AAGATTGGAAGCCTGCTTTAAATCGGTTTGCAATCGCCTACGACGATCGCTTTCCACTGTGATCTTTTGTCTTTGACACAATCTATTTGACATATCCAAACCGCATTAACCAATGGGGTGGAGGTGGAAGAATTGGCTGTTCTGTTGGATTGGACATCGCATCGCTAACGATCAATCCACTTGTATTTTCCATTGAAGATAACTGAGTCATAACACTCTCCTATTGTTGATATTTATGCCAGTTTGGGTCATATTGATTCAGCAGTTTTTCAGCCGTTTTCTGAGGCACATCCGATTGTTTTAACCCTTGCAATCCGAGGTATCCTCCACCCGATGTGATTACCTCCCAAAGCCTACCGTTCCGCTTGAGCAGCGTGTTACCGCCCATTTCGCCGCGTGTCCAACCCACAAGTGCAAATCTATCTGCGATCGCGACCTCGTGTAATTTAGCTTTGATAGTGACACCTTGACGATTGAGATATTGCAGAGCCGCTTTCTGAACCGCTGCTTTTTCTCGGTTAACCTGAGCCATAACCATCGGCTGAGATGTTGCTCCTGCAATTTGAGTCGTTTGTATCCACGGCTCGATCGCAATAGTCGTGAACAGCATTGCCAGAACCAGCAGCATAAAAGTGATGCGTTTGTAATAAGACATGATTAACCTCCTTTATTTGACCACTCGATAAATTTCTTCCGTTGGTGCTTCCCGGATGTAAGCACTATTGTTGTAGTACCCATTAAATGTGCGGTCAGACTTCCAGCGAAACGAGGCTCGACTGGAGGAATTGGATAACACTTGAGAGCAGCCATCATTCTGACAAATGCCAATGTGTTCATAGCCTTTTGCCAAAACGATGTCCCCGGCTTTTGCCTGACTTGGACTCACCCGCGCCCCACGCCCTGCTTTCAAATCTGCCGCTACGGATGGCACATAATCTGGGTTTGCCCCAACGGGTTGAATTCCGGCTTTGCTCAACACCCGATTCACCGACCAGGCACAGGCTTCTCGACCACCTTTGGGTCCGGCACTGGTATCCATGCCAAAAGCACTGGCAGCCGCATTCGCAATCTTGGCGTTGAGGCTACCCGCCGGAAGTGATTTATTGCCCACTCTTGGCTCCTGACATTTCGCCTTACTGCTCTGCCCATAGTTGCTGCGCGCCTTCACCCCATAACCATAGGTGGACGTGCCCAAGTCATCACTACCACCGCCATCTACGGCAGAATAATCCCCAGCAAAATGTTTCTGTGCGACTCGCTCAATCAAGCGATCACCCGCAAAGGGCTTTCCCGTCTTCGGATCAATTTGCTTGGCTGTCGTTTTCAGCTTGTCTGCCAATGACCCTTGAAACGCCGCATCCTGATCTTCGGGTGAGAAGAACCGGGCAAGGTCATTGGCAGTGGGGCGATCGCCCTTTCTCACCCGATCCAAAAACGCCTGCCCACCGGGTCTAGCCGTAATCCGAGTAGCGGCGTATTCGTTGTAGTTCATGAATTGGTACTTGCCCAAGCCCCGACCACATAGCCCAGCACCATCGCAGCCATACGTTCCCACCGCACTGTAGCCGCCACTTCCCTGACTTTCAATCCTTTGAATAGCACCAGCGAGAGCATCCAGGCTAACCCCTTGCACCACTTTGCCTGAACACAATGTCAGGTTATCCTCCTCCTCCTCAATGCCAAAGCCAGGGTCGCTAAAGCCTTTGGTTGGCACAGCATCCCCCACTTTCGCTCCCGTCGATTCAGAAGATCCTCGACTTGCCCCTTGCCAATCGGGGCGACCGATGAAGATGGGCATCCCCACTTTGTAGGTAAAGAACGGTACGGGTCCAATAAAGTAAGGTGTCGCACCACACCTAGCTTTGAAGCGGAAGTAGAGTGCCGTGCTGATCGTATCAGCGGTTTCAGATGGCTCCAGCACCACCACCTTGAACGCCGAACCAAACGGATGTCGCCCCGTCGGTTCCTTCCCGTCATTTGCCCATTGGAGACAGCCCTCTCCCCCTTCTACTTCTTGATACTTCCCCGATACCCATTGCTTGCCTTCAAAACTACCTCGGACACCCCGCCCTGAGTTTTCCAAATCATCGAGTTCAATGTAGGCGCAGTCTTTTTTGCAACCGACGCTAAACCCAGCTTGATAGGAACCAGAGATCGTGCGTTTGGTTCCCCCTGACCCTTCTGCTGGACTGTAGGCTGCATCAATGCGGGCAAATAGGTTGCCAATGTCTGCGATCGCTGTGGGAAAGTCTGTCAGAGATAAATCCCCTAACCCTGGCACACTGGCGATCTGCGTCTCAATCCAGCCCCGGAACTCGCCCAACTCCACCTGACCCAGGTTGGGAATGGTATTGAGGGCATACCGACTTTGATTAACCGTATTGAGAGTTGTGGTTGCCAAATTGGGATGCTGGCTGAGGAGTTGTGCCAGAGTTTCGGTGCCATTCACGGTTCCAATCGCCTTTTCCACCGCTGCTTGAATGGGTGCAACTGCCTGCAACTGGAACTCTTTAAGCGCGGGCACGATCGCCGCCAGATTTCCCAACGTTTGATTGCCTACCAGTGGAAACTGACTCAGCGCGATCGTGTTGATATCTAAACTGGTTCGTTGACTAATCGCATCCAACGTCAGACGATCCACCCGCAGGTCACTCAAGTCGCCCAAGTGGAGAACCTGATCGAGTGCTTGACCCGTTTGCCAGGTGCGTTGCTGATCACCAATCCGGATGCTGCCACTCTGCTGAATTGGAGGTAGATCGGAAAAGCTGATGCCGCCCCAATCCGGCACCAGTGTCTGCACGGTAGTCAGGTTGCCTTGGCGATCGCGAAACTCAATCTCCTGAATTTGGGTCGGCAGCCCATTGGTAGTTGAAGTTGGAGCAGCTAACGCAGTTGGGTTGACAGCAACCATCGTCAACAGCCAACAGAGAAAAACCTGAACCGCGATGAGGAGGACTTGCCGGAAACTGTTGATGTTGGGCTTTTGAGCTTTACGCGATCGCCTGTGTTGTCTTGGAGAAAATCGCTGAGTGTAGGTGGAGGACACCGAGTTCATGGGAATCTTGCCAATGAAATTCGCTACGTCCTTTGTTTTAGAGAAGTTACGCAATGATTTCGTCGGACAGTCAGGAGGTTTCGATCCCTGCCAGCTAGGAGAGTTGCAGGAGTCAACTGAAAAAATCCCCCAATCCGCCGACTGGTTTCCTGCCAGTTGGTTGAGAAACGATGCTGCATATGTTTGGTTGACTAGAAGTTGAGTCTTTGTGATTAACCATGCAAGATATGCGCACGATTCCAACTTTGTTTCAGGCAGATGCGCCGCTAGTGGCACTCAAATCTCCGTTGACCGAGCGTCCCTATGTCCTGGCACATGTATGCCATTGGGCAAACGAAGCCGATGTCCCCCTCTATTTCTGGAGTGCCGGCTATCGGCAGATGCAGCAGGTGACATATATCAATGGGCAGGTGCAATGTACTGTTGTCTCTGAGCAACCCGTCGATTGCATTTTTCCATTTCTTTGCAACCACCATGAACCAAGTTGGTTCGTCCTAGAAGGCTTGCTGAAACCTGATGATGGGGGTGAGCTATCAGCAGAACGAGTTGCAGAACTGACCGATACTTTCTACGCGCTCAGTCAACACGGGCAGCAGCGAGTTCTCTTGCTCGATGACGATGTGCCCTTGCCCATTGCCTTGATCCCACTCATTCCGGTGCTAGAGAATCCGTTACCCGATGCAGAATCTGTGATGCGATTCGTGCAGGATATCTGTACTCAACATTCGCATTTGGCTAGAGAGAGTGAAGTCCCAGACCTGAACCAGTTAATACGAGCATGTCTAGGCTTGCCCCGGTTAGAACTGCGGCTAACCTTGACCCGACTGGCACTCTTTTGTCATGACTTGGCTTCCTTAGCGGCAGCAATGCTGGACTACAAAGTCTCCAAACTCAAAGGGCGGGGACTGGAGTTCATTGCCCAACCCGATGTTCCGGCTGGTGGATTAGATTTGCTAGAAGCCATCCTGGAGCGAGATTGCAGCTTGCTCTCGCCCCACGCTACCCGGTATGGTCTATCCCTGCCCAAAGGGATTCTGCTCTGGGGTCCGCCAGGAACCGGCAAGAGCCTGTCTGCCAAACAGGCGGCGCTCAAACTCGGTGTGCCGTTGATTGCTGCTAATTGGGGCAGCCTGCGAGTTTCCTCTGGAAAGACTTCGTCAACGCCCAAGCCCGGTCAATCAGAAAAGAATCTTGACTTCCTGCTCCAACAATGTGGCATCAATGCGCCTGTAGTGCTGTTCTTTGATGATTTCGATAAAGGCTTTGCTGGGTGGAGTTCTGATGTGGATGGCGGTGTGGAGAGTCGGTTGGCAAACAAGCTGCTCACCTGGATGCAGGAACGGGTAGAGCCAGTCTACGTGGTCGCCACCTGCAATCGCTTGGAGAAATTACCCCCCGAACTGATCCGACGATTTGACACGATCGTCTTTGTCGATCTCCCCCATGCCGGAGCCAGAAAAGAAATCTTCGATCTACATTTGGCAAAATACTTTCCAGCCTTTCGTGACTCTGCTCACTCACCGCTGAGCGATCGCGACTGGCGACGATTGCTCAAAGCGACGCATTTGTGCACTCCAGCCGAGATTGGGCAAATGGTACAAAAAGCAGCACAGGAAGCATTTTATCAGGCTAGACCAGGACATTGCACAGTGGATGATTTACTCTGCCAGCGATCGCTGATGGTGCCTGCAATGGTGCGAGAGGAAGAAGCGATTCTGGCAATTCGTAATAGGGCATCTTTTGCCCGTCCTGCGGCTTCCCCCGATACCAGTCAGTGGTCAACCCCCCAGGAACGGTTATTGCGCCATCAATCATCTACCGAGTTAAAGCCAGTGGACGACTGGCACGTGTCGTAGTCGCAGTAGTTTGTTGTCAGGAATGGAGAACCCAAATGAACGGATATAGTAACGAAGAAGATCCCGATTACCCATCGGGCTATGGCAATGCTGGCTATGGCAACGATGAGGAAACCAGTGCTGAAACTGGATATGGAAAGAGCAGCTACGGCAAAGCAGGCTATGACGGCGTAGGCTACAGCACAGGGGGCTATGGCGGCAATATGCAATCCGCTGTTGATGGGTCAAGTGTTGCATTTGACCCCAACCCTTCAGATTCTGGCTACACGCCACCCGATGTGTGGAGTTCTGGTTATCAGGAAAATGTTTACGACCAAGCAGCGTTGCTCGATACTCCTTACGTCGATACTGCTGTTGATCCCAATCATGGCGGCAATCCAGCCTACAGACACTCGATTTCTGACGTGTCGATTGCTCACCTTAAACCGATAACGTCATCTGGATTTGAGCAATCAGAGCCTTCTGTGTCGATTCAACCGCAGCAGAGATTACAGCCAACCGAAGCTCAAAAAGCGAAAGAATTAGAGCAGTTGCGGCGATCTCAACCAAAAGTGTATCGCTCCAAAGTGTTTGAGGTGGAATTAGAGCTGTAGCATCATTTGCGTTTCAAGTTTTTCAAGTAGAAGCTGTGATGAGTGCCACCGCTTTTGTAACGCAGGTAGGGGTAGGGACCACAGCCATTAATGATTTTCCACTCAATCCGGGGACTGGCTCCTGATTTCGACTTGCGCGATCGCGGTGGCATCGCCTCTAATTCATCAGGTGTTGCTGCTTCATCATCCAGAGCATCCCGTAGTGCTAGGAGTGCTGCGACCAGTTCATCCAATTCCGGGCGCTGCAACCCAGACGCAAGGGCAACCAAACTTTCGACATTGACCGCTTGAGTTGCCTTACTAGATCTGCGCTGACGGGGCATGAAGAACTCCTAAACCCAGATAAATTTAGGGTACGCAGCAATCTCCGAATGATCGGCTTTCAAGCAATTTAGCACCCTAAAGTTAAACCATAAAGAATAACTTAGGGTACGCATGAACGCTTTCAGGTAAGGAATTTAAGCTTTATCTGCACCCTAAATTTGGCTATCTTTACAAATTTAGGGTGCGCTTTAATCATTGTATATCACTAGTTTACCCCTTACTTGCACCCTAAATCTTATGAGGGGCATTCAAATTTAGGGTACGCTTAAACGAATACCTATTAGGCACTTTAGGCTTATTTGCACCCTAAGTTTTTAGCCTCTGTATCAAGACCCTGCGCCTGTCACCTCATTGAGCTATCGTCCCAAGTTTCAAGCAAATTGCCCGCAGCGACTGCTGCTGAAGTCATAGTCCCACCACTTCCCCAGACTATGACTCAGCAATCAGATTTGCTTAACGCCTTATTCCCAGTCGCAAAAGATACCCCACTGCCAGAAGAGTCATTCACACCCCAAACCCTTGGTATGATGCGAGCGATCGCCCAGCTTGAACCCGTCAGCCCTGGTTTTCTCAGCGTCCTGCTGCAACTGCTAGATGTCAAAGCGGCTCACCTCAACTACTTTCGGGGTCCGATCATCGTCGGCAAAAGCGAGTGGACAAATTTGGATGTGATTGCCAAACTCCAACCCGCCGTCATGCAAGAACGGTTCTTGCATATCCTCGATGAAGTAGAACAGGGAAACTTGACTGAAACGATCACACCCGCTGAAATTGTTTGTGCTTTGCAACCTCTAACTCTAGTTGCGCCCCTATCTAGAGACTATGCTGACCTCTGTGTCTGGGCATTCAATCAAGTCTTGAACCGTCATCCCACTTTATTTGGCGCTGAAGCAGCCCAGTCCTTCATGGCGGATGCCCATCAGATCGAGTTTCGTCGAATTGAGCATGTGTACAAAGAATTGAGCATCCAGATTCGCCGCAAGGTTGTGAAGCTAGCACCCAAACGGGAGCGATCACCATCAGCGAAAACGAGCTCAACCGACTCTGCTGTTATCAATAGGCTAGAAGCTAATGAAATGCCTCGGCTGCTTCAACAGTCTTTGTTTTAACTAAATCCATGTGAACCCGACACACTCTGGCTCGATGCCCCCGTCGAGTGTAGATGGGAGTCAGTTCTGTTGGCTGAATCAAGCCAGCATTGATGAGTGCTTGCATGATGTCTTGCTTGGTTTCAGGAATCAAACATTCATGCTCCAAAAGCTCTAAAGCTGGAATGTCAATTGTACATTCGATCGCTACTTCAGTGATTGTGTTGACAAGTCGTAAGGCGATGTTTCCGTTGGTATAAGAGCTACTTGCCAGACTGAATGTTTGTTCTTCATTGTTGATTGGTATCATCATTAAGAAATTCAATGCTGTTAGGGTTTCCATGTCCTTGTCTAGTCAACTTAATTGGTTGATCTTTGGTATACCGAATCATGCCAATGCCAGACCTGCCCTAGGTGACCGATTACTTCTCCCCCAATCAGCCGAATTGCCGCAACTTCAGCTACAATTGCAGTGCTGTATTAGGACGGATGAACTATGGCTGTGCGGTGGCTTATTCCCGGTAAATCCCTGCTTGTCAACGACCAGGTGTTCCCCCTAGCGGGTTGCCATATCGTATTGGAACGTCAGCCCAAGCGGTGTGTGAATGAAGCGGATCAGGTGCCGACCGTTGAATTGTGGTTTGACCAACCGATCAATGGCTCAATTGGATACGAAATAACCGTAGACTCCATTGGTGCTGTCAAGATGCAGCGAATCACTCAACTGGAACCGCTGATGGATCGATCTCGCTACCAGTGGTTGGTCTGCGTGGATGGGGAAGATGCCGTGAGTTTGCGACAACTGATTCGGCTTCATGCTAAGCAAAGTACTCAACAATGCCTGCGTTTCAATGATGTGCCAACCTCTGCTGTCTCTACTATTGCCAACACAGATTGCCGGATGCAGACTCACCCAACTCGACAACCGCTCAACCGTTGGCTGGAAGAATGTCCTAACTACTGGGATTACATTGACGTGGATCATCCCAGTTACCAGTAACCCTTGCCTCAGTGCCAGTGAGTGTTAACTGAATCGCTACCGCCCCTCTTCTGCTGAAGTTTTGAAAGAAGAGAGGGACGACTCATGCCTGACATCACCCCCAGTTCTACAACGGCTGACGTACCATCTGATGGTACTTTGATTCATTCCATTGTTCCCCCTATTTCCAGTCATCTCCAACTGGATCTGACCGAACAGCAAGCAGACGCGATCCGGAGATTGCAAGCTTTTGTCCAACCGACCTGCCTGGAGAAGTTTCTGCTGATTGCTGGGTTTCCAGGAGTGGGCAAAAGCACCGTCATGGTTTATGCAATCCAGGAATTACAGAATCCCAACCTTGAGTTTGTTCTGAGCGCGACCACCAACAAAGCTGTGAACGTGCTCAGCAAAATGGCAGCTCGAATTGAACTGCAAATTTCCTGCATGACCATTCACCAGTTTCTCGGACTGAAACTGGTCAAACGCCAGGGCGAGAAAGTGCTCGAAAAAGGTGCGAGTGATTTCGCCCTGCTGAACTACTTCTCAGGCAAACAGGTCGTTGTCTTTGTCGATGAATGTTCCATGATCAACGAAGCCCTCTGGAACTTTTTGGTGCAAGAAACTCAACGTTCTTATTTACCACCAAAGTTTGTGCTGATGGGAGATCCCTTTCAACTCAATCCAGTCAATGAGGGTAGATCCCCCAGCTTCAAAGTCACAAACAAAATTATCTTGAACCAGGTTGTGCGACAGGCAGCCCATAATCCACTGTTAACTGTGCTTAAAGAATGTCGAACAGCAATTCGTCAGAAAATACCCTTTGAACCGAAAACAAGAGTCACAGCAGATAAGCAACAGGGACTTTTGAAAATCAGTCAAAAGACTTTAGTAAAATATGCTCAAAAGCTGGTGATTGAGGATTTTGACACCAATTCAGACCGATTTCGGATTCTATGTTGGACGAATAAGCGAGTTGATTTTTACAACACTATGATGCGTCATCATAGGTACGGTCATGATGCTCCCCGGTTTGTGATGAATGAGCGCCTGATCAGTACTGAATCCGTCGTTGCCCCCAACAAGAAAGATATCATCCTCAATACCGCAACGGAAATGGTGGTTACAGCGATCCAAGAGCAGTTGCATGAGGGCTATCTTGCCTATCGCCTGACCGTCATGCCCGAAGGCTACCCATCAGCTCGTCAGATTTTTGTGCTGCATGAAGCTGACCAGGATCGCTTTGATAGTGAAACCGAACAGCTACTTCAGTCTGCTAGACGTAGCCCGATTCTATGGCGCAAGTATTACGAACATCTGGAAACCTTTGCTCAGGTTCGTCCCTGCTTTGCCCTGACAGTGCATATGTCCCAAGGCAGCACCTTTGAAGAAGTGGCGATCGATGCCGATGACTTAAGGAAACGCCTGCGGGATGGGACTCAAGAGAGTCTGACGGAATACAATCGACTGTGGACAGTTGCCCTATCCCGTGCTCAACGGCGGGTACTGTTTTGTCGCGAAGATCGATGAAGTCGAACTATCATCCCTCAAGTCAATGCGGCTACCGCTCCTTTTAGCTTGATGTCTATTCATTTTCTACTATGGCAACCCGATCCACGACACAAGCTCGATCTCAAACTGCATCCGCCAAACAGCCCCACAAGAGCAGAAAAGCTGCTGAAGCCCAGACTTCTGATGTAGCAGGCGAGTCTCAGGAACAGGACGACCCCCAAAGCAATCGCACCGCAGCAAAACCATCTAGCTCCTCTGCAAATCAACTCTACTGCACTGTCTCTCAATCGCGTCTGTTTGAAGCCTTGAGCTTTGTTGTAGAAGCCGTTCCCAGAAAACCCACTCATCCGGTGCTGGCGAATGTCCTGATCACGGCTGACGCGGCTACCCATCAGATCTCACTCACCTGTACCGATTTAGCCACAATACTGACTACCCAGTTTGACGCAGAGATTGAACGTTCTGGCACCGTTACCGCTCCAGCGACTTTACTCAAAGACGTGGTGAGTAAATGCCCTGAAGGATCACTGACTTTGTACTCCGAGGTGAAAGGACAAGCCATTACGGTCGTTGTCACCGATCCACAATCTGGCATCGTGGAACTGGATGGACTGACAGCCGATGAATTTCCCACGATGGCAGCGATCGCAAAGCCTAAACCCGCAATCCTCAATGCTAAAGCCTTGGCAGTGGGTCTAAGGAGCGTCTTGTTTGCGGTTGCCAGAGATCAGGCGAAAGGCATTCTGACGGGCGTAAACTGGCAACTCAGTGACGAGCAACTGACCTGCACTGCCACGGATGGATTACAGATCGCGATCGCTCATTTGGATCTCAAAGGCATTGGGCGGAGCAAACGCTCAAAGACTGCGGTAGCCATCCACTGCACTTTGCCAGCCAGCGCCGTTAAAGCCGTAGTGAAAGCAATTGAAGCGATGGACGCGGATGAATGCAAGGTCACCTATGACGACCATACCCAGAAACTTCAGGTGCAACTGGAGAGCGATCGGCTGCATCACACGATTATCACCCAAGCCTTGCAGGGAGACTACCCCGATGTGGTTGCCATTATCAACCAGCGGTTTAACTTTACTCGGAGTGCTACCCTCAGTCGGGGTGATTTAGTCGAACGCCTTAGCCGCTTGAGCGCCTTGACCCATAGGGATAAACATGACCTGTTGCTGACGTTTGAAGGCAGTACCCAGACCTTGACTCTCACCATTGAACAAGTGGGCAGTAAAGGTAGGCAAGTGATCGAGGCAACCCTGGATAATCCCGGCTCCTTTGCCATCAAGCTCAACATCCATCAATTGCTGACGATGCTCAAATCTCTGGGAAGCACTGGCGTGAGGCTGTGGATGGACAGACCTGACACCATCACCAAACTGGAAGCCGTGGGTGATTTCGAGATCAAGGATTTGGCGATGACCGCCACTTACTTTACCTTACCGTTTGAACCTGCTACGGACGCGAACGCTAGCAAGAGTGGTAAACCTAGCGAAACATCTGAGTCGAATGCTGCGACCGTAGGTGATGAGGATGAAGGTGCAGTTGATGATGATGACGACCTGGACGACGAGGAGACGAAGGCTGAAGCGGATGAAGGTGCAGTTGATGACGAGGACGAAATAGACGACGAGTAAACTATTCACGCATCTTTCTACGCTATCCGACGACATGAATGCTCCAGTGCAAACTCCCCGACTGGGGCAAAAACTCTGACCTTCACCCTACCAAAATTATGACCACTGCCCTTCATCTGGCATATCGACCGCAAACGCTCAAGGATTTGGTCGGACAGCCTACGATTCAGCAAATCTTGAGCAACGCCATTACTCAACAACGAATTGCGCCTGCCTACTTGTTCACTGGACCCAGAGGCACGGGCAAGACCAGCACTGCCCGAATCTTTGCCAAGTCCCTCAATTGTTTGAGCAAAGAACATCCCATTCTAAAACCCTGCGGTCAATGTCAGTCCTGTCGATCAATCGAAGTCAGCAACAGCCTGGATGTGACTGAAATTGATGCTGCGTCTCACAACGGCGTGGATGATGCACGGGAACTGACCCAACGAGTGCATCTATCTCCTGTGCTCGGTCGCTATCGCATCGTCATTGTGGATGAGTGTCACCAACTCACCAATCAGGCGCAAAACGCCTTACTCAAGTGCATTGAAGAACCGCCCAAACATGTGGTGTTTATCCTTTGCACCACCGAAGCCCATAAAGTGCTGCCGACGATCGCCAGTCGCTGTCAGCGATTTGAGTTTCGGGCACTGGCAGTGAAGACGATCATGGCACACCTACGTTGGATTGCGGACATCGAAGCGATCGCGATTCAAGAGCAGGCACTCTTAGCGATCGCTCGTCTTTGCGATGGTGGGCTGCGAGATGCATTGCAATTGCTGGCACAGGTGCGGCTATTGAGCGATGAGGTGACCGCAAATCAAGTGATTGAACTGGCAGGAGGAATTGCCGAAGCTGATTTGCTGGATCTGTTGCAGGCAATCTCTGCTAATGACACCTTTCAACTGCTCCAAACAGCGCGTCAATTAATTGATGTAGGTAAATCGCCCAACCTCATTCTCTCCAGCTTGCTGCAAACCTATCGAGACTTGCTGATTGTGCAAGCTGCTCCGAATCACCGCCATTTGCTGACCAGTTCCGTTAGTTCCAATCAGCTTCAAGCAATCGCCCAAAAGTGGAGCTATGAAACGATTCAAGCTGGACTGGCGCAACTGCATACTAGTGAAGGGCAACTTCGCTTCAGTGTCAACGCTCAGGTGTGGCTAGAAGTCTGTTTGCTGAATCTGCTGCCAAAATCGGTTCGTAAACCCATATCCCCAGCACCGAAGACTCTCACCCAGGGTAATGGAAATGGTCAAATCAGCCCTGAGTCGCTTTGGCAAGAGGTACTCGATATGGCTCCAGACAATGCCAAGCGACTCTTGAGCAGAGCCAAACTAGAGCACTTTAATGGGGAATTTGCAACTTTGGTGATCGATGAGCAAGATCGAGCGAAATTTGATGCCAATGCCAGCAAAATTGCACGACTGATACAAAAGGCTGCCAAAATTAGCACTCCAGTCGTTTTGAAATTGCGAGAACTGGCTACGGTTTCTAACTAATAATTGCGTTTGACTACGAATTGCCCAGATGCTAGAGCCTATTTATACTCGATGTTACGACTATTATGCCTACCCTACTTTTAATTGGTGATGACTCCTACTGCATTCAACAGGAGATTCGCCAACTCAAACAACAACTGAATCCAACCTGGTTGGCATTCAACCATCACCGCTATAGATCTGAGGAATTAGCGGACGCGATCGCCACCGCGCGCACTCCACCCCTGGCAGATAATCAACGATTGGTAATTGTGGAAGATTGCTTATTCAACCAGTTTGGTGAACGACACCTCAATCTGTTACAAGTCTTACCCCAATTGCCCAGCAACACAACGTTAGTTTTCACCGGCAAAAGCATCGATAAACGGTTGAAACTCACCAAGCACCTGCTCAAGCACAGCATCCTCCAATCCTTGGAACTCATTCCATCCTGGCGAACTGACTTGATTGCAATAGAAATTAAGACCAGAGCCAAGTCAATTCACCTGCGACTCTCTGGTGACTGCATCGACTATTTAGCACAGGCGATTGGGAACAATCTGGCACGCATGGACGCTGAACTGGAGAAACTGAACCTGTATGCCAATAGTCAGACCTTGAGTCTTGCCGCCATCAAATCCCTGGTGCTCAACATTACCCATAGCAGCTTACAACTGGCAGAGGCAATCAGACAGGGTAATACGGCTCAAACCGTGCAGCGGCTGCATGCGCTACTGTCTAGAGCCGAAGTGCCGCTGGTTATTCTCTCCACTCTGCTGACCCAATTCCGCACCTGGCTCTGGGTTAAATGCGCCTTGAGCGATAAAACCCGGCGTAAAGACTCAGAGATTGCTCAACTCTGTGGAGTTGGTAACCCAAAGCGACTTTACTACCTGCGCCAAGAAGTCGCTAAAACATCTATTTCCAGCTTGACTCAAACTCTGACTCGACTTTTTGAGTTAGAGGTGACGCTCAAGCAGGGAGCCAACTCTGACGTGCTGCTACCAACGCTTGTCGGGATTGCACACCTGTTTCGACCTATTCAATAGGCTTCATTGTGGTCGTTGCGTTGTCTTTTCTTTCTTCCTTTCCCCTGCCGGGGATCTTTTTTGAACTGCAAGCGTGGAAGAAAAAGACGATGGCAACGCCCAACTACAACACCCTACTCCAAAGCTTCTGGAATCCAACGGTACCCAATCCAGCAGTGGATAGTCCTCAATCGCTCACCCCTGAACTACTAGACGATGATATTGCCCAGTTCTTGGGCGACCAACTGCTGTGGCAAGAAACCATTCCAGCTCAGGCAGGAGAGGCGTACCCGATGCCCAAGTCTCTCCCATCCGCCTTGAAGCAAGCCCTAAATGCTCAAGGATTCCCCCATCTTTACTCACACCAACTGAAAGCACTCAAAGCCATCCGTGCCGGAAATGATGTGATTCTCACCCCTCCTACCGCAGCAGGCAAAACCCTGGCAGCCTATGTCGGAATTTTGGAAGGCTGTCTGCAACAGGGCTACCGATGCCTGTCGTTTTATGGACTAAAGGCATTGGCAAGTGATCAGAACAACAAGTTGAGATCACTGCTGAATGCAATGCCGGAAGCGGATCGCTTAACATTCGCCAAAATGACGGGTGATACCAGTAAGGAGGAACGAGAAACGCTCCTGGCGACTCATCCCCATGTGATCGCACTCACTCCAGAGTTGCTGCACTATCAGCTTCGCAGCACCTGGAGACTAGAGGGCTGGCAAGTATTCTTCCGCGACCTGCGCTACGTGCTGATTGATGAATGCCACACCTATCGCGGGGTCTTTGGAGCTAACATGGCACTGCTGCTGAAGCGGCTGAAACTGGTCGTGGATCGCTATGGCGGCAATGCTGAAGCGTTGCAGTTCATCTTTCTCTCTGCCACCTGTGGAAATCCAACCCAACTGGCTCAAATGCTCTCTGGACGCAAGCAAGGGGATGGTCCAAAACGCCTAGTTTGGTTGAAGCAAAGTGGAGCAGCAACCGCAGCCAAGCGACTCCTGGTGACTCAGCCTTCCCATCACACCAGTGCCGATGTCGCTCGGATCATGCTCCACTTAATGCAGCAGGGATTGCGAGGGATTACCTTCTGCAACAGCCGCCACGCAGTCAAATCGGTGGCGGAACTGGTGACTAAAGAAGCCAATCTCCAGCAGCGGGCAGATCTGGCTCAGCGAGTTGCAGTCTTCTATGGCTCCCTAGATGACCAACGCAGATCGCAGATTATGAGACAGCTTGAAGCGGGCGAGATTGACTGGATTGTAGGCACAGAAGCGCTGGAAGCTGGAATTGACTTGCCTGTGGTGGACTGTGCTATTTTGCGCGGCTTTCCTGGTAGTCTGACCGACTTCTGGCAGCGAGTCGGACGGGCTGGACGCAAACGCCAGGGACTCGCCATCTATGTCCCCGTGGCGCAAAACCTGCTGGACGGGTACTTTACGAATCGCGATCGCTTATTCGGAACTATCGAATCCATCCATTTCAACCCCAACTATCCGATTCTACTGGCAAAGCATCTGCTGTGTGCGGCATCGGAAGGCAGTCTATCACTGGCAGAGATCCAGCAGGCATTTGGTAAAGTATCGCTTCCGGTCGCCAAAGTGCTGATCGAGCAGGGACATTTGCATAACAGTCGTAAAGGACTCTACGCCATAGGGTTTCCCCAAGGAGATATCAACTTTCGCGGTGGCGTGGGAATGGGCACGATCAAGCTGGTGGATCAGGCGACGGGCAAAGTGCTCGAATCAATGAGTGATGAGATTGCCTATCGAGAAGTGTTTGCGGGTGCTATTTACCGACGACAGGATGACGATGGACAAATGGTGGCTTACCAAAGTCTATCGTTAGATACAAATCAACGAGTTGCGACTCTGCAACGCACCACTGCCGATGACTTGCTGACTTCTGCTGTAATTCGGATGGATGCCCAGTGTGGTCAGCCTCTGACTCTACCTAAACAGATCTCCGTTCAGCCCTTGACTATCTGGGAGATTGCTGGAGCACCATCTACAACTCAAGTTGAGCTTTCAACATACAGTCCTGAGTCGAAGGAGTGCCAATGGCTCACCCTGGAACTAGGCTTTGGCAGCTTTCGCCAAGTCGTCGAAGGCTATCAGCGGTTTATGAGGCTCTATCAACGTACCTGTCTGAACCGTAAGTGTAGCCACTATCGGACTCCACTGCCAAATACCACCACCTGTCTGCTGTGTGGCAAGCCAACGAGGGAAGCGGAACTCTTGACCCTGCTGGATGAAGAGCGTTTTCCAGACCCCTATGTGACCCAGCATCACACCCCGATTCTCAGCGTATCTCTCAGCGATGGATTGATCCAATCGCTTCAACAAATCGCTGGAACGGCTAAAGCCCTGCTAGGCGCACAGGAAGCAGTTTCCAGAGACTACCCAGTGCTATGGAACTATCCAGCCGAATATATTGCCCTGCACAGTCTTGGGCATCAGGTCATGACCGCCTTACCCATGGTCGTGCGGACGGATGCTCATGACCTGGAATTTGTACTGCAACTGGATGGTAATGGCTCCTGTGGTCTGTTCTTTGACACCGCTGATGGCGGCAATGGAGCCACCGAAGCGGTATTTAACCACTTCACTCAGCTTTGCCAAACTGCTGCCAATCTGGCTCACCAATGTGATTGCGAGACGGGTTGTCCGCGTTGCCTCATTCAGCATGGTTGCCCAGATCGGAATCAGGGGCTGCTGAAGCAGATGGGGCTGATCTTGCTGGAGGCGATCGCTCCATCTTGCCGCTCTGAGACTTCGCCATCATGTTGATGGTTGGTTCGCTACCGCCGATCTCCTTCAGACCCGTGACCACTCCCATCTAGAAGGAATGGTCAATTTGCTAAACAAGCATCAAAACTATGAAAACCAAACAAAAAACTAACGGTAAGGGCACCGGGACGAATATTCAACCGGATGTGCAACAAGAGATTGCATCTGTCGTCAAGCATCTGAGCTATGACCGACAACTGAGGGAGTTATTTCCTGCTGGAGTGTTCTTAGGCGACGCGGCTCATCTGCCCATCCACTGCCGCTCCATCGGCATCCCCAAACTAGATGCGATTTTAGGTGGGGGATTACCCCAAGGACGGATTGTTGAAATCTACGGACCGGAAGCCTCTGGTAAGACCACCCTGGCACTCCACGCGATCGCTGAAGTGCAAAAAACGGGTGGAATCGCCGCCTTTATCGATGCCGAACACGTATTTAATGTCGAGTATGCCAGGGCAATCGGGGTGCAAACCGACCAGCTATTGGTAGCTCAACCGGATTCCGGTGAAGCCGCATTGGAGTTAGTCAATTGCCTGGTGGCATCGGGCAAAATTGCGCTGGTTGTCGTCGATTCGGTGGCTGCCCTGGTTCCAAAAGAACAATTGAGAGCTGAGATGGAGCAGTCTCTAAGCGGGCTGCACTCCCGATTGATGAGCAAAGCCCTGGGACGACTTGTGAATAAACTCAATGCCACTCAATCAAACTGTACGGTGCTGTTTATCAATCAATTGCGCTACAAACTGGGAGTCATCTATGGCACTCCAGAAACCACAACTGGTGGCAATGCCCTGAAATACTATGCGTCAATTCGGCTTGAGGTTCGGCGCATCATGACCTTGAAGCGCGGTGATGAGGAATATGGCATCACGATCAAGGTCAAAACTGCCAAGAACAAAATCGTGGCTCCCTTTCGCAGTGTTGAACTGAAACTGGTCTTTGGTAAAGGTGTCGAGCCTTGACTGTCAAACTTGATGGGTGAGAGAACCCTTAGCGCACCCAGGGTCGAAATCGTGCTTTGGGTGCTGCCTGTTGCTGTGCAGTCTTGTTGGATGCGACCTCTGGCGTTTTAACTGCTGCTGCTTTGCCCGTTCCTGTAGTCTCTGCTGTTTTAGGCTTTGCCGCAGGGGTTGTCCCCTCACCGTCCGGCAGTGGCAGTAATTCTTCAGCTGCTGCAATCCGCTCATAAAGTGCCTGAGTGAGTGAGTCCTCGCCCACCAGTTTGACCCGCTGTTGCAACTTCTGTTCCACAGTTGCCCATAGTTTCATCGTTTGCTGCCGACGGTTGACCTCTGCCGGGGAAATCGGAATTTTGAGGCGATAGGGCACAGACCCTTCCCCCCGTGATCGGTAAGCCGGGTTGGTGATGATGCACTTGCCTTCCTCAAAGCGCAAGATTTCATCCGGTGAGATCAGCGGTACTTTTTGCAACGACTCATTCCAGGAGGTTGAACGACTGGCGTGCAGTCCCGAATTGACGCTCGTGGAACGACTGCGAACCACCACTTCCTTTTCGCCATAACGCTTAGAGTATTCATCTGCTGTCTTGAAGTTTCCAGGGTCAAACAGAATATGAGTAGCACAGGCAGAGGCGATCGCAGATCCCATCTTGTCGCCGTATATGTCATACAACTGCTCTAAACTCTGAATGCCCAGCATAAAGCACGCGCCATTGGAGCGGTATTCGTTAATCCATTGGGGCAGACGCTCAAGTTTCAATGATGGCAATTCATCCAGCGAGATCACCAGCGGGTCTTGACGCGGTTTGGAAAGATTTGCCACAATCTCCAGATGCAACGCTGCTGCCAATAAGGGACCAACCACACTGCGACGGGCATCATCCAGCTTAAAGATAATCATCTGCCGTCCCTGAAGCGTGGTGGGAATATCGGATTTGCCCAGAAACACCCGCAGCAAATCAGCCTGAATAAAGCTGCTAAAGGTTGCCGCAGCAGTGGTCAAAATTCCTGAAATTGTTTTCTCCGCATCCTTAGCTGCCAGGAAATTATTAAAGCTGGTGGCAACCCACTCGTCCATCTGCCGAGTTTGCACCGCATAATCAAGTCGATGCACTAGATTGGGCAGGCGCAGCACTGCGTAGAGCATGGCAAAGTCCGGGTAAGGGGTTGCCTTGATCAATTGCAGTAGTGCCCGTGCCAGCAAATCCCCCGCTTTGGTAAAAAACTCATCGCTTTTGCCACCCAACGAGGCATTGCGGTTGATCACCTGAGCAATTTCCCCTGCCATCACTGAATCTCTTGGGTCACGAATGAAGTCTACGGGATTGAGCACGCCACTGTAGGGTTCTCCAGGCGCAAACACCCAGACTTGATAGCCATACCGAGCCGCTAGAGGTGCATGGAGTTCCATTTGGCTCCCTTTTTTATCGTAGAGGATGACTGGAATCCCCTGGACATAGGCACTTTCCAACGCCGAATCCATTGCACTAAAGGTCTTGCCACTCCCTGGTTTACCAATTACTAATAGGCTGCGTTGGGCATCGGGCAGGTAGACGGTTGGCGACGCTCCTAGCAGAGTTTGCACACGAGTCGCCCAAGTGGATGGACGACGCAAGGTTCCCATCCAATACCGAGGTTTGCCGCACCATAGCGTCACCCGATCGTGCCGTTGCTGACGCAGTTGCTTGAGTGCCACCCCTGTCGCTGCCAGTTGCTCGGCTCTGCCTGCCATTCGCCCCGTGGTAATTTTGCCTCTGCCCTTGCCTGCAATCAGCATCACCAGTGCTATCAATAAAAATGCACCCATGAATGCCCAACCTTTGGGGTTGTTGTAGTCTCGAAACACGCTGGTAAATGGCACCAAATAGTTGTTAGGGGATACTGCAATGATCGGCTTAGTGAAAGACGTTGATGGAGTGAAGAATAAGGGCATGGGTAAAGGGGCGATCGCGCATCGGTAAACATCGCTATTCAGCTTGCGGAATTTGTCGCGCTTACTCCAGTCCCAATTAGAGGATTCCTGATCTCCCAATCAGGCGTTGACAAATCGTGATGGACTCGAAAACCTGCCGACTGGCATAGGAGTCTGATGTTATTTCAGTAACAAATGCTAATCACGATTTCTGACCTCCATCGAATTCAATCTGACCGTAACCAACACATCCCCTCCTATGCCCATCACAATTCTCATTTTCAAGAGCAGCTACAGCGAGTCATTCGTCAATGGCATTTAGGATTGCCAATCCAACCATTCCTGGATGCTGATTCTGTGCTTGATGAGTCAGTTTATCAGGTGCAAACATTACTCCCAAATTTATTCAAACCCAATAAAAAACTGTATTTGCATACACCTATTTTTACCATTCTCAATGTGGAGGCTATGGCTCATACTATCCAGGTAGACGTGAATCTAGGTTTCCGGCACGGTGTCCCTAAACTGGTTGAGTGGGGATTACGATCGCCTGAATTGAACTGGAGCGATCTCGTCAAGCTATGGACAGTCACTCAATATTTTGCGATCGCCCCCAGCGATGTGAAACTAATCGTCGTTGCCTTGCATCCAGACCAGATGGCTCAAAAAATAGTGCATGAATGGACTGATGACTTGCATCAACAAACGCAGGAATGGGTGATGATGCAGCTATTGGGTGAAGTGCCTCATGACCCATCAGATGCTCGCAATGAATCTGAAAGTGATCCATTGAGGGCGGCGATCTCGAACCTAGAGGCGATCGTTGAAGTGGTGATATAGTACAAAGACTCTATTATGTTGCGGCATGAAAACCGACAGCCTGTTTTATCGACTGTTCTCCGACCATCCAGAGCTTGTGTTTGAGCTAATGAGTGAGGAAGTTCCAGCAGCGGTTTCTTATACCTTTGGCTCCCAGGAAGTGAAGCAAACCAGCTTCCGACTGGATGGCATTCTTACCCCATCTGTTCAGGAGCCAAACTCGCCAATTGTATTTGTCGAAGTCATGGGGTACCGCGATAACAACCTCTATTTCAGCTTCTTTGCCGAAATCTTTCTTTACCTGAAAGACTATACCCCAGCGAATGACTGGCTGGCAGTTCTGATTTTTAGCCGTCAGGGTTTAGACCCTGATCTATCGGTGCATTTTCGAGACTTTGACAGTAGCCCTCGGTTTCGCCGTATCTATTTGGATCAACTTCCGGTCGAAGCAGTTGACCGTTCGTTAGAATTGGGCGTATTGCAGTTGATTGGGGTGAAAGAAGAAAGTGCCCCTGACCGCGCCAGACAACTAATCCAACGGGCACAGCAAGAAGCTACGGATGTTGCAGAACAGCAGCGAATTGTAGAATTGATCACAACAACACTCGTGTATAAATTCCCAAACCTGAGTCGAGAGGAAATAAGGCAAATGCTAGGACTAGATGAACTCAAACAGACACGGTTTTATCAAGAGGTTAAAGAAGAAGGCGTAGAAGAAACGGTAGCTCGACTGGCTCCGATGCTGCTCAACTTAGGTGTAACCGTGGAACAAATTGCCGCGCAACTGCAAGTAGATGTTGAAACGGTTCAGCGTTTTATCCAGTCAGACGAAAACAATTGAGCATCCAGATAATACGGAGTTACTAGGCGTGATCTTTAGAGAACTCAGGCAAACACGATTTTACCAGGAGATATGGGAAGAAGGATATCAAGAAACCTATCAAGAAGGGTATGAGGAGGGTCGTCAAGAGATTCTGGATAAACTTCTGCCCTGGATTGTTGCTTTATACCTAAAGACTGGCTTAACAGTAGAGCAGACTGCGAAGCGACTTCAGATGGACGTGGAGATGATTCAACGGGCTGCTCAATCGAGTGGGCATAACGAAGGCAGTTGATAGCTGATCGCCCATGGGTGGCTACAACAACCTACTGGCTACCGCCTGACTCGCCCTGCTGATTTTGGACTTCCCTGCATGGTAAACACAAGAGCCAGAGCTACTCAACCGACGACCGTTAAAACAGTACGAACCACCAAACCCAAAGCTGCTGCGTTTGAGATTGACCCCGAACTGCTGAATGACGTTTATAACCAGACCCGCCGTCCGCAATTGCCCTACGGCATTGTGGTGAATGACAAGCCAGCCGGGATTCTAATTCCCACCGACCAACTCGATAAAGCCGGGTGGAAAGACCAACCGAGTGACGAAGACTTCAGCACTATTACCTTTGGCGAAAATGAAGTGACCGGGCTGTTCTTCACTGAAACGCGCTTGCTGGTATTGGCGTTTGTCCCAGAGTACATCCGCTATAAAGATGAAGAAGCCTTGCTGAAACACAGTGCCGACCCAACGTTAGAACATGTCGTCGTCGGTTCCTACGATGAATACCGAAATGCTCTGGACAAGCGGATCATGGACGTATGCTCCGAACACGCCCTGGTGTTTCTCGATGACCACAATCAACCCTTGCACACCACTCCAATCGTGGTTCGCTTCAAAAATGTGGCACTGTGGAGTTTCAAATCTGCCCGTGAAGAGTTCTACCGCAAGCTAGAAAAAGCCTTTGCTGACTTTACCGGACAGCGCTATTCTGGCAAGAGCGATAAATGGCGCAGCTTGGGCATCCTGGACGTGAGCTTCAAAGCTGAAAAGCAAGGGGAAGGCAAGAATAAGTCCTGGTGCTGTAAGACTGAAGTCATCACTAACCCTGACCCGACGAATTTGCCGCAGGTGTTTCTGGGAACTCCAACCACCAAAGCCATCGTCTGGACCATCCATGACGATATTGCTGGGTTCACCGAGCCACAATCTCTGCCAGCACTGCCCGGTGAATCGGAGGCAGTTCCAGCATTGCCCGCCGCAACCCAGAAGCTCAGAAGCGCAAAACCAGACCTGGAGCCAGATGATGAACTGGATGACCTGGGCGTGTTCGACACAGAGGCGATCGTGTCTGATGACGATGAATTTGATTTTGATGAAGATTTAGACGACGAGTAATGGAATGCCAACCCTCCAGCAAAGGTCAGGGTTGGCATTTTTTACAAGCAGATGTCGCTAGAAGTAAGTGTAATTCTCCCCCATCTGGTAGATAACCAGGTGAATAAAGTCAGAAAAATAAGCTAGGTGGGGGATCTTGTTGTCTGCCAATATGATCTACAACCTTAGCTTGCCACAGTAGCGATTCCTGATTAAAAGCAATTTAGACGAGGGACTCGGTAACTTTATTGATCTGATCTGCGTCTAAGGCTAATAGTCTGTCATGAAATCACCTTTACGTCTGTTGAGGTGAAAGAACTTTAAGCTCCGACCTTTGTAAAACAACTTGTAAAAGCTATCTCGTTACGGCTCCTACGTAAATTACCGAGGCATTGATGGTTAGGAGATTTTTTGATCTAAAGCAGTTGAAAAAACAGCAAAAGGAGCTGACAAAGCAGCAGATTATTGGGATGGTTAGTGCTGGGATCGCGATCGCCGCTGGAATTGTGACAATCAACCGCTACTTCCTGGCGCAAGAACCGTCACTCACTCAGGCTCCACAATCGATCGCCGGATTTCACCCATTGCTACTGAACGTGCTGGTGACAGGGCTAATTGCCTGCTTGCTCGTTGCGATTGTGGCTGCCTTGTACCGCCAACTCCGCTACTCTGCGACATTGCTGCAAGCGCGAGAGCGACTCCAGGCGTTGATTCATCATGCACCTGTAGCGGTGGCATTCTTCGATCGTGAGGGGCACACTCTTATTCACAGTGAATGCTGGTTGGCAGAAGCAAAATTCTTGGGAGAATCGATTGGTCACAATTCGTCGTGCGTGCCCTATCACTGGAAAGGCGCTCACAAGCTAGCCATTCAGGGCAAAGTGACGCATTATGCTGAAGACCCAATCCTTTTAGACGATGGTACAAACCACTGGCTGAAATGGACGATGCAACCCTGGGTTCAAGACGGGCAAATAGGCGGCAGTGTTCTATTCACGCAACCGATCAACCAACTGGTAGAGGCGCGTGAAGCTGCCCTAGAAACTGCTCGGCTTAAATCCCAGTTTCTCGCCAACATGAGCCATGAAATTCGGACTCCAATGGTGGGAGTATTGGGCAGTGCAGAACTCTTGCTAGGGGACAGTTTGCCCCCCGAACAGCGCCAATTTGTTCAAATTATCCACTCCAATTCCCAACACTTGCTGAAGGTGATCAATGACGTTTTGGATTTCTCCAAACTGGAGACAGGCAAACTTGATCTGGATTATCAATGGTTTGACCTGGATCGATGTGTTGATGAAGTCACCCAGGTGATGGAACACCAGACATTTGAGAAACTGATTGAATTAACAGTGGATACTAAAGGGACGGTTCCCAATCGATTGCGGGGAGATGTGTATCGATTGAAGCAGGTGCTATTCAACTTGATCGGCAATGCCGTTAAATTTACACCACTACGGGGAAAAGTTAGCCTGATTGTCAGCGCCGATATCAGCCAGGAAACTGCCGTTCTAAGGTTTGAGGTAACCGATACTGGCATTGGGATTGCCCAGCGCAACCATGCCAAACTGTTTCAAGCATTCTCTCAAGTGGATGCTTCCTTCACCCGTCAGCACGAAGGCACTGGACTCGGACTGGCGATCTCCAAACAACTGGTGAAGCAAATGGAGGGACGGATTGACTTCAAGAGCATACCGGGTAAGGGTTCATCCTTCTGGTTCACAGCCCGGTTTGAGGTCGGGTATCCTGAGCTATTGGCAGACCCAGTTGAGGCAATCACGCCAATCGAGGCTGATTTCCAATCTTTAATTATCTTGTTAGTGGAAGATAATGCCATCAATCAGTTTGTCATGCAGCATCACTTGGAGCGGTTAGGACATCGATCTAAGGCTGCTAACACAGGACGAGAAGCTTTGCAAAAGCTCAGCCAGAATCGCTTTGATCTGGTTCTAATGGACTGTCAGATGCCCAAATTAGATGGCTACAGTACGACTCGCATCATTCGCCGTAGCGCTGCCTATGCCTCCCTGCCCATCATTGCCTTGACTGCTCATGCCCTGTCTGAAGAACGCCAACGTTGCCTGGATGCAGGCATGAATGACTATCTCAGCAAGCCAGTCTCCCAACCGCAACTGAGTCAGATGCTGCAACGATGGGGTAGACGTTCACCTGCACTTATACAGGATGATGTGTCCTTACCAATTGATATCGAGCAGTTGCTGGAATCTTTTCAGGAGCGGGGAACCGTGCTGCTAGTTGTTCAAAAGTTTGTCATAATTGCTCAACGGGAACTGGCTGTTCTAGATCATGCTCTGACGCAGCGTGATTGGCAGGCTGTTGCCCGGTTCAGCCATCGGTTTCGTGGGGCTTGTGTGGTCGTCAAAAGTGCCTCTTTAACCCGACTGACTGCCCAACTTGAAGGGTTGGCAAAACAGCCCCGTCCAATTTTTGTCAGAGGACGAGTTTTGCTAGAAAAGTGCCGCCAGGAAATCTTGCGGATTGAATCATGGGTGCAATCAACCAGTCCATAGGCAAAGAACAATCCTACGGTGAAATCATGACAGGTCAAAAGATTCAGATTATTTTGATTGAAGATCAAGAACTTGCCAGGTTTGGCTTAATGGTCGGACTTCCAAAGTACAGTTCCAGACTTGAAGTGATTGGTGAAGCGGAGACGGGTGAGAAAGGGTTGACATTGATCAAGAGACAGCAGCCAGATGTGGCGATTATAGACTTGGGTTTGCCAGGAATGAGCGGGATTGATGTGACCCAGCAGATCAAACGCCAATATCCCCAAGTTAAAGTTATGGTGCTGACGGTGAGTGTGGAGGAAGCGCATGTGCTGTCTGCGTTTGACGCTGGAGCCGATTCTTATTGCATGAAGGATAATTCGATTGGACTGATTGGCATGGCATTGGAGCAAACCTATGAGGGCAATCATTGGATTGATCCGGCGATCGCTAAGATTGTGTTGCGGCAGTATCAAGTCAACACGGCGAATCAACGTCAGACTCAAATAATCAGCTCTCAAGCAACAGGTCATGTACCAAGATCTATAGTCAATTCTGATAACAATTCTGCAAATTTATCAGTCCCTAAACCTATGGAACCTGTTGAAGTTGAGCCACTGACTAAACGAGAAGTGCAGGTGTTGGAACTGATGTCGGAGGGACTGAGTAATCCCCAGATTGGAGACAAGCTGTACATCAGTGCTGGCACGGTCAAGTCTCATGTGGGAAACATCCTTCGCAAACTCAGTGCTGATACTCGCACCGAAGCCACCAGCCGTGCGCTTAAATCCCAACTGTTTGAGCGGTATCAGCAGTCTGGAAAGCACTCCAGTTGATGGTCTCCAACTCTGTGATTACGGTTTGTCTGAACTGCTACCGCTGCCCTCGTATCGACTGTCTAATGGCTCCATCACACCCATGGTCGATACGAGTTTTTACACCTATCAAGAGACGCTCAAAGCTCAGAGTCAAACCCGCCTGACGCGATCGCTGCCAGCCACCTTATCTCCTACGGCTCTGTTGCAGTGTCCCTATCGGCTGGTTACTAATCCAGTTGAATTGGATGCTGCGATTTCTCCTCTCCTCTCTGCCAGGATATTGGCGATCGATACGGAAACCACAGGGATTGACCCTCAAATTGATCAACTCCGACTGATTCAAATTGCCGCCAGAGGTCAGCCCGTGTTGCTGGTGGACTGCTTTCAGATTGATGTGACCCGGTGCAGCACTCTCAAACAACTGTTGCAGAGCACTGCCCTTAAGATTTTCCATAATGCCAAGTTTGACTGGGAGTTCTTGACCCAGGCAGGACTGTCTTTAGCAGGACCGTTCTTCGATACCCAACTTGCCTATAAGGTTTGGATCAGTGGGATTAAAACCTCCAGTAGTTTGAAAGCAGTTGTCCACAAGATATTAGGAGTATCACTCGATAAATCGGAGCAACAGAGTGATTTCTCGCGGCTAGAACTGAGTCCAGAACAGCTTCAGTATGCGGCGATCGATGCAGCTATTTTGTTCCCACTCAGTCAAATCCTGGCACAAAAACTGAAGCAAGTCGACCTGCTAAAAATTAGCCAGTTGGAATGTCAGGCGATACCCGCCTTTGCTCAGATGGAACTGGCTGGAATGCAGCTTCACTTGAATCAGTGGCAGGTGTTAGAGAAAGAGCTATCCAAGCAGCAGGCTGAACTACTCACAACCCTCACTCAACAACTCGGAATTGAGTCCTCACAATTCACTCGCCAAATCAATTTATTCGGTGGCTCTAACGTCACCCATCCTGGTGGTTTCAATCCTAATTCTAGCCATCAGGTGAAAGCGGCATTGATCAGTAAGGGGATGACGCTAAAGTCCACCAATGCTGCTCATCTGGCTCCCCTAGTTGATCGCCACCCTGCGATCTCGACCTTGTTAGCCTATCGTTCAGTCACCAAACTCCTGACCAGTTTTATTCATCCACTCAGCCAGCAGGTGCATCCCGTTACGGGAAGATTGCATCCGACCTACTTTCAATTGGGAACTCGCTCTGGTCGCGCCAGTTGCCAACGTCCACCGCTACAAACGATTCCGCATCGGTGTGATATTCGCCATTGCTTTGTGGCGGCTCCAGGTAACGTGATGGTGCGCGGCGATTATTCTCAAATGGAATTGCGTCTGGTTGCCAAAATAAGCGGCGATCTACGGATGCAGCAAGCATTCCAGCAGGGTGAGGATTTGCACTGCCTGACCGCTGCATTTCTGCTGCATAAACAACTGGAGGACGTGACCGATGGAGAGCGCCGATTGGGGAAGGTCATCAACTTTGGGCTGATCTATGGCATGGGGGCAAAGAAACTTCAAAGCACCGCACTGGTGAAATATGGCGTGACCATGAGTTTGGCGGATGCGAAGACCTTTAGCCGTCAGTTCTTTCAACTCTATCCCAGTATTCAACAGTGGCATAGACAGGTGAAACGTGCGATTTACGTCCGTAAACAACGCATCTGGTACACTTTGGCAGGGCGACGACGGGTGTGGGTGAACAAGGGTAGGCTTGATCCCAACGAAATTCTTAACTACCCGGTGCAGGGAACTAATGCCGACATCATCAAACTAGCAATGGCGGTACTATCCCCACTTTTACCCATTGGTGCGGTTTTCATCGGTATGGTGCATGATGAACTCCTGATCGAATGTCCGGCAGAAATGGGGCAGTCTGTGGCAAGGTTGCTGGAACAAGCCATGTTGGATGCTGCGCAGCCCATACTTGCACCAATTCCAGTCGGGGTAGATGTCAAATTAGCTCCCAGTTGGGGTGGTTAAAAATTAAAAGTAAGTTGCAAAGTAAAGGGTTAAAGGGGTAACTCGCCGCCACGGGCGGCAGGGGGAGTGATGTGTCTGGAATAACCCAGCACAAGCAACCTATCAATTAGGAGATTAATTCCCAATGGCAACTCGAACCAATGGTACAACCCGGACTGCAACTCCTTCTGCAAATGCTCCTGCAACCCCTGCCAAAAAGCCAGCAACTGACTCCAAAGAGTTGGCGCGGTCATTGCGCAATGTTGTAAATCAGAAGTATGGCGTGACGCTCAAAACTCGTAGCCAGCGGGTGCGAGAAGCAGTCTACTACGAACTGCGAAACCTGATCACGGGTGGAGTCGCGGCGGGAGTTCGCAAAGCCGGCAAAACGGCGGATCGGCAAAAACTCAACAAATTGTTTGAGAAACTGTTTGGTACGGCTGAAGCGCCCACCTATGATGTGACGACGATGGCAGCGATTGCGGCTGAGTTTTCTGCTGAAGTGGACACTGATCCGAAGCAAGGCATCAAGGACTTACTGCGGCTGAATAAAGAGCGGTTACAGTCTTACAACACTCAGTCAGTCGGCGACGATGACAATGAGGACGTGAGCCTGGAAACCGGAAATGGCGGACGCGGACGCAATGGTGGTCGCCGCCCATCCAGTCCTGCGAAAGATGACGATGACGAACTCCTGGATGAACTAATCAATCAAGGAGACGATGCCACAGGCGATGACGAGAGCGATGATGACAGTTTCAACCTCGATGAAGAGGATGAAGACGAATAATCATTGATCAATCGTCCTGAACGCTCCGTACAGTAACTCTCGATAGCAGACTCGAATCTTTGCTATCGGGAGTTTTTTTAACACTTGAGCAAAAGTCTCCCAGTTAGGGGATCAGCTTTAGCCAGATCAGCAGAGGACGGACAAGATCGCATCTTCTACGCTAAAACTGTGATTCCTTTCTCATGCCCATGACTCGAACCCGAACAAAAGCAATTTTGATGGCGATCGACTTTGGTGGATCGGCGACCAAAGTGTTTTATCAACAACGGTCTACCGCAACGTCAGTTATCCATTTATTGACGATGCGACCCGAAGTAGCACAGGTGTCAGAGTCTGCGATCGCCCAAGCAACTGCCCCTTCTCTGAACAGCTTGCAACCTTCACCGGAACACACTGCCTGGGTGGGAGTGCCGGGTGAAGCTGACTATTGGGCGGTTGGTCACTTTGCTCAACGGTTTCATGCCCATGCTGGACTGACACAACTCAAGTATGAACGAGCAGTCTACAAAACCCTGGCAGCCCTATGGGTAATCCAGCAGCAGCTTACCTTACCGACTACCTTTCGGGTGTCACTCTCGTGCCTGTTGCCAGCAGGTGAGTATGAAGACCGCCATCGGTTTCAGAAGAAGTTGACTCAGGCACTGCATCAATTTGAAACACCTGCTGGAGTGCTGCAAGTGCAGATAGATTCATTTGCCTGTGCGGTAGAAGGTGGTGGAGTCATTCTTGCTCATGCTCAGAAGTCTCCCAACTTCGCAGCCAGTACTACAGCAGTCATCATGCTGGGTTATCGCAACGCCAGTGCCCTGGTATTTGATTACGGGAGCCTAGTGACGGCTCGTACCTGTACTCTGGGCTTTGTGCAGGCAGTTGAACAGGTTCTCACCCACAGTAGCGGACAGAGTTATGAGCGTTTACTAGACGCGATCGTGCAATATCTCCAAACTGATAGTCTGGCTGCTTTTGTGCCAATTGTCCGGGCACGCCAGGAGCCGGATCGGACCGGCGAAATCAAGCATTTAGGGGCAATCACGACTCAAGCGATCGCGGATTACAGCCAGATTCTGCTGTCTTGGCTGGATGAAGTTTTGCCGATGGATGTGGATCAGGTGGTTTTTGCTGGGGGCAGTGCTGATCTATTGCGCTCCCACCTGCTGTCGCACTTTCGCTGGCAAACCTGTTCCTTCCATGCCGATGTTGAGGTGCCTCAAGATGGACTCCCTAACAGCATGAAAAATCGCCTGGTCGATGTCTGGATGATGTTTCAGGCACAAAAGGCGGCGCTGGATGCAACTCAGAAAGCCCCAGTTAGGACAGTGTAAACCTCTTCTTTGACATCTATTTAAGGATACAAATAATGACCAAACCTCCAACGATTCATCTAGTGGATAGCGGTGCTGGCGGTAAAGGCAAGTCGCTCTTCACGCTGGCGACGGCGCACTACTGCGAAACTAAAGGCTACTACATCCAACTGATCGATGCCGATCGCGCCACTTACAACGTCAAGCGGCATTATCCCGACGCGATCTCAGCCGTCTTGAGTGAAGTCGAATATCAGGCACTCGATGCAGTCTGGCACTCGGTGGAGCAGTCTAAGTCGGTGCTGGTCAATCTGCCGGGTGGTGCCCATGAGTCTGTTGCTAATTGGCTGGAGCGAGATGGACTGTTAGACATGCCACTAGACAATGGACAACCCGTTCGCTTTATCAAATGGTTTTTGTGTGATCCAACTGAGCAAAGCCTTGCCCTGCTCAAACAATCATTGGCTACTGATGCTCAGAGTGCCAATCGAATGCTGCATGTCATGGTCAAAAATGAGTTTTTGGGAACAGACTTGCAGTGGCGGAGTTGTGCTCAGATGGTTGAAGCGGATGTGGATTTACAGGCTGCTATCAAAGCGGGTCGGCTTCTTGAAATGCGGTTTCCCAAGTTTCCACCCTACGAACGCAACAAGTTCTATCAATCGGGCTGGACATTTGCAACGGCACTCAAGTCCCCCAAAGAGTTGGAAGCGGAGATGCCAAACCCACCTCTGCGATTTGAACGGCTGGAGCAACAGCGCATCGCCACCTTCCTCAAGAAAACAAATCAGGAGCTTGACCGCCTAGGACTTTGGAATAGCACCTTAACATGGGATGAGGCGAAAGCAAGCGGGTTGCTGTCTAAAACTAATCAATTGGGTAATCACAAAAATAGCAAAGGATTTGATAAATCATCAGAGAAGCAACTGCAAATAAAAACTTCTAATTAGTAATAGTTTGCTCTGTTGAAGCGAAAAATGATATGGACTACGGAACTATTGCAATGTCTCATAACTCTAAATCTGACTGGAATAGTGAGGATGAAGGACTTGATGCTTTGTTCCAGGAAGAGAGTGATCTAGATGCCTGGAATTTAGATGATGACCTTGATGAAGACTTAGTGGAGGAATCTATTACGCCTACGGATAAAGCATCTCCAAAAAACTCTTTGCTAATATCAACTAATGTCTCTTCTCAATCGAATTCAACGCCAGGTTTTAGGGTAAGTCGAGAGGTTGGCGCTGTACCACTGGTGACTCAAAACGTAGTGAAAGCGAATCCTCCTATTCCTCATAGCCCTACTTCAACTCCCGCTCGAAACGCTCTAGAACGATTGCTTAAAGAAGAACCGGAATCTGTTAAGGCAAAAGTTTGGGAGCTAATTAGTGAGTATGATCTGACTTCGGATGATCCGGCGTTCACGCTGATGACTGCTACGGGACGGCTTCAGGTGTTGCTCAAGGATAGCCCGATGGAACTGAAAGCAATGTTTGAGCAGTGGCAGGCAGAACTGTATGCTGAGATCGCCCAGTACCGTGAGGGGTTGAAGCAATACGAGCAAACGGCGGTTAAAGCACAACAGACGGCGATCGCCCACTCGGTTCACACCTTACTTCGCAAGACAGCGATCGACCAGTTTATGCACCAGATGAGTGCGGCTTCGACGATTCTGGCAGGAACGTTGCTGGTAGCTGCGGCGGTAATTGGCGGCGGGGTGGGGTGGGCGATCGCTAATCAGCAAAGTCAGCTAGACCCAACTCAACTTGATCCACAAGGTAAACGGCAACTAACACTGGAGCAGGCAAATCGTTTGCAATGGGCAGTCAGTCCAGAGGGAAAGCTAGCCCAGAATCTGATGGAATGGAACAACGATCTGCTGGAACGAGATTGGCGAGGACAGTTTGCCTGTGAACAACAAGTGCGGAAGTTGGGCGTGACGCTGAAACTGGGCAATCGACAGGCGAAATCGGGGTTCTGTGTCCTTTGGGTGAAGTTGCCGCAGGATAACCTCGGGAAGTAGCGAGATGACATCCTTCTTTAATCTGTGATGAACATGGCAACTACGTTTGAGCACACTATTGCCACTCAGATGTAGAGTTGATTTAGTTGACGAAGATGTTATTGCGACTGTGTATCATCTCAAACCTGAAATATTCTTACCGCCAAAGGGATAGGATATGGTGCGAGATGAGGCAGTCGATCTGTTGAACCACCCGGTTTGACAGATTTCGATTGTAAATCAAGACACCCATTTCGATATTGAGTGACATCGCGTATTCGGTCAAATTTGCACTGGAGATGAAGAGGCTCTGATGATCGCAAACTACACACTTAGCATGAAGGCAACCATATCTCCCTTGCCCATCAACAGGGCGTTTTTCCTTGTGCCAGACATAGACCTGAGATCGTTCTAAAATCTCTGCCCCAAACGTGGCTACCATGCCAAAGGAAATTTTGCCGTTGCTGGCTTCAGGAGTCTCAGCGATAATGCGAACATTAACTCCGCGATCAATAGCAGCGATTAATGCCTGAACAATCTCAGGAATATTGTAGATAGCAAAGCTAATGATTAGGAGATCCTGCTGTACGGATCGGATCAATTGTAGTAAGATTTGATCGGTTCGGCGCAGCGGGAGTGATTCGGGGTTCGGTCCAGTCCAAACCAGTTCAGCCGATAGCTCATGCCGGAGTGTGGTTTGGCAGTGGACGGCTGTTGCTAGAGCGATCGCGATCGCATTTCCATCCAACACGCTTGCCTCCGCCTGCCACACATCAATCAGGTCACTAGTGTTTTGTCGCCATGATTGTCTTGGCAGCAGTTGCAGAAGTTTGGGCTTTAATTTTGACGATTCACCTAAACTTACAGTCATTAGAACTTGAATCAGGGAGTTTAGGGTTGAGGGTGGCAATTCCTGAGCCACCTGATGAATCTGTTCAAGCAGGTTGGGAGAAAGGATATCCATAGTCAAGTTACATCGTTGAAGAAGGCAAGGGTCGCTAATTCAGTCTTGACAGTTGGGATTATAAGAGTGCGATCGAGATACTTATTGCCCCGCTCACAGGAAGTCTCTGGACTGAAGAGGCAGGCATGACAAGCAGCCCAATGTAATGTGTTAAGAGATTGCAGTGGGCTATGCTCTGCACAAAGGGGATCAGAGGCACATAATCGCATTTGCTCCAATGCCTGGTCAATATGACGACCGAGTGTGGCAGGTTCCCCCAAGCTAACTAAGCCACCCAAGGTTCCCTCGCTATCGGGTGCCGCCGTGTAGAGTAAAATTCCTGCCATTGATCCGTTATCGTCATTTGGGGCGTTTGAGTAGATTCGCTCCCGCAGACTAGCGGCGCTATAGCCACATTCAATTGCCAACTGCCGCATTAGAGCGTGAGCGAAAGAATGCAGCAGCAGGTAGCGGACACCTGGATAATTGGCATCAGGAGGATCAAGCGATCTCGCTATCCGCCAGCGTCGATGTGCCTCCTTACTCTGTCTGTCATACTCTTTGAGTTGTGGCAAGCTCTCCCACTGAGCGATCGCCTGCTCACTAAACTGAATAAACAACCCTTCTCCTCGAACTTCGGTTGCCGGAACCCACTTTGGCTCTTGCCGACTGAGCGGTGCCCAGTAGTCTTGCGGCAGTTCGCCAGTTTCAGCGAAGTCACCAGGGGATTCGATTCGGGTAAAACCAACTAATGCCCGGACTTCTCGCAGCCGTTCGACTAGCAGCACTTTACTAAAATAGGATTCATAACCTTTCGGGGGAGCAACCGGGGTGAGCCAGAAATCAGCAGAGTTGAGGGTAGTATCTGTGCTTGAGAAAACTTTCCACTCTGGAGTTTTGATATCTTTGGCTTCATCATTGTCTTTGTCAGACCCAGCCGATCGCTTCTGTTGCAATTGTATCCAGACCTCTGCATCTGAATACTTGGCAAACTCTTTCAACTGCCCAATCTGTCGAAAGGCCGCAAGGACTTCCAGGCTGACAGCTTTTTCCAGCACTATCCAGTGTTTCTCAATCAGTTGCACTAACTTATCGACCGCCGTTGGGATGGAGAGGGCAGAGAGAGTAATGGGAAACCAGCTATTGGATGCCCCCAACAAAATGCCAACCATCTGCTGGTCACAACCGCCTTCATCAAAATTCCGTAAGTGAACGTGGCGACCGCGACACTGGGGCATATTCTTTTTGCCCGGTTCGCCAAAGGCATCAGACATCCGCCGCTGTGCACCACAGCTATCACATTTGACCTCAATATCAGCCGCAGAACCAGACACACCATACTCATACAACCGCAATGTTCCCTGCTTACAATCGCTACCCCGATGGACGAAGTACCGCCAAGGGAAATCATCTAAGTGCCCGTGCTTGCAAGCAACCAGGAAGCGAGCAGGAATGACCGTGGGTGGGTATTTCCCTTTAGAACAATTGGTGTGTATGTAGCGGTTTTGGTCGTAGCGGAAGCGATCGGTCTTAAGGTTAAACAGATTGGATTGAAGTGGAGCCAAGAGACGGCAACTTGGGCAGAGCATCCAGGTGGGAAAGGGTGATACGGGAATGCCGACACGGTGGCTGTCATCTAACAGGCTTGGAGTGCCATCTGATTCTGGCGGTAAAGGCGGAGAGAGTAAGCGTTTCACCGAATGGCTGAGCGATCGCTTTACTGCCGCCAACAATCGTTCTTCTCCCAGTTCTGTAGCATGGGTAATATCCCAATCGTCCAATCCCATCACCATTGTGGAGAGATTGGGCAGATCAATCACGGAGCCGATACCAGCAGAAAACAGGATTTGGCTGGGGCGCAGTTCACCAACCTTATTTCGAGTTTGTACTTGTGCCATAAAATCTCTTAATCAGGGTGAACTTGGCATGGGTTGGGGTGAGCGAAAGTCATCGTCGGGAATGCGATCGTCGAGAATCAGTCCGATTGTCGGCTCCACATTGCGAAGTGAATTCAAACAGGTGAAAGGTTGCCAGTCTCCCTGTCCCGGTTGCTGTAATAATCCTTGAGTGATGCCGTCTCTTTTGGGTTTGTAGCCTAACACGGCTCCACCAATCAGGGTGTCCGTTTGCTCTAGCCAGTAGTCCAGTTTTGCTTCTAATTCCTGCTTGACCAGATCTCTGGTTTTGAGACCATCCACATTGGCAGCACGAGTCACGATCGTCTCAATGGCTGCTTGAACATAAGGATGATTGCGATCGATGCGTCCGGCTTTCTCGTTTTTATTGAGTTCTGTTCCTTGCAACCGCACCAGCGAAACGAATAATGCTGCCAGTCCGCGATCGATTGCACGAGGCGCAAAAGGAGTGACGGAAAGGGCTTCGACGTGTTTGTAGAAGGTGGCGTGGTAGTGTTCAAACTGCTCGTAGTGGGACAAGTCCCTCGGTCGTGCCCAGTTGTAAACGGTGAACACGATGCCAGGGAATGACCGTCCAACACGGGAGGTTGCCTGAATGTATTCCGCTGTCGTTTTGGGTTGACCTGTAACGACCATTACTCCTAGCCGCCGCACATCTACACCGACCGAAATCATGTTGGTTGCCAGTAGCACATCGATCGGTTTGCGGGTATCAGTTTTCTTCTCGCGATTAGGGTTAAACGGAACTTCCAGAGCATCAAGCACAATTGGAATATCGGTGGAGGCAATACGGGAGGTCAGTTCTTTTACCTCAATGCGCGATCGCTTTGCCAGTCCCCGTTGATCCATCTTGCCTAAACGGGATTGGATGTCATCATCCACCAGTCGCCGTGTACCGCCCAACTCACGCATAGAGTTGAAGTAGCCCACCAGGGTCATCCAAGGGTCAGCCGCTTCGCCATATTTTCCGTACAGTGCCTGTGATGCAGCCAGAACCGCAGTGTATACCCGAATCAGAGCCGCTTTCAGCCTGCGTCCTGTGGCACAGATGCCTAAATAACGCCGTCCGGGATAGTCTTCACCCGGTTCACGTTGTATAGAGAAGAAATTATCAATGACATCCAAGCCTTGTGGTGGAAAAACCTGCACCTGCCGCAGGAAGAGATGATGGATCTGATCGCGAGCTTGTCGAATCGTTGCAGTCGAAGCAATCACCTTGGGGCGAACAGTTTTGCCATCTACCGTCCAGGAGCAAAGATGATCGACAGCGGTCTCATACAATCCAACCAGGGTTCCAAGCGGACCACTGATCAGGTGTAGCTCGTCTTGAATAATCAAATCGGGGGGGCGTAGAGGATTGCTAGGTAAGGTCTTAGCCATCGGCTGACCATACCTGGCAGGATGGCTGAGCGAATCCTCGATTTCGGGAGACACAAACCCGTGTCGCTGACAGTAGCCCTCAACCTGTCCAAACAACATTTGAACGGCACCATTCCAGGGCATTTGGGCAAACTTATCGACCGTGGCAATCAGCAAAGTAGGCAGACGACGGTAGATTTCCTCATCCACCACCACGATTGGTAAGCCTTCAGTGGGAGATTGTTTTTGAGTGAACAGACAGCGACCGAGGGCATCGCCACAGTAAATTAGAGTGCGTGCCTGTCCTTTGGCAAAGGATTCAACTTTAATATGCTGCTTACCAGGGTCAATTTTAGAACCACACCAGGGGCAATTGGTGAGTTGGTGGGGAGAGCCAGTACTGGTGGGTTGATACTGCCCCAACTTTTGTTTGAGAAATTCTTCGCTTTGCTCGGTGCGGTTGGGAGTGGTTTTCTGACCCACCCATAGCCCAATCCGAAATGGCTCTTTACCCCATTTCACAGGATCTTCTCGACGAATGGCTTCACAGGCACAGATTAATGCGGTTGCTCGTTGGAACTGCTGGAGGGTCAACAATCGTAATGTGTAGCGCATTAATACTGCTACGCCTGATTCACCAGAGCGTCCGGAGATCACCCCTTGCAGTCGTCGCAGTCCAATCGTGTAGGCGGTCAGTCCTAAATAGGCTTCCGTTTTACCACCTCCAGTTGGGAACCAGAGCAGATCAGCGATCGCCTCCGTTTCGTGACAGCGATCCGGGTGGTGCAAATCAGTCATGCTGGGCAAATTGAGCAGGATGAAGGCAAGCTGGAAGGGTCGCCAGGAGCGATTTTTGGCAATGTCGATCGTGCTAAGTTCAACATCTGCGCCGCGTCGTTTTTGTTCCGCATAGAGCGAGTGAACCCGTTGCTGCCACATCGCCCGGTTCATGAACTGAAAAGCTTCAAAGCTCTGTGAGTTGGATTGCAAGAGATCCAGTCCTGCCTGAATTCGCTCTGATGCACGAGTACATTTTGCCAGCACATCGGTGGCGATCGCCTCATACCCTTGCAGTTTGGCGGTAGAGTCGATTACACGGGCGGTCTGTCCTGCAATCCAATCTGTGTAGGCAGTCATCAGAGGGTTTAGTTTGCCAATCAGATCCGCAGCCGTAGACTCAGCTAACTCCTGCATGTCTAAGACCAGCCCTGCCAGTCCAGGAATTTCGTCAGGCGTGGGAGCATCGGTTTTGGGGACTTCGTATGTGGGAACAACACGTGTACGCAAGCGAATTGCTCGATCCGTACTTGCTTGAGCTAATTTGGCGTGAACTCCGGTTCCATGTCCAGCCGCAAATTCGACCTGATGCCGATAGAGCATTTCCATTGCCTGTTCTTCGTCGTACTGCACCCGGTCGAGCTTGCCCAGAGATCGCTGGGTAGCTCTGCGGATGAAAATATCCCGCTGATCCAGGTCTGCCGATTCCACACTCAGTTCAGGCTGAAACAGCCATGCTTGGTCAGGGGAACGATCTGGTTCTCGTTGTTCGTTGACCAGGAACAAACTGATAATCCAATCTTCTCCGCAGACACGAATTAGCCCCCGCGCATATACTTCTCGGTCTGGGTCGATGCGCCAGGGAGCGATTCTACCTGCTTCAAGCGGTATCGGAGGGGATTGTCCAACCACCGGATACCTGCGCCAGACAGTCTTCGGTGAGCCTGTTGGAGTTTCTAGATAGTCACTCTTGGTGCGCTCGTACTGCCCCCATCCGGCTTGGATGCGGATGGATTGGGCAGTGCCGCTTACACAAAAGCTCATCCCCATTGAAGAGGGGAACATGGTTTCGATCGCTGGATTGGTGGTTTCGGTTGCGCCATCGTCGATTGTGCCTGTGCCGCCAACCGCAAGTTCATCCAGTTGTTCAATGCCCTCATCAACGGTTCCAGTCTTAGCTGCTGCCAGTTCAGCAGTTTGTTCTAGCTGGTCATCGGATTGGTTTGGGCGATTACGTCTGTGGAGGGGTGCCAGTAAACCGACCAGGTAGCGATCGCTCACCCGTGCTTCATCGACTTCTTCATACTCTCCACCTGCTGGACCTAACAGATCTGCTAACACTGCCTGTTCTAGCTCTGTTCGGATTTGGTAATGGGAAGGTGGCTTTAGAAGGGAGGGAGAGTCTGAAGGGGAAGGTAGGTGATCGCTTCCACCACTTTCAGCCGCAGATGGATTGGACTCTTGGGGATTAATTGGAACAAATTGCATCTCAATCAACTTGCCTTGTCCTTCACCCTGCTCTTGGGTAGTCGCAACAAATTGAGGTTCGACCAGGTTGGGTTGCTGCCAAACGGCAGGAGTTACTTTGGACGCAGTTGGCTTTGGTTGCGGGGTCTTAATTTGCTCTGGTAGTTCCTGAAGCACCTGCACAACTTTTCCAGCGATCGCTTCTGACAAGGTGCTGTCACCAAACACATCAGCATCATCTGAGAGATCAAGCCCTGCTAGCAATACGGCAAGATGCTGCTCGGATACTGAAACGACGGAACTCCAATCCAACTGGGCGGTATGATCGCGCAATTGGTGATTCACCATCGCTAGGTCTAAATCACCCGGAAAGATTGCTGGGAGCTTGATGATTTTCATGAGTTACCGAGGTTCCAAAGGGAGAGGTCAAACGTTTCCAGTAAGGAGGTCGGCTTTTGGGTAGGAACCAGAACTAGGAGGGCACGCATGGCTCTGGTCATTGCCACATAAAGGGTACGACGCTCACGGGTCAGGATCTCGGCGATCGCTTCTGGGGAAGTACCTTTCGTAATCGTGGGGTAGGGGCTATCTAGAAAACCCGCGATCGCTACTATGGGAAACTCTAACCCTTTTGCGGCTTTGAGCGGCAGGACTTTCACCCCTTTACTGTTGAGATCCAGGTTTTTGCTAGTCATAAACTGAGCTTCGATTCCCAGGTAGTTTAGCTGTCCTGTAATATTCTTTCCAGCTTTTTCGGTCGGAACCAGAATGGCGCAGGCTCCCAATCCTAGTCGAAACTCGTGGGCAGCGGCACGGCAAAATTGAGCCAAAAGATTACCTTCCGAGGCGCGATCGCAGATGGCACGAACCGCTGGGGGTGGACCGGTATGGATATAGAGCCGTTCAATGTTATCTTCGTCTAGGGTGCCGTCCTGAAGGTAGGCATAGGCGGCTTCTCCAATTTCCTGAGTGGTGCGGTGGTTGATTTTGAGAATGCCCGTGCGTCCGACAAACTGGAGCGACTCATGCACTTCACCCCAACGAAAACTACTGCCATAAATGGACTGATTGGCATCAGCAGTGATAAAGAGCCGATTTGGTTCCCGACACAGTTGGATCAGGAAACGTAGAGCGGTAGGACTGAGATCTTGGGCTTCGTCGATGATGACTGCATCATACAGTAGTGGTTCTGGGGTTTTGCGAAGAATCGCTAGAGCACGGTTTCTTATTTGTGCCCAAGTTTCGATGCCTTGTTCTGCTAGAAAGTGATTAAAATGCTGTCGCAGATTCCAGATTGCCTGTCGTTGAGTTTTGTTGAGCGGAATGCTGCGACCTGTGCGGGGAGTTGCCCAGTAATTTTCTAGAGTTTCGATGCCTCTGGCATCAATTACTTCGGTTAGCTCTTCGAGTAGATATTCGGGCTGAAGCCGTTGCAGGATAAGTCGTTGCGCCTGTTGTTGAAGGACGTTCCCTTCCAGGGCGGCGATCGCTTTTGAAACTGCCTGTTGCACCAGCTTGAGTAAATCTTTGGTAGCAGCGATTTGCGGCTGTCCCGTAGCGTTGCAAACCAGCCCATACATCAGGGCATCTGCTGTCTTTACTTCAACAAACTGAGCCTCTTTGCCCAAAAGCTGTTGTAGTAATTGCTCGGAAAAGGTGACAAGGGCATTGGTGTAGGTGGTGAAGAGCAGCCGGGGTTGACTGACACCATTTGCCTGAAGCTGTTGCAGGATCTCGCGGGTACGGTAGAGTGCTACAGTGCTTTTGCCTGTACCGGGACTACCCTTGAGCAGGGTGGAACCTGTAGCGTTGCTTGCCCAGGTGACGAATTTCTCTTGTTCAGGATTGAGCTTGAGTAGGAAACCGAGTAAATCCCCTTCCTTGAAACGCAGCAATGCGTCGGGGCTACCCGTAACAAAACTGGGCTGATTCAGGACTTGATCAAAATTCGGAGCGGTGATGCAGTCAAAGAGGCGATCGCGCACTGCTCCTGGCACATCGGCTTCTAACAAGTCATCGAAGGTATGACAAGCCAGGAGGGTGGAAAAACAGGTTTTGGGAATGAGCAGGCGATCGAGCAGTGCTTCCGTCAACTCAACGGGTAAAGGGGTTTCCACTTCAGACGGTTTAGGTTCAGGTGGCAGCACCTTTTCAGGGGCTAACAGATCTTCAAGATTGGCAAAGGCGGCGACATCGACCTCAGTTTCTTCTGCTATCAGTTTGTCGCCCTTATAGACATCCTTACGCGCATCAACTCCAAGCAGGGCAACCCAACCATCTCCGTAGGTGTAGATGATGCGGAAATCTCCAGAACGCAGGCGGTAAATATCGCCTTTATAGCCGTGCAGTTTTTTCTTCAGGCTACCGTGGGGCTTGGGGTCATCCCGCAAAACTTCGATCTTCTCCAATATCTGGATGACTCGCTCTTTAGGGATGGCGAGGAGTTGGTTGGTGAAGGTAGGCTTATGAATAATCTCGAAGGACATTAGGGGTAATTGATTTGACCATCTCTTCTAGTAAACCCACTTAATTCAGAAATGGCTATTCCTCACCAAAAGCAGTACAAACTCAATCAATCATCGGGGCACCAGTCAACGCGTCCTTGCCGAATCCAGAAATGGCAGTGGCACTCGTTGAGTTGCCTGACTGAAGGATGAATGGTGGGTCGTCCGAGCCAATCTGTAGAAACTGCCCAGCGCGGACATTGAGTTTTATTCAGCGGCAGTAAGATATTCTCACCACAACCCCCAGGGCATCGAAAACATGCCCACTTCTGATATGTAGCGTCACCAACCACTAGCATCATTCCTGGCTTGACTTCGTCAGGGGCTGGATGCGTGGGCACGATTTGGGACGCAAAATCTGGTTTAGGGATAAACCGGAGCCACGTTAATAGTTGTTGAGCGAAGGTACGAAATAGCATGGCTTACCCCACTAGATTGAGAAATGGGTCAACATCCCCTCTGCCCCAGTACTCTACAGATCCGCAAACTGGGCAATATGGGTCAGGATTAGCTCCTTGCCGTCGATCTTCCATGAGGTGAAATTTGCGTACCCGCTGGGCAACGGCACTGTTTTCTCCTCGGAAACCCTGAAGTCGATGCACCAGTTCTTCGATCGCCATGATTGCCACATCAGTCGTGAACAGAACAACAGCAGGACTAGGATTGCCTTCACCCAAAACGTAGGCTTCTGCCTTTCGGCGTTCATATTCAGTGGGGTTATTTCGCTTGAGAGCTTCATCGCGTGCGATCGCAGGACTGATAATTCCTCGGCAGAGGAGACAAGTATGACCAGAAACGAGAGCAGTCACTCGTCCGTCCATTGCCTTGATTTCTGGTGGCTCTGATGGCGATACCTCAATTGCCAAACCCATATCAAAAACGGGCGTAACATAGTAATAGGCATAGCGATTAAGCAGCAAGCGTCCGGCGTGATCATCCGTACAACCGAAAATGATGTCGCAAGCTTTAAGGGCATCCCGGCATTCTGGATCGCCAATCCAGGACTGGTATGTTTTCACCTGCATTCCCAAGCCTAACTCCGTTAGCGATCGCGCAATGACCTCCACTTTGGGACGCTTCGCGTCTGCATCTGCTTGGGTTGCACCATGCAGACGGTTCAAGTTGCTCTCCTCGACAATATCTTTGTCAAAGAGGGCAGTGCATCGGAATCCCATTTTAGGCAGCAGCATAGCAGTGGCACTGCCAGTTCCTCCGCAGCCAACAATCCCTACTCGCAACATTGCCAGGTCTTGCTCCAGCACTCTCCCAAACGCTAACGCCTGCCTTTGGAGGATGGGAGAAGATTGCCCTTGCCCTCTTCCTGGGTAATGGAGTCGGATCGATTCGCCGACAACTGAGATTAAACGAAGCGGAATCCACTGCTGCTGATTAATCCAAAGGCGACCAACCAGCTTTTCATCTGATGTCAAAATAAGGCTCAGGAGTGACGTGTTCTCTCCGTTTCGATGCTGGGCTAGCTCGACTAAATCGGGTTCGTTGGCATCATCCTGGTCAGAAAACTCTGCAAAGCCCCCTGTATGACTGTGCATAAGCGCAACAGTTAAGCCTTGCTCCTGCGCTCGTTTTAAGGTTCGCACGAAGGAATCAGTTTTCCAGGTGATGTGCTGATCAGAACTCGAAAGGACTTCATCCTCCGGAACAGGCAGAATATCGTAGGAGAAAAACCTTCGATGGGGATTTCCGGTCCAGGGATCAGCGGAGATTAATGCCTCTCCGCACACCATGTAGGCTGCACGTTCTACTCCATCTTGATGGATCAGGAACTCCTTAAGACGGTTCAGGTGGCGCTCCTGAATTGTCAGGCTAGCAATCAAGCTGGACGTTATCATGCTGCCACCTCCAAGGCGTGTTCCACCCGCTTCAGTATGGTCCAAATGCCATCTACGCCCGGTCGCCATTCATTGTTATGGCGAGACCAGCGTTGCCACTGCTGTCCGTTAAACGAAAAAGGCTGGTCGGCTGCGTTTGGGTATTTGGCGATTTGGGCTAGCTTGATCCAAGGAAGGACAAAGAACATATCTGGTGGCGTATCAGGATAGCCAAACGGCAAAAGAATCAGAAGATCGGCTTGCCCAGCATCAAAGCGCCCAGAGGGGAGAGGAAAGCCCCGCATGATCACCCCTTTGTTGGAGCCATCAACGATTTCGTCGCATTGCAGCCCTCGACCCGCAAGGTATTCCCGATCTTTCGCAGGTAGAAAGCTGTTGCCCTCGGTGGTGGTTTTCTTACCTGTGAAGAACCGTTCGACTCCTGGCTGTTGCAGGTCAACTAATTCGTTATCTGCGATCGCCCGATCTTCGGCACCTCGGACTTCGAGCCAGATGCCGTAGGTTGCAGGATCGACACCCGCTAACTTTTTCAACTCCAGCCCGTTGATTAGGGGTCTGCCCCACTCAAATCGCCGACCGTCGATTACTAGGCGGAAGGAGCGATCGCTCTCGAAGGTAATAAATCGCTCCAGCCCTGGCTTACGAAGATCGGTGGTTTCGTCGAGCCGAATTTCTTCTAGTTGACCACCTTGTAGCACCTGAAAAATCAGGTATTCGTCAGCCGGTCTCTTGCCGACCAGATCTAGAAGCTGAAGCCCTGTAATAACGGGGTCTTCTACAGAATACGTTTGCTCATCGATTTGGATACGATGGGTTTCTTTCAATCTGCTCATACATCCTCCTTTTTAGGAAAAGCGCTGTGTGTGGATAGCGAGGTGCATTTAAACGCTACCAATAGCGTTTACTTCGTTTTGAACCTGGCTTGCATGTAAGCTAACAGACCTTTTCCTGTATGTCAACTGCAAAATCAAATTACAATGTCAATACAGTTGACATGTTTATGAGATTGACATTGGCTTCTGTTAAGCGCATACTCTAAAGTCATGCGAGTAAAAGAAGACCTTCTCTATAAAAAAATCGGTGAGCGAATTAGAGATCGGCGCACTAAGGCAAAGCTGACACAGGGTCAGCTAGCTGATGCGATCGGGGTGCTACGAACTTCAATCACTAATATTGAAGCGGGGCGACAGAAAGCTCCTCTTCACGTCTTATACGAGCTTTGTACTGTTTTAGGTGCAGAAATGACGGAGATTTTACCCACTGGATCGGAGGTGGTTCAAGATAATGTGATGTCCATTGAAATCGGTGGACGTGTCAAAACAGTTCCACCCAAAAGTGCTGATTTTCTCCAGCAGCTATTAAAGGAGTAGACGGGTACTAAAGCACTTATGTCAAAAGCTAAACAAACAGCTTTAAAAATACTTAAACGCTATGGATTTAATCTTCCTATAGATGTTGAATCTATCGTGAAGACAGAGGGGATTTTGATTCGTAGAGAAGAATTGGAAGATACTGTGTCTGGGATGCTAGTGATTAAAGATGACCAAGCAGTAATTGGTGTTAATGCAAAGCATCACCCTAATCGTCAACGTTTTACAATTGCTCATGAGTTTGGGCACTACTTGCTTCATCGCAATTTATCAAGTGTTTTCTTCGATGAATCAGTCGTATTCTTTAGAGATAAGGAGTCAGCGGAAGGTAGTAAGTATCAAGAAATTGAGGCTAACGTCTTTGCCGCAGAGCTTTTGATGCCTGAGTCAGTTCTAAAAGAGCGGCTGACAGAGCAGCCTTTGGATGCGTTCGATGAATCAGATGAGTCAGCTTTTAGGAAATTAGCTTCTGAATTTGGAGTCAGTATTCAAGCGCTTACTATTCGTCTCACTCGGTTAGGTTTAATTAGTGTTTAGCACAATCAAACGCTAAACTTTAGTCATTGTAATGATTTGATCGGTGGTTAATTCTAACTGGGGAAACGTTGGAGAACTGATGGCGGTTTCTCCCTGATACCGCTGTGCCTGATATTCGCCATCAATGAGATGGTTGATGGTGACAGTGGGTTGCTGGGGAGAGCCAATATACTGCACCCCGCCCAGCCCTGCGTAATCGACGATCCAATACTCCAGGATGCCTAAGGTTTCGTACTCGTTTAATTTGATGCGGTAATCGTCTCGCCAGTTGGTACTGACGACCTCAATCACCAAGGGTGGTGGGATGTAGGCAGCCGCAGAGCTTTGGCGCATTCTGTCCCATTCTTCTTTGGCAAACACGACGATATCGGCTTTACGGCTTGACTCATTTTCGCCAGGAGCAGGATTTAACCGAACTTGCTTACTCTGGCGGGGAACGTAAGGGAGGTTGAAGGCTTGGCAGTGGTCAATCAGGAGGCGACATAGCCCATCGACGACATCCTCATGCTTCGCGGTGGGTTCGCTGAGGGGCATGGCAACTCCATTGACTAGCTCGAATGACCTGCCGGAGCCGTCATCCCAATTTAGAAATTCCTCAAAGGTTAATTTTTTCTGGACGATCGCAACCATTGCTATTGACCTCTGGCGCGGGTTGACTCTCAGTTGTCTGGTTCCAGTTTAAAACAAATCGCCCTGCTGCACGGTTTCTGACTCGTTCGGCTTTGCCGCGCCCGAAGCGATCGCTGCTTTCTGCCCTTCAATTCAGGCATCTGACTCATATTCAACGCAAATCACAAGACCTGCTAATAGTTCTTTGAGGGGTTCATTTTCGATGCGTCCGATTGGACGGACAAAGCGTTCGGTTGAGACGCTGCGAACCTGCAATACATTACCCGCAGAGTCTCGATCTAGTCCATTTTCAGGGGTAGGAGAAATTTTCACCAGAAAGGGACGAGTCTCGAATTTCTCTTGCCAGCTTGTAATTGGAATGACGATTCGGAGGGCAATTGGCTGATAAACATCTGAGCTAATGACTACGACCGGACGAGTTTTTTGGATTTCCTGCCCTTTTGTGGGATTGAGATTGACCAGCCAGATTTCACCTCGTTTGGGAGTAGACACTGTTAGTCCTCCCAATCTTCTGTATCCAGTACTGAAAATTCAGTGAGTTCAGAGTTAGTTTCAAAGTCTTCTGCCATTGCCGCTACATAGGGCGCAAGGAGTTGGTTACGATCGCAGATTGGCAGTTTTGCGATTTCTTGCAGAGAGAGCGTGAAGGGTGGAGGTTCTTTTTTAATGTCGCTGGACAGGGATCGCGCAAAGTTAAGCACAGCCTCCTGTTGAGATTGAGGGAGCGATCGCACGGTTTCAAGTAAAGTTCGTTCCAGATCAGCGATTTCTGCCATACCGATTTCCTTCAATCTGCTCTTTTTCACTGTATCAAACTGAGTTATTAAAACAGGCTAATTTGTTTGTCTGAAGGGGGTTTGCTTCCATCAGGTGGTAGTTCCATTTAAGGGGAATAATTTTCTGATAAGAGTATTTCAAGCTGAGGCACAAGTAGCGGCAGGTCATTGGTGACAATATCCCAGATAATATCGAGGTTGACATCAAAATAAGCATGGCTCAATCGATCGCGGGTGCCAGCCATTTGTCTCCAAGCGATCTGTGGCGTTTGATCCTTCAGGTCTTGAGAAACATTTTTGGCAGCTTCTCCCAGAATCTCGACTAAGCGCACAACGGCTAATGCTAAGAGTTCATCGCTATCGAGATCAGTGCGGGGATGTCCTTGAGTGAAGGAGATCGCTTTTTGGGCTGCATCGAGCATGTGCCATAAGCGAGCTTCATCGCGATTATCCATAATAAACTTCGGCTTCTGCCAACACCCGATCGCGAAAGTAGCGACTGAGATCTTGAGGAGTATTCAGGTCAACGGTTCGGCTAAAGAGTGCTGAAAGTTGATCTTGAATGTCAATGAAGGCAAAACCGGGGGTGTGTCCTGGTTCAAATTCCACCAAGATGTCGATATCGCTATCGGGGCGGAAGTCGTCTCGTAGCACAGAGCCGAAAAGGGCAAACCAGCGAATATGGTACTGCTGACAAAGTTCAGCAATTGTTTCGGATGGGACGGGAACCCGCGATCGCCGGGTCAGTTCAGTCATGATGCGCTCACCTCTCTACAACAAATTGAGCTGTTCGTTGTCCAATTCAGCATTTGGCTGTTGCTTTTGACTGGTTTTGCCTTTTGCCTTTTTACCTTTTCCCTTCTTATCATGCAAGCCCTGGGCAACTTCTTCGGCGTAGCGCTGATGGTTTAACTCCAACAACCGATCGAGGACTTCCCGCCTAGCCGCCTCGCTGATGGTGAAGCGATCGCCCTGTTTCGTCTTGTGGAAACCGTGCCCTAAGTCGAGGTCTTGCCAACCGTAGGCAGCCGCCACTGCCTGATCCATCTCAATGTGCAACTCGCGCAATGTCTGAATATCACTCGCGGTTTCGTTGGCAGCATGGAAACGGTTGTAGGTTTTGGTGAGTCCTTCCTGTCGCTCGCGCATGACTACCTGACGATGGGTGTAGTAGGTTTCGCCGATCGTGTCGAGGGTTAGGAATTGGGTGCTGAGGTCTGAGGGATCGGGTGTGGGAAAGGGAAAGGTTTCAAAGCAGTCTGAGGGAGTGTAAACTGCATCAGTTCTCAGAGAACTACCTTGAGTTAGTACCCACCAGTAATGAATATGTGAGCAGAGAAGAGCAAAAGTTGAATCATTACTTAGTGTAATTACAACAAGCTTTTGATCATAAATATCCCCAATCGGGATAAATGCTGGATATTTCGTTTTACTGGTTTGAGTAAATACTAGAACCCGATCGCACCCCTCGATCGCCCCATAAAGCGCTGGACATTTCTCTGCGTATTGCCACCATTTTTCGCGTCTTTCTTTTCGATTATTCTTATCCCGCTCCGGTTTCACCTTTTCACGCACGATCGCCAAACAATCAGGATAATCGGCTGCATAGGGCGCACCTTTTGGTTTCTTTGGATCATCATGGTCTGCATCCAACGCCCAATCTTTGAAATTGATTGCCCATCGGCTCGGAGATTGATCGGGGCGCGAGTTCAAATCTTCGCCATTCAGGTAAGGAAACAGGACATTTTCATTTTTGGGATCTTTGTCGATGAGTGCTTGTGCTTCTTCGGGTGTGAGAACAAAACCCATGCCTAAAACATACGAACCAATGTAAGATTTATCTTGATTTGCAATCAGTTGAAACGGTTTGCCAACAGATTTTCCAGGTGGTGTTAAAAATGATGTAATTCCTGTGACAACTTTTTCATCTAAAACATACTCACTTTGCCATTGCTGCTTGCATAACCAAAGATGAGCTACTTCTAAACTTGCTGCCCCAATCCAGGGGCGACTCGGTACAGCCCGATGAATGACACAACCATTTGCCACTAACTGATCTAACCCCACTTCACGGGTATCACCCTGAGCAATGGTGTTGGTGGCAACAAGCCCAAATCCTCCAAAGTCGTTGGTAAGTTGACTGGCTCGAAGGAAGAAGTAAGCACAAAGGTCTGCACTGCCTCGTTGACCATTTGCCAGATATTCCACCAAGAAATTTCGGTAGTCTGTGCCGATCGCACCTGTGATTTTTTGTCCACCTTGGAATGGTGGGTTGCCAACGATCGCATCAAAGCCAAGACCCTCACCCCCAACCCCTCTCCCAGAGCGGGAGAGGGGAGCCGAACCGGAATTTTGGTTTGCCTCTTGTTCCCCTTCTCCCCGCGTGGGAGAAGGGGTTAGGGGATGAGGGGGCATATCTAAAAACACTTCAGGAAACTCCAACAGCCAATGAAACGGTTTGCGCGGTGGTTGATTGGCTGGGTTGCCCAGATTCATCATGCGTTCCGTCTTTGCCAAAATCGCGGCAATTTCCCGGTGGCGCTTCTCCCCATCAGGTTCAGCCAACGCTTCAATCACCACCTCCGCCAACACCTGAATTTCCTCATCCGTGAGGTCAGAGGTTTTGCCCGCCTGCGCCAATGCCTCCGCTACCAAAAAATCACCCACATGCCGCACCTGGGCGATCGCGGCTTCTGCCTCCCGATTTAGCTGTTCCTTCTTCTGAATGTCGGCAATATCCGACACGCTAAAGTTTTCTAGCTCCTGCCGTTTGGCGATCGCTCGTTGCACAAAGGGTTTCCAGCGATCGGACACCGTTCTCAGTTGCACCGCTTCCTTTTCAGGATTCAGTTTCAAAAACTCGATTTGCTCCGGTCTGGTAAGCCCCAACAGCGAATCGCCCCACTTCAGCGCATGATCCACAAACGTAAATGGTCTCCCCTTCGCCAGCGTAATCAGCCACAGCGACAGTTTCGCCATCTCCACCGCCAACGGGTTTTTGTCTACTCCGTAAAGGCAGCGATCGGCGACGATGCGTCGTGCCAGGGTAAGGCGTTCGTCAGGGTCATTGGGCAGGATTTGTTCGCCGATCTCGGCAAGGGAAAGGGAACCATCGGGGAGGATGCGGATTTTGCCCTCACCCCCAACTTCTCTCCCTGAGGGCGAGGGGAGCCGATCCACTCCGGTTCCCTCTCCGCCAGGGAGAGAGCTAGGGTGAGGGGGATGCTCCAATTCCTGCTGCCACGCCTCCACCAGCTTTCCAGCCAGATAGCGACAAGTTTGCACCAAAAACGCCCCACTGCCCATCGCCATATCGCAGATCTTCAGTTGCAGCAACTCAGCAGGCGATCGCAACCGCCATTCTTCCTTCGGCTTGCCTTCTGCCACACCCTCATACACCAACGGCTCCAGCGTATACTGCACAATCTCCTCTGTTAGATTGCGCGGCGTGTAGTGCGTCCCAGACTGACGGCGATCAACCCCCTCCGTCATATACATACTGCCTGCCAGAATCACCACCGGATAGCCCAGCGTATCCTGCCGGATCAAGCCAGCAAACACCAGCACGCGATCAACTAATGCCGGGTCATTATTACAAGCCGTCCGCAAACGCTGCTGGTCGCGGGGTTCAACCTCTGCACTCAGCGCTTTCTTCAAAGCAGCGAGCGATCGACCCGTCTGCTCTTTCAACCATGCCAGCAACGCTTCTTCACCTTGCGCCTGGAACCGCTCTAACGCCGTCAGTGCAACTTCTGGCTCCTCATAGCGCGTCCCCACCAAGCCCAACACTGTTGCGGTTGCCCGCACCGCCGTATGATCCAGCAAGCCCTCATAGACGTGCCCAATCTGCTCAATATCCAGCGCCCGAAACGACAGCCGACGCGGCTCGACTCCACCCCCCGGCACCCGAATTTGCAGGATTTGCAGCGCTTCTAGCAGGTGCAACGCAATCCGGTTATTGATCCGCAACGGGTCAGCCCCATCAACCCGCCAGTCTGTCTCTTTGGCTCGACCCTCCAAAAACGGAAAGCGATCGGGGTCAAACAAACTGCCGCCATAGGCTGGAAGCTGCAACGTATCGTAAAAGATGCCACCGTACACAGCCCGAAACGTTGCCAGCAAGCGACACCAGGCATCCGATCGCCGCTCCAACACCTCTTCGCCATGCAGATCGGCGTGCGATCGTAACTGCTCCCGTAGAGTCGAGACCGCATAATGCTGGTCATAGATGGGATCACCCAACAGCAGCAAGCCCCGTTCCTCCGCACAGAAGAGAAACACCAGCCGCATCATTACCGTCAGTGCCGCCTCATAAAGCTGGGGTTCGGCGATGTCCTTTAGCAACGCCCCGCTTTGATCCTGGTCCAGACGGGCGATCGCCCGCACCAGCACTTCTACTGCCCGCCGCACCTGATAGCCCAACTGATCGGTGACTTCCTGCTGATCCGTCACACTCTGGGTCAGCAATGCCTCCAGCGTTGCCGCGTCATCCACCCCAAAGAACCGCCGCGCGCCCAACAAACTCCGAAACGCCCGTAGCGTCAGATGCTCCTCGACCCAAAGCGTGCTGTACCAGGCGATAAACCCGGTCGTCTCCCCCTTCGGTGCATTGACCAGCAGCCAGTGTTCGCCATTGGTCACTAGCCCCAACCGCACATTACAGGCGTGCAGCAATTCCATCATCCGTGTGGCAGGACTGGCAGCCCACCGAGACCCCTTCAACGGCTTCTCTAAAGCCTGCCCTGATGGCACAAGTTGCACCAGCATTCGGGGCTTCCCCGCCTCCGCTGTCCCTGCCGGATTCACCACCACCCAATCCGGGCGTAAGGTTTCGTTTTGTTCGGCAACGGCTACACTCAACCCCGATGGAATCTGCTGCCCACTCCGCAACACGTCCTCCGGCAACTCCAGCGTTTGCTTCAGCACAAACTCTACCCACGCCCGATGGATCGCTGGCTCCGGCTTCAGCCCAAACTGACTGTCCTGCCACTCCTCATACGCTGATCGCAGCCGCTTCAAAGACTCCGGGTCATGAGCATCCAATCCTGCTGGAAACGTCTTGAGCAACACAGGCAGGCTCAAAAACGGACCCGATGCTTCAACCAGCGACAGCCATTCAGCGTGATGACGAGCAGTAGACATAGACGGTGATGTTAGGGATATTCAATCAAAACTGAACCTTCTGGAATAAATCGAGCTTGGTAGTTTGTTTTCTTATTCTTCCCTCGCAAGCTCCCGATCGGAACGGGTGTTTTAAGTAGCTCTAAAGCCTGAATCTCCCAAAACACTGCCCAGGTTGGGGGATCAGTAGCAGTTGATTGAGGACGATAAATCACTTTACTGGGATAGCGACCGCGACGAGACCCCACAGTCCCCACGTAGAGACCACGCCAAGTTACCTCTGGGTTCAAGGGTTGATCCCCTTTCGGATCAGAGGCATAGATCAAGACCTCGATCGCCTGACCACTTCTCAGTTTTTCGGCTTCCCCAAACACTTCAAAGTCCATGCTACCAAAAGCCACTTTGGGCACATGATCCGGCGGCAGATCGTCGGCATCGAGTTGGGCAGCAAGTGTCTCCATTCCTGAGATTAAATGTATCTCTGGGACGGGGGCAAGAATTGCGAAGGCGTGAGTCTTTTGCATAAATCGTCGAACACTATTGAACAAAAAGTCAGCTTTTCTAGCCTACTAGGGTCGGATGAGCTTCTGCGGCACCAAGAACACGACTGCCAAGGGAAACAGTCGTGCCGTTGGGTTTTCAAATCGCTTGCGAATCAAGCTCGTCTCCTGTTCAATCTCTCTAGGGATTTGCTGCGCCCTAGCTTTAAGGCTATTCATATTTCGCTCAAACTGCTCTCGCTCCGGTGTGCTAAATAGGGTTAATTGTTCTACCTGCGGTTCGTCTAATTCCTTGAGAATACTTGTTTGCAATTCAGTGAGGATGGCGGTAATGTCAGCAATCTCTTTCTCTGCCCGATTCTGCAAATCCCGTTGCAGGCTCGTCGTTCGCTCTCCCTGCCTCACCACCAACGCCTGCATGAGTGGCTCGGCGTACTTGTCCCATAGTGCTGCTAACTTCTGTTGCATGGCTTTGGGCACAGCACCAGAAGAAATCGCTCCCAGTGCCGCTTGTAGAGGCATTACCCCCAGACGGCTAAAGCGCCCTTCCTTCAACGCTCCACCTGCGGTAATCACCTCTTCATGTAGCCGTTGCTGGTCGCTCCCCAAAATCACCAATCGTCCATATGCCACCACGGCTGGAGTTTCTAAGCCTGCCTTGGTGGACACCACTTTGGCAGTCACCCGGTGCAGTTGCTTCTTCCCCTCTGTAGACCAGACTTCGGCTCGGAGCAACCGCAGACACATTTGCACCAAGCGGTGATTCAGATGTGCCAGCACCACATCATCTCGCCCGTGTGATGCATCTGGGTCAAAGACGATCGGACGTACTTTTTTGGTATGGGGATGCTCTAACCCCTCACCGCAAGCCGCCCAACTGCTCTTCAGTTGGGGTAAATGTAACGCTCGACCGTTCAAATTCTCAACTTTCGCTTCAATCAACGGCGGTTGATCCGCCAACTCCAGCCCAATCCGTACTACCGATTCAATGTTCTCTGGAGTTAGCCGCAGATTTTGTCGCGTTTCATGTAATTGCTCTCGCAGCTTTTCAATCTGCTCTCGCACCTTGCGCTCAAACTTCAGCATCCGACGCACGGGTTCCGATTCTCGTTCAGCTTTGGATGTATCGAGCGTCATCCGTCTCCCCAACATTGCTTCTTCTACCTGCGCCGCAATCACCGGACCCACTTTGCCCAGATCCTCGCGGATATTGTTCACCTTCAACGCAGCCCGCATCAGAAACTCTAAATCCCCTTCCAAATCACCAGGACGAATCCCGCTCGTGGCTTGCTCCTGATAGCCCTTGCCGACAAAGTGATAGATCTGCACTTCGCTCGCTCGCTGCCCATGCCGATCGATCCGCCCATTCCGCTGCTCCATCCGGTTGGGGTTCCAGGGAATTTCGTAGTGGATTAAGCGGGAACAGAAGTTTTGCAAGTCCAGACCTTCTGAAGCCGCATCAGTCGCCAGCAGAATCCGCACTGGGGACACATCGGGATCGGTTTGAAAGGCTGCCTTCACCGTTTCACGATCGTCTGAATTCATGCCGCCATATAGCATCATTAGCCGATTTCCCTGCACCAATCCCTCGGCTGCCAGCAGATTATAGAGCCACTTCTGCGTTGCCCGGTACTCAGTGAAGATAATTACCCGCTCGTTTGACCACTCCCCCTTGGGACGAATCGTCGTGTTGATCCAGTCGAGCAGTTGGGTTGCCTTAGCATCGGGCTGTCGCGCTGCTACTTCCGCCCACTGAAGCATCTCCCGCAGTAAGCCTTGTTCTTCCGGTGCCAGTGCCCGAAACAGACGACTGGTATGGCTGATCGACTCATCCGTTACGGCTTCATACACCGCATCATCCGCAAATTCTTCTTCTATCTGCTCTAACTGTCGCCGCAAAAGCCCTTCAGTTGGTTTCGCAGACAGTCCGCTAGCTTGACGACGACGCGCAGTCGTTAAAGACTCTTGGTGTTGTGTCAGGGTCGTAAGGAATGCCTGGGGGCAGGAAAACAGCCGTTTCTTGAGCAACTTCAGAACAAACTCAGTGGCGTACTTTTCAAGATTGTCGTGAGCGCCCTTCGTTCGCAGTTCGGTATACCGCTTCAGGGACGCATGAGCCTGACGTTCTGCCTGGGGATAATCGACCGCGATCGCCGCCAACTTCCGTTCAGGAAACATGGGCGAATCATCCCAATTTTTCATCTCTTGCTTCAATCGCCGCACCATCACCACTTGCAGTTGGTTGCGATCCGGTTCGACCCCTCTCGCAAAGCGCTGAGCATCCAACAGTTCGAGCAAGGCTGTAAAGCTTTCGGGATAGCCGTTGTGAGGGGTAGCGGTGAGAAAGAGCTTGTGCTCAAAGTGCGGCACCAACAGGCGAATAGTAGCGGTACGCTGTGAGTCGATCGCATACTGTCCACTACCAGAAGGAGCCACGTTATGCGCTTCATCGACTATCAGCAGATCAAAACGACGGGGATAAATGGATTCCCCTTCTGCGGGCAAGACTTCCCGAAACTGGCGCAAAGGGCGATCGCGCTTGAGGAAGTCGATCGAAGTAATAAGTCGGGGAAAATGAATCCAGGGACTGGCATGAATGCCGCGCTGCCGCCGCAGGTCTTTCATCAAGGCACTATCGACAATCCGAAAATCTAACCCAAACTTATCCCGCATTTGATCGCGCCACTGCACTTGCAGCGCAGACGGACAGACAATTAGCATCCGGCGACAGCGATGACGAATGATCAGTTCTTGGGCGACCAATCCGGCTTCGATCGTCTTTCCCAATCCGACATCATCCGCGATCAGAAGGTTTACGCGAGGCATCTGAATCGCGCGAACCACCGGGTCAAGCTGGTAGTCCTCAATATCAATACCACTGCGAAAGGGAGCTTGCAGTGTGCGAATATCCGCCGAAGAAGCTGCACCCCAGCGCACGGCATCAAGAAAGGCATCCAAGCGAGCCGGATCATCAAAACCAGTGGGTTGCGGCAATTCTACCCGCTCATATACTTGCGTCCCAGGCTCTAGCTCCCAAATCACCTGAAGCTCCTCTCCCAGCCCATCATCCTCAATTGAGGAGAGCAAGACTAGCATTTGAGGCGGTGTTGCTTTCGGCAAGAGAGGACTGGCGGGTAGAGTGGTTTGATGGACAGCCGTCACCACATACTGGCGCTGCCGGACTCGAACTAATTGTCCTTGCTCTGGAATTGCTTTAGTGGCACTCATAGGAAAATATAGAAGCCTACCAATATGGAGTCTGGCATAGGTATTTGTCTTTGATTAGTGTGCCCCTATCCTGAGATGGCTTAACAGAAATAGTTTTAGAGTTTATTTTCAAGATTTAAGAGCACAACTTTTCCATTTTTTCATTCGACAGTTAATATCACCTTAAATTGCTTCTCATGCGGAAAATATTACCTTTCAAGCAATTATGTTAGAGGGCAATCCTTCAAGGGCTTGCCAAGCTTAATCAAGCTGCTAACGCAGCATTCAGAGTGAGTTAGACACAACCAAGCCAATGGTTGCAAAACTAACTGGCTGCGACTCGCAGCATCCTGTGTGAGCATCTACCCAGATGCCCAATAACCCTGAATGAACAAGGAGACTAACATGGCTCGTAACAATGCACGTAAACCCTCTCTGATCGATGCCGCAACGCATCACCTCAATGGTGAAGTCCAGGTACGCATGGTCTTCAATACCCTGCAAGAACTGACCGGACGGGCACTGGAAATTAAAGCGTCTAGCCAGAAAAAAGACTTCGACTGGCAGAAGTTCAAGGCAGCCTTTGAACGGCAGTATGGCAACCTAATCCTGGATGAACTGTTGGCAGAAGCGGAGAAATTCGGCTTCACTACCGTTGAAGCAGTCAGAGCCGAACGCCAGAAGCAACTGGCAAACTTCTACAAACGGCAAAAGGCATACAAAGCAGTCGTAGCCCGAAATCAGCGTCAAGCCGATGACGACTACGACTTTGAAGCTGCCTGATACGGTCACTGCCCTGTAACTCCACAGGGCAACTCAACTGGCATAAAGCTGGTTGAGTTTTCTACCCACCCACCCACGCCTTCAAAAGCTAGTGAAAACAGGTGGATTATTCGATTTCATCTGTATCTTCCTCGCTGGTTTCCTCGGAATCCATTAAGTTCACTCCAATTCCCAACGCTCCAAACTGGGAAAGTAGACCCTGATTAATCAACGGTTTCTCATTCGCGATCGCTGGATTTGAGGGTTGTTCAGTTTCGATCTGTGGTTTCCTTGCTTGAAATCGCGACTCTGTAGAAAATTGCTCAGGCTGCGTAGGTTGATTGTCTATTGATGAACTCCTGTTCTCCGTCGTAGACATGGACAACAAAGCCTCTCCCATTCTTGCCGGAACGCTTAAGCCTAACTTCTGCATTTCCCGCTCAATCAGCATTAGATCGCTGAGAAGCCCGTAGTAAGTACGAATCAACTCTTGCTCCAACAGATCGCGTATTGCTGGCTCAGGTTGGGCTTGAGAGTGGATTTGCCACAGGAGCGATCGCCACAGGTAACAAGACCGCAACGCTGCCTCCACCCCATCACTCATACAGCGAAACTCCGGTCGGTGCTTGAGATACTCCGTAATCCATTCAAATTCGGGTAAGGCTCGCACCAGAAACCGATAGCCATTTGTGCTGCTTCCACCCGCGTCATTTGCAGATTTGCTCATTCTTGCCAAACCCATAATCGTGAATCTCCTCGTTCCCGGTTCAGTACACGCTCTGTACTTCCCTTGCAACATAAGCCACCATCTAAAACTTCACACCTGCTGACTCGGTGACTTTTGCTCTGCCGATCAGCAGAGTTTTAAGTGCGATTGTCGATCGCGCATCAACTACCGTTGCCACCGCTGGACGTTTCGCAATAACTTCTGATGGCAGAACTCCACTCCGGCTGGCTGATCCCAGACTTGATCACACTGGATGACGAATATCAGGGCAGATATACGCTCTGGCGCAACACCCTGGAAACCGACAGTGTCACAGCAGAGATTCCGCAAACCACTTTCCTCTCAGTTGGGGATGCTGGTTGTGATAAAGGGTTGGCAATGCTCACCGCATGTCTGGATGCCATTCCACCCAGCGGTCTATCTGCCAGTCACACCTTGCCCTACCTGATCGACTGGTTGCTGTTTGCCTTCGGACATCCCAGCACCCCCCAGTGCCCCAGTGAACCCCAAGGTTGTCCCGGTGCTATGGATCGCTTGCTTAAAACCTTCAACCTGGAGATCTTGCTCCGCTGTCCTGCCGATTACTTTGGACATCTCCTTGCAGTTCAGGGGTATGGACAGTCTAAACGTAGTTCTACCCGATTTTATCCGACCTTTCCCAGCGTCGCGAGAGCGATGGCAACAGCGGCGGTTGCAACTGCTATGCATCGCTCACAGCAACAACCCCCCTTTCATGCAGTTGACCCTTGCATCGGCACTGGCAGATTGTGCCTGGAGCTATCCAACACCTGCCGCAGCCTGACCGCATGGGAACGCGACCCATTCTTGATCGCGATCGCCACCGTTAACTTCCTGCTCTACGCTCCTGATTTTGCCCTACCAATTCCGCAGCTTGGAGGCGATTTGATTGTGGGAGATGCGCTATCCGGTCTGGGGCACTCGTTTCTCTACCCAGAGAGAATCTATGACCAGTGCCCAGTTGCACCAATACCCGCCATCTCACCCACGCTCCGCTCCCGCAAGTCTATCCAGGAAACGAAACATCCTGCTGGTTCTGCCCAACTCAGCTTGTTTTAAGAGGTGTCCCATGTTCGACAAGCAAACTGATCATTCACACGACTGGCTGCAATTATTCCAGCAGTGTGCCACGCCTGAACCCGTTTCTACTCCCTGCCTGCCCACCATCGTGATCGCCAATCCACCCTACGCCGATCTAAAAACAGAGTATCAGGACAACATCGACCACTATCTGTTTGCCCATCGCTGGCATTGCCGAGACAATAACCTGATCGAACGCACGGATCGAGTGCAGAAAAAAGTCAGAGCCGAAGTGTTGTTCATTGAACGCTGCGTCAGATCGGTTCAACCGGGGCAAGTCCTTTGCTTCCTCTTACCCAATGGCATTCTATCTAATCCTGAACATCAGGCACTCCGTCGCTGGCTAGCAACTGAAATGGTCGAAATCATTGCCTCCATTCAGTTGCCGCCCGAACTGTGGCAGATTGAATGCAGCACCGGGCTGGTGACCAGTATTCTGTTGCTCCAGCGTAAAACTAACTCTGAATCAGAAGACTACGACATCTTCATGGCGGTCTCTGAAACCTGTGGGTTTGATAGTCGAGGTAGAAAGCTTTATCGCAAGGATGAGCAGGGCGACTCAACTGATGAAGTAGACGATGACTTACCCAGTATCATCCAGCGTCTTGTCCAGTTCCTTCAGCCAAAATACCAACTGCAACCCATCCAGCCATTGACCGCTGCTCAAATCCTGGCTGACGCGGGTCTAACCGTTACAGCATCAACGACCACCCCAAAGAAATCTGGCAAGCAACCGCGCCCAGTCTGGCTGGTCACGGGACGAGTGGAACCCTTTCGCCAAATGCTGTATGACCTGGGTGGAAAAACTCGCTTTACCGGACGCAATACCTTTAGTTTCTGGGACGACCCTACCGATGACATTGCTGAAGCGATTGAAATCTATGGTGAGTCCAGCTTAGAGGATCAAGTTGCCCACCGGGACACCAGATCGCTAGAACGGTCTGAACGCCTGGATGACCGTGCCGCAAACCATCAGAACGCCAGTGATGCTGCCTATCAACGTTCCAATGCGGCTGTGGAGGGGATTCCTCTGGGGCAACCCATTTTAGTTGGGCATCATAGCGAACGACATCACCGTCGAGCGCTTGAGCAATCCAACAACGCCATGCGAACGTCGGTGGATGAAGCCAGCTATGCCCAACATCTAGCGGGGAAGGCAGAGAGTAGCCGACAGCAGATTGCAAAAAGGCAGTCCATTGAATATATGGACAATCGCCTAGAGGAAGCACTCCGTCAAGCCAGGGTCGCGCAAGCATTACTAGCGGAAGACCCAAATCACCACAAAGCACGGCTTGACTTGCAAGATGCTGAAGCGGCGATCGCTCATTGGCAAAAAGAAATCGAAAGTGCGGGAGGGATGCTCAGTCAAGCAATGATTCAAGTTGGTGATTGGGTCAAGTTTTGCGGAAGTTGGCATGAAGTGAGTCGAGTCAATCGCAAATCGGTCACGGTTAAAAACTGGTTAGGCTGTCCTGAATTAACCTATTGCGTTGCTTATCACAAACTGGAAGGACATCGTTCAAGCACAAGCTTAAACCATTGATTTTTATGTCACTCAGATGTACACGATATGAACATCTGACTCACTTATGATGGTCATACTCAGTACCCAGGATGAACGTAAGCAGTCCATTCTGAGTACATAGACACAACACGCTTGAGCTTTTTGGTGTCTCACGCTGTACATGACATGGCACTAATCGGTACACACCCATCAACGACCAGCGGCAGCAAGCCATGTTCTCGCTAGCCAGAGAAAAAGAGATCAACAAAATCCTCCCAACTGGCAGAGGAATTCAATTGAACGGTCATGGATACTCAAAACATCGCATTTGAATTTCTGCGTCATTCGTTATGGCAACTCAAGCAACTCATTCAGATAAACCAGGGACAATCCCGACGATCAATCGGCAAGCGTATGTCTGCCTGTTGGAAGTTTCTCAAACCTGTCAGCAAATGAATCAATCAATCCAGGCGATCGCAGCCCAACCACTGCTGACTGAAATCGAGCGATCTCAACTCAACCAGATCGAACAGCAGCTTGGCGACCTCAGGCAAGCGCTTAAAAAACTGGGTTTCACCCTGATTGGAGTGACTCCCCAACGCCCCGATCTGCCCACTGCTGAAACCAGCTACCCTGCATCAACCTCGGTGCAATGATTGGCAAACAAGTGAAAGGACGGGATTTTGGTGGCTGTATCCGGTATGTGCTGGAAAAAGAAAATGCAGAACGCATTGGCGGCAATTTGTTGGGAGAAACCGCCCAGGAGATGACCACTGAGTTCAATGCCTTTCGGTCTTTGAACGTTCGACTAAATGTTGTGGTCTACCATGCCACCCTGTCTGTCCCTGCCCAGGAACGGCAAACCGATGGGCAATGGCGGGCGATCGCAGCAGACTACCTGCAAGGGATGGGGTTTCAAGACTGCCAGTACCTGATTGCCCGTCACAATGACCAGCAGCACGACCATATCCACATCATTGCCAGCCGCATTCGCCTTCCTGATGGCAAAAGCGTTTCTGATAGCTGGGACTACCGCCGCTCCGAAACCCTGATCCGAGAGCTGGAGCAAGAGTACAACCTCAGCCCCACCCCATCCAGTCGCGATCGCTTAGAGCGTGCCCCGACTACAGGCGAAATGCGGAAGTTTAGGCGAGAGCAGCAGGCTTTTGAACAGGGCGATCGCCCTGATTATCCAACCCTGTCCATCCGCACAACGCTGCAAACCCTGATCAGCCAACTGAGTGACTCCCACCCTTCCCTGCCGAAGCTGATTGGGCAGCTACAGAACCAGGGCGTTGAAGTGCGACTGACCCAAACCAAAGCCAACCAGTGGGGTATTTCCTACCGATTTCAAGGGCAACATTTCAGCGGCACTCAGCTTGGCAAAGCCTACACCTTCAATGGACTGCAACACCACAAAGGAATTCACTATGAACCCATCCGAGACGATGCTACCCTCCTCGCTGCTACTCGACCTGCAAACGAATCAGCAGCAATTGATCCAGCAACAGCAACAACTGATGCAGCAAGTGGGCGAATTAACCACCTTCCTCCACCAGTCGCATCAGTCGCAGACGACCAGCCTGGAAGCTTATTATCAAGACTTCAATCAGGTATTAAGCGACTTTCTGATGCAATTGTCCAACACCTTAACGAGCAAGCCCTCAAACTCCTTACAGATCCAATTAGACAAATTACTGAAAGCCTTACACAGTTTACAGACACAACTGCAAGACACGTTGCAACAGCAAATCGACTCCGAACAGCACTTACTGACCAGTATGAACAACTTGCAGACCAGCTTGCTCAAAGACGGGCAGACTTCTTAAGTCAATCCGAACAAGACTCTATAGATGCTCAACAATCAACCAAGACACCACAAAAACTCTACAAATTCAAACCAACCCTATCTGCCAAACAAAAACAACTGGAACTGTGATGCCATCAAAATTGGAGTTGACTCATGACTCAACATCGACACCACATCATCGAGCATTCTCATCAGACTCGATGTCCTGCTTGCAATAGCGTTAAAATTCAAACTGTGGCTCAGATATGGGCTGAAGGCACCACCTACGGCAACCATCAGGGCTACGCCTTATCAGTGGGTAAAATCCGCGCTCGCTCCGTCTACCAAACTGAGTTAGCTGCCCAAGTGAATCCGCCCATCAAACCTGAGATTGCTCAATTACCGTTTATCCTCTGGCTGCTCTACTGGATGCCGGGATGGATCTGGGATCTGTTCTACTGCCTCACCGGAGGCATGAGCCAATCCCAGTACGTCAGGTTGGTCATCACAAAATTCATCACTTTAGTGATTGTCAGTCTGTTGATCTTTGGACTGCAAACACTGATTCATCTCCCCAGCGAACAACGATATCAGCAAGAGCTGCGTCGATGGCGCAACACATTCGTGTGTGCTAATTGCGGCACTTGCTTTGTCAAACAGTAGTTGATATTCAACAGATACCCTTTATCCCCCACTTGGTAGAGGCTGCTTGGGAGATGATATTTCATCCACATCTACGCTATTTCTAAAGTATCTACCTTTCGCTACCGCGCCTCTGGACGTGACGTTGTTCACTTCTAGCGATGCTTCCATCCACTCTGCAAACCTTAGTCAGTTCATCCATCCCCTTTTCTGTTGATGCTGAGGCTTTGGCTGAACAAGCGCAATCCGTTCTAGATGAATTAAATCGACGACGGGAACCCGGTCAACCCCAGTACAGCCTGGAGCAGGTGCAACAAGCCTTAACTGGTTGGCTTCAGGAAAGCCTAGAGCAACTCCTGGAAGAAGCGGTTTACCACTGCTGCACGGGTCCCCGTCATTATGCCGTCAACCGGGATGACTTTCATACTCATTTGCAACGAGCAATCACCCGCCCAGAAACCCATGCAATCCCCAGATGCTCATCAACTTAAACAAACCCTACGCCGATTTCTGAGTCGCATTGGCTTCAGGACAGGGAGTACTATCTGGTTGCGAGTGTCCTGGAACCATCCATTAGAAGCTGCCCCGTCTGCCTGGAGCCGCTATCAAACCCGGAGTGGCAAAAAACAGCTACGGCATTATCTGCTCAGAGGAGTGGTCACTCGTAAAGGTTTGATTGCTCAACTTTGTGAATGGCAGGGACGGGATGCCAATGGTAAAGCCTGCTGGAAACCGAGTGCTGGAAGTAAACGGCGAGGCTTCATGCACCTGCTGAAGCTCTCGCTGATGGGTGCCACTGTGAGTTTTTACCCCAACCAACCGCAAGATGGTATTCATAATCGGGATGTTCGGCGCTGCTACTGTCTGTTTTACGAAATCGATTCTCTTTCCCTGCTAGAGCAACACGCGACGCTGGAGCGAGTCAAACGACAAACGGGATTGCACCCTGCCGCCGTGGTCTACACCGGTGGAAAGTCCCTCCATGTCTACTTTCGACTCAACCAGCCTGCTTCGCCGAAACAGTGGTTGTGGCTCAACCGCAAGTTGACCGTCGTTGTCGGAGCCGATGCTGACCCAGCGATTTGTAATGTTGCCCGTGCCATGAGGCTACCGGGCATGATGCGCCGCAAATGGCTGGGAGAGCGCTTGGATGACCCCGTGCCGATTACGCTGGATATCGACTCTGACCACCAGTACAGCCTCAAGGAGATGAACCAGGCATTGAACTCCGCTGGTTTGTTCCCGCATGGACTCTCGGAGCAGCGTTGGCGAACCTGGGTGAGGCTATTACGCAAGGCAAAGACCAACGATGCTGTTGACCCTTACCATGCGTTGCTGGATGCTGTTCCCTCCACCTGTCCCGACTGGCAACCAACCGTAGGACGGGGAGAGGACACAGCCCATGATGCTTCAATCATGCCCCAAGAACGACGCGATCGCGGCGCATTCTCGTCTTTCCATTCCTCTTCGATTTCCGGTTCTGTACCCCTTATGGTGTGTTTAACTCAAGCGGATCAGCAGCTCTTGCAGCAGGGCGAGAGCGAAGGTAATCGCAACAATGCAGGTTACAAACTGGTGCGTAATCTAATGGGCACCGTCGAATTACTTGATCGTGAAGCCATTCGCTATTATCCCAGCCCCGATGATTTGTTTGCTCAGTATTGCGATCGCTGCACCCCTCAATTAGATGCTGATGAAGCTGCCACGATTTGGCAAAGCGCCAGCCGTACTCCCGCTAGTGCCAGTCGCACCCTCGATTCTATCTTGAGCAGTATTGCCTGGTGGCAACGACAGGAAAAATGGCAACCAGTCCGCGATCGCCCCCGTAAACGGCGATCCATTGCTCAGACGTAACCCGTAACTTTGACTACCTATGATTGCCCAATCTCAGCCCTTACCACCTTGCAGTCCTCCAGCTTTACGGGATTATCAACATCAGGTGATTGCTGATTTGCGGACTGCCATTCGGGAGGGGCATCGTCACTGCCTGTGTTATTTACCAACGGGTGGGGGTAAGACAGTCGTTGCAGCGCAGATCACCCGTAACGCCGTGAGTAAACAAAAGCGGGTGATTTTTCTATGTCACCGAGATCCCTTAGTGACTCAGACCACTGCCACGTTTGAGCAATTTGGCATTCCCACTGGAATTGTCAAATCGGGCTATCCGCTTCACTTGGATTCCCCTGCACAGGTATGTGCCGTGCAAACTTTGGCGACAGGTAATTATCCGTTGCCAGATTGGGACCTCTGTATTCTGGATGAATGCCACAGCACCACCTTCTTCAAATTCGTCCACCAATTGTTTGAAGCCAGTCAATTGAGCCACCACAAGATCATGGTTGGGCTGACTGCAACACCGTTTCGCCTGGGTAAACAATCGCTGGATGAGTATTACACCACCCTCGTTAAAGGACCGACTCCCAAAGAATTGATCCAGCGGGGGTATCTGGTGCCCCCTCGCTATTTTGGTTTCAAAGAACTGGATTTGAGTAAAGTTGGAGTCAACCGTCGCACGGGAGATTACAACGAAAAAGAACTCGAACGCGCCCTGAATCTGCACACCCTGAATCATCAACTCGTTGAGCAGTATCAACACATTGCGTTAGGACGGAAAGCGATCGTATTTGCCGTTGGGATTGACCACTCCAAAGCGATCGCTCAGGCATTTCAGGCGGCAGGAATTTCAGCCCAACATCTGGATGGAACCATGTTTACCCCCAAACGACAGCGGCTCTATCACGCCCTGAAAACGGGTGAGGTGCAGGTTGTGACCAGTGTGGGCACCCTGACGGAAGGCTTTGATGAACCCTCTCTGGAGTGCGTCGTTCTGGCACGACCGACCCTCAGCCGTGCCCTGTATGTTCAGATGGTGGGTCGAGGATTACGGTTGTCGTCAGCAACGGACAAGACCGACTGCATCATCTACGATTTTGGCACCGGGAACGTCAACCGCTTTGGCAGAATCACCGATCACCAACCGATCGAGTTGCAGCCCAAGAAACAGCGAGAGTCAGTGCAAGAAGCCCCGCTCAAGCAATGCCCGAATTGCAGTGCCTTGATCCGGCTGTGGCATCAAACTTGTCCTGAATGTGGCTATGTCTATGAATCAATCCTGGAAGAGATTCCAATCGAGGACGTGATTGAACTACTGAACGAGGAAGAATTGGAACAGCGGACATTCCTGCATCAGCGATACCAGATTGCCTTCGAGCGAGGATATAAACCGGGTTACGCCGTGATGCGATTCAAAGAGCAGTATAACTATTTCCCGGCTGGCTGGTGGAGTTTTGGAGCGGTGTTCGGTAGCCATCCGACAGGTGTTCAAAAAGCCTACTATCGCAAGTATTTGAAAGAGATTGCTCAACGGCACGGGCATGATCAGCAGTGGATTGACCGATACATGCAGCTTGAGTTCGGTCGTGGTTTCTTGCCGACTCTTTCCCTCACTGAAATGGCGGACGCTGGCTGATTCGCGACTGCCAATCGCAGATGTCCTCTTTCAACTCAGCCATGACCATATCTCTTGATGATCTGATGCCGATTGAGCGAAATCGCTTGATCCAGGCATATGCCCGAATGCACTACGCCAAACTGTATCGCGCCTCAAAAGCAGCACAGCAACAGACACTCCATGGCTGGCAAACCACGGTCACAGGACTGCAACTCAGCTACCCCAATCTGGATGTGAATGATCCGGGCTGTCAGCAAGAACTGAAGCAACATGCTCATCAATGGTGGACGGTCAAAGGAGTCAAAGGCAAAGGGGTGGATTGGTAGTTGCAAAAATGCTACCGCACTCCAGTGATGATGTTGTTTAACCCCCTGCTATGACCATCACCACAACTTTTCAGCCGATTCACTTGATCGTCCCGCCTGAGTGCCTACCCGCCCTACACAAACTGCGAATTCATACCCTGCTTGATCTATTGCACTACTATCCCCGCAATCACGTTACCTATCACTGGGTCACGATTCCAGAAGCCAGAGTGGGAGAGCAGGTCATGATCACGGGCAAGATTCAGCAGCACCGCATCTTGACCCCGAAAAACGGCAGACTGACCGTGCAAAGCTGGATCGTGACGGATAAAACTGAAAATGCGATTCGCGTTACCCAATTTCATCATGGTTCCAGCTATCAATCGCAGCAATGGCGCACCGAGCAGCACCAGTTTTACCGTGTCGGTAGAAACGTCATTGTCACAGGTAAAGTTAAGCAAGACGACTATACGAAAGCACTGGCGATCGAGGCAACCGAAGTAAAAGTTGCTGATCTGGCTGGAAAGCCATCTATGACCAAAGACAACCTGATTCAGCCCATTTACGCCCTGAACAAAGGGTTAAACGCAGAAACCCTGCGGGATTGTATTCGAGCAGCATTGGACTATGCAGAACTAGCCGACCCACTACCCAGACAACTGCGGCAACACTATGACTTGATGGAACTGAGTCAGGCGATCTCTCACATTCATTTCCCCTCCAATCCACAAACTCTCGCTGCTGCCCGTCATCGTTTAGTCTTTGATGAATTCTTCTACCTGCAATTGAGGCTGCTGAAGCGAAGAGCTGAGTTACGACAAGTTCGACGAGAAGCCCTGTCTACACCAAGCACCCTACTGAAGCAGTTCTACACTGTTCTGCCCTTCAATCTAACCGGGGCGCAACAGCGAGTCATTGACGAAATTCTGAACAACCTGGCAAAACCTTACTCAATGAATCGATTGGTTCAAGGAGATGTCGGGTCTGGTAAGACCGTAGTGGCTGTGGCAGCGATTTTAGCTGCAATTCAGTCTGGGTATCAAGCCGCGCTGATGGCTCCGACTGAAGTACTTGCAGAACAGCATTTTCACAAGATTTCCCAGTGGTTTGAGTCTCTCCAGTTGCCCGTTGCCCTGCTGACGGGTTCAACTCCTACTGCCCAACGCCAAACCATCCATGCAAATCTGAGATCGGGTCAACTGCCCCTGTTGATCGGCACCCATGCTCTGATTCAGAAAGCTGTTCGGTTTGAGCGCCTTGGATTAGTCGTGATTGATGAGCAACACCGCTTTGGCGTGCAGCAGCGGCTCAAGTTGCAGCAGAAAGGCGATTATCCCCATGTCTTGAACATGACCGCAACTCCGATTCCTCGTACGCTGGCGTTGACGTTGCACGGAGATTTGGATGTCAGCCAGATTGATGAACTGCCACCTGGACGCAAGCCCGTGTTGACCAGAGTACTAACCGAGAAACAGCGCCACCCAGTAGAGCGATTGATGCAGCGAAATCTAGCGTTGCAGCACCAGGTCTACGTGATTTTGCCGTTGGTGGAGCAGTCCGATAAGTCTGACCTGCAATCGGCGATCGCCGCCCACCAAACCTACCAACAGCAGTTTAGTCAGTACCGGGTGGGTTTGCTGCACGGTCGCATGAGTGCTGAGGAAAAGCAGAGCGCAATTTCTCAATTTCGAGATCACCAAACTCATATTCTGATTTCTACTACGGTCATTGAAGTCGGTGTGGATGTTCCCAATGCCACCGTGATTGTGATTGAACATGCTGAACGGTTTGGCTTGTCCCAACTTCATCAGCTACGGGGACGGGTGGGTCGAGGTAGTGCCCAATCCTATTGTCTGCTAGTCAACACCTCCACCTCTGATGAAGCGAGAGACCGACTCAAGGTGTTGGAGCAGACTCAAGATGGGTTTATGCTTGCCGAAGTGGATATGCAACTCAGAGGGACTGGGGAATTGCTGGGTACGGCTCAAGCCGGATTACCCAAATTTGCTCTGGCAGATCTGGTCAACGATGCTGGAGTGCTGGAACAGGCACGGAAAGTGGCTGAGTTGGTGATGCAGAAGAGCGAATCTCTTCGAGACGCTTCGCGAACGCTACAGTGCTGGAATGATTTGATGGCGGAGATGCACCGCCGCGATCGTCACACACTGGATGATGGGTCAACGCTTAATTAGCGACCGCTTTTTGTGCGTGATAAGTTCCCAAACATTGAGTTGTAGTTATGTCCATAATTTATACGGGTCAACAAGTTATTGTTCATACCTGCGGTGTCACCATTCGAGGAATCGTTCAGCAAATTCAGCCTAACCTATGGGGTGAATCGTGCTATTTAATTCATGATCAGTGGTATTGCCAAAAAGTCTACCCTGATCTAACCAATAAACCGAGGTCGCAATGGTTTCTCGACAAACTCTACACCGAACCATCTGACCCACCTGTTCTACTGGTCAAATATGAAGGTGAAAAAGGTCAACAGTCGTATTTAGTGTTGAAATTGACCCAACTCTTTGACACCCTAGCCGACCGCGATTCAAGCCTTGAGAGGCTGTTCAGATTGGTAGAAGACCTAGGCGAGTTCAGCTTTAAACATCTGATTACGGTAGCCAATGGATTGCTATGGTCGGAAGAGACTGAAAAACTTGTCCATCAGTTTGTTGCTCAACAATTGCAGCCTTTGATCGAAAAGGACATTCTGTGAATGGTTTAGGCAACGTGAAAGGCTACCGCTCCTCATGCGTGATCATCTACATGAGACTTTTTCCAATGAATCATTACCTTAACTTCACCTTGATTGGCAAAGACGGTCGATTTCATGTACTGCTACCCTGGCAAAACGTATATTCTATTGGGTTTAACGAGATCGACTCTCACTTGCAAACGGTAGTACCAGAAGCCGTGTTCAATCTCACCCGCCAACTCAAACTATCTGCACACCAGCCTGAATCAAGCAGCATTGATTTTCATATCTGGCAGCGACAGCAAAAGATGCAAAACTTTGAAGCTTATCAGCAACGCCTCTTGTCACTCATTGGCGGTGTGGTGCAACAGGTTGGCATCAGCACCACAGGTCTGACCTATTTTGTCATTACTCATCCTGATACTCAACAAACTTTTCGCGTTGCCGCAGAGCGAATCACAGACTCTACTCGCGTCGGGTATTTGAATATCACCGAGCAGCAACTCAATTCAGAAGAAATGAATGATCTGTTCAGCGCTTCGTAGCTTCAAGGGATAAATTTAAGGGTGTACGTTGGTGTCGCTACCGCGCTTTTGAGTCTGATGATTAATGGCTCAAACCCTATGGCGTATTTGAATTTTCAACGATTGCAAAATCCACTTGAATTAGGTTGGATATGGATGCTTGACTTCAATATTCCCATACCAAAACCTAAATCAAATCAAAACTTAAGACAGGCAGAAGCCGCTCAATTCGAGTCTGAAGTCGAGGCCCGTCGTGACTACTATCAAGTGGGTGGGAGGTGGTAACAATGTCGAAATCAATTCCTTCCTCTATTGCCATCAGATCGCTCAAAGGCATCAGCATCTTAGCCGCACAAACTTGGCGATACTTGACTGGGGCTGAAACTCCAGAGCAAGAAACCGAAGTGCTGGAACAACTCTGGTTTCTACAAGACAGTCAGGAAGCCGCGATCGATGCCCATGCCGAACTTGTGGATCAAATCGATGCGGAACTCGCAGCTATCAAAGCCAGGATGGAGCACCTGGTCAAAGTTCATGTGGCTGAACTGGATCGCTTGACCCGCTGGCGAGAAAATCTGGATCGCACCATTCTGCAACTGAATGAATCGGGACTGATTACCTCCGAAGCCGTTGGGCAGCAGCGCCGGATTCGGATCAAACTCAATCCACCTGCTTGTGAAGTGGTGGACATGAGACAGGTGCCCACCGAGTATATCAAGGTCAAAATGGTCGAAGAACGGCGAGTCGATAAAGCTGCTGTAAGAGATGCCTGGAAACAAGGTATTCCCGTTGCCGGCACTCAGGTGGAACGGAAGCGCAAAGTGGTTTACGAACTCGCGCCCACTAGCCTGGAAAGAATGAAAGCATCGGTTTAATCATCCACTCATTAGGCATCAAGATTGTGTTTGATGCCCTTTTGCATTTCACTATCCCCTATGACTACACCGAATGAATGGCTCACTCTCGAAGCTGCGGCTAAAGCAACCCAAACCGATATTGCAATCCTACAAGACTGCCTGAAAACAGAACCGGAGAAACAGTTTCACAAATATGGATTGCTGTACCATCGCGAACGGCGAGAGAGCGGTGAAACTGCCTATCTGCAACAATTAGAATCTGCCCAACCAGAACCATCCCAGACCCGCAAGCCTGTCAGTGAAGTCAGCGATCGCGCTTATGCCTGGGAAAATACTCCGATTCGATTAGAAATTCTCTGGCTACCTTCACCTGATGGACAAGATCGCAGCGTGTTGATCAGCGCCACCAGCTACGATGACTTTCCCGTATCTGACCTAATCCCATCGACTCAACTTGACGCACTTCCTGCCCCACTCCTGGCATTGCTAGAAGAGCTAAAAGCGGATTTGCCGATTCGCAAATTGCGCTATCAGCAGCAGTCGAAAGAGCAGAAATCAACTCATCGCCCTGTATCTCTCAAACCTGCTGTATCTGCGTCAACACCAGTGACCGCAACTCCTAAACCCTCCACCCAAATCAAACTATTTTGATGATGACTACCTCAGATGAACCGAAAGTTTTGGTGTTGCTCGAAAAGCAGCAGCACTGGGTCAAACAAAGCATTGCCCAAAACGACGAGCTACTCCGCGAACTATTCAAAGTACTGCATCCCAAGTTCGCTGAAGCCGATATCAAACGAGACAACGGCAGCATTGAAGTTATTCCCCGCAAAGGCACCAAGGGACATCGACTCGCCCCTAAAGTCCTTGCCCTGCTGGATGCATCACCCACCGAAATTGACCCCGCGATCGCTGCCTGCATCGCCCTGCAACAGATTGAACTGGCAGAGGGACTTGACCCTACAAATGCCAAACCCTTGAGTCAGCAAATCGAAACCGCGATCGCTCAATCAGAACTATGGCGACAGCAGATCAAACAGGCCCTCACTCGGCTTGAAATGGCACCCAGTTCCTCCGTTATCGTCATTGGGTTCTGATTATGACCATTCCGACTAGCAGCCAGGATGCCATTTATCGGCTGCGGACGTTTCAACCGAGTGCGGTGCTGAGTCACATGGATGCCCTGGAATTCCTTCAGCGTCGCCTTTTGACTTACCGCTTGCTGGAACTCTACCAGACCTTCTTTCCCGACAAATTTGCCAGCAGTCAGTCATCTATCTACTCCAGACAAGGAACCGATGAAGACACTCATAGCGATCGCGACCTGGAGTTTTTCAAATGGCTCGACCTGAAACTGCCAATTTCTTGGTGGATGATCGAACGGGCTGAAGACTGCCTCATCTATCGCTTTCCATTGGTCGATATGGGGATTGACTGGCACGAAGAAGGAACACTTGAAACGTTGAAACCAGAATGGAAACTCCTGTTGCCGCTCATCCAAGACGGACGCTACTGGCTGGAATCAATTGACCCTGATGGAATGGAATGGTACGAAGCTGAAGCTGGCATTCGGTTCACCGCCATCCAGCACCCAGACCACATTTCACGCAAACACCTGCGCCACCACTGTAACTCGCTGATTTCGCCCCTAAAATTCCTGCCGATGACGCTGGCTATGCTGGAAAAATCCACGGGCAACCTGTGGTTGGATGTGACGAACAATGAAGCCTTCTACGGCTGCGAATGTGAAACTACCCTGCCCTGGACGGAAGACTCCTTGCGATATCTGGAACGGGAATGGCACCGAGCCAGACGCTACCTGAGCTTGTGTCAGGAGTTTTCCGGATGGCTCAACCAAGATTTAACCCCCCGCTTTCAGAAAGTGCTGAACTTATGGAATCAACCCTATCCCAAAAATTGACCTCAACAGATTTGCAAACGATCGAAGCAGACCTTCTGCGCGATCTGCTCTCCAATCCCCTGCAAGGTTGGAAGGAATTGGACGCTGCCATCCTCATCGCTAAAGGCAGATACTTCTATCAACGCCGCGATGGTAACCATCCTGAAACTTACACTTACAAATCTCTATCTCCAGCGACCATCAGCGCTGCCTTTAATACCCAAACCTCTGACTCAGACTGGATGCTGCCAGGAACCGTGCAAGTGGTGCGGCATGGGCGTAATGTCACAGGAAGTTGGGCAGTCTTGTGGATTCCACCTGGTCAGCAGACGTTGACGTTGGAAGACCAAGCCCATCTGACGACTCCGTTACCGGGAATGGTGATGATTGGCGTGGAGCAGAAGTATTGGATCACCGCGATCTCCACGAAAGAGCTTGACCGATCTGCTCGTTGCTATCATGCGCCTCTGCCCAACATTTACGACGCTGGACAGGTTTGCTGGGGCAACAATCGACCTGCCATAGCCACTCCTCAAACTATCGCATCTGCCTGGGATTTGTTTATCACCAGCCCATTCAACACCCATCTAGTGATGGGCAAATCTAGAAAGCATCATTGCAATGTCTGTACTCAAATTCAAAGCCTGCATCGACGCAAAACCTATCCCGTGAATGACCTGTTACCAATGGGTCACCCCACCTGGACTGTAGAGAAATGGATTAATCACATCATTGGAGTAGACCATGACTGAGTTAAGCACTGATTTAATTGGCTATAAATTTGTTCAACAGTTGCCACTATCCACCCACAGTAGCACCGGATTAGAATACCTGATTGGCAGCAATGGCATCTTTGCCAGAGCCATACGACCCGGACTCGAAGTTCTCATGCCAGTCGCTCATACCCAACCGATCAAAGGATTAGCCACCCTCACCCCTTTTGCGACGATCGCGCCCAAAGTTCCTGAAGCCCTACTGATTGAAATGTGGCGGCGATCGTGTCAGGCATGTGCTAATCCTGATCATCCGCTGGAAATTCTGTTTCATCTGTTGTGGGTAGAAGGAGACTGGCAGTTGGTTGTGCCAGAGCAAGAGCAAGGTAGGCTCCATTGCCGTCCAATTCGCATTGATGGCGATTCATCCGCAGTTCAAGCCGTGATTGAAGTGCATTCCCATCATCAGATGTCAGCCCACTTCTCTCCAACTGATGATGCCGATGAGTGTCATGGCTTTCGGATTTATGGTGTATTTGGAAAAGTGCGGAGCATTCGCCCTGAAATGCAGTTTCGCGTGGGTTTGTTTGGACATTTTTGGCAGGTTCCAGCGACCTCAATCTTTGAATTGAGTGCGGATGTTTTTGTGGATGATGTAACTAATCGGAAAGAGGATTATGACCCTATCTCTCAATCATGATTTGGTTAGTGCCGCACCTATTGTTCTTAAGCCCTATAGTCATTTGCACTTGTGGATTGTCGGCTGTGGTGGAACGGGTTCATTTCTGGTGCAATTGGTTTGCCGCATCGCCAGAGAATTAATCCGGTCTGGTAAATCGGTTGATATTACCCTAGTTGATCCAGACCTGGTAGAAGCCAGGAATATTACCCGCCAGTGTTTTTGTGAAGCAGAAATCGGACTCAACAAAGCCCAGGTGTTAGCGGCTCGATACGCCCTTGCCTGGGGACTGCCGATCCAAGCGGTTCCAGAACCCTTCAAAGGGCGCTGGGTAGAACGTACTGCTTTGACGGTGGTGTTGGGATGTGTGGATAACGGTGCGGCTCGACGGGAACTGGCATATGCGTTAGACCTCGCCAACTACTACCCTGATACGCCTAGTGCCTGGTGGATCGATGGTGGCAATCATCACCACTCCGGGCAAGTGCTGGTTGGCTCAACTCTCTCAACTAATTCCGACGACTTTCAGTTTCACCCGGAACTGGGCTGCTTGAAATTGCCTGCTCCTTCGATTCAAGCTCCTGAACTGCTGCTTGATCCAGTCGCAAAACAAACCTATCCACCGCTCTCCTGTGCTGATGTTGCTACACTTGATCAACAAGGGCTGCTGGTGAATCCGCAAACGGCTATTCTGATGGCACAGATGCTAGCGGAACTGCTGACCGGAAAGCTGAAGCGACTGGCAACCTATTTTGACTTGAACAGTGGCACAGTGCAGTCTGACTACACTACTCAAACCACCATTATTCAGGGGCTTCATCAGGAAAATACCGATGTTTGTACCGTAGGAGGATTGAAGTGAGATCGTGCCTTAGACCCCTTAAACTGGTATCAGGACTAGAGGGCTAACCAATGCAGCTGCTTCCACAACCAAATCAAAAACATCTCAGTCACGAAACTGCACTGATGGTGTTGGCAGTATTGCCAGACCAGATTCGCGCTGCCTACATCAATCATGCGGCACAAATTGGGTGCTCTATCGAATTGGTCTTGGAGATGGCGTTAGCAGATTTCTTAGACCCTGACTCCTTGACCTTTACAGATTGTCAGCCTCAAATCGGGCTATCCTCAAATCTTAGCCAGGTTGTATAGCGAAATTAACAGGGGCGATGTTGGTGGATTTACTATCCTGTATAGGTTCTTGATGTCTACGCCCGTTTACCACATTACTCATCTAGATAACCTAGTTTCCATTCTGGCAATGGATGGGCTATTAGCAAACAGCACCGTTCAGCAGTGGGGTATCAACTATAAAAATCTCGCCTATCAGAGCATTCAATCTCGTCGCGCCAAAGTCGAAGTGCCTTGTGGCGTTGGTGGCAGACTGACAGATTATGTGCCCTTCTACTTTGCGCCGCGATCGCCCATGCTCTACACCATCTGTCAGGGAAATGTTCCAAACTATACTGAGGGGCAAGAGCCAGTGATTTACGTGGTTTCAACCATTGAAGCTGTGCAGCAGGCAGAGTTACCCTTTGTTTTTACCGATGGGCACGGAATTATGGCTGTCACTGAGTTCTTTGACGACCTTGCTCAACTGAACCAGGTAGATTGGCAGGTGATGAACCTGAAATATTGGTTCGACACCCCAGAAGATAGCGATCGCAAACGGCGGCGACAAGCGGAATTTCTAGTGCATCAATTTTTCCCATGGCAACTGGTAACTGAGATTGGAGTCATTGATACTCAGGTTAAAGGACAGGTGGAACAGTGCTTACAGCCTGCAACTCATCAACCAGCGATCATTACTCGACGAAATTGGTACTATTAAAGCAATCCGGAGGCAACGAATCATGCTTGAGTCCTGTTGGGGAAATCTTCTAGAGGCAGATGCCGAAGCCCTTGTCAACACCGTCAACTGTGTCGGTGTGATGGGTAAGGGGTTGGCGCTGCAATTTAAGCAAGTGTTCCCGGAGAATTTCCGTCATTACCAGCAAGCATGTCGTAACGGAGAGGTTCAACCGGGGCAAATGTTTGTTGTCCCTACTGGTCGTCGCGACCACCCACGCTACATCATCAATTTTCCGACGAAACGTCACTGGAGGAATCCGTCCCGCCTAGAAGATGTTGAGACGGGATTGCAGGCATTAATTGCGGAGGTAAAGCAGTTAGGGATTTCTTCAATTGCGATTCCACCTTTAGGCTGCGGCAATGGAGGGTTGAACTGGTCGCGGGTTGCACCGTTGATTGAATCGGCTTTTGCTGAACTGCCGGAGGTCAAGGTGCTGGTGTTTGAACCTCAAGCAGACTCCAGAAACAATTTAACTCCGGCTACATCTACATCTACTTCACATGAAATGACTCGTGCTCGTGCGTTGTTGATTTGTTTGATGGAGCAGTACAGCTTATTGGACTATCCTCTGACGGTGCTGGAAGTTCAGAAGCTTGCCTATTTGCTCCAAGCAGCAGGGGAGCCTTTGAGGTTGCAATTCACCAAGGGGCTGTATGGTCCTCATACCGAAAAACTGCACTCGGTTTTGCAGCAACTGGAGGGGCTGATTAGAGGTTATCGCGCTGGGGATGACTGGGCAGAGCTTCAACTCTTACCGATCGCTACAGACATTGCTCATGCATATTTGGCTGATAGCTCTACCGCAACTGAAGTTCTAGATCGGGTATTTAATTTGATGGAAGGCTTCGAGAGCCAATATGGGTTAGAGATGTTGACAATTACCCATTGGATTACTCAGGAAGATCCGCAGGCAGCAGCGAGTTTTGATCAGGCGTTAGCCAGGCTCGACGAAGTCATTGCCAAAGTCCAGGATTGGAGTCCACGGCAACAAGAACTCATGAAGCCTCAGCACATACGCAAAGCATGGCAACGCCTTCACGACCAACGTTGGTTACTTGCCGTTGAACTGATTTAGAAATCTAGTAACTTTTTCCCAATCATGGATTATTCGTTTGAGAATTTAGATCCAGAAAGATTTCAGAAATTTAGCCAAATGTGTCAGGTTAAGTTAGGTTTTTATTTGGCAATTTCCTGGCGATTTCTAAAGTTCGTAGTCGGTAGATCGCGATCGTTTCTGTGAAGATATTCGTTTGAGATCGCCTCTCTCCCCTCTACCCGTCAACTCCACAACCACCGCCTGAGATTTCTGCGCTGATTCTGGCTCTTGCTCCTGCCCAACGATTCGTACTGAATCTGATTCAATATTCAACGACAGAGCCGACCGCGTTGCATCCCCAACTGTTGCCGTAAACCGAGTTCCAATCGGCAATTTGGCAGATTCCGGTGCGAACACTCCAAGTACCCCAGCATCCTCCACCTGAATGGCTGGAACTCCATTGTAGCGGTGATACTGAGGGTGATTCGGCTCCATTTCCATTGCCACTACAGAGAACGATCGCGACCGTCCCTGCCAGCGATCAAAGTTTTCATTCGCATAGTCATTGTGCCGCAGCCCAATCACCCGAATCTGGTCAACCTGATGTTGCTCCAGCAAGTTGCAGATCTGCTCTGTCATTAACAGATATGCCAGTGCCGCCTTGCCCTGCATCACCTCGGATTGCGTTCGCGCTGCTAACTCTGGTGAAGGCGTAATTCTCAACTCCCTCGGCACCTGCCCATACAGACTCAGGCGGTCGGGAATTCGATTCTGTCCAAATCGCGCCTCCAGCATCTCAGCATTGGCTTCCACCAGGTCAGGCAACACCAGATCGACTACTGCTGGAACCTGGAGATTCTCCATCACCTCAACAGTAATTCCATTTGCCGTTAACTTCTCAATCCATTCCTCTGCCTTATTTTTGGGCACTGTCAATATATTGCAAGGCTGTGTAAACCCATCCCCGTTGATATCGTACTCATGCTGCCCAAATGTCATTGACAGCGATCGCGACACCTCCGATGCGATCGCCTCCAGTTGCTCGACTGACAGGTCTGACATGACAAAATCCACCACAGGCAAATCTCTCGGAATCACCGCATCGTAGGGTACTTCCCATCTATCTAGGCGATCGCACCAGTTCTCTGCCCGATCAAACGGCACTGTCAAGATATGCGCCTCTAGCTCAAACGGCACACCTGGTAACTCATAGCTCCCTTGCTCAAATAGCATGGGTAACCCTTCTGCCACCTCCAGAGATGCCTGCCGCTCACGGGTCAGATCATCCCGTCGATGGGCAATATCCCAAATTGCCAATGCCACCTGTTCCTTTTCGGCTTCAGTCTCAAACACCTCCTGAATCTCTGCTCGATACGAATCGTACAGGATTGAGATCGCTTCCTTAAATGTCTGGTCATTCTCTCCAGCTTGCTCCCGCAGTTCACCCATATCCCGATTCAATCGTGCCTTCAGTTCTTCGGCATAATCCAGGATGTTGACATCAACGCCCCGCGTATCGCCAAACAAATCCCTAAAATGCTCACGGGTATAGGCTTGCAGCTTCACTGATTCCCACCGTTGATTCACCGCTTCCGCCAACACACTCACCGCTGGTGTCTCCGACTGTCCCGGCACCTGAGTCGGCATGGCAAAGGTGCGGTAGAGATTGGGATGTTTGTAGTAGTCAAAAAAGGGCGACGGATGCTTGGTTGCCCAAGATCGAACATCTTTGAGCAAGTCAGGATAGACATCCTCCACTCGCTCTGCACTTTTAGGACCATCCACGGCAACCTGCAAGGCTCCCATCAAATCCATCAACAATTGCTGCTGTTGCTGACCGAACAGTTTCAATCCCGCTGTCGATGACGCTTGCTCAACCGTTGGTAATGCCGTATGTACCCGCCCAATCGCGGTTGCCACTCGCCCGATGTCATTGTTACAGTAGGCTGCTACTGCGACTTTGGACAGCGTGTCGTAAACATGGTTTCCCTGCTGATCTCGAACCGCTGTGTAGGGGAGCTTATCGCGTTTAGCGATGGCTGGAAATCGACCCGGTTCACCCGCCCGCAAGGTTTCTTGGGCAATATGGGGTAGGTGTCGAGCCGAATCCACCACTACCTGGTCGCCATCAAAGTCGCCTTGGTGATGCTCCTGCCAATCCTGGGGCTGTACCCAGACACAGCCTTTGTATTGGCTCAATTTGGGAATATGGCGATTCTCATAGCGGCGAATATTGTCGGAGGAAATGATTGGCAAGCGGGTGATGATCACCTCTCCTTCGGGTAGATGAGGAGCGCAGACCACACCACGGGGCAGGTCGTAGCTTTTGGGTATGGGCATTGCCATCCCTGAGTTATGTAAATAGCCGCCGTTGATCGCTGCATTTTGCCACGCCTCTGCGGTTTGTTGCTGCAAAAAATCCACCACTTTCGGTGCCTTGCATAGTAGCCCTAACGTATCTGCCCGGAGCAACGAAATCATCCGTGATTCGGTACGAGCTTCGTCCTCCGTCTCAGCTTCTATCGGGTCAGAACCGCTACTCAAAACCGCTGTTCGTTGATCACTGCGTTCCACCAGATACCGCGACAGGGACAGTGGATCGCGCTGTCGTGCCGTGAGTTCATCCACCAGTTTTAGGGTCGGTTTGAGAAAGTCTGCCAAGACTGCCTCCTTGGAAAACCACATGGAGAGCTGCCAGCTATTCCGATAAGGAATATGTTGAGCATTCGCCCGATCGCCAATGGTGGCAGTTGGCAGCAGGTAGTCTCCACAGGGGAATGTGGAGTTCAATCCCTTAATAGCAGAGCGATCTAGAATCACATCGTACCCATTCATCACGGTGTCATCCACCATAAAGGTGCCCTTTGCCAGAAATGCCTGATTCGGTGCATTGTGAGGCATTGAAGACTCAGGCTGATAGGCAAGCCGAAACTGAAACGGACGATTGGCTGACCCCTTTAAGCCCAACTTTTGTAACTGGTGAAAACACGATGTTGACAGCTTGCCGTGACAGTCTTCTGATTCAAACGCCGCATCTCGATCATCTTTAAAGTCGACCACCTTGACCCGCAAGCCTTTCGCCGCAACGACTCCCTTGTAGCAATCGCTGACGGGCAGAGAGCCATAGCGACAGGCAGTATCTCTGGCAGTGAAAAATGGGTCAAGCTTTGCCTTTAGTTGGCGATCGGCAAAGTAGAAATTACCATCCGAACTGAAGGTGAGGTAGCGTGCTACACCATCCCCGAAACGACTGGGTTTGAGCAATTGATGGGCATTCTCTGTTTCTGCGGTGACTCGATCCAGTTTGACCAACAGCAACGACTCCAGTTCTTTAGGCGGCAACAGCGTCTCCAAAGTCGAGTGACGCACGATCGTTGGCTCCAGCCATCGCCGGCTGCCATCTGCCAGCATAGAGCAGGTTGGAATCGATAACCCACCGTCTTTGAGCCGCTCTGTTTTCATCGCAATGTCCTACCCCTAGATTAAAGCTGAGGCGTGGGCTGGCGTAGACGAGGGGCTGGCTGCTGTTGCCGCCTGAATTGCTTGGGGCGATCGCCCTGATTCACTTGCTCCGGTGATTGTGCCTCCTGAGCTTGAGCGTCTAACAGTGACACCATTTCAGCCGTTGGAATCTGGCACTCTAAAATCGCAGAGGGGCGATCCGGTTCCAGCCGTGCCAGGAAAACGCGATCGCTCGTATCGGTGACGTACCCAGCTAACAGGCGAGACCCATTCGGCTGCACTGCCTCCCGCTCGAACTCGTACTTCAGATGACCATCCTCTGCCCAACCAAAAGCAGACGATTGCGGATCTGCAAATGCCTCTGGAGATTGCTGCACGAATTGCTCCACTAGACTTTGAGCGGTTGCAAGCTGATGATAGTGCTCAGGGTTTTGCGGCAGTGCCAGAATAGCCTGTTTATCTTCTGGTGACAGGGCATCTTGAGTGACTTGCCATTGTCCAAATCCGTTGCCTTGCTCAATTTCCGAATCAGGCAATGTTGCCGCAAATAGCGCTTGCTTACTGAGTGCTTGCTCCTCTGATTCAGTCACTCTTAAATTGATTCCAGATGCTTCGTCATACCCAACCTGGAGTGTTTTTATCCGGGAGAGCGGAACTGTGTCAATTGAGTGTCCTTCAGCCACAAGGGTTAAAGCATAGCGATGTAAGTGATTGGCGCAGTCCTGTTGTTCGGAGTTTTCCTCTGGTTGTGCAACTTCAGTTGCATGGTCTATTTGAACTGACTGTATGGATTGAGCTGCCATCTGTTTCTCCAATCGAGACATGGATTGCTCTAGCCGATCCAACCGCTTGGACAACTTTTCCAGGTATTCCTCTAACGCCGTCAGCCGATCTTCGATCGATGTCTTGGAGTTAAACCGAACAGGCTGTAAGGCTTCCAGGGCTGGATCAATGGCTTGCTGCACCCGATTCACCTGCTCACCCATTGCCGTCATTGCCTCTGCCAGAGGTGCATCAGGGGGTTGAGTTTGGGGCGATCGCGGCTGACTCTGGAGCGGTTGGATAGAAGGCACCGATGAGATCGGCTCAACTGCATCTGGCTCATCCAGCAGCGCCTCTGCCCGTTCGCCCAACGTATCAATCCGCCTTGCCTGTTGGTGTGCCACCCGCGCCACCCGTTGCAACCGAGCTTTCAGACGTGCATCCTGAACCGCTCCATGCACCGCTCCAACCGCCAATGCTCCCAATGCCGCTACACTATTTGCCATCCGCCCCGTCGCTCCCATGACATTCATGCCATCCATTGGTCCACCACCCGCTGCCAGAGATGCGGTTGCCTGGTCGGTTGCCAGTAACATTTCCTGTGCCAGTCGTCCGTTTCTGGATTGGGGTTGAGAAGTCGATCGCCGTTGACTGTCAGCAGACGGTTGAGAAGGCGGTCGCCGCTGAGCATCAGAAGAGGGTTGAGAGGACTGCCGCTGTTTTTTTGGAGCCGATGGACTGGGTGTCCCCTCCACCGCGATCGCCTGGTCGATTAAGCTAAAATCGTCATCTTCCGGTTGTGGCGACGGCATGGAATGCTGTGGCACTACTGCTGGCTGGTCGGCAGTTCCTAGCTGGTTGCGACCATGGATCAAAGGTTCCTCCTGCAAGTCCCCATCCTCTGTTCCCTCGCTGTCACCCCAGGCTGCTGTTTCTCCTAAATCAAGGTCTGGTGCAGTCACCTCGCCCACTTCCCCTAAATCGAAATTCCTGTCCAACCCCAGTGCTTCCGCCAGAACAGAGGGCGTAAAGTAATTGTCCGGCAGTTTGGGATTGGCACCCGCTTCTTTGAGATTGGCAATTAAGTGCTTACCGCTGGTGCGCTCTACTGGCTCATCAGCATAGTAGAACCGAAAGCCCCCCACCATGCCATTGTTTTCAACTAGATCCATCCCCACTGGAATTTGCACCGAACTTTCGGTTTGAGCAAACCCTTCGATATACGCTTTGACATCCTGCCAGGATTGCAATGACCCATCTTGCGGGGCGGCTGCAACTGCTTCCTTCAAGGTTTTATAGATTGTCGCTAACTTCTTAGGATTTGTCAGGTTTTGCCACTCCCGTGCCGCTGCCCGACTCCCGTTTCGACCTTTGGTTCCACTTGCCATTACTCGAATTCTCCTATTTCAATCCCTTACCTTGCTGCTCCCTACACGCCCCTGACCAGAATGGTGGTCAATGCCCCCGTGAAGTTTGACACCGCATTGAGAATGGCACTGGATGAATTGCTAATCGCGCTGTAGATTGCCACTCCACCTCGGAACGACAGTGTGGTGACAATCGATGGCGCAAAAATTGCAATAAACAGGGGGAATGCCAGATCTGTAATGGTCTGTGCCCCGGCAATCACCAGCACCGTTGACATAATTCCGACCAGCAGGTTCCATCCTAGTTGCATTGAGTACAGGGATGCCAGCCCAATCAACCAGGTCCAAATCGGTTTTGGCTCCATCGGGATAATGCTCAACGCCATCGCGATTGGTGCAAAGATGCCAGTCAGCAACAGTGCCGCTTCCAAGGCATTGAGAAACGCCCAGGTTAAGCCCCAGAGAATTAGCTCAGCGAGTTTCTGCAATGGTGCTGATAATGGATCAAGCAATGTTCCACTCAGTCCTCGTTCGACAAATGTCCCAAGCGGGTTTACGAGTGAATTCAGGTTTGACAGGTAGTCTCTCAATACCTGCAACCCATTGCCACCATTTGCCCGTTCAGCATCTGCCACAATTTGTTGTGCTGCTGTTTGCTTTGCCGGGTCATTCCAGCAGCGCACCAATGCATCCCCCGTCTTATCCCGGCATTCCAGGTAAATCGCATCAATTTGAGATCGCCCCGATTGGGTTAGCGATGTGTTGGCGATCGCCCGCTCAAACGTCAAATCACCCACCTGAATTTCCAGCACTTGCCGCACCTGAGCCGTCGAGAAGTTGCGAATAAATAGCACCGTATTCGATAGCAAATTGCCATCGCCGCTGAGAAACAGAATCACAATCAACGGCCAGACAAAAATCGCTGCTAAGTCTGACCAGGACTGGCGAGAAACAATATTTTTACCATCCTTGATCGCCAGAAATAAAATACAAATGGCTGCCAGCGTCAACGAGAACCGCACCAATGACACCCACAGTCCCGCCTCTCCAGTCGCAATATTCTGGCGAAAGATTTCTGTCCAGACCCGGTTCCAGGCTTCTGCGGTACTGCGGCTCAGGTCGATCGTCTGCGTAATCACGGTAAAGGCAGAATCAGCCCCAGTTTGGGCTAGCACAAACGAAGTGAACTTTCCCATGGATTTCCTCCCAATTTCCTATTCACCCAAAGCTCGTTGCAAATTGCTTGGAGCCACCACCTCTTGTGCCGATCGTATGGCTCCTGATACGGATGGTGCACTGCTGCCATCCAACACCTTGCCACCTGGTAAATTGAGAAACGCCGCACCGCGTCCAGCCCCTCGATTGGCAGCGATCTCTGCTCGTCGTTCAGACGCATTTTTTCCATTCAACAGTTCCGCCATCTGGGTCTGAAGGATCAACCCGTTTGCTCGGTCAATCCGTGCCTGATAGGCTTCACCGTACAGCGATGCTTGAATCTGAGCATCCTGCGCCATTTGCCCAGAGAGGTTCTGCATGATTTGTTGGGTGACATCCAACGTCTGAGACTCCTGCCCCAGTTGCGTGTTGACCGTTGCCGCATTGCTCACCGATTGCAGCCGCTGTGCCCCCTGGGTTTGTGCCGATTCACTGATTGCAGAACTGTAGGCAATCCCCCGTGCTGCATCGCGATCCGAACTGTGATTTAGATCCGCTTTAACGCCAAAACTGGGCTGTTGCGTTTTGATTTCTAACCGATTGGCTAAGGTCGAAGATACTCCCACATTGCCATCTTGAAAAATCGTGGCAGCCGTTTTGGAAGTATCTGGAATTCCCAATCCTGATAGATTGCCCTGTAATACTTGAGCGATCGCGCCGTCTGAACCAAAAATGGCACCCAGATTAAACCAGCCTGAGAGTTGAGCAAGAACTGAGCGAATTTCCGATGAAACATTGCCAAGCCCTACTCCATCCAACACCGAAGTAGTGGTTTGAATACTCTGCTGAATATCGGTTGGTACGGTTAAAGGCGTTGGGTTGATAACACTGTTCGGTAGCTGACCACCATTAATCGGACCCGCAAATCCACCCGTATTCACAGGTAATCCAGTGGAATCGGTGTACTGTGCCAATGCTGGGTTGCCACTGGTCAGCCAGATCGCTCCCGCCGCGATCGGGGATACCAACAGCAGTTTCCAAATTGATGAGTAATGCATAGTGCCTCCTTTGTACATTTGTAAAAGTCTGAATTAGTGAACCTGAGTCAAAGGGTGATGAGATTCGGGTGGTTGGTCTGATGTCATTAGATGCCGCGATTGAGACTGAGGGAGTTCGGCAGCAATCTGGTCAAACCCATTCCCTTCCTTGAGCGCTGCTACATAGAGAGGTGTAAAGGCTGCCAGCCCTTGAATCCGCCCCAGTTCAGTATCGGGATACTGTGCCAATATGCGTACCCGTGCCGCTCGTTCACCTTCATCACTGGCAACCGTTGCCAGCAGCATCTCTGCTGGACTGTAGAAAGCACTCCAAAACTGACCAGATCGCTCAATCAGCCAGCAAGATGACAAGTTGGAGCGACGCGGTAAAAACTTCTCAGACGCATTCTCTACAATCACCTCCATTGGATAGCCCAGGTAACGATGGAAGGATGCACAGGCATTGGCAGTCAATCGCCCGGTCAACCGATAGGTCAAGTTCTGCATAATCATCGACCCCGCTGAACAAGTGGCGATCGTATCGGGGTCTTGAGACGACAGCAGAATGGAAATGCCATCTTTACGAGCCGTGGCACAGAGTTCCCCCACCACATTGGCAAAGCCATCTTTTTTGAATAGCGTGGACAACTCATCCCCGACAAATAGGCTTTTAGGACAGGAGAGCGCCGTCCGAATGCAGGCTCCATAAGCGACGATCGACAGCACCAGAGAGTCAAAGTCGTTGTCCAGCCCCGTGAGCGCAAAGAACTTCATCAGTGGTTCCGGCGAGATATTGCTGGGACGACCGATCGCATCGCCCAAAGGAGAAGCCAGCAAGGCTTGCAGACGCGACCGAATCTGGTTAACTGCCTGGGCATCGATCGCTTCGTAGGACGCGAGCTGCAACCGCTCCTTTGAGACATAGCGGATGAAATCATAGAGCGTTGGCATCTGCTGCCATTGGGGCGATCGCCAGCCAAACTGAAATGCCAGATTGTACCGCTCAATCATGTCTCCATCCTCTAGAAACACCTCCAAGGCTTGCAGCAGGATGTCATCGACCCGCTGTGCTAGGTGCGGGATGTGCAGCTTGCCCATGACTAGCGTGTTGAGCGCTTTACGTACAAAGCTTTTCCAGGACTTCAGCCGCGACTCAAACTGAGCCTCATCAAACGATCTCAAATCAGGCGGTTGCAGCAGGTTGTCCTGCTTGGAGCGAATGTCTACATAAGCTCCCAGTTCTGATCCCAAGGCTTCCACCAACGTTTTGAACGTCGATTCCCCCGCTGCCGTTGGCATATCCATTCCGGTAACCGGGATATTGCACAACAACGCCCGGTAGATGAACTGTGCCAGCAAAACCGATTTCCCGGAACCCGTTTGTCCGGTGAGTAAGGCGTGAACCGTCTGCCGCTCAAATAAATCCAGATGGATGGGTCTGCCGCCTGCCATCGTCACAAATTCTACGCCCTGATCATCCAGCGATCTTGGTAGCATCAGCGGCATCACCCCCATTACCGTTTCGTTATCCAATGTCAGGCGACGGTCTTCCAGATCGAGGGCTGAATTGAATTGCATCAGCCGCCTCAGGGTAATCGGTAAACTTTGCAGCCACACCTCCCAGGCGGTATGGCGCACCCGCACCACACTGGCAGAGCCAAAACTGTTTGCTAGCAGGTCACACGCACCATCCAATTCATCGGTGGTGTTGCGCCACACCGTCAGCACCACTGAGCAATGCAATGCCACCGACCCCTTGTAGAGTTTGCGCTGTGCCTCAAACGATTCTTCTGCTTTGACCTCCGCCCCAACATCGCGCCCCTGCCCTTTTTGCAATGACCGAGTGGACGAGGTGCGAGATTGCCGCGCGGTTCGTGCCAAGTTGTCCTGGATCAGGACTCGACTGGCGGGATTGATTTCTACCAGCACTTCGGTATCGCGCACCTGGGAATGCGATAACACCTTCCACAGAGCAGATAACTGAGCGCGAGTGTTGAGCCAGCCCTCTGGGGGTTCTTGCATCGACAGCAGTCCGCCCACTCGTCGATTTATCCAGATGCAGGAGCGATTCTGCCGATGTTCAGGACAGGCAGATTGTCCATCTCTACCTTGAATCAAGACCGTAGTGGAATGACGCTGAGTCGTAGTGGCTTCCACCAGTTCCACTCCCTCCAATGAGTCTTGCCAGGTTAAGCATTGTGGCATGAGTGGTGCCGTAACCCGATTGAATCGCCGCCAGATCCACTGCCATAGCTCTTCCGCGCTCAAAGGCGAAACCTCCAGCCCCGCTTTAGTATTGAGCAGCAGTTCCCAGGTTTGAAAGGATTCCCAGGCTTGAGCAAAGACCTGCACCAGAAACCGTTTATACGACTCCCGTTCCGCTCCCCTTAGCCAGTCCGAAAAGTTTTGCATCCCTGTCAATAGAGTACGGGTGAGTTTGCTGATCACATCGCCCCACTGCTGCTGACCCGACTCATCTATGGTGTAGGTACAAAATACCAATGACTCCCACTGTCGCCGCATTCCCGATTGGGTGAGTTGCTGTACCCGTGCCTGCTCAGACCGTCCTAGTACTCGCGCCAGAGAGGATGCGGTTTGATTCACCAGCGAGTCCAGTTCTTGCTGGCGACCAGTGTCATCGGCGAAACAACTCAGGTAGAATCGCAGGGATTCCCCGGTTGGACAGTCTTTCATTGCCTCTTCTAGTTGCGTACTGACCGACATCAGTTCTTCGCGAGTCAAATGGGTGTGCAGTCCGCGTAGCCGGAAGCCAAACACGAGTTGCCAACTGTTGCCCTGGTTGAGCAGATAGGCACCCACCTCGCGATTATCCTTGAGTAGTCGTGCCATACAGCACAGGTCGAGTTGATTTTCAAACGGATGCAGCACTTGACGCTGACCCCACTGGTCGGTCACCACCGTTTTTGGAAGATGTTTCCGGTTCATAGCAACGGTCTCAATAACAGAAATCAAGGTGTGCGTGATCGACGCGAGTTGGGTAGCTTGTTGGTTCGCTGAAGCAGTGATCCATAAGCGCGATAGCCCACCGTCCAATCGCTTCCCGGTGGATTTTTGAAGCGATCGGTAAACTCGTAGGAGCGATTACCTGTGAGTAACCACCAACTGACAATCAGCCAGAACGAAAGGGCAAAGAAGGCAAACAGTCCGAGACCCAGCAGTTCTCGCGTTACAAGCCAGGAGATGAGAAATATACCTGCCCAGGGCACCAGTTGATTAGCCGGAATCGGTCCAATACTGGGAATTTTGCCCAATGCTTTGTTGACCTTGATAAAGTCCTTATCTGGATCTCGGAGTGTCATACTCAACGACTATTGCAACGACGATCTAAATCAAAACTAGAGAACACGATGCCTGGACTTCAGGCTGCTTGCACAAACAGAGCCGTAATTACATCCAGACCCAACACCACGCCAAACGCTAGGGCTACCTGACCCGCGATCGGTCGCCAGTCATTCCCCTGTTGTGCCTGGTTGTAGGCAAAGAGTGCCGCCACTGCCACCAGCAGCAAAAAGATAGCGCGAATCACGTTAAACACCAGAGCGATCGTGTCATCTGGCACCCCTTCACCGCCTGCCGCACTTTGAGCGGCAATCTCGGCAATGAACTCCTGCAACCCACTTAAGAAAATAGCGTGAGCCGGTTGCAGGGTATTAAGCGTGAAGGCGATCGCGGCAAACGGAACCAGGATATACCAAGGACGTAACTTCAGTTTGGTGAAGCGATTAAACACTTGCAGTTGCTGGTCTAAAAACATGACCAGTACTGTGAATGCAACTCCGATTGCAATCGGTAAGGATAGAACTGGATGACGATAAAAGAACCAGCCTGTCATTACAGTGATAGAGGCAATCCACGGTGCATCTTGCGGACTGATATTTAGTTTTGCACTCTGTTTTGAAAACATCGAAGTAGGTTGCTTGAATCGAGATTTTTGCATCAACATCAGAAAATGACTCTCAATGAAGGACATGAACGAACACGGAGTAGCCTTCATCTTGGAAGATAGAACTTGAATTCGGATCTCCCAATCAGCCCAGCTTTATTGCCTAAAAAATTAGACCTGGATACATTAGCCAATTGGATAGGATGCTGCTGCAAGCACTATTCTGAAAGCATTTGAGAACTTTATTGGGTCACAGGGATGGTCGATAATTCCCCATCCTGTCTATGCCATCTGGGAGAAATCAAGATGAGGATCTCGATAATTGCTGGATCTAATTGGAACTCGATTGCAAAACCTGCCGTTCATCCGATGTCACTCTTGCTCCAATTGCAAACAATGGAACGTCAGATGCTGTGAACAAAAGCTATGCAAAAAATTCGACGCTTTCAACCCACCCTGCTGCCAGAAAGCAAAAACCTCTTGCCCATGAGCTTTTTGGGACTGACGATTTTTGTGGCGCTTCAAACATTACTTCTCTTGTTTTTAGCGGCACGGGTGAATAATTTGGCAACCCGAAAGACCACCTTTGTGCAACTGACCAATGGCAGTGCCTCCGTCATGACTGAGGAAGAGGGCACCTATCGCACACCGGACGTGATTAAAAATGTGGTGCGAAATTGGGCAATGCTGACCTGGAATTGGGAGAGCAAGCTACCCGGTACAACCGAACCCGACAAAGGCTACAAAGTGGGTCGTAAACGTTTGACCACGACTGCCTATCTCGCCTCCTATTTGTTGCAGGGCAAAGCCAAAGAATCTGAGGCAAGCAGTTTTCGGGACGAGTCAAGAAAGGTGATCTCAGAACTGACTCCCAGTGGTGTGTTCAGCGGTGAGGTGAGATCGGTTCTCTTGATCAAATATCTATCTGAACCTCGAACCATTGCACCGGGCAAATACCAGATGGATATGATTGCCACCCGCACCGTCATCAGTCAGCAGAGCGAAGAAGAGATTCCCTTCAACCGCACATTCACTCTGGAAGCGGTCGATATTCCTAAATCTCCCCTCGGTAAGAATGCCCTGGAGGTTGAAAAGGCAGTCTATAGCCTCCGAGAAGCCGGATTGGAAATCAGCAAACTTGAGCCTTTCACCCCTTCTAGCCAACCCTAAATTGAACCTGAAAACCATGCCTGAAAACGGACACAATGACTCCCTTAATTCAGCCGCCTCATTGGTTGCTTCCCAAACCCCACCCGCAACTGAGATCGACCCAAATGAAGCGGCACGACTGGCAGGCTATCAATCGGAGCAGCCGGAGCAACTGCTGGAAACGGAGTATCGACTCGTGCAGGAAAATGAAGGCGGAGACACTCGCCCCGTGCATGAGTCGCCGCTACCTCGCATCGCTGCTGTGGCTCTGCCCATTGGACTGCTGCTCTTGGCGGGCACTGGCATCTGGTTTGGATTGTTGGCACCGACCTCTAAAAAATTACCAGAAGTTGCCACGGCTCCCACGCCCATCCCGACTTTGAATCCTGATAATTCGGCGGAACTCAAAAGCCAGTTGGCGTTCCAGCAACAGCAGGTGAACGCTGAAAAGCCAGACCCCAAATCTAAGTCAATGCCTGTTAAGCGGAAGGAACCGAGGGAACGAAAGGAGCGGGAAGTGCCCCAGCGAATCACCCGATCTGAACCGTCACAACCTCGTATGATTGCACAATCTAGTCCATATCGAGAGCGACCTGTGCCAGTTGCGCCACGAGTAGTGCCTGCTGCAAGGATGAGCGAGGTTGATCCCTTTGCCCGCTGGAATCAACTGGCTCAACTTGGACAGCAACAAACCAGTAATTTAGAGGAGTCCGTACAGACAACGAATCCTGACAACCCAATCCCATCTGCTGCTACCACTCAGCAAATTGTGGCAGCAGCAACTGCTCCGGGTGTGATTCCAACCGTGCGAGTTGGATTTGATTCCCAAAATGACTCAACACAGCAGCCGACTGCCGATTCCTCAACCGATGAAATCCTTGACCTCCCTGGACTAAACAACGCCATCCGGCTTGCTTCCAGACGATTGATTGCACCTAGCAGCAATGACACAGAGCAGCGGATTCTAAATGAGCGATCGCTTGATCGTGAACCGATGCGTGTGGCGATTGGGACGACAGTTCCCGCAAAAGTGGTTGTGCCGATGATGGCATCCCAGTCAACCGAGCAAGGGTTAGGACGCTTTACTGTTGAACTAACCGAGGATGTCACCTCTACAGATGGGCGAATCGCTTTGCCCAAAGGCACTTTGTTGGTTACAGAGGTGAATACTATTGAGAAGTCCACCAGTCGAGTTGATCAAAGTGCCGTCGCGATCGTCTACAAAGATTGGGCTGGTAACTCCGTGCAACAACAAATCCCGGCGAATAGTTTACTGATTCGAGGTGCAAATAACCAACCGCTGATTGCTCAGGTATTTGGGGATGGGTCTGGTATTGTAGCTGGACAGGACTTGCTAGTGGGTGGATTGACTGCCCTCGGTAAAGTTGGAGAATTGCTCAACCAACCGGATGAAGAAAGCTTCTCTAACTTCGATGCACCCTTTAGCAATGGACAAACCTTTAGACGTAAGCGCCGCAAGCCCAACATTTTCGGTGCATCTCTAGAAGGATTCTTTGGCGTGACAGCCGATCGTCTGCGAAAGCGGGCTGACACCATCACCGATGAGCAATACTCCCGCCCTAAGTTGATGGTCGTGAAGCAGGGGCAATTGGTCTCAGTGGTGTTCAATACCTTCTTTGAAATTCAGCGTTAGCGGATAGGAGAAAAGCATGAAATTTCACTCATTAGCAGTAGTATTTACAATTGGAACATTGCCGATCAGCCCAGTCAATCTACCACCCAATCTGTCAATTCAATCGGTGGCTCAGGCGATTTCCGCTACAGCCAGTGACATCATCCAGGTTTCGCCGCGTACTCCAAAGCTGACAGTAAAAGTCTGGTCTGGGCGGATTACAGCGATCGACTTTTCGCTCCTGAATCAGCGGATTACGAGTATTGCTCTGGCAGATCCCTCTCGACTGGTCTACAGTACGGATGTACCGCTTGAACAAGGCAGTGCCAGCACAATCTACCTTCGGCAAATTCAACCGCTCCGGTTTTCAGGGGCAACGACAACTTCTGTCACCAATCTGATCGTCAAGACGAATGCTCAACAGACCTATGTGTTCAATGTTATTGCGGCAAACGGCAAGCCAGACTACAGCGTCATTCAACTGTCCAACCGTGCTCCGATTTACAATCCGACTCAACCGCTGACAACCTCGACGAGTCGTGCAGCTTTGACCCATGAGGCGATCGATCTCGATTGCGTGGAGGCAGGCATTCAGGTGGCGATTGATCGCAAGTTTGCCAAAGCTGATGATCCGCTGTTTGGCAAAGTGCGAAACTTTCTACAACAGGCGCGTTGGGGTGTGCCGATGGCGATCGCGGCAAAGCGAGCAATCGTCTCCCCCTCCCTGATCATCAAGCTTAATCAACTGGGCACCCAACTCTGACTGTTGCGGTTACTCGAAGCTTTCTTCTGTGGCAGGCTTTGATCCCGCTGGGCATACCAGCATAAAGCGATTGCACGAAGACGGAATCAAGGACTACTTTCCGCACCAATCTAGATAGGGTTTGAGAGTCTGCGAGTTGTCTGCTTGGTGATAACTCCATTCATCCCCACCTCGCATTTCTTTTCTCAAAACTCGTTTAATACCAAGTCTGGAGAGGTTTAAGGGGCTTGAAGCGCTGATTAAGCTGATATGCATTCAAATTGCAGAAACAAGGACTTATGGAAGTTAAAAGTAAATTCGGCAATTCTCATAGTCTGAGCATATCGTTCACGGGCAAGATCCGCTTCCTGCAATTACCTGACTATTTTCTTAACTCTCACAGGCCCCTTATTCGTGAGGCTTTCTAAAGTTCTTAAAACTGCAACTTAACTTAAACGACGATTAGCTTAGTAGAGCATTTATGAAGAGACAGCCAATCCCAAATTCTATAAACACAACCACGACTAAATTAGCGCAACAATTCAGATTGACAAGATTGACAAGCTCTCTAGAATCACGAAACAAAGTCATTTAGACGGTTGCTACCTCTCTAGAATGGCGCTACGAAAAAAATTATTGTTAAATTTTAGTGCCTAGAATCAGTGAACAACGAGATCTCAGGAATAAGATAGCCAAGCACTTTTAGCGGCTATTGACAAGTCTAAGGTAGGCTCAGCAGTCCCAATTGACTTAACCAGCAATGAACAAAAACAGACTGTTTAATAATTGAGAACAAATGTCCAAGATGTAAACCCTGTGAGTTTGTAGGTGTCAGCAGCCATAACTGGTGTTTTTTACAGAAACGCTGTGAAAAACCATTTGCCATATACCTCAGGTAATCGAGGGTAATTAGAAATAGCAAAAAGCTAAAACAAGCATGAGGCAGACGAGTGTAACCCGCTTTAAAAGCGTATGTGAGTGGAACGATCCATTTCTATCCTTATTTCCTCACCGCTTTGACTATATCTTTGCACCCTATCCAAATTCTGGTGAAGCGACGGCATGGAAGACCGAAAGCCGTCATCCGTTGAGCGATCGCTTAGTTTATCAAGGTGCCTATCTTTACGGTGTCCGCTTTGGCGCAGAAACAAATTACTGTCTCCTCGACATTGATACTAACAGCACCTATCATCCTAAACACGATCCGTTTGCCATCTCCCGCATTGCTGCTGCACTTGAACCCCTTGGGCTTGTTCGTCACATCACCTGCACCTCCAGCTACAGCAGCGGTTTGCATCTCTACTTCCCATTCCAGCAAACGCAAAGCTCTTGGCAGTTAGCGATCGCCCTTGCCTGTCTATTGGAAAATGCGGGGTTCAAACTCCAACCCGGACAACTCGAAATCTTCCCGAATCCAAAGCCCTATTCAACAGACAGCACCCCTAGTCTGTTCAATGCCCATCGGCTACCACTGCAAATCGGTTCTTATCTACTCGACCAAGCGTTTCAACCAATTTGGAGCGACTCTCACACCTTCGTCACGCAATGGAAGCTTGCTCAACAGCAGAATGACATCGATAATAAAACGCTTAAACAAATTCTTAAGCAGGCAAAGCGGAAGCACTTCGGCATCTCAGGGAAAGCGGAGAAGTTTGTTAACGACTTGAATGCTGAGATTGAGTTGGGTTGGACAGGGAGTGGGCAAACCAATCGGTTGCTCGGACGTATAACTATGCGTGCCTATATCTTTCACCACATTCTGTCCGGTGGAGAGCCATTAAAAGGAGAAGCCTTGGTAAGTGAAATTGTTGAGATAGCTCGATCATTACCCGGCTATAGCGAGTGGTGTCAACATCAACATGAAATTGAGCATAGAGGAGAAGAATGGGCACGGTGTATTGAAAATAGCCACTACTTTCACTTTGGCGATCAGAGTAAAAAAACCAAACTAGAGCCTCCAGATCCAGACCTGACTGCTGCCATTGATCAATCTCCATCGTGGAATCAGCGCCAGTCTGCTGCAACTAGAGACCGCATTAGACGGGCAATCGCTGACTTACTTGAAAAAAACAGTTTGCCCGTCAGAGCCACCGCCCGCTTTCAAGCGTTATTAAAATTTGGCGTTGGCGGAGCATCACTTTATGTGCACCGTGGCCTCTGGCATCCTAGTTACTTTTGCATAGACTCAAATCAGGATGTAGCAGATAGATTTAAGTCACCTGTGGAAAACCCCCCAAACCCCCCAGATTCAAACACGGGTAGCCAGTTAGATTGCGTCCTTAACGCATCTAACTGGCTAAGTCCCCCAAGCTTATTAGTAGAAGATGCCAGTAATGCCTTACCTGACAGGGATTTGAGCAATCTCAGGGAGGAAAATCAGTCAGCCATAGGGAGTAACGCTTCACTATCTCGGTCTTCCAGCGACCTTGATAAGGCACTGGATACTTCTGATAATGGCAATCGCGATACCCAGCCACTCCAGCCACCCCTATTTAATCTGCAAACTTGGTTTGATGTGGGTAAAGAAGCCTCTCAGTCTGCTCATCAACAGGTGGATCAGATCCATCTCGAAGCAAAGCAGGCAGCACCTATCGCTCGAATGCAGCATTTTTTGGAGTCGGGTGATCCAATTTTGATGGCGGAAGCCTTGGCGTGGTCTGCAATCAATCCGGGTGTGTTGCAGGTGGAGCGCATGAGTCTACCATTAATCGAGGCTTTGGAGTTAGATGACTCGGCGCGTGACTTGTCAGGGGTACTCGCGGCTATATCGGTGCATATTCAGCGATTAGAATTGACGCGAGAACAGGTGGGCGATCGCCTATCGCACCTGTTTGGCAAATGCAGTCAGACACTTCTAGATGACATGGAATTGGCACAATGGAACCTCTGGTTAGAGGAGCAATCTGATCCCAGAAGTCATGAACCGGGGAAACCACAATAGATAAAACGAATCGCGACATCATCTTTTAGTATTGAGAAATGTAACAAAATCATTGGTGGCTTTACCATTCCATCAATGAAGCGTAGAATCAAAGCAAAATCAATGCCCAAAGGGATTAGCTGTGGCGACTTCACCCTCTTATCTACAAACTTTGCCTCAAGATGAGGCGATCGCGTTGGTCACGTCGTTACAAAAGGTGAAGGAGCATTTGAGTCAAGAACTCAAGTGGATAAATGAGCAGGCACAGCAAAAGACCGTTCAGCTTCAAGGGGTTGAGACGCTGCTATCGGAGGCAATTGACCTGGGATTGCTCACTCTGACTTCTGATGTAACGACAGAAGTCGCAACACCGACGACCTATGACTCTGAGGCTTTACTGATTACGACTCCTTCAGACCGCTCCTCTGCAGTTGAACCGCAAATTAATGGGCAAGAGCAGGACGACAACCTCAAGACAAAACCTGCCTCGAAGTCGGCTACTGCTAGTAAAACCACTACTAAAGCAAAGCAGACAAAGCCCTCGCCAAAATTAACAGGTAAACCGAGTCAATCGACCTCATCGTCTGATCTGCGGCAGTTTCTCAAGACTGAATTTAAAGAGACCACATTCACCGATGCTGTTGCCCAAATTTTAGAGGATGCCAACAAGCCACTACATCTCAATGATTTGCTTGAACAGATGTATGGCAAGGTATCCGATCAAACCTTTCAACGGGCAAAGGTTTCGCTTGCGAATGTGCTCTCTACGGGCATGGGCAAGGGGAGATGGAAAAGTGCGGGCAAGGGGTTTTATGCGGACAATAAAACTGTCGTCGTTTGAATGTCACGGCTGAATCGTGCGAACGCCTATTCCCTGCGAGAAGCAAGCAACGTCGCGAGTTTCTGGAGTGCCGAAGGCTTTAGCGCGATCGCGTCTTCAGGTTACATTCGAGTTGATTACAGAAATATTGATCCATTTTAGAAAGCAGAGCGACTGCACGGATGCGATTTATATAGTTTACTTGTACCATCAAACTGATGCTGCTGTGGTGCGCTGATGGTAAACCTACTGTTGATCGAAAGTCCGGGCAAATCCCAGAAGTTGAGTCAGATTCTTGGTCCTGGTTGGATCGTCAAAGCCAGCATGGGGCATGTGCGAGAACTGGCAAATGACGGTGAAGATTCGTTGGGATTTGACCTGCTCGATCAGCGTATTGAGTGTCGCTATGAACCGAGAGATGCCAGAAGCAAGAAGGTGCTGTCAGACCTGCGGCAAGGGGTGAAGCAGGCTGACGTAGTTTATATCGCCACTGACCCTGATCGCGAAGGTGAAACGATTGGCTGGCATTTGCAACAGGAATTGCGACTCAAAAATCCGCGTCGAGTAGTCTACAGCGAAATTACACCCCAAGCGGTTAGAGCCGCGATCGCCCAACCGCGATCGTTGAATCAATCACTGATTGCCGCTGGACGGGCACGAGATTGTCTCGATAAGCTGGTGGGCTACAAGGGCAGCAAGCATGTGGTCTGGCGGCTCAACATTGGCGCGAAGTCAATGGGGCGGGTGCAGAGTGCAACGCTGCATTTGTTGTGTATTCGAGAAAGGGAAATTCAAGCGTTCAAACCCCAAGATTACTGGAGCGTTTGGGTGGAGTATGGGGAAGGGTTTAAGGCGTTTTATCGTGCCAAACTGAATGCCAATCCTGGGACAAACTCGGCAGAGGCAACTGAACAACCCGATGATGCGGCAGAAGGCAAGGAAAGCCAGGAATCCGATAAGGCAACCAGTCAGGCAGAGGCAGATCGATTGGCGGCGATCGCTCGTTCTACGCCGCATCAAGTGGTCACAGTCGAAGGTAAAGTCGCGCATCAATCGCCGCCGCCGCCTTTCATCACCTCCTCGTTGCAACAGTCAGCAGGCGCGAAACTGCGCTTCAGTCCTGATAAAACGATGAAGGTGGCACAGTCGCTCTATGAAGCGGGTCACATTACCTACATGCGAACGGATTCAGTGATGTTAGCCGAGCCATTTTGTGCAGCCGTGCGGCAATACCTGGAGCAGCATGACCCAACGAATGTGCCCAGCAAAACAACACGGCATCGGGCAGTCAAAGGAGCACAGGAAGCGCACGAAGCGATTCGTCCCACGGATGTGAATCAAATGCCTGCCCAACTACAAGCCAGTGTAGATGAAGTGAAGCTGTATGAGTTGATTTGGAATCGAGCCGTCGCGTCTCAATGTTGCCCTGTGCGGTTGCGAAAAACACGAGTCGTAACACAATCTGGTTCAGTGCATTGGGAAGCGAAAGGGCAGGTGGTTGAGTTTCCCGGCTATACCCGCTATTGGAATAATTTGAGTGCTGATACCTGGCTGCCCGTATTGCAGCAGGGACAGCCGTTGACGCTAAAGCAGGCAGACTCAGAAAAGAAGCAAACCCAACCACCACCGCGCTACACAGAACCTAAACTGGTGCAGTTGATGGAACGCAAAGGCATTGGGCGACCCAGTACCTATGCGCCCACGATCAAGACACTGAAGGAGCGCGAGTATGTGCAGGTGGAGAAGGGAAAACTGCAACCCACATCGTTAGGGATGGCATTAGATGAGGCGTTGGAGAAGTTACTGCCGGAGTTAATTCAGCCAGAGTTTACAGCACAAATGGAGTCAGCATTGGATACAATCGCCCAGGGAAAGCAGGATTGGCAGGGATACCTGACCGATTGGCACCGCACCTATTTTGCACCTGCATTGGAGAAGGCGGGTGAACTGCTGAAATCAAATGCGATTCAAAGCGGGAACTCTACGGTCGCGCGATGCGCTAAACCCACTGCTACGCTATGCTCTAGAGGAGCCGCTGCGCGATCGCCAAGCTCAACCCAGTCAAAGCCGCAGGCAAGCGTGACTAAAAACGCCTGTCTCAAGTGTGGGGAGGCGATGAGCAAAGTTCCCTCCAAATCCAAGAAGCTGAAGGCAAATCATTTTCTCAAGTGTGAAGCGGTTGGCTGTGGCACGGTGATGTTCTGGAATCCGAAGGGGAAACGGTATGAGGTGCCCTATGCTCAGCGCATTCCTGATCCAGAGGCGTTTACGGATGTTCCTTGTCCAGTGTGTGGTGCGTTGCTGGAACGGTATCGCACCACGAAGGAGAGTAAGGAGAAGGTGATGCTGCGCTGTTCGCTGCTGGAACATCGACGAGGAAAATGTAGGGAGGTAGCGTACTTTGAAGGACACGATGGCTTTTGGTCGCCGAAGTTTGGCACGCTGAAGATCGAGAGTTTGGTGAAGGGGTAAGGGTAATCGTACCCTTATGTTCCCTCTGCAATCGCACTACAAAATGAGATATTGAGAGAATATAGAATTAAAGTTATTTTCATTCCAATTAAATCTATGCGACCTCGCCTCAAACTAAGTCTAGCTCCTGCTTTCTGGGAGATGGACCCAATTAAGGAATTCCAACCAATATGCCGTGAGCTTTTGAGTCAGGAAGTAGGTATCAGCAGTGCTGAAGTTTATGGTGTGTCGGGACAAAAGCAATACGGAATTGACATTCTGGCTAGAAACCAGAATAACCAGCCCTATGCTGTAGGGCAATGCAAGTGCTATCAAACCTTTACACAAAAAGATATTGCTAATGCAGCCAGTGAATTTCTAACACATTTTGATTGCTGGTACAGACAGGGAGTTAGAAAGTTCATTCTCTTTGTTGCCTGTGACCTTGATACCACTCAACAGCAAAATGAAATTATTCAGCAGACTCAACAATTTTTGGATAAGGGGATGAGCTTTGAGGTTTGGTCAGGATCTACACTGCGGGATCGTTTGGCACCTCATCCTGATATTGTTAACCGCCACATCCATTCTCAAGAAATTTTGAACAACATTTGTGGACCAGCAGCACAACCTGTTGTTTTCAGTAGCAATAACCTGAACACTATTCTTACTGAATTGCGTCGGGCACTAAAAGACCCTGATCGTTACCACCAAGACATAGAAGAACTGTTAATTCAAGAAGCAAGGACACTACATGATCAAATAATTAATCCAGTTTCTCATTATGGGTGGACGATTAAATCACATGACCAAACAATTTGCTTAGAATATCTCAACCACCTTGGAGCTATAAGTGAACGATTAATCCGAATTATCCTAGCTTTGATTAAAGGAGACCGACAAGGACAGTTTCATAGAGAGATTGTAGATGCTATTGGAGTTTTGGCACAAGAGACTCGACCGCTTAGCACAGGCTTTACTCCAGGTATACCAGAGGTTCGCCTGTATCCTTTGGTACTTGTCACGTTCGCAATTTTTATTATTGGAGTAGAGCGCCGATGCTATTCCTTAGTTAAACAAATTACAGAGATTCCATTCCGCTCGAATAGTTCTAAACAGAACCGATTAACATTGATGACCGCAATAGACCTTATATGGGATTATGAACCTCATCGATTCTTTGAAATTGCAAAACCTAATAATATTGCTTCCATTCCAACTGTTATTCAAGAACATTTACTTCCTTATCTCAATGATTTTCTTATCTATCCCAGTGACTCTTTCTGGAAAGGGGAATTTATCCTAAGTCTCGTGTATTTGCAGGCAAATCAGCAATATATATGGACTGGATTATTTCTCTACTCTGATGAAGCTGTCAATGTCCTAGAAAAATTCGTCAAACCAGAAAACTTACCTGGTGAGCTTTTCTCAAAAATTGACTCATTGTTGAGTGAGTTTGATCAAATTTCTAGAGAGATTGCTAATCACGCCCCCTTTGGAAGGGCTTACGGGTTTCACAGTATTGCTCACCATGTCTATCTAAACTCACAATAGCTGGCTGCGATCGCACACTCTCCCGCAGCCGATCCCAAAGTAATGCATCGTGATGAAATCAAATTGTGCGACATTGAAATCGAAATGTCTATATCGACAATGCTTTTGTCGTAGCGCAACTTTCGATATATGGAGAATACATCTAAGAGGGATCAGGCACCATGCTTTTGCACAGTCTGAACTAAACAATGGAATGTGATGCAATCTCAATACGAGGTATTACATTAGAATTTTCTCTATCAACAATGCTTCTGTCATCAATCGAATTCAATAGTGTGGATAATCCATTAGAGGGCGATCACCCCGCATTATTCTCCGTAGAGTTCTTTCAAATACGCTTGGATGTTTACTTCCAAATCCAGCAGTGCATCGTCCAGCGATTCGTATTCATCCTCACCTTCCCAGGGCATTCCACCCATATAGATCGCCCGAACAAACGACGTTAATGGTCCATCTGGGTCATTACCAATTTCAATAATGCCCTGATGTTCGTAGACCCATCGAGCAATGTTGGGATATTTATCTTCAAAGGATTTTTTCGGCATCATCTTCAAATCGGCTATCTTATAATACGTTTGTCCTGAGTAATCAGAGAAAGAGAGTTGAATGAGCAACGCCAACAACCAGGAACCCATCAGGCTCCTCCCGTGGAGTCCCTGCAAGGCGTGGTCGAACGGCTCACCTACCACTCGGAAGAATCGGGCTACACCGTCGCTCGTCTGAAAGCACCCCGCACCAGCGAACTCATTACCATTACAGGCAGCTTTGCCACCATCCAGGCAGGACAAACCCTGCAACTGCAAGGCATTTGGAAAGACCATCCCAAGTTCGGTGCCCAGTTTCAGGTGACGCAGTACCGGGAAACCAAACCCGCCACTATCACGGGCATTGAGAAGTACCTGGGCAGCGGCTTGATCAAAGGCGTGGGATACGTCACCGCGAAACGCATCGTTGCTCACTTTGGGCTGGAAACGCTGGACATCATTGAGAACCAGATTGAGCGCCTGGTGGAGGTTCCCGGTATCGCCCACAAGCGGGTGAAGCTGATTCAAACCGCCTGGGTGACGCAAAAGGCAATCAAAGACGTGATGCTGTTTTTGAAAAGTCACGGCGTTTCCACCACCTACGCGGTCAAGATCTACAAGCAGTATGGGGATGAATCGATCGCCACTGTCACCCACAATCCCTATCAACTGGCAACCGATGTCTACGGCATTGGGTTTGTGACTGCCGACGCGATCGCTCGAAATCTTGGCATTGCTCCCAGCTCCCAGTTTCGGTACCGCGCGGGGATTCTGCATGTGCTGGGGGAAGCCTCTGAAGATGGACACTGCTTTCTGCCCCACGATGAGTTGATTGGGCAAGTGGTGAAGCGATTGGACATTGAGGAGCACCATCCCAATCCTGACTCTGTAGAGTTTTTAATTCACTTGATGGTGCAAGAGCGGGAATTGGTCAAAACTGAAACGCCGATCAGTGGACTGGAGCAATTTGGCTACTATGCGCCACCCTTTTTTGCAGCCGAATACAAGCTAGCCGAACGGTTGCACCAGATTTTGAGACAGCCGCTTCAGGTCGATGCAACCCGTGTCCAACAGTGGATTGAGCGGTTTATTGAAAAAACGGGTACGCCGCTTTCGGAACAGCAGCGCCATGCGGTCGAGATGGCAGCAAGCCAGCGAGTGCTAATTCTCACAGGCGGACCCGGTTGCGGTAAGACATTTACCACGCGGACGATCGTGGCATTGTGGAAAGCAATGGGGAAGTCAATTGCCCTGGCATCGCCCACGGGACGGGCAGCCCAGCGGCTGAGCGAGATGACCGGACAGGAAGCGAAAACGGTGCATAGGCTGCTAGAGTTTGACCCCAAAACGATGAAGTTTAAGCGCGATGTAGACAATCCCATCCCGGCTGAGGCGATCGTGGTGGATGAAGCCTCGATGCTGGATCTATTTCTGGCGAACTCCTTGATGAAAGCCGTCTCCTCCGATGCCCAACTGTTACTGGTGGGAGACACGGATCAATTGCCCAGTGTGGGACCGGGATCGGTGTTGCAGGATTTGATCACCTCTGGACAGGTTCCGGTGGTGCGGTTGACTCAGGTGTTTCGGCAAGCGCAAGCTAGCCAGATCGTTCGCAATGCTCACCGGATTAATGAGGGACAGTTCCCGCAGTTGGAGCCAGTCTCGAATGCGCCTCAGTCAGATTGTCTGTGGCTGGGTGCCTCAGAGCCAGAACATGGAGTCCAGGCAATTCGAGAGTTGATGGGCGACTTGATTCCCAAGCAGGGCTTTGATCCAGCCAGCGATGTGCAGGTGCTTTGTCCAATGACGCGGGGAGAGGTGGGCACTCGCAATCTCAATATGGTTTTGCAACAGTTAGTCAATCCACCCTGCCCTAACAAAGCTGAGATTATCCGGGGAGGAATGACTCTACGGGTGGGCGATCGCGTGATTCAAAAGGTCAATGACTACAACCGGGAAGTGTTCAATGGCGACCTGGGCATGATTGCAGCGGTGGATGTGGAAGAACAAGAAGTGGTGGTGCAGTTTGGAGAGCGATCCGTCAGCTACGACTACGCGGATCTGAACGAAATAAGCCTGGCGTGGGCAGTGACAATCCACAAGAGCCAGGGCAGCGAGTATCCGGTGGTAATTCTGCCCATTTACATGCAGCACTATCTGATGCTGTCGCGTAATCTGATTTATACCGGGTTAACCCGTGCCAAAAAGTTAGCAATTGTAGTAGGTCCGCAGAAGGCGATCGCTCTGGCAGTCCGGCAGGTCAAAGATCGTCAACGCTATACCTTGCTGGATAAACGGCTGCGAGAGAAATAGGCTGGATGGGATTAACGTAAGGTATGGAGAAGAGTAGAGGAAAGTGGCGTGTTAAGCAACTCGTCGATTGTCAAAAAATTGAGATATTGATTTGGAGACAAGTTGATTTACCCTTTTTGAGGGCTGAAAACCTAATTTTAGGTCGGCTCAGCCGTGTGTAAACAAACGGTTGTTCTCAATACTGATAAGGTTTCAAGATACTAGGCAACCTGGCAATTTTTGGCAATTTTTGGATAATTGACTATATGTTGCTGGATTCTAGAGTCTGCCGTCAATTTGTCAATCCGCTACTTAAATATAAGGCTTTTGTTACTCGAAACTAGTGCATTAGGCAATTCTGTCAACGCGGACTGTTGACCGTAATAGAGAAATGCATTTAGTAATAGGATCGGCAATGTAGCTAAATTCTAGAAGCCGTGTCAATTTTGGCAATTGTTAAATCTTCTAAACTTTTAGCAGATTTTACTTGACTCTAGTGGTTTTCCAGAGCAACTAGTAGGATCGCTACTGTTAAGAGATTTCAGTATAAACTGCCTATCAACATACCTTGACCTATCGACAACAAGTCAAGGTATGTTGATAGATTCTAGAGTTAAAGTTGCGTGATTCTAGTCTTTTATGGCAAAAAGAAGCTAGAGACGTAATCGTCGTATCCCTACGCCTGAAGGACACTGATGTTTTTTAGTATGTGATGCTGGTCTGTGATGGTTTCTCTGTTGTTGACAGTATAGTCTGCTGGATTTTGGATTTTCTACTCTCAACGCTATACTATGTCGGTATTAATAGGCTTTGCATAGTGCCCGTGACTCAGCTTAATGACCTTGCTTTAGACTCACCTTCAATCCTGACTGACCCACTCTCCTCTGATGTCACGTCAGATTCTCTAGATCATAATCGGATGATGTCTTATGCTGCAAAGTTAAAGGCGGACAAGGCGTTTCTGAATCTGGTTCTGGTCAATGTTGCAACTGGAATCAATCAGTTCAGATTACATCTGACGCACGCCCGGCTTAAGGGTGATGCTGATATGATTAATCTCTACGACGAGACTGAGAAGATTGGTGCCCTTCAAAAGCGAACTATGATGCGGCTTGAACGTCGATTTCGCTCAGTATTGAAGACTGATAAGTTTTGGGGTCAGACAGCAACTTGGATCTTGCTGCGGCTTGACCAATGGCAGCAAGAGGGGCTGATGCCATCTGATTGCTCTGTCATAGGTATGTTGTCTTTAGAGTCAGGAGTCGATTTGACGGATAGTGATGAGTGGCGCGAGTTATTAGTGACGAGTGCTTGTGCTTTTCACACTGCTAGTCAGTGGTTAAGACATCTAGATCTGTCGGGGCATAGTGCTGCTGAAATCGATAAACTGCTGGGTGTTAAGTCCGTTGATGCTGCTACCGCGCATGAGCCTTTATTTCAGGATACAGAAGTTGAACGAGTGGCAACTGGCTACCCAATTCTCACAGGTGCACAGGCGCTGATTAATTCTCAATGGGAAGATGGGGAGCATCCCTACTGGAAAAAACTGGTAGGAGAAGGCTTTATCCAGCACCAAATTGTACGTCAGAGTCCCTCAAATCAGCAAATTGAACTGGTGCCAGGTAAGGCGGCGTGGGAAATTATCCAGCAGTTTGGTCCTGAGGCAGCGTATGTCTTCTTGATTTTCTCCTCTTACGCAACTGATTCAGAAGAGCCTTGGGCAGAGCAGATTCGACTCAAGGGTACTGATCTAATTCGGCTCTTTGGATGGGACAAGCGCACTGACATTACGATCGCACAAAAACTCAAGAAGATTGGGCATCTAGTAGAGTTAGTTTGCAGTCTCTCTGTGCTTGTGAGTAATATCAACATTGGCGCAAAACGTTACAACGTTGAGCGAGGTGCAATGTGGACTTTGGAGGGGTTGGGATATGCGGGGCAGCTAGCACTAACAATGGACATTAATCAACCCGATTCTCCGACCTACGAAGCGGGTGAGCCAGATGAACTGTACATTAAGGTGCGCCCCGGCGTTTGGACCGAAAAGTTCTTGAATGCCAGCGATAGCAGCTCTAAAGAAGCTCTCTTCCAATATGGCTATTTGGCAAAGAGTACGCTTCAGATCAACCCTTACCGCCAACGATTAGCTTCAAAGCTTGCGATCTTCCTCACTATCATGAGTCGGATTCGAGACGATGGGCGTTATGAGGTGCGAACACTGCTAGAGCGGTTGGAGCCGAAGGATCTTCTGGAGAGTGTTCAAGAAGATCGGTTGCGCCGAATTAAATTGATCACCCAGTGGGATAGCGCTTTGTTGACCCTCAAAGAATTGGGGTGGGATATCAATTTTGATCAAGCGACTTATCCGGAGAGTATCAGACCCGCCTGGTCATTGAGTGATGATTTAGATTCTGGCTATCGTCCTCGCAATTGGTTGACAACCTGGCTCAAAGCGATCGTGATTATCAAACCTTCTGTAAAAATTCAGGAGAAGCTTGGTAGTCATGTGCCTGCCACCCTGAAGCCTGCACGTTTGCCTGTTCAATCGCCCCTGCTAACGGGTGAAACAATTCAGGCTGCGCTGGATGTGAAGGGCATGACCAAGGCTCAATTAGCAGATGCTTTGCAAGTAGACCGATCCTTGGTTACTCGCTGGTTAAAAGGTCAACGAACAATTCAACCAAAGCATTGTATGCAAATCAAGGCATTGCTTGGAGATTTTGATGGCCAGATGTAGGTGTAAAGATAGTGAAGCCAATGCCCCTTTCTACAAAAGAATTAGGAAATCTAGATTTTTACGCTGATGAAATTAATACTGAAGGTATTCTTCCTATTCTTTAATTAAGCTTTCCAAGCTTTTTAACAGCCTATTAATCTCTTCGCATTTTTCTGGATTTTCTAGCAATCCCTTACGGCGGATAGCCTGCTCAATCTTGGAAATACGACGATTGAAACTGAGTGGTTCTGCTTTGGAAAGATATTTTGGTTTTATTTCCTCTTTGATCTTAGTCAGGGAAAGCTCTTCAACGATAGCCTTCTCGAGAAGCTTCTGGCGTTGGTCAGAGTCTTTGAGTTTGGCGATAGCCCTGGCTTTTGTATATTCTAGTTGCCCCATTCTGAGAGCATCTAAGACTTCTTCAGGCAGATTTAGAAGGGGTAAGCGATTAGTTCTAAAACTTTCAGGACTTAGTGTTCCTACAAGGGTGAATACCTTTTCTATTTCGTCTAAGTTTTTGCGGATAACGTTATCCGCAACTTCTTCCCCTCTACGTTTTGCGTGTGCTGAAATATTTAAAGTACTGATGATTTCCTCTCTGGAAGTCTGTAGTGTAATTGCTAACAAGTCAAGAATGCCTTCAGTTTCCTCAACTGGGTTAAGGTCTTCGCGCTGGAGGTTCTCAATCAGAGCAATTTGTAACGCTTGTTCATCGTCTAGCTCTCGAACAGAAATTGGAACTTCTTCAAGTCCAGCTTCTTTCGCCGCACGATAGCGCCGCTCTCCAGCTACTAGTTCATACTCGCCATCCGGTAATCCCCTTACCAAGAGAGGTTCCAGAATGCCATGCTCCTTCACTGACTGGGTAAGCTGCTCCATCTTGGCAGGGTCAAAATATCGGCGTGGCTGTCGATGAGGAAGTCGGATGTTTTCAATAGAGGTGGTGTTGCCTGCCTTATCATCATCCTCTTTCTTGCCTCCACTGCTTAGAAATGCATTGACTCCACTTAAAGCTGAATATTGGGTTCTTTGCCGCTTTACGCTCAAGGTAACTTCTCCAAATCTTTCACTATTTGATTGAGAATGCTAATTGCTGGATGTTTAGGGCTAAATACTGCTAATGGTAATCGCTCTTGAGATGCATCTGGGAAAGCAGTAGAACGTGGAAGCGGTGGATAAACTTTAGTAATCGCTGAAAGCTGATTTTCAAGCACACTGAGGGCTTCTCGATCCTGCAATGTTCCTTTCGCATAGATAGTTGGTACAACCCCAGCAAGTTCGAGTTTGTGATCGATCGCATCCCTAACGTCGGCGATCGTCTGAAGAACTAAATTTGTGCCTTGAATGCTTTTGAATTGAGTTTGGCTCGGAACCAAAACATAATTAGCTGCAACCAAGCTTAAAGTGCTGAGCATTCCTAAGCTTGGCGGCGAATCAATCAGAATAAAATCATATTGCTCTGTTATTTTATCGATTGCCTGTTTAAGCCGCAGCTCACGTCGAAGTACGGAAGATAACTGCATCTCCGCCGCACTTAGCAGAATATTGGACGGAACTAAATCCATGCCATGTATTTCGCTATGGATTGGCAGGTTCTTCTTGTCAAGAATTGCATCTTTTACAGTTACTTCTTGTTCTGTTGGATCTAATCCCATAAAGATTGTGAGACTAGCTTGTGGGTCCATATCAATTAGGAGGACTTTCTGGTTTTTCCGTTGCCCTAACTGATACCCTAAGTTCATTGTTAGGCTTGTTTTGCCGACGCCACCAGCCTGGTTAAAGGTCGTAATTACTTTTGCCACTGGGTGATCCGTAAGTTAATTTTCAAAGTTTATGTAGTAGAGTGCCCGAAACGCAGTTGATTAATCCTTAGATGAATCATACTAAAACAGCTGCCGTTTGGAGCGATGATTTTGTTAACTGTTGGTGCG